>Ga0068871_100000020_pt1 | contig 84930 bp, 75 predicted proteins | sample KBSMisM72_FD_72750 | JGI IMG/M metagenome (GOLD analysis project Ga0068871, IMG submission 72750) | Miscanthus rhizosphere microbial communities from Kellogg Biological Station, Michigan, USA - KBS Miscanthus M7-2 | ecosystem: Host-associated > Plants > Roots > Rhizosphere > Soil ...
AAGCTGAATAATTGTACTAACGTACACATCACAAAATGTAAAGTGATGAACTCTACTAACGATGGTATTCAGCTTAACAATTGTACGAATGTGACAGTTGATAGCTGCTCCGTCAGCAATGTGAGGGCAGGTGTTAATGCAATGCAATGTACTACCGTTAAAGTGAATAATAACCAGTTTCTGAATATGAACGGGCCATTTCCTTCAGGAAACTTTGTGCAGTTTAATAATGTAAATGGTGGTGGTAGCCAGATTGCCTATAATAAATGCGAAGATGTAGCAGGTGTTGCACAACACCCTCAGGATGGTTTGAGTGTGTACCAGTCGAATGGTTTACCTGGAGATTCAATTATGGTAATCGGCAACTACATCAGAGGTGGCCAGGTACAGCATGACTCAGGTGGTGGCGCAGGTATCGTTTTAGGTGATGTCGGTGGTAGTTACCAAGTCGCACGGTACAATGTTCTGGTTAATCCGGGAGCAGTAGGTGCGCAAGTACAGGGCGGCAGCCACATCAAAATGGATCATAACACCATTTTTAGTACGTCAACACCATTTACTATGACAGGTTTAGCTTATGGTAACTATTCGGGCGCTGCCAGTTCAGACGTAACCATCAGCTATAATAAAGTAAAATATTTCCAAACATCAGGAGCTGAGATGGACGCCTGGTGGGATCCAAGTACAGCAAGCCAGCCTCAGGGATGGAATACCAATATTCTGAAGGCAAACATTGATGCCAGTATATTGCCTTCAGTACTCATTATTCTAAAGCTTTAATCGGAAATTTATCAAATGGACAACCCCCATTTTAAACAGAGAATAGGTTGAACTACTCTGTTCAAAAGTGGGGGTTTAAAATTATAAAGTCTTTCCCGTTAGTAAGCGTTCTTGTCGCCAGTAGCTGATTTCCAGAATGTTAATGCAATAATTTTCAGATCAAGCAAAAAGGTCCAGTTTTCAAGGTACCATACGTCGGCTTCAACGCGTTCAAGCATTGCTTCTGTTGTTTTTGTTTCACCGCGCAGGCCGTTAATCTGCGCCCACCCGGTTATCCCTGGTTTCATAAAATGGCGCACCATAAACTGATCTATCAATTGCGCATATTGTTCAGTATGACTTAACATATGAGGGCGGGGACCTACAATGGACATATTACCGATCAATACATTAAAGAATTGCGGAAGTTCATCAATACTTGTTTTACGCATAAAAGCTCCAAGCTTGGTTATACGCGCATCGCCTTTAGTTGCCTGAACATGTTCAGTCTTATTATCCTTTCTCATGCTCCTGAATTTATAACATGTAAAGGAGTGGTTATCACGACCGGAACGCTTTTGTTTGAAAAATACTGGTCCTTTTGATCCTAACTTAATTAGGATGGCTATTATTGGAAATAACCAGGTAAATAAGAAAATAATCACTCCTAAAGAGAACATAATATCGAAAGCACGCTTAACAATTCTGTTAACGATGTTTTCCAAAGGTTCAGCCCTCACGGTCAGGATAGGAATATTCCCTAAATTCTGCAGGTAAGATGTATTTTTAAAATATTCGTGGTACTCAGGTACAATTTTAAATCTGATTAGGTTCTTATCTGAGTCAGACATCAAACGTTCAATGGTTTTGTGCTCAGAGTACGGCAGAGCACAAAAGATCTCTTCAACATTATTTTTGAGTACATAATCCATACATAAACTGGTATTGCCCAGATAAAGGTGTTTAGGATTAACCCTTGATGGTTCGTCGTCAAAAAAACCCAGCAAATTATAACCCTTCAATATTTTGTTGTTGAATTGATTATAAAGTTCATTGCCTGCCCTGCTGGCACCAACAATGATGGCATTTCTTGAGTTATTCATTAATACCTTATCGCTTTTCCGTATCGCAAAGAATATAACCTTCCATATGCCCAGGAATATCCCAAATAGCGACATAGAGTAAAATAAATATTCTCTTGTTATAAAGTATGATTTAGTTCCGGTCATAGCCAGTATAATGAAGCAGATCAATCCAAGGTAAAGTAGATAAGTTCTTGCTACATTGTGATAAACCTTAAGATCTATATCTGAAACGTTGTTATATAAACTGGTAATGTTTGAGGATAGAAGCCATAAAAGATTAAATACCAAAACTACAGGTAGGGAGCTTTTGTCATTTACCCATGATAACAGTGTATGATTATAATAACTGTAAACAAGGATTAGTGATATGTTCAGCAACAAATAATCTAATGTTATATTAATTACATTATGAAATTGTTTGTACCTGTGTACCATAGTTCGATAGGATTGATATTTACTATTATGCAATAACTATGCATTAAAATAAATTTTGTGACTTATTATATATTTTTTTCAAAAAAGCGCGCCATTTATTTACATATACGAAGGAAAATCCACGTAAGCGATAACTAAACACACAAATATTTAACTAATAAATTGTTGGTTAATTTTCTAAGAAGAAAAAATACGTTCGCGTCCGGGAAAAAAAATCCCCATTTGAGTAAAACTTTATACAAGCGTATTTATGCCCGAAAAAGCGTTTATTGGTTTGATTATACTGTACTTAATACAAAACAGTTGTTTGCAATTAAGGCCATTGTTGGTCATCGGAAATTAGGTTAGTTAATATTATTTTAATATGCTGATCAATGAGATCGGTGACCTAGTACGTATTTAATGAATTAAAAGTTAGTGCTTTCCGGAAATAAATAGTAAAGGTAAACAAGGCATTATTTCATTTCTTTTTTCTTTATGTAAAAGTTAAATCATTCTACCTATAGTTCTATTATTATTGGCCATTTATCGGTATTATCAAGTTTTTGTCTCGGTTTCTAACCCTTTGGTATACTTTTTCGTAATTGGCAAATATTATTTAACGTGCTGATTTAATTTATAATTGAAACATTCATCTAATGTGAGTCGTTAAATGTCGATTGAAAAATAGTTTATCGGCTGAAACTTTTTTTGCGGAAAATAGTTGTTCTTTGTCGAATATGAACGGGATTGTGAAGGACAGGAACAAGTAAGAATTATAAAACAAATTGCTGATTTAATTATTGTTTTATAGTTACAAAAACAGGGCAGTTAAAAGTATCGTTTCGGCTGTGACTTTTTGAAAAGACATAACAGAATATAGCTACTTATTTTAAAACGGTCAATTGAATTCTATAGTAGAAAATATAGGTTTAACACCCAGTGAAAATTAATTATTATTAAAAATAAAACTTATATTACTATCGCCAAATCTTCATACGCAATAACAATCACAAGAACCCATGTACAACATCTAAAGAATCCCACTATGAACTTCAAATCGACATTATTTCTCTTATTTGTGCTTGTTGCGGTGCTCTGCAGCTCGTGCTCGACCTACGAAAAAGTTCCTTATTTCCAGGATCTTAATCAAAATAGCATTACCAAGGAGGATATTAATAATTTTTCTCCGCTGATCATTCAACCTGGCGATATTTTAGCTATCAGCGTAAACAGTCCATCAGAAGGGGCCAGCCAGTTTGCATATAATCTTAACAGAATAAATGGCTCCAGTTCAACTGATGCAACCACTCCTGAAAATGCAGTAATTGGTTGGATGGTTGATTTAAACGGTAATATTAATCTGCCGTTTCTCGGTCAAGTTAAGGTATCCGGGTTAAACACGACCAATTTAACTGATCAGTTGCAGGCATCTCTTTCAAACTATCTGAAAAAGCCGGTCGTTAATGTTAGGATCACTAATTTCAAGATATCGGTGTTAGGTGATGTTGCTAAACCGGACGTTTTTACTATACCAAACGAAAGAGTTACCATACCTGAGGCGTTGAGCATGGCGGGAGATCTTAACATTACTGCAATTCGCCAGATATTTTTGGTTAGAGAGATAAACGGCAAGCGCGAATACATCCCGATTGATTTGAATTCAAAAAAATTATTTGACTCGCCATACTATTATATGAAAAATCACGATGTATTAGTAGTAACGCCAAATCGTTCTAAAATCTCAAATAATAACACAGCAGGCTTCCAGAGAGTCAGTTTAATAATTTCTGCACTTTCAGTGGTAGCCCTAGTACTAGTTTACCGTAAAAATCTATAATAAAATCAATGGCTGTTACCACAAACGACAACAGGTATACAACGATAACTTTACCCGTTTCACAAAACCAGACAACTGATTTTGCGAAGGTCTTTAAAAAGTATGTTTTCCACTGGCCTATATTCCTTCTATCTTTAATAATATTTATAGGTGGGGCTTTCTTTTACTTGAAATATGCAAAGCCCATATATCCAATAAATGCAACTATAGCATTTAAAGACAGTAAGAACCAGGATCAAAGACAGGATAAAGATAATATCAACCAACTGGATCAAATCAGTACCCCTGTTATTTTTGAGAATGAGATCGAGATAATAAAATCTAAAAAGATAATGTTGCAGGTGGTTAATAGTATGAACCTGTGGATTGGGTATGCTAAAAAAGAAGGCATGGTTTCTACCGACCTTTATAAGAACTCCCCTGTAAAATTCAGTTTTATAAAAATGCCCGATAAAATTGACGATAAAGGTATTAAACTGGACATTACGATTGACAATGCGCAGGACTTTACTGTTGAAGATAAAAACGGGAAACAAACACGGTTTAAATACGGTCAATATATCCAGAGCGACTTTGGCTTATGGAAACTGGATGCCACGTCTTATCTCGCTGCGTTCACTGGTTCTAAAATATCGGTAACTGTTGGAGATCCTTCAGGAGTGGCAGATTATTATGTAAGCGGACTTAAGTCTACCTTGGATGATAAGGAAGTGCCATTTGTTGATTTGTCTATGTCTGATGTTGTTCCTCAGCGCGGGATCGATGTTCTTAACGCGGTAATTAACGCGTATATGAAGGCTTCTGTTGATGAGAAAAACAAGAAAACAGACGCTAATATAAAATTTATTAACAAACGTATTGATTCAATAGCTAAGGATCTGCACTTGAGTGAGGCTCAGATTGAGAGTTATGCAAGCTCTAAGGGTTTAACAAGCAATACTGATGCACTAGGTCAAAACTATGCCCAAGACGTGCAAGCAAGTACAAAAGCCCTTGATGATATTAATTTGCAGATAAAGATCATCAATAACATAGAGAATTATGTTAATTCTCCAGGTTCAAATAAACAACCGTCAACGGTAGGTTTACAGGACCCGAGCCTAACGTCGTTGCTTGATAAATTGACCGAAGCTGAATTAAAAAAACAAAATTTATTGGCCAATAACCCTCCTGATAACCCGATATTCGAATCTATCAATAGCGAGATCAGCACCCTGCAGGCCAATATCAGAGAAAAGGTGCGTAACAATAAAGAAACCCTGATGCTTACCAGGGGGCAGCTTCAGTCGACCAATTCAAGAGCAGAGGGGCAGCTTAGAAGTCTTCCAGGTCAGCAAACACAGTTAAATGGGATGCACAGGGATAACGATGCTGAAGCAAAATTGTACTCTTTCTTATTAGAACAACGCGAGGCATTGTCATTAAAATATGCTTCTACGGTAACCGATGCCAAAGTGGTGGATTATGCCCATGCCGGCAATTCAAAATGGCCAAAGTCATCAATAGTATATGTTCTGGCTTTATTCGCTGGTATGATCATTCCTGTTGGTGTTATCTATACCCGTAATAGTTTTGATGATAAGATCACTCATCGCAGACAGATTGAACAAGAGGTAGATATTCCAATTTTGGGCGAACTTTCGTTCCAGGAGTCATCAACTGCAATCGTTATAACAAAAGAACGTGGTAGTTTTGCCATTGGCGAACAATTCAGGGCGTTGCGATCAAAGCTATACCAGGTTCTCAGCAACAATGAGGGCGGTAAAGTTTGCGTAGTTACTTCCAGTACGTCTGGTGAAGGCAAGAGCTTTGTGAGCGCAAACATGTCAGTTACATTGGCATATGCAGCAAGAAAAACCATCATTTTGGAGATGGACCTTAGGAAGCCAAAAATTGCGTCGATCTTCGAATTGCCAGATGAGCATTTAGGTATTAGCGATTATCTGGAAAGTGATCACCTCAGTATTGACAGCCTTATTCGTCCGTCAGGCATACCTGGACTGGATGTAATGAGCGCCGGTACTATACAAGAGAATCCTTCAGAATTACTGGAAAAAGTTAACCTTGATAATCTGATCGATATCCTTCGCAAGAAATATGACTTTGTGATTATCGATAGTCCGCCTATACATTTGGTAACTGACGCACTGATCATTGCAAGAGTAACCGATGCTTGTTTATATGTAATAAGACAAGGCTACACTCTTAAGGAAGAGCTTGACTTTATTAATGAAGTTAAACATGAGAACAGATTCCCTAAACTTAATCTCATCTTTAACGGTATAAAGAGAGAGAAGTATGGTTATGGCTACAATTACAACAATAGCTATTACAATACTTACACAAGCCGTCCTAAAAACACATTTGGTCGTGCAATGAGAGGCTTTTTAGCCAGATTTTAACAGAAAAACGATTCTGTTTTAATAAGACCAATGATTTATAGATTGGTCGGCGTCATTATGAAATTGCCTCAGATATATAGGTTATTGATCGGACCCTATCGGTCAATAACAATAATCTTGATCGACCGAAGAATTGAACTATTGAAAAACAAATTAGCAGGAAACGTGCAAAAGTTAAGTGTTAGCAACATTAGAAGAATAATAGCGAAAAATTGGGAAAATCCGAAGGCTAGACAGGTTTTTATGCTGTTCTCAGTCAATATCGCCGGAATACCAATGAGTATTATTACCAGTATCATTTTTACACATTACCTGGGGCCAAATGCATTTGGGGATTATCAGTTTATGGATAACCTCTTCAATTTTACTGTATTAATTACTACATTCGGTTTCTTCCAGGCCGCCAACAGGGCCTTGGTACTAAATCACGACAAAGACAAGGCAAGGCAATATTATGGGGCAACTTTCATCATATTGTTATTCATGTTTGTGATAATGTCGGTGGGGTTGTTGTTTTATTCAATGTATGACCCGAACCTTCGCGAAAAACATTTAAGCAGTTTACTATTTTACTCAATACCGGTTGGATGGGCCTATTTATCGATCAACTATTTTGAAGTTCTGTTCCAGGCCGATAACCGGATGTCCTTACTTGCTATCCAAAGGATATTTCCCAAAATAGGCTTTCTGATATCAGCGGTTGTCATTTACACGCTTTTATCTCATATTAAAACAAACAGATTGCAAATAGCATGGTCATTTTACCTGGGGACGTTAGTCCTGGTTTGCGCTTATGTTTTAATCAGGATCAAGCTGTCATTTAAGAATTTAAAGGCCACCATGAGTGAAATATGGGACTATAACAAAAGCTATGGCTTCCATGTATATATTGGCGCTGCATTTTCTACAGGCGTTGCATCTCTTACCCCTGTTATCGTTAGTTATTTCGGTTTCAATAATAGTGGAGTTGGGTTTTATGCATTAGCCGCTGCATTGGCTAACCCGTTATCATTTATACCGAATACAATAGCTACTACCAATTATAAGGAGTTTGCAAGCCATAATCGCATTCCTAAAAAACTTACGATGATCACAATAGGGTTGACGTTGTTTTCATTAGTAGCATTGTGGGTTTTGGTGCCACCGTTTATAAACTTCTTTTACGGAAAGAAATTCCAGTCTGTCATATTTATTAATTTCGTTGTTAGTATTGGCGTAGCATTTTATGGCATTGCTGATTATTTTAACCGGTTTTTGGGGGCCCACGGCTTTGGAAAATTATTGCGAAACACCTCATTCATAACAGGTAGTTTTATTTTGGTATTTAATTTTGTGCTTATTCCAAGGATGGGTGTCAATGGAGCTGCCCTCACCAGGTTGCTGGGTGGACTAACTTATCTTACCTGTATTTTGTTCTATTACCGTAAAACAATAAAACACCTACAGGCAAGCAAGGTTGAAAGCGTTAAAGTAGAACAATATGATTAAGGCCGCCGCATCACCTTCTTCAGATAAAAGTGCTAAGTATGTTTACTATGGCATTATGTTCGTGTTATTGGCTCACTTTATAGCACAGGTATTTGCCCAGTATTATATGAAGGTAAACGCCGATGCAGCAGAGAGCGGTTGGTATTCTAAGCTTTCGGTTTTTAGTGATATCATCCTGACTCCTATAAGCCTTTATCTCTATTTCAAATATCACCGGTGTTTTCCGTTTGTTATTAATACTTGCTTTCTTTTAATGCCTTTGCTGGTGTTCATCGCCTCCTTTAATGATCTTGGAGTTTTTGCCAAAACCCCATCGGTGTTTTACTCGCCTAAGGGTTTAGGAACGTGGCTGAACTTTGGCACACTTTATTTTGCGGCTGAAGAAGAATATACAGAGAAAATATTAAAATGGTTTAAATATTTCTGTTACTTTTTCGTGGTATTTAACCTGATGCAGATAGGTTTAGCAGGCACAATTTCAAACAGAGAAGTGGCTCTTAATGCGATCAGGGATACTACAGTAGTGCTACTTTGGGTTTATCCGTTTTACTTTTTGGATAATGATGACCAAACAAATTTCGCCAAACTGACCAAGTATGGCATAATGTTATTGATCACCTTCTTTGCTTTTGCCATTTCGTCCAGAAGCTATTTGCTTACGATGGGCATTTTGATTTTTATTAAACTTAGGCGGGATTTAAAAGAAGGCAAGAACAATTTTATCTTGTTTTGTATGATCATGATGGGGGTGATGGCGGGCTATTATGTCGTGGTGAATCTTGATAAATTTGATACGCTTAAAGATATATCGACGGTATTTACCGGAAGAATGGGCGAAGATAGCCGAAGTAGCCAGTTAAAGGAGTTTATGGACCAGTTTAACTGGGATAAACTATTTACAGGTGTAGGGCCATCGGCGACCTGGAACTGGAGCGGGGATCTGAAGGCACCTTATCAGTGGCTGGATAATCAATTTATCCTAATCATCTGGTGGTTTGGTTTACAGACCTGTATACCGTATCTTGGCCACCTTGCCTACAGTATATTTAAGAAGAACCGGATGAATCTGCTAAGGGTTACCAACGCTAAGATCATTTTGTTTTTCTGGACTTTAGCATGTGCCGGATTCGGTATTTATATTACTATCTCATCAAGTTTATATTATTACTTTATGACTCTGATGATAGGTATAGTTACGCTTAATGTACGAAAGGTTGTTGTTTATCAAAAGCAACAAGACGAGCCGGCACCGCAGATCGAACCTTTGCCGCAAGTGCAATTCGGTAAAACGTAATATTGCTTATCTACGTATAAGTAACATATTGAATCAGAAGGCGAGATGAATTTAGGTTTAACGGACACATTCAAATCCAACATTTGTGTTTTGTTAAAAGGTATGATTTTAAAAAAGGAAATTAAGGTAGATTTGCTGCTTTAATGACTTACGGATACCCCTGGCAGTTGGAATAATGAAAATGAACATCACTATTATATTGAATGAAGCCTATCCGCATGGAATGGCTGCTACGAACAGAATTCATTTATATGCCAAACGGTTTAAGGAACGTGGCCATGATGTCGAAGTCATAGTTCCCAGGCCTACAGAGCGTCATAGAACCAAAGCACTGAATTTTGAGCAAAAGGGAGAGTATGAGGGGATAAAATTCAGATACCCGGTAAATCCTGTCAGAAGCCAATCGTTTATTAGACGCCGCTTCAATGATTTTATATCTTACTTTAACACCTTGTGGTATATAGCCACAAAGAAACGTAATACCGATATCCTGCTTATTGTAGATAACAGGTGGTATATGATCGTTACCTATAAGCTTTTCAGCCTGGTTGACAGATGCAAATTTGTGCTGGAGATCAGTGAATTTCCCTTTGTATTTGCCGTTGAGCGAAGTTTCTTTAGGAAGATATATATCAATCTATATATCAAGCATTTATTTAAAGTGTTTGATGCCTTGATCGTAATTTCAGATAGCTTATATGACTATTTTGTTGACAGGATAAACAAGAAAGCCAAGCAAATAATTGTCCCTATCATTACCAACACAAACAACTTTAAACACACAACAAATAACAGCGGTGAGATTGTATATACGGGTGCTTTGAATCAATTCAAGGACGGTATTATGGACCTGTTGCAGGGATATACCATTTTTACCCAAAAGACCCCGGGCAAAAAATTGGTTTTAATGGGCGACCTGAACGTATCGCCTAACAGGGAGGACGTGATTGCATTTATCGACAAAAACAAATTGCAGGATAACATCGAGATTACGGGATACGTAGATAGGCCTGTAATGATAGAAAGAATGACCAATGCAGCTGTTTTGGCCTTGGCTAAGCCTAACAATCAACAATCAGAACATTGTTTCCCTACCAAAATTGCCGAGTATTTGTCAACAGGCAAACCGGTATTGACCACTACAACAGGGTCAATTCCTCAATATCTGACGGACAGAAAGGATTCGTTTCTGACTGAACCTAATGATCCTGACCACCTGGCACAAACATTATCTGATATTTTCTCTGATTACGGCAAAGCAGAGATAGTTGGACAAAACGGTCGTAAGCTAGCACAAAATGAATTTGATTATACAACCCAGGTTGACCGTATCGTTGCGTTCTTTGATGAGTTAATGGAAAAGAAAAAATAAACAGCCCCCAATATTACAAACACAATTAAATAATTAAGAAGTACAAAATCTGCGAATGGAAAATTTACAAAGCCAAAACCCTTTGAATATATTAATGGTGAATTGGGTGTGGTTTCAGGTAGGGGGCGATTGGACCTACGTTGACAATGTAAGAAAGCTTTACCAGGGAAAAGGGCACAATGTGATCCCTTTTGCTATGAAATCTGATAAAGATTTTGAAAGCTACGGATACGATAAATACTTTGTCGATTTTATCGATTATAAAAAGTTAAATGCTAATAAAAGTGTCATAGGGGGCGTCAAAGCTCTGGGTAAGAGTATTTACTCCAAACAGGCCAAGGTAAACATGGAGCGATTGCTATCCGATACGAAGATTGATATAGCACATTTGCACAATATAAACCACTATATTACTCCGAGCATATTGCCTGTTCTTAAAAAGCATAAAGTGCCTGTTGTTTGGACGCTGCATGACTATACCTTAATATGTCCTGAAAACTCCTTTATATCTCATGGAAGTATTTGCGAAAAGTGTAAAGGCGGTTACTTTATTCAATGCGGTATCAATAAATGCAAGAAAGGATCGTTCCTGGCAAGTTCATTAGCGGGTTTGGAGAACTACGTGCACCGGTATATGCACCTGTTTAAGCACGTAGATTATTTCATGTGTCCATCGGAGTTTTTATATAAGAAATTTTACGAATTCAACTTCTTTAGAGATAAATTAAGGCTGACCAATCTCTGCTTCGATTTTAACCGTGAGGCGCTGGCCGCACAGCAAAAGAACGAAGACGAGAGGTACATTTTGTATGTAGGTCGTTTGGAAAAGATAAAGGGTGTATCTACATTGTTTAAAGCGATTAGTGGATTGGATATCCCTCTTAAAATAGTAGGAGGAGGGAACCTGCTTCCAGAATTCCAGGCGCATATAAAAGAGAATAATATCACCAACGTACAGTTGCTGGGACATAAAACCTTGCCAGAGGTCTATAACCTGATCACAAATGCGCAGTTTACTGTATGTCCGTCTGAATGGTATGAGAATTATCCATTCTCGGTTATTGAAGCGATGTCCTTTAAGAAGGCAATAGTTGGTGCGAGAATAGGCGGTATACCAGAATTAATACACGACGGCGAGACCGGTTTATTGTTTGAATCATTCAATGCCGACGACCTGCGCGAGAAGATAATTAAGTTGTGGAATGATGACGAGATGAAGAAGCGATTCGGTGAAAATGCGTTCAAATTCATCTCGAACCAGGTTAGCTATGACAGGCATTATGGCATATTAAAAGATATCTACAGTAATTTAAACGTTGCACTCTAACTAATACCCTAATGAAAATAATGGTAATGGGCACCCGTGGAATTCCTCACATCCCGGGTGGAGTGGAAACACATTGCGAGCATCTTTATCCGCGAATGATAAAAGGTGGTGCGAATACTATTACTGTGATATGCCGCAGCAATTATGTTGTTGATAAGAGCATAAAGGAGCATCATGGCATCAAATTAAAGAATATTTATTCGCCAAAAAGCAAATCATTTGAGGCGATTGTACATAGTACCTTAGCTGTATTACATGCTGCGGTTAAGCGCCCGGATGTTTTACACATTCATGCTGTTGGCCCCAATTTGGTGACGGGTTTAGCGCGTCTATTAGGCCTTAAAGTAGTAATGACCCACCATGGCCCTGATTATAAAAGGATGAAATGGAATGGTCTTGCTAAGTTCTTTCTGAAGACCGGTGAGATGATGGGTGTGAAGTTCTCCAAAAAAGTGATCGTGATATCACAGGAGATAAAAGATCACGTTGCTGCTACTTACGGACGAAATGATTGTGTGTTGATACCCAATGGCGTTGATAAACCAATACACAGTGAAAATACAGATTATATCGGGTCGCTGAACGTTGCAAAAGGTCAATATATATTTACATTAGGCAGGTTTGTCCCTGAAAAAGGCTTTGATTACCTGATACGAGCCTACGCTCAGTCGGATATTTCAAAAAAATATAAGTTAGTCATCGCCGGTGATGCGGATCATGAATCTGAGTATTCTAAAGAGTTGAAGGTCTTGGCCAAGAAAAATAGCGTAATATTAACGGGCTTTATCAAAGGAGAAAAGTTACACCAACTGTTTACTCATGCTGCAATGTTTGTTATTCCGTCATTTTATGAAGGTCTGCCAATAGCTTTGTTGGAAGCTATGAGTTATAGATTGCCGATCCTCTCCAGCGATATTCCAGCAAATACGCAAGTAAATCTTCCAACTGAAAATTATTTTAAAGTTGGTAGTGAAGCTTCACTTTTAAATCATCTAAACAACATCAGCTTAACAGAAAATCAGCGTATTGATTATAATATGCAGCGTTATGACTGGAACCTGATTGCTGATGAAACGCTTGATGTTTACAAAAGTATCGTCAAAAATAAACTACTTTAACTTTCATAAAAAAGCCTTTAAGATTTTTCTTAAAGGCTTTTTGTTTTTATCCTGATATAAGATATTATTCGAACTGATTTTTGATGGTGTAACCGTACTCTTTCAGTAATTTTTCTTTTCTGAAGTGATCAACGTCAGCCTGAACCATTTCGCTTACCAACATTTGCAGATCATATTTTGGCTTCCAACCCAATTTTGTATTTGATTTGGTAGGATCACCAATTAGCAGATCAACCTCTGTTGGGCGGAAATATTTAGGGTCTACAGCTACTACTTCTTTGCCTGTTTCTACCTGGTAATCAGGGTTGGCGCAGGAAACTACATAGCCTTTTTCATTAACACCTTCACCGCGAAACTCAACTTCTATGCCTAGCTCTTTAAATGACATTCTTACAAACTCGCGTACACGTGTAGTTACACCTGTTGCAATAACATAATCCTCCGGAGTTTCTTGTTGTAGGATTAGGTACATCGCTTCAACATAATCTTTGGCGTGGCCCCAGTCGCGTTGTGCGTCAAGGTTACCCAAAAATAATGTACTTTGTAAGTTAAGGGCGATTTTCGATACAGCACGTGTGATTTTACGTGTTACGAAAGTTTCACCGCGTAACGGGCTCTCGTGGTTAAACAAAATACCGTTGCAGGCGTAAATACCATAAGCTTCACGGTAGTTAACGGTGATCCAGTAAGCATACATTTTCGCTACTGCATACGGTGAGCGTGGGTAAAACGGTGTGGTTTCCGATTGTGGAACTGCTTGTACCAATCCATATAACTCTGAAGTTGAAGCCTGGTATATTTTGGTTTTCTTTTCCAAACCTAATATGCGGATAGCTTCCAGTAAACGTAAAGTACCAATGCCGTCAGCGTTTGCAGTATATTCAGGTGTATCGAAACTTACTTTTACATGCGACATTGCACCCAAATTGTAGATCTCATCAGGCTGAACCTGTTGTATGATTCTGATCAAGTTTGTAGAATCCGACAAATCGCCATAGTGCAGCGTTAATTTTATATTAGCGTCATGGGGATCCTGGTAAAGATGGTCGATACGATCTGTATTAAACAAAGAGCTTCTTCTTTTTATGCCATGTACCTCGTAACCTTTTTTCAATAAAAGTTCTGCAAGATAGGCACCATCCTGACCGGTAATTCCTGTGATTAATGCTTTTTTCATTATTAGTTGTTGTTCTTAAGTATGAAGTTTAATATCCTGATCTGTTTCAGGGTATTATCCGAGTTTGTTAAACGAAAAATTGACGCTTTTTGTTCTGCTGACTAAAAATAAACCTCTCTTCAAAATATTCTGAAATTTATCCTACGAACTCTTATTCAAAAAAAAGGTAGTGATAAATAAAAAAACCAATATGGCCAGAATGATATAATGACTTTGGGGGATGTGATAGTTTTTGTCTTCGATTTTAAATGTTACGTTGAAAAGAGTAATACTTATTATCGGAAACCAAAGGAAGTTTCTAAATAGCTGAACTTTTTTCATTTGTGCAGACGTGCCTTTTATAGCGACAATGTTTTTCGGTACTAAGATATTCATTTTATTGATTGGCAGGTAACCAGAAGTGCCAAAAATTTAATCAGCAAACAAACTGGTTTATCAGAAAACTATGACTATTTGCAGAATGAACATAATTTGTAAAAAAAACACTTATTTTTTTGGTTAATAATTAATCTTTTGCAAGGTTTGTGCCGCACACTAGTAATAGACCATCTAAGTTTTGAAAGTAATACATAGCGTTCATCCAGATGACTTCAGAACCTATCAAACGGCTCTGATCAGAGAAAGATTTTTAATTAATAATCTGATCGGATCAGACCAAATTAATTGTGTTTATACGCATTATGACCGGATGATTGTAGGAGCTGCTAACCCGGTACATAAGTCTTTAGAGTTAAACACTTATCCGAATCTCCGGTCGAAATATTTTCTTGAACGACGTGAAATCGGAATTATTAATGTAGGTGGTGATGGTGAAGTATCGGCTGACGGTCAAACCTACACGGTAGATAAATTAGATTGCATTTACATCGGTAAGGGCACTGAACATGTCAATTTCAACAGTAAAGATCCTGCGAATCCTGCGATATTCTACCTGTTATCTGCTCCGGCGCATGCTTTTTATCCGACATCTGTTATGACTCATGCAGATGCAGCAAAGGTGAATGCCGGTGATACATCGACAGCCAACAGGCGGACAATCAATAAATATATCCATATGGACGGTATAAAAAGCTGTCAACTGGTAATGGGACTAACCATTCTACAGGAAGGAAGTGTATGGAACACGATGCCCGCGCATACGCATGATCGCCGCATGGAAGCCTATTTTTATTTTGATCTGCCTGCCGGACAAAAAGTGTTTCATTATATGGGTCAAGGTGATGAAACAAGGCACATTACAGTGAACAATTGTGAGGCTGTTGTTTCCCCTCCATGGAGTATACATTCGGGCAGTGGGACAGCCAGCTATAGCTTTATATGGGGTATGGCCGGTGAAAATTTGGATTACACAGATATGGATGTTATCAATATCCCTGACATAAAATAACTTACAAATCAATGAGCGATAAATTTTCTTTAGAAGGCAAAGTAATAATAGTAACCGGTGGCACCGGCATATTAGGTAATTCATTTGTTAACGGAATAGCCGACGCGGGAGGAACAGTGGTGATATTGGGCCGTAACGAAACGGCAGCTAATGAAAGGGCAGATGCAATTAATAAAAAAGGTGGCAAAGCTTTAGCTGTTGTTGCTGATGTATTAAAGCAGGATGACCTGGTTGCGGCCAGGGACAAAATATTAAAAGCCTTTGGAAAGATTGACGGTTTAGTGAATGGAGCCGGGGGAAATATGCCTCAGGGTGTGCTACAGCCAGAAGAGGATATTTTCAAAATGAACCTGGATGGTATGAAACAGGTGATGGACCTGAACCTTTGGGGGACTTTACTGCCAACACAGATATTTGGAGAAGAGATTGCTAAAACCAGTAATGGTTCTATCGTTAATATATCATCCATGAACTCCAAAAGAGCGGTGACAAAGGTTCTTGGTTATAATATGGGTAAAGCGGCTATGGATTGTTATAATCAATGGTTTGCTGTTGAATTAGCCAATCGCTATGGTGATGCTGTCCGTATGAATGCACTTGCTCCGGGTTTTTTCCTGACAGAACAGAATAGAAATCTGTTAACCAAACCAGAAGGCGGCTATACACCAAGAGGCGAATCAGTGATCAGAAATACGCCTTTCAAACGTTTTGGGCATCCGGATGAATTGATTGGTGCATTGGTTTGGCTATTAAGCGATGCATCTGCATTTGTTACTGGTGCTATGATTTGTGTGGACGGCGGTTTCTCAGTCTTCAGTGGAGTATAACCCTAAAAAGACTCATTTAAATTAAGGAAAAATCCTCTGTTGCCGAATTTGCCCCATGCATAATCTAGTGCCAGGTTGGTACGTGTTGTTTTGTTAAACAATACTCTTAAACCGGCACCGCCACCGGGTTGAAAAACCTGGAACAATTTGGTTCCGTGCTCATCATTAGCGGTTTGCATATTCCCAAAAACAACGCCGCTAATGAATTTATTATTTAGTATCGGGAAACGGAATTCAGCCTCTGTGTCATTAAATTGGGTGCCTTTAAAGAATTGTGCGGTGTACCCACGGCCGCTCCTATAGGTTCCGTCCCGTCCAGTGCCGGGCAACTCAAGATAAGGGATAGCGCCGCTGGCAAGGTAAGAGCCCCAGTTCCAAAATGCCAAAACCATTTCGGGATATTCTTCAGATAAGCTAAAGTATTTCCTGAAATCACTAGTAAACTGCACTGCATTTTTCGAACTACCGATCCATGTTTGATTGACGCGAATCCCCGCATCAAAGTAAATGCCCTTATAAGCCCGATTCGGGTTATCGCGTGTAGTGTATTCGATGTTGAATAGAAAGCCGTTCGCAGCATAATGGTCTTGGGCAAATCCATGTCGGTTGTTATAAACACTATAAGGTGTAGCGTTATTTACAGTATCAGGGTTTTGTATTTTCCTCCTGATCTCAAATGACATACCCGCTCCCACAAAAAGGTTTTCAGCTATTTCCTTATACGCTTTTTCCCTGAAATTATAATATTGTGAATGGATAGCGTAACCTTTATGGGTTGGGTCGGCCAATACATTATCGGTGGTGCTGCCATTATTTATGCCATTACCTATACCTAAGCCGTGGTCAGGACTAATGCTTTTTGAGGCTACAATGTTGCCCTGAAAGTTCCATTTATTGCCCGGAGTGAAAATATTATGATTGATATAAAAATAAATGATCCCTTTAGTAGTGATTGATGCTGAAGTAGCAGCCACAGATAATAGTGTTTTGGGATCACCCCCAAGTCTTCGGCCTGCAACTGCCTTTATTCCCAATTGACCACCTATGGTGGGATTAGCTGCGATATTGGGTACTATAGTAATTCCCGAACCCTTGTGTAGTGTGTCCGCCTTTTTGCGTGGTTGAAAAATGTTCCTGATTAAATCTCCAAAATCATATTGTTTATTCAGGTTGTATGACGGATTGCTGGTCTTGTTATTTTTAATATGTAAAGAATCTGCTTTGGGCGAATCAGTTGGAGCATTAACCTGGGCATGTGCAAAAATGTGCATAACCACACAGGGTGTAAGCAGTAATAATTTTGAGAGGAATGAATTTTTAGACGCAGAATGATATAGCACTGGACGGATGTAAACAATTATTAACGTATTAGTTTAATAACCCTGTTTAAGTTTTAACCGATACGCTAATCAAATGTTTGAAAATGGCGCCAAATCAGATATTTCCAGTGATCAAATTATTTTTTAAAGAATTCGCCAAAATGCCAGAGAACGCCTGACGGATCATGCACAAAACATTCTTTCCCCCAATAATCCACACGAACCGGCTTTAGCCTGACATTTTCATATTTCTCAGCCAGATTCAAAGCGGATAGTTCTTCAAAGTACCTGTCGGCATCGTCAACCTCTAAAAAAACCATCGTATTATCGACCCAATCTTTTACATAAGCATTTTGTAAATAAAACCCGATTTCGTTGATTTTGAAAAGGGACATGGCAGGGGAGATGACAACCTCTTCAAAACCCATATCACGATAAAAGCTTCTTGAAAGACTGAAATCCTTTGCCCCAATAAACGGGCGAATTGATTTAGCATGATGCTCCATAGTGCAAATTAATTGTGGTGAACGTAAAACTTGACTTTTACTAAGGTAGTGATTTGCTATTCAATCTATAATATTTCCACGTATCCGTCTGTTCCGTTCACCCGGATTCTTTGTCCATCCTTGATTAACCTGGTAGCATTTTCTACCCCGACGATTGCCGGTAAGCCGTATTCCCGTGCTATAACTGCTCCATGGGTCATCATCCCGCCAACTTCAGTAATAAGACCTTTTATGGATACAAACAATGGAGTCCAGCTAGGGTCAGTGAAAGTGGTTACCAATATATCCCCATCTTCTATGTCAGCATCTTCCATGTTCAGAATAACACGTGCCCGTCCTTCTATAACTCCAGAGGAAACAGGTAAACCTACAATAACACCGGCAAGTAGATTTTCCCGTTTATATTTGCCTATAATGATCTCACCATCAGAGGTGATAACACGTGGCGGAGTTAGTTTTTTATAGAATTTATGATCTTCTTTTCGTTTGTTGATGAGTTGGTAATCCGATTTTTTTGTTCGTACAACTTCACGAAATTCTTCAAAAGTGAGATAGTACACATCTTCTTTTTCATGAATGACGTTTGCTTGCAGTAGTTTTTCAGCTTCTTTCAATAAAGCCTGCTTATAAATAAACGATCGGCTAACAATACCGTACTTTGGATACTCACGATACCCGATAAAATTCCGGAGCAAGCTGATCATTTGTTTTGTCTCCCTCACTTTTTGTTCACCATCAGGTAAGCGGCTCAGGCTGTCTAGCAATTCTTGTTGCTTCTTTAAAGCTTGCTGTCGGCCCCGCTCAAATTTTTGTTTTCCGGCATCCGGCTTAAAATTTTTGACGTTATTGAGTATCATGGGGACAAGTGTAGCCGGTTTTTCGCTCCAGCGCGCTTTGGTGATATCGATCTCTCCGGCACAGCGCATGCCATATTTGTTAAGATAAGCATTAATAGCGTCCCTGGCTTCCTGTCCGCCATCCAGTTTGGTTAGCTCATCCGGGAAGTTATCATCTTTTATCAGCTGTAGGTGCGCGACAACCTCCGGATAAGGGCGAATTACGTCGGCTACGTCCAGCAACTCCAGACCCATTTCCGAAGTAATATTGTTAGGAGCAGATTGAGACAGCGCGTCGGCCACGTTCTTTTCACCCAACCACTCCATCATGTTTTCGTTGATCCATGTTGTAGCATCCACCGCAGCCACAATCGCCCCCAAATTTTGAGCGCTAAATAGGTTTCTCCTTGATTGCCCGTCTTCCAGGATAAAATCAAATAGATCCGGTCCTGCTTTAGTTTGGATATTTTGCTTTAATTCTTCTATTGCTATTTCACTATGTTTGATCAATTTGGCAGCCACAGCCGGATCATTTTCGATCTGTGCCATGATATCCGCGAACGATTTCCCTTTGCTGCTCTTAATGACGGGTGATTCTTCTTTATCACTTGCCAGAAGTTTTATGAAATCTTCACGTTCAGTTATATCCACAAGTGCATCCTTTATCAATGGATCATGTTCTCCCATTACATCCAGTATTGTTTTTCTGTTGGTAGGGGAGATCAGCATAGGGGCAACATCTACAAACAACCTTCCACCGGCTTTAAACATTGGCCGCGCTGCTGTTAACTGCCATAGAGATAAGCCCAATGGTTTCATAGCATCAGTCATCATTTGCTGATGGCCGACAGACACGTAAACACGCCTATTCTGATCATTTGCCTCAGGTATAGGGTATAAGGTAGTGATAGGCCGGCTCTGGACGATATAAAATGTGCCATCAGCCAAACACCATTCAATATCCTGAGGGTTACCAAAATAATCTTCGATTTGCCTGCCTATATTTGCCAGTTGTAAAATTTGTTCGTCAGTGAGCGTTTGAGCATCTTGCTGATCAGACGCAAGCTGTCTCGTTTCTGTTCCACCTTCTTTTAGACCATAGATAGCGAGTTCCTTTGTTGCTATCACCTTATCGACGATTTCTACGCCCCGTATTTTATAATTATCTGCGGATACAAGGCCGGAGACGAACGCTTCACCTAACCCAAAGCCAGCGTCAATAGATAGCGCTTTTCTATTAGACGTAACCGGATCAGCAGTAAATAAAATTCCTGAAGCTTGCGGGAAAACCATCTTTTGAATGATGACAGATAAGGAAACCTGGCGATGATCAAATCCGTTTTGCACGCGGTAGATCACTGCGCGATCTGTAAATAGCGATGCCCAACATTTGCTGATATACTTTAAGATTTCTTCCTTTCCTATAATATTCAGATAGGTATCCTGTTGCCCCGCAAAGGACGCCGTGGGTAAATCTTCTGCCGTGGCACTCGACCGAACTGCAAAGGCATCTTTTTCATCAAACTTTGTGAGATAATCAACTATCTCACTTTTTATATTTGAGGAAATGGGAATTCCCTCAATAAGCAAACGGATCTTTGCGCTGATTTCGCTAATGCTTTTCCGATCAACAGCTTCTAAAGTAGCCAACTGATCCAGCAGCAAATTAAACTCTTTATTGCTGTCTGTAATCTCTTTATATACGTCCGTAGTAATACAAAATCCATTGGGTACCTGAATGCCCTCGATTCTGGATAACTCTCCAAGATTAGCGCCTTTTCCCCCGGCAAGTGCCAGCTTTGTTTTATCTATTTCCTGAAAACCAAGTATGTTGGAGCTCATATACTATTCGCTTTAGTTATTTATTATTGAGTTTATTGGTTGCTTCATTCATTATGTCAATAGCCTTTGAGAAATACGCCTGAAGAACTTTGAGTTCCTTGTCCGGAAATGAAGCAATCAATTTTTCTGAATTGTTTCGGAAATCTTTATAAAGCGGCTCTAAAAGCCTCATTATAGCTTCGGTGTCCGGCACAATAAAAACCTTGCGCCGGTCATCTTTCGCAAACTCTCTTTTTACCAGTTTTTTCTTTTCAAACCGGTCTATTAAGCCTGTGACGGCACCTGTTGTCAACCCCGTTAAGTTGGCAAGCTCACCGGCGGTCATTTGCCCCTCTTTAAGTAAAAAGCCCAGGTATTTATGATCAGTTCCTGAAAAACCGGCCTTTCGGGCAACAGCTTCATGCATCTGGATAGAAGTGTAGGCATATTGCTGGCTCAACCTTCTTATTTGTGTGATCAGATCGACATTCATATCTTATTTAATAAGTATCTTAGTTACAAAGATAATTTGAAATACTGTAATGTCAAAATAATTTTTGGAATGATGAGGCGAGTAACAAAGTATGCAAGAGATAATAAATGGAATGCTAATTTTCGTTAAAAGCTCTCGAAAAAACTTAGTCTAAATGATTTTTTTACAATATTCAATGTCGGCCCTTTAAACTAAAAATCATCGTAAGTATTTGCCTTACAGTGATATAAAATCAATTGGTGCGGAGATCAAGGGAGCAGGATTGAACACCTATCTACAATTTTGGCAATTATTAAAGAAATTTCTAAAAACAATAAATAAATTTGCGCTCTTATTGCAATTTTCCAAATCCCGGCTAGTTTACTTATCCTTTTGTTTGACATAAAAAAGATGCTTGGGCATAAACCATGTCAAAACCACCCAGGCTTACGCAAAGATTGTTGATAGAAGGAAAAATCAGATGGCAAATAAGATCAGGGTGGATATAGGCAGACTAAATATAACTGACTTACTGAATAACTGAATGATTGTCCCAAAAATGTAAATGACTATAAGGAAAGGACGGGGACAGATGAGGACAGTTGCTTTTCATCTTCTCTTTATCATTGTAGTATCAATTATAGACCATGCTGATTGTTTTCGATATTATTTACTAGCTCCAGGTATTTTTATATCCTTTACAAAAAGTTAATGGTCGGTCATTAATCTACAATTTTGCGCGGCAGGCAGGCAAATTCAACGAAAAATAAATAAGCGCTTTCAACAAATGATCATAAAAAAAAAGAAATTACATCTACCAGGCCTATTTTTAATGCTGATAATAACTTTGAATGCCTTCAGCCAACAGGTTATTCCATTGTACAAAGGCAAAATTCCTAATTCGATCAAAGCGCCGAACAGGGAGCACGAAACATCATGGCACTTTCTTGCTAAAGTTTCGGAGCCAACGTTGACCATATACACCCCTCCCGCAGGTTCGGCTAATGGCACCGCTGTAATTGTCTGCCCGGGTGGGGGTTATACCGCCCTAAATATTAAAGGAGAAGGCTATAGCGTTGCGGAGCATCTTAACGCACTTGGAGTAACAGCGTTTGTGTTAAAATATCGCATTCCTGATGATTCCACGATGGTCGATAAAACTATTGGACCGTTGCAGGATGCTCAGGAAGCAATTCTGATCGTTAAATCGCACGCAAAAGAATGGAATATAGATACAACAAAGATTGGTGTTATCGGATTTTCGGCTGGTGGACATCTTGCCTCCTCTGCGGGAACACATTTCAACCATTCATTTATCGATAATCCGGTAAATATTAATCTACGGCCAAACTTTATGATTTTGGTTTACCCGGTAATAAGCTTTACAGATTCTATTGGACACAAAGACTCGAGAACTGCGCTTATCGGTACGAGCCCTACGGCTGAAAAAATTGCCTTTTTCTCGAATGAATTGCAGGTCACTTCAAATACGCCGCCAACATTTCTTATTCATGCCAGTGATGATGGTTTAGTTTCGGTTAAAAACAGTATTGCATTTTACCTCGCGATGCAAAAAAACAAAGTACCGGTCGGAATGCATATTTTCCCGAAAGGACAGCATGGATTTTTTATGCGCCCTGCAAGTAATACGTGGTTTCAATACTGCGCACAATGGCTTCAGGAAAACGGATGGGTCAAATAGTTATTAACGCTTATGCACCCGCGAATAAAACATCGATTGATAATTAAGGTACAGTTAGAACACCTCGACCACACTCGAATTTACTCACAACAGGCTAAAATTAAAACAATCATGGCTACTCGTTGACGAGCAGGCTTATGATGTTTTTGAGGAAATCGTGTTGCGGAGAGAGAGGGATTTGTTTACCTCCTAAATCGCTTTGATATTAAATATATTGTATGGATTTTATTTCTTACTCACCGAAATACTCACCACTTTTTGAATACAGATTAATTGCAAATCTTATATTCAAATATGGCTACTATTTTCGAAATGTGCAAGGGTCTTTGCCCAATAATAGGTTTTCCACGGTCAACTGACACCCGGACAAGAGCAACTGTGAACAAAATTTGAATAATACTAATAGTCAACTTATTTTGAACATTGCAATTTGTAGCTTCAACAGGACTAAACTCGAACCTTCTCTTTTCGGACCTAAAACTGTTGACTGCTGTGATTTAGTGATACCCTATTTATCGTAAAGAAAAAAGCCTCAAAACTGTCCAGCTGAGACTTTTAACATTTACTATTTACACGCATGGCATTTAGCGAGCTTTTTTGCCTATTTCGAACTTTCAGGTTTTTTGAATAATCACGTCGGGCGAAACAACTCCGATATTTTATCTAACCGCGTAATTGTAGCAATCGCTCACGAGTACAGTTGCCGAGCTTACTGAGTCGACCACCTGGAAGTGAATGTGAAATGCCGTTCCTGCCGGAATCGCAGAAACATTCCTCCATAGATCTGCCTCACCGTTTCCAAATGCATCGGTATGAATTGACAAAGGGGTCAAACCAGCGCCAAGCTTTAACCAGGCAGTACTCGAGCAGCCGGTCGTGTCAGCTATCGGGTTAACGGCGCGCTCAAGAATATAGGCATGGTCAGGTTGAAGGCGCGAAACCCGCGTACCAAGTTTTATGATTCCTAATGAGTCTGGGTTTTGGCGGAATTTAATGAAGCCTGAACTCGACGCACCTTTGTTTGGCCCGAGAAGAAGTACATCCAAGTCATAAGCCGGTTTCACATTTAGCGGGGTGGGGCCGCCAAAGTTTTTTAAACAGCTAAAAATGAGAATGCTTGCACCGATGATCAAACTAAATTTGATCACATGCGATGGGGTTAATTTTGTTTTCATAATAATGTTTTTTGAATTGAAAATTTGTTGCTTGCCTAAAACTAGATCAAACAATGGCCACAACAACCCGTCAATGAGCAGACTGCGGAAATGAATGAGTAATTGGAGAATAGCCGGGATTGGAGGCTATCAGCCTGTGAGATGGGTGATAAATTTTAGCAATTCTTCTTTTTTACTTCGGGAAACCGGAACCGTGATGTCATTATTCAAAACCAGGTACCCGCCTTCTCCTTTAACATACCGGATGGCGTAATCAAGATTTACCAGGTAAGAATTATGCACCCGAAGAAAAGGCGACCGGTCAAGCAATTCTTCGACATCTTTGAGTGTCCTTGAAATAAGCATGTGCCGCCCATCGCTAAGCTTGATATCCGTATAATTGCTACTGCTTTCACACAACATGATGCTGTTGACGGCCACCAGCTCAAAGCCATGGAGTGTAGGCAATGCGATCTTCTGAAAAGAAGCATCATTATTTTTTTGGACGTGGGTAAGCAGGGCGGCCAGTCGCTGCAGCGAATTATGCTGCGTGCGATTTAAACATTTTTCTACCGCTTCGAGTAATTCATCTTTGTCAATCGGTTTTAAAAGATAGTCCAGTGCGCCAAACCTGATCGCCCGAATGGCATATTGGTTAAAAGCGGTAGTGAAAATGATGTCAAAGTTTATATCCGGTAACATTTCAAGCATCTCGAAACCGGTCATTCCGGGCATTTCAACATCAAGAAAAACAAGCTGAGGGCGAATATGCTGAATTTGCAGCAGTCCGTTTTCCGCTGTATTACTCACGCCCGCTACATCAACTTCCGGACAGTATTGTTTCAACTGCCATTGGAGGTTGTCGCAGCAATGTTTTTCATCATCAATTATCAATGCACGAACCATAGTTAAATATAAATGTTTAGACAGATTTTACAGGAATTTTTATTGATACACAAGTACCGGCGCTTTGACCTTCGTGATCGGTCAGATCGTTTATGGTAATTACTGCTTTGCGCTCGTCCAGCGAATATTCAAAAAGCTCAAGGCGATTTTGTGTAAGCTTCATCCCTAATGACGACTTTTTTTCTTTGTTATCGCTGAATACCATGCCATTAGCTTTTGGTCTTCCAACGCCGTTGTCGCAAATGCTGCAATCAAGTACATCGCCCGACAGTTTGAGGTCGATCTTGATCTTCCCATCCACATTTTGCTTTGGGTGCAATCCGTGCCAAATGGCGTTCTCTACAAACGGTTGCAGCAACAGCGGCGGCACCTTGATATCAGTAAGATCGACACAATTAGTACAGATCTCATAACTGAAAGGACTTTCAAAGCGCAGGGCCTCCAGATCCATGTATAATTGCAAACTGTTCAACTCTTCCTCGAGTGGTATAAATGACGACCCGGATTGCTGCAGAACGATCCGAATAAGCTTCGCAAATTTGGTGAGGTAATCGGCGGCTTTTGATGCTTCGTTTTTAATCGTAAATCTATTAATCGAATTTAGACAATTGAAAATAAAATGAGGGTTCATTTGAGAACGAAGGGCCTGCATTTTTAGTTCAATAGCCTGATTTTGCAATTCAATTCTCGTCTTTTCGCTCTTCAGTTTTTGAAGCGTTAACTCATTTTCCACTATTTCGCGACGATTAGCTTCATTTTTTCTTTTCAAATTAATATTCCTGAATACAATAAAACCGGTTAATACCAGTACCAGCACACCAATTACCAGCATGGTTTTTTGAAATGATTCGTTTTTGAGCCTTTGACTGCTAAGCTGCAATAGCTGTTGGTTGATGAGCTTTTCCTTGTTTAACAGCTCAATTTGACCTTGTTTTTTTTCGTTTTCTTTTTCAACTGTATACAATTGCATCTTTTTGCCAAATTCGCCAAGTGCAATTGAATCTCTCATGCCCGTGTATTTTTTATAGTATTGATAAGAGCTATCAACCTGGTGCAGATTATCATATAGATTGTATTTTAATTTGTAGGCAGAAAGGATGTACTGCTGCGCTTTGTAGTTGCGTGCATTTTGTAAAAGCTCGTTCGTAAAATGAAATGCCTTTGCATAGTTCCCTTGCCCGCTATAAGCCTTTACTATGTCAAAAAGCAGTCGCATAACCTGGTTCCTATCATTTCCTTTCATCGAACTTTTCAAATCCTCATTAAGCAGATTGAGTGCTGTTCGGTAATTTTTTGATCCGATCAGCGATTCGGCTTTTCTCACCCGCGGATAAGCCATGTAGTTACTTCGAATCGTCAATGATTTTATTGTCTGAACATATTTCTCTTGTTTATTTGTACCGGAATCGTATTGTTCGAGTGAATAATACGTATCCCCCATGTCAACCAATGGATGCCATATGATGGTTGGGCCAAGCGGATATTGCAAACTTTGAAAATAGAAACTCAGCCCGGTTTTATTATCACCCGCCAAACAATAAAGGTCGCCGATCTTTGCCAGCAAAATTGCGATGTTGTAGGAATCATCAATACTTTGAAATATCGCCAGACTTTGATTGAAGTATTGAAACGATTTGTCATAATTGCCCGTTTCAAAACTAATAGAACCCAATACAGCTTCAGCTTCTCCCTGCCTTATCTTGTCGTTTACTTTCTTTGACAGTCGGATCAATAAATCACAAGCCTGTGCTGAGCGATCAAAATAGCCCTGGCAAAAAAGGGCCAATGCAAGGTTCATATAAGTTTCAGCCAGTACCTTTTCGTCATTTAAACTTTTATAGGATTGTATAGTCTGCAGGCAAATTTTTTCTTCGAGCGGGAAATCATGATACGCTATGCCTGCTATGCGGGCTTTGTTATTAAGCGACATGCCTATCCCACGAAAATACCTGTTTGCCTCTGCTTGGTCATAGGCTTTTTGGGCATATAGTTTAGCCGTGTCGGCATTTAAATACGTATAAGCCAAACTCAAAATGTTCAGGCAGTCCACCTGTGCATTTCCCTGCAGGGCAGGCAGAACTTTTTTCAGGCTCTCGATCTTTGTCCTTTGCCCGTAACAAACATGGCAGAATAATAAGAGCAGCGACGTAAAAAAAATGAATCGAAGCCTGCAGGGTCCTAATCTGCATCTTCTCAAAACCAACCAACATTTATAAAAACAGGCATGCATAATGGAGTTTAATAGGTTGTGGTTTGCTTAAAGATAGTTATTATTTTTAATTAAATTTTTGTTAATCGACTGAATTACAGAATCAACCGGTTTTATTGTATCTTGTACGATACAACCACACCTAAATAATTACCAATTACTAACTGAATCTGTACAACCACTCGTTTTGGTTAGCGAAATAGCATTAATGATATTAATTTAAAAACGTAAGCTTTATATCCTATCAACCGTATAGCCGGTATGCTACTATAACTTTTGATCTCTTCAAATTACCCTTTAACAATGAGAAAGAACCTATTTATTCAGGCATTAAAGAGTTGGATAGTTCTATGGCTTAAAGGCATACCCAAATACCTTATTGTTTTATTGCTGCTAAGCTTAGCCTGGCCGTGCGTTGTGGCAGCCCAGGACAAGGCCAAAGAAAAGAAGGAAATAGACCAGCTTCGGTTAAATCTCAATGAGGATGGAAGCCATTATCTCAAATTTACGATCCTGGGACAGCTCTGGTTTCGTTATAATGAGAGCAATCCGGGAACAACAGTTTTGAAAAAAGCAGCTCCCCAAACTTTTGATATTGGCATAAGAAGGATGCGCTTCCAGTTTTATGGACAACTTACTGACCACGCCTTTTTTTATCTCCACTTTGGCCAGGATAACTTTAACTACTTATCGCCAAGAAAGTTTACACCTTTTATCCAGGATGCATTAGGCGAGTATAGGGTAAAGAAGGGAAGCGAGGCATTAATTTTTGGCGGCGGATTATCCATCATCAGTGGATTGTCGCGATTTACCCAGCCTGCACTTGCAAATATTCTGTCGATGGACATACCTATTTTCGCATTGCCTACTTACGACCTGACCGATCAGGCCGGTCGCAAATTAAGTGTTTATGCTCGTGGCCAGGTGGGCAAATTAGATTACCGCTTTGTAATCAGTGACCCGTTTCCTGTTACTACAAGTGGAGTGGCTAACCTTCCGACCGGAAATCCCACCACGCCAAATTCCAACTTCGCTCAGCAGGGTAATAATTTTCAATACCAGGGTTTGCTTATCTGGAACTTCTTTGACAGGGAGGCGCATACAACTCCTTTTTCGGCAGGCGCTTACTACGGCAAGAAAACGGTTTTGAACCTTGAAGCCGGCTTTATTGAGCAGAAAGACGCCACCTGGTCGAGTCCGGATGCAGGTCAAACTGTAAACTATCATAACCTCAATTGCTGGTCGGTAGCTGTTTATTATGATGCACCTTTAAATAAGGCTAAAGGCACAGCATTGAATGCTTATCTCGGTTATTTTAATACGCAATACGGCCCGGGATATTTACGCTACATCGGGGTGATGAACCCGGCGGACGGTCCCGCCGCGTCTGCCACTTATTTTGCCGGGGCGCAGGGGAACGCTTTCCCAATGTACGGCACAGGTCATATCATCTATTCGCAAGTGGGTTACTTATTAAATAAAGAGCTGTTGGGGAGCGGAAACGGTGCCCTTATGCCTTACGCCACGATTCAAACGGCAAGCTACGACCGGCTCGATAAAAAAATGACGGTAGTTGATTTTGGTGTTAATTGGTTCATAAATGGGAATGAGAGTAAGTTGACCCTGGATTTTCAAAACAGGCCCACTTTTTCTTTAACCGGCAATAATTTGATAAGAAATCCCGGTCGTAAAAGCCAATATGTACTACAATACCAATTTTTCTTTTAGTACATTTTAGTTAGGCAAGCCTATCTTATTCACCATTTCAATATATCTTTTGTCGGACATGATCGGTGCCCAACGCGGATCTAATTTGAGCCAAACCAGCCAATTAGAACGCTCTTCAAAGGCTTTGTTCAGCCAAAAAAATGTCTGCTCTTTTTCGCCCAGGCCAACGTAAACTGTTGCAACACCGTAGGCCGTTACAAACTTTTTCGATGACCATGAGGTTAGTGTGTCCAGAACCCGGTGAGCATTTTCTTTGTCACCACTTTCTCCATAGGCATTACCGACCAGCGCAAACGGTACCGACCAGCCCGGAGCGGCTTCGATCCCTTTTTTATATTCAGAGATTGCTTCTGGGTACATTTTTTTTACATGGTACGATCGGCCCAGCCAAAGATGGGCAAGTATAAACTTGGGATTTCTTTGCAATGAAGCTTTACATACAGTTATGGCCTGATCTACATTACCACTGTAGAAAAAACAAAAACCTATGTCTGTATTTATCCGAACCGAAAGCGGGTCAAGTTCCTGAGCCTTTTTTAGAACGACCATGGCCTCATCATACCTTTTCATTGCGGTAAGGTAATAACCATACCAATCATACCCGATCGCATAGTTAGCGTTTCTGGCGACTGAAGCCCTAAACTCCTGTTCGGCCGCCGCCCAGTCCCACTCATAATAAAATTTGTAAAAGCCCAGCGAGGCATGGGGCTCGGCCAAAGTCGAATCAAGTTGCAATGCTTTGGTGGCCGCTTCCAAAGCCTTTGGAAATGCGTCCTTCGGCGCTATAAAACTTCCATAGCCGAGCGCAGTGTAACAGTCGGCTATGCCGGAATACGCTGCAGCATATGAAGAGTCTATTGCAATAGCCTGGCGGAAAAAATCGATTCCTCTTTTTAGATCCGGAGGAGTTCCAAGATTCCAGGATGCGCGTCCTTTTAAGTATAATGAGTATGCTTGTTTATTTGGAGTAGCTTTTTTTGCAGCGATCTGCAAATCCTTTCCGGTTGATTTGATCTGCAATTTTTCTGCAACGGCGCCGCTTATCTTTTTTTGAAGCGCACTTAGGTTGTCCATATTCTCGGTGTACTGCCCGGTCAAAATTTCAGAGCCATCCTTCGTATCAACCAATTTGAAAACTACCTTAACCTGGTCTCCCAGAATTTGAAGACTCCCTTCCAATAACGTACTAACCTTTAATTTTTCGCCAACCTGGCGTACATCTGCGATTTTGCCCCTAAACTGAAAAGAAGAAGTGCGGGCACACACTTTTAGGCCCTTAATTCGCGACAGGTCAATTAGAATATCCTCTGTCAATCCATCGGTAAAGAATGCCTGTTGAGGGTCGTTATTAGAGTTGACAAACGGAATAACAGCAATAGACCGATTTTTTAGATAATCTTTTTCCGCGTTGATCCTTTTCTGAAGTACAGGGAATAAGAAATACGTCAACACTATTACCACAACCAGTGCAGCAATGGTATTTCGTACATTTAATAACTGTGTTCCTCGTCCCATTTTTTTTTAGGCGCTTGGTTTTTAATTATTTATTCATAGTAAGGCACTATAATTAATTAAATCTAATGTTAATATTTGAGAATGGCTGGATATTTGACGCTTTAATTGTTAAACACAACATAATACTAAAGTAAAGCAAATCGCAACAGGCTCGAACCAAAGCACTTTTTTGAAGATTTGACGTGTCTAAAATATGCTTTCAATCAAAATTAGGTACTTACCAACTCATCCCATGGCTTCCGCTTAAGGATAAGCCAATGTCATTTTGGCGCTGAACTCGTTTTTGTTCCAGTCGCTCTTGTTCTTCCTTGAGTTGCTGTTTCAACTTCACTTCATCTTGTTCCCGTTCTTTTAACTCAAGCTTCTGCGAAATACGCACTTTTTTTATGCGATTGGTGACAAAAATGGGCATTTGAATAAAAAACAAAATCCTACAATCATTTGATTTGCAGTATTTTATCTGTTTTTGATATTGAAATTGGCGGAGAGAGAGGGATTCGAACCCCCGGTACCTGTTACAGTACACCTGATTTCGAATCAGGCACATTGAACCGCTCTGACATCTCTCCGGTTAAATGGGTTTCAAAAATAAATAAAATCTTACTGAGTATAGATCAAGTTTTTATTTAAGGTCTCAGTTTTCCGCCTTTTCCTGGAACGTCAATGCAACGAAGGATAATATTGTCCATTTACTGTGCTGAATTATCCATTTTATTTTGCATTTATTTTCCGAAAATTGTATAACCAGTTATTAAACTATTGGAATAACGTGTAGTAATTCCTGCACAATTCTGCATATGTAGTAATTAATTTTAAGTTAGTTTTTCGCAATTAAAACCATTTATAGACCCTAGAAATACTCAAATGCGTTTAGCTGTAATTTGTGTAGCGATTTTCGTTGTTGGTGCGATCATAAGTCTTAACGCTTGTCATAACACATCCGAAAGCTCTGTTGCCGCCGAAGAGATACCTGATGTGGTGAGTTATAACTTTAATATCAGGCCTATTTTGTCAGATAAATGCTTTAAATGCCATGGGCCGGACGCTAATAAACGCCAGGCTAATCTAAGACTGGATATGCCCGAAAGTGCCTATGCTGCGTTAAAGGATGAACCTGATAAGCACGCCCTTGTTCCGGGCGATCCTGGTGCATCTGAACTTTACCGCAGGATTACTACTTCGGACTCCAGCGAGATGATGCCGTCACTAAAATCAAACCTGAAGCCTTTGTCTTCATATGAGATAAAGCTGATTAAAAAGTGGATAAAACAGGGAGCCAAATACGAGAAGCATTGGGCGTTTGTGCCTCCAAAATTGCCACAGATTCCGGAGGTTGAAGATAAATCATGGCCTAAAAATACCATCGACTATTTTGTTTTACATAAACAGGAACAAAAAGGTTTTAAACCAAACCCTGAAGCCGATAAGGAAAGATTGTTAAAACGCTTAAGCCTTGATTTGAACGGCTTGCCACCTGATGTAGCCTTAATGGACCGTTTCCTGGCGGATAAAGGACCAGATGCTTATGAACGAATGGTTGATGAACTAATGGCCCGTCCCCAGTATGGAGAAAAAATGGCGCTGCGTTGGATGGATATCGCCCGTTATGCCGATTCGCATGGTTACCAGGACGATAACTACCGCACGCAATGGCCATGGCGCGACTGGGTAATGCATGCTTATAATGAAAATCTTTCTTATAAAGATTTTATCACCTGGCAACTGGCTGGTGATTTAATACCTAACCATACCCAAGAGCAATTACTAGCCACCGGTTTTAACCGTAATCATAAGATCACAGAAGAGGGCGGTGTTATTGATGAAGAGTACCGCGTTAATTATGTAACAGACCGTACCAATACTTTTGGCAAAGCTTTAATGGGCGTAACTCTGGAGTGTGCTCACTGTCATGATCATAAATACGATCCTTTCTCGCAAAAGGAATACTACCAGATGTTCTCATTCTTCAATAGTGTAAAAGAACCCGGTTTGCAGTCGACAGTTGGCGGGCCGGAAACTTATGCCAAACGACCAATGATGCAGATCAGCAATGAGGATGCAAAAAGCGTATTGAAGTTTGTAAATAAGATGGATACCGGCAAACTGATCGTGTCTGTGATGGGGGATAGTGAAGCCTACAGGAAGACTTATATATTAAAAAGGGGTAACTATGATTCGCATGGCGACGAGGTATTTCCGGGTACACCAAAAGCCGTTTTGCCTTTTAATAATGCTTATCCAAAAAACAGGCTTGGTTTGGCCGATTGGGTTTTTGATGATAAAAATCCGTTAACTGCCAGGGTATATGTCAACCAGATTTGGGGAGAATTTTTCGGTAGGGGTATCGTAAAAACTTTAGGCGATTTTGGTATGCAGGGTGAGTTACCATCAAATCCCGAATTGCTGGATTGGCTGGCAGTCGACTTTAAAACGCACGGCTGGAATATGAAACGAATGGTAAAACAGATCGTTATGTCGGCTACTTACAGGCAATCTGCAGTAGTCACTCCTGATAAATTGAAAAATGATCCCGATAATATTCTCATTTCCCGTGGGCCGCGTAGCCGTTTGCCTGCCGAATTTATCAGGGATATGGTTTTGGCCAGCAGTGGCTTACTGAATAAAACGATAGGCGGGCCAAGTGTAAATCCATATCAACCACCAGGCTTATGGGAAAATACCACCTCCGGTCGTGGCCAGTTGGCGAGTTACCGGCAAGTACATGGGCCGAATTTATATCGTCGTGGCATGTACACTTTGATAAAACGGACGTCACCACCTGTCGAGATGGCTATTTTTGATGCCAGCAACCGGGATCAATGCGAGGTACAACGCATGCGTACAAATACTCCACTTCAAGCGCTTGAGATGATGAACGACCCGACCATGCTGGAATCTGCAAGGGTATTGGCGCAAAAAATCTTGCAGGACGCTAATCAGCCGAAGGATAAAATTTATACCGCGTTCAGGCGGATCATATGCCGCAAACCCACTGATAAGGAGATGAGTATTTTAACATCCTACTATCAGGATCAATTGAAATCGATAAATGAAAAGGATGCAGAAAAATTCCTGGCTGTGGGTGAGTATCCAATGCCCGGCAAAATAGACAAAATTAAACTGGCCGCGATGATGAAAGTGATCGATACGATATATAATTTAGAGGAAGCCATTACTAAAACCTGATTATGGAAAAAGAATTTTTGGAGCATGGTCTTAGTCTGAACAGGCGTAAGTTTCTGTCGAGGCTGAGTTTGGGTTTAGGTAGTGTGGCATTAGGTTCGCTGCTGGTACCTGACCTATTATCGGGTCTCAATAGTGATAACGGTGCGGATTTTATTCCAGGTATACCAAATTTCGCACCTAAGGCTAAGCGTGTAATTTATCTTTTCCAGGATGGGGCGCCCTCGCAATTAGAATCTTTCGACTATAAACCAAAACTGCGCGAAATGTTTGGGCAAGAGTTGCCGCCTTCAGTTCGCGGTAGCCAGATACTAACGGGGATGACGGCCTTACAAAAGTCTTTTCCATTGGCAGGATCCTACTATGATTTCAAGCAATACGGAAAATCGGGCGCATGGGTAAGTGATCTGTTCCCGCATATAGGTAGCATCGCAGATGATATCTGTATTGTCAAAACGCTTTATACAGAAGCCATAAACCACGATCCGGCTCTCACTTTCTTTCAAACTGGCGCCCAACAAGGTAACAGGCCAAGCATGGGCTCGTGGGTGAGCTATGGTTTGGGTAGTGAGAATAAGAACCTGCCTGCATTTACTGTTTTGTTGTCAAAGGGTAAAGGAAATGGACAAGGTGTTTATTCTAAACTTTGGAGTAATGGTTTCCTCGACTCTATTCATCAGGGAGTATTATTTAGCAGCAGTGAGAACCCAGTGCTTTACTTGAATGATCCCGAGGGGTTGAATCGTCACGAACGCCGCAAGATGCTGGATAAACTATCAGAATTAAATGAGCTTTCCTATAAAGAATTCCAGGATCCCGAGATCACAACCAAAATAAAGCAGTATGAAATGGCTTACCGTATGCAGACCGCTGTTCCGGAGATCATGGACGTATCTAAAGAGCCCGATGATATTGTAAAACTATATGGCCCTGAATGCCTGGTACCGGGTACTTATGCGGCCAATTGTTTGCTGGCGCGAAAACTATCTGAAAACGGGGTTCGGTTTGTGCAATTATATCACCAGGGATGGGATCAGCATTCAAACCTTCCAATGGAAATGGCCGGACAGGCTAAGGATGTTGACCAGGCATCAGCTGCATTAGTAACAGATCTGAAACAACGTGGTTTGCTGGATGAAACACTGGTAATTTGGGGTGGCGAATTTGGTCGTACCAACTACAGCCAGGGCAAACTTGAAAAGAAGAACTACGGTCGCGACCACCATCCACGGTGCTTCAGTATATGGATGGCAGGCGGTGGCATTACACCGGGTATTGTTTATGGCGAAACTGACGATTTTGGCTATAACATTGCGAAAAATCCGGTACACGTTCATGATTTTCATGCAACGGTACTGAACCAATTAGGTATCGATCATACTAAATTGACTTATAAAAGCTTGGGCAGACGATACAGGCTCACCGATGTAGCCGGAAATGTGGTAAGAGATATTATTTCCTAAAATTTGAACGATCATGGAGAGAAGAAATTTTATAAAGACATCAGCAATTGCTTCGGCAAGCTTTTTTATTGCAAAGGATCTGTTAGCTAAGGACAATGGACCTATTTATGGTCACGGCAATATGCGTTATCGTATGGATAACAAATGGAGCAAGGCAGACCCAAATATCAATCCTGTTAACGACTGCCACGAAATGGTTCAGGATAAAAAGGGCAGGATATTGTTGCTGACCAACGAGACCAAAAATAATGTACTGATCTATTCCAAATCGGGTAAATTGCTCGATACCTGGGGACATGAATTTCCGGGTGCCCATGGGCTGACATTGGTTAATGAGAATGGCACTGAATTTTTGTTCATCACAGATACTGTAAAACACCAGGTATATAAAACCACTATTGACGGAAAAATATTGATGACTATTGAGGTGCCTTTAGAAACTGGCGTTTACAAAGAAGCAAAGGATTTTATCCCAACAGAAACTACGGTAGACAAGAATGGTGATTTCTTTATTGCCGATGGTTATGGCTCACAATATGTTATCCATTATGATAAAGACGGAAAGATCAAAAATTACTTTGGAGGCCGTGGTGATGGTGATGAACATTTAGATAACGCACATGGCATCGTTATAGATCGCCGTAATGCAACACCGACTTTATTGGTTACCGACCGTACCCGCAATTGCTTTAAGCGTTTCAGTATGGATGGTAAATTGCTGGAAGTGATCAAATTGCCGGGAGCTTGCGTGTGCCGCCCTGTTATAAAAGGTGACCATCTGTATGCCGCCGTGTTGCGTTCACCTGATTTGGGTAAAGAGAATTCAGGTTTTACAACCATTTTGGATAAGAGCAATAAGGTGATTTCCAACTTGGGGGGTACTGAACCGGTTTACAAAGATGGTGTGTTGCAACCAATGTCACAGGCCGAAAAGATATTCCTTAACCCGCATGATGTTTGTGTCGATAATGATGAGAACCTGTACGTTGCGCAATGGGCCTCTGGTAAGGTGTATCCGTATAAATTCACTCGTGTTTAATTATTTGCAGCACGCTAAATGATAAAAAACAGTTACAAGGGTGTTGCAGGTAATTTGTTATTTGCGCTGAATATTTTCATTCTCGTTTTACTGCTCGCTGGAGATCGCCTGACGATACCGCTTTGGCTTCAGCCTGTAGGCAGGCTTCATCCGATGATCCTGCATTTTCCAATCGTCCTGCTGATATTGGCTATGCTGATGGAATTTTTCCGTTTCAGATCAGTATTTGCAAACGAAAAACTTTATGACGGGTTCACCACTGTTCTATTGCTTTCTGGAGCCTTACTTGCTGCCATAACGGCCATTATGGGTTTATTTTTGGCACGCGAACCCGGCTATGATAGCAATAGTGTTCAATGGCATAAGTGGTTTGGCGTATGTATTGTATTTATGTCGACAGCTATTTATTGGTTGCGGAATGCCTCATGGTACAAACCACTCATTGCACAATCAGGAGCCATTGCTACGGTCTGTTTTCTGATGATCGCCGGTCACTATGGCGCTAATATTACCCATGGCGACAATTTTGTGTTAGGACCAGTGATGAAAAACTCCCGCCAATTAGTGCCAATTGACCAGGCCCTAGTTTATCGGGATGTGGTTCAACCCATATTTGAAACTAAATGTATTAGCTGCCATAATCCTGATAAATTAAAGGGTGGGTTGATGCTGATCGACGAGAAATCTATTTTAAAAGGAGGGAAGTCAGGAAAACTATTTGTACCCGGCCAGCCGCAGGTTAGTTTACTGCTGGAGCGTGTTCATTTAACCGAGGAAGAGAAAAAGCACATGCCTCCATCAGGCAAACCGCAGCTGACAGCAGCCGAAATGAATGTGCTTTATCAATGGGTCAAAGCAAATGCTGATTTCAAAAGGAAGGTAACAGATCTCCCGGCCTCGGATTCACTTCGTATAGCATCGGCAATATTCCTGAAACCTGCTGAAGCATCCGAAGAGCAATACGATTTCGCGGCAGCAGATGAAAAAGAGATCAATAAGCTCAATAATAATTATCGGGTTATTTATGCGTTGGCAAATAGATCGCCGGCTTTGGCAGTGAATATCTACAATAAATCCACCTACAATACCAAAGTTCTTGATGAATTAAGCGGCATTAAAAAACAGGTCGTATCAATAGATTTGAATAAAATGCCGGTAATGGATGGCGATCTCAAAACAATAGCCAAATTTGAAAATCTTCGGTCATTAAATCTCAATTTCTCTGATATTACCGGGAATAACTTAAAAGATCTGTCATCGCTGAAATATTTGCGTTCTATATCACTTGCCGGAACAAAATTGAACGCAGAGGCATTAGATCAGCTTAAGTCTTTAAAAAGCATAAAAGAGGTGGTACTTTGGAATACCGGACTGAAGCCACAGGACTTGCGAGCATTTCAAAATTCAAACAAAAAAATCACCCTTATAGAAGGATTTAAGGATGATGGCAAACCCATGAAACTGATCCCGCCTCAGGTAAAAAATGCGACCTTTGTTTTTAGCAAACCGGTACAATTGCTGGTCACGAATCCTATTAAGGGAGTTGATATACGTTATACCACCAATGGAAAAGATCCTGATAGTATCAATTCAGCTTTGTACAAACCGGGCATTATGATTGCTGATAATACCACCATCAAGGCCAAAGCTTATAAAGTGGGCTGGTACGGCAGTGATGTGGTTAGCTATACTTTTTATAAAAATACGTTTGCAACTGATAGTATATCCCTAATCAAACCTGTTAACGAACGCTACCAGGCTGACGGTGCCAAAACATTAACCGATGGTGAACTTGGAGGAATGAATTTCGGTAACAATAAATGGTTGGGTACGCAAACCGATATGGAACTGATGCTCTATTTTAAGAACCCTGTAAAGCCGCATACACTGACTTTAAACTGCCTGAAGATGATCGGCAGCCAGATATTTTTACCAACAGAGGTAGAAGTATGGGGTGGTGCGGATATGCAGCATTTAAAAGCTATCGGTTCGTTAACAACCGGCCCTCAAAAGAAAGGCGATCCAGATATTTTACAACCGCTGGTTTGCAAACTTCATGAGAGTGCACCGATCACTTGTATAAAATTCGTGGCGAAGCCTATTTATAAATTACCAGAATGGCATCCCGCAAAAGGCAAACCATCCTGGGTGTTTATTGATGAGGTGTTTGTGAATTAGGTCTAAGCCTATTTTGCTACAGCTACTTGATCCAATTCGCCCATCTTATCAAACAAGGCTCTGAAAGCATTACTTTGGGTGTTTTGTTTGGATTGAGCAGCGTCTTTATTATAGTACTCTTTCAGGAACTGTACCGATGGCGACCACACCGTTTCGGCTATACCATAAAAACGACCTCTCATTGGAGTAACAGACAAACTCCGGGAGCGATAAAGATCTTCCACCTGGCTGACGGCTATTTGCGGGCGGTTCCAGGCACAGGTTACTACCCGGTATCCCTTCAGCGCAAAATAAACGGCAGTTTGGTTGTCACGATCGTATTGCCAGTCACAGATCACTACGTCTCTGGGTATCATATCGACAGCGCGATAAGTATCGTTATAACTTGCGGCCCACATACCAATGCCGGTGGCACGACCGTCGATCAATCGGTCTCCCCATATCCATAATTCCCTTCCTTTTTCTGCCAGATGATCACGGATCAGTTGCACTTCATTGGCATAGATCACCGCTTTATCGCGACCGCCGCAGCGCGGACATTTATCGTCAGCCAGGTAAAATACTTCGTCCATGCCTGCGTGAAATGCATTTGCTTCGAATACTTCCATTGCTTCGTCTACTAAGTCGAACACTACTTTGTGCACTCCCGGATGAAGCGGACAGTAACTCTTACAGTACAGGTTATCGGCATTTGGCCATTTATATTCGGCAGCAGTAGACGGCATTTTTACGCCTGGCGTTTCATCAAATTCAGGGTACTTCTCCAATAGTTTGTTCAACTTATGCGCCCATGACTGATGTCCAAGCAGGTTGATTTGGGGAATTATTGCAATGTCGTTCTTCTTGCAGGCCTCAACAATCTTTTTTACATCCCCTTTAGTTAATGAGGCGGAATCGCGAAGCTCCGGATGGCTCTTATAACTGTAATTAAAATCGACCCGGAGGACCAGCGTATTTATCTTGCGCGGAGCCAGCTCTTCATTAATAAACTTTACGAAATCATCCAGTCCGCTTGGTTTGGGAGCGGCAATGGCAAACCCTCTGACGACGTAATTGCTGTCGGGCTGTGTTTGTTGCGCAAATAATCTTGTGTTGACCAGGCAAATAATAAATAGAAGCAAGCAGCTATATTTTTTCATTGATTTATAATTAGATGACTAAGGGTTTAGAATTACGATGTACAAGTTAAATAAACTTGTTGCCATTGAAAAGTAATATTTGTGTGAGAAAGGGCATTAACAACACAGGGCCCCTTTTAGGAGACCCTGCTAAGATATATTTCAGATTTTGAAGTCAGGCAGCAAATTATAAGCCTTTTACAATCTCCAATGATTTTGCGACATGGTCGGCAGGGGAGATGTGGTCGGTTTGTGATGAAAGTACAGCTACAATTTTGCCGTCTTTACCAATGACAAAGGTCGTTCTAGGGATAAAGCCGTGTGTAAGATCTTGCCCACGTACGTCTTTAATACCAGATTTTGCAGCCGACATAATCAGACCGTATGTGTTTGCAATTTTGCCTCCCGGATCTGATGCCACAGCGAATTTGCCCGCACAGTAATTCGGGTCGGAAGAAAATGCATTCAGTCGCTGAATATCATCTGCGGATACGCCGATAATTGTAGCTCCGGCTGCAGTAAATTTGTCCTTAGATTCGGCAAAGGCATGTGCTTCTGCATCACATCCGCCTGTATAGGCAGAAGGGTAGAAGTAAACAACAACCGGTCCTTTATCAAGAGCCTGTTTTAACGAAAAATCCATTTCCTTGCCCGCTAGGCTGGCCTGGGCATTAAATACAGGTGCTACATCTCCTTTTGACAAAGTTGCTGTTTGCGCAAAGCCCGATAGGCTTATTAGGAGTGAAAAACTGAAAGCTAGAAAAGATAAGCGATAATATTTTTTGATCATGGTAGATTGTGTTATTTGATTAATGATGCTGTAATCAAATTTACGATAGTATGGAGAGAATTAGCTTATATGTGATAAAAATTTTACTGGATCTATCTATCTACACTAATCTACAGAGAAGCTTTATCTTTTATTTTCTACAGAATGACGCATGGCTTCCATTTCTTGCTCAGAATAGCCGATAAGTGCTATACACATTATGCCGGTTTTAATTTTTGATGTATTTTCAACTACATATAAAAGTTTATTTGCGATAACTACTGCGATCTTAGGATGCATTGAGTTTCCTGTACCTTCTTCTATATCTTTAGTTCCCTGATCGTCAAATGTCAAACATAGTTCGGCATCGTCTTTATCCTTGAAATGCGTTGTTCTAAGCTTTACTTTGCTTATATTTTTTACAGCCGCAAATGGGGAAGGGGCGATTGTATAAACCGTCTCTGATTTCTCCACGCGTTTATTGATTCCTTTCCCTTCCGGGGCAAGAAAATAAAACCCAGTCGGCATATATATGGTGTCGGCGATTTTTTTGCCCATAATGTTCGTTACGCTTATGGTATCTAAACTGGATTCCTTATAAGAGTTATGCGCTGAATGAGGGGAACATGCTGTAATAAGCAACAATAACGAGACAAAAAGGAGACGATTTATATACATATCGAGACAATATAAAAAAAGCCCGGTAGAAAATTCTACCAGGCTTTAAAACTTTATAGGTCGCCATTGCAACCAAACCCTCGTTCGCGACCTACTGGCGGAGAGTTAGGGATTCGAACCCCAGGAACCTTTCACAGTTCAACAGTTTTCAAGACTGCCGCAATCGACCACTCTGCCAACTCTCCGGGGGCAAAAGTACAAAACCGGGTCGAATTGGCAAATTTGATGTTAAGTTTTTTTAAATAAATTGATAAGTGCCTTATTGATAGATTTTTAATGATGTGTTTTCTCTGTTTTTGTAGTGCGGAAAGTATTAAACTTGGGTTTTACAATCTTAATACTACGTTTGCAAAGCTCAATACTGGCGTTAAGTTCGAAGCCAATGAGGATAATCAGCGAGTTTAAATAAAGCCAAATCATAATCACGATAAGCGTGCCGATAGAGCCATAGATTTTATTGTACGATGAGAAATTGTTGATATAAAAGGTAAATCCAAGTGAGGTCAGAACCGCCAAACTTGTTGCCAGGACAGAGCCCGGACTCAGGAATTTCCATTTCTGTTTATGTGCAGGGCCGTAACGGTACAAAAGCGATACCGTCACAAAAAATATAGACACCACTATGATCCATTTTAATAGTGCAATGGCGGTAAACCAAGCATGTGCCTTACTATAAAAATGATGCTGCAGAAATATCAACACTTTATGTCCGGCTATCATGATACCCACAGCGACAAACATCGAGCTACAGATCATGATGGTAAGCACCAGTGCCACCCAGCGCCGATGTATATAACTCCTGTTTTCTTTTACTAAGGATGACTTATTAAATGCCTGTATCAGCCTGTTGACACCGTTTGTGGCAAAATACATAGTGGTTAAGAAACCAAAGGAGGTTAACCCCCCGCTTTTCTTTGTGATGATCTCCTTAATAGCGTCCTGAAAAGCGAGATAGGCGTTTCTCGGCATTACTCCGGCCATCATATCTACCAGGTTGTCCTGGAAATGCCTGATGGGTATATACGGGATCAGCGTGAATAAGAAGATGGTGGCAGGGAAGAGCGCCAGCATGAAATTATAAGCAAGTGATGAAGCCTGGTTGGCCAATTTGCCTTGCTTTATTTCACTGAAAAAGAAAACGCCTACAGTATAAAAAGATATAGGTTTGAACCCCGGAAAGGCAATATACTTGGTACATTCTATAAGATACCTGTAGAAAACAAACCGTCGTAAAAAGCGGTGCAACCATTCCATCTAAGCCAAATCTACTGAAAAAAAGGCTTCAACTTATCAAGAAATTCCTGCGGAGGCATGCATGGGCGGTTAGTTTTCATGTTTACAAACACCAGTAATGTTTCCCCAACGTTGATCAATTCGCCACCGGGATTGTATAGTTCGTACTTAAAATGAATCTTAACCCCGGGCATTTTATTCATAATCACCTTTATGCTGATCTCTTCATCGTACAAGGCTGGTTTAAGATATTTGCAGTGCATGTCCAAAACCGGCATCATGACGCCTGAAGCCTCCATTCCGCTATAAGTCATTCCCAGGCTGCGTAGCATTTCCACACGACCCACCTCATAGAACTCAGCGTAATTGCCGTAATACATGTAGCCCATCTGGTCGGTTTCACCATACCTAACCCGAACTTTGGTGGTGTGCTCGAACATTACTTCTTAATATTGCGTTCGTTAAGGGCCTGTTGGAATTTATGGGCATTCACCAAATGGTCAGACATATTGGTAGCATATGCGTGATAGCCTGAAAAATCAGCTTTAGCACACATGTAGATGTAGTCGGTCTTTTTATAATCGAGAACCGAGTTCAGTGCATTTACAGATGGCATCATAATAGGGCCCGGAGGCAAACCAGTATGTAAATAGGTGTTGTATGGCGAATCAAAAGACAAGTATTTATTCAATACGCGTTTGATGGTAAAATCCTGTTTAGCGAAGATCACAGTGGGATCTGATTCTAGTTTCATGCCTTTTTTCAAGCGATTCAAATATAGACCGGCTATGGTAGGCATTTCATCATCATGCAAAGCCTCTGCATCAGTTATCGACGCCAGAATGGAAACCTGGATAGGTGACAGTCCTAACGCATCGGCCTTTTGCTTACGCTCGGGTGTCCAGAATTTTTCATAATTAGCATACATCCGCTTGAAAAACTTGTCAGGCGTATTGTTCCAGTATACCTGGTAAGTATTCGGAATAAACATGGCATACACGTTATCTGGTGTAAAACCATATTGTTTTAAGTAGTCAGTTGAATCGAGTAACCGAATGATCGAAGTAGAATCGGGCTCAATTTTTTTAGACACAAAGCCAGCAAATTCTTCTTTCAACCTCAGATTATGAAAATTAAGTGTCACGGGTTCCTGCGTACCTGATGCCAGCATGTTGATGAGCCGGCGGTTGCTCATGCCGCTTACCAAATGATACCTGCCCGGCTTAACGCGAGTGGTATATTTCATATTTTGAGCAGCCCAGTTAAAGGTGGTTGAATCTTTCACTATACCTTCATCTCTCACGGTCTTATACACATCCTGGTAAGTTGCTCCTGTGTGGATATAAAGATATTCCTGTTTGTCAGTCACATTGGCACCGAAATACTTTAAGTAGTAAAATAAACCGGTGCCTCCCAATGCGAGAATAATAATCACAACGAAAGCGATAATGTACTTTTTAACAGAACCTGATTTCTTTTGCTCTTCCATTTGGTATTTAATGGTAAATTATTTTTGTTGATTTTTTTGCCAGGCGATCAAACCGCCGGTCAAATTTCTGATATTTTTATAACCTTTCAACTCTAAAAGCGATTTAGCTGTTGCGCTCCGCAGACCAACCTTGCAAATAACGATGATCTCTTCGTCTTTATTCCATCCCAGGTCGTCTATATTCTCCAGCAGGTCGGGCAGAGGGAGGTTCTTTCCACCGATATTAAAGGTATGGTATTCCATTTCACCGCGCACATCAAGCAGGTTCAAATGCTCGCCATTTTGCAGGCGGGCAAAAACTTCCTTAACATCAATATCCGTCATTGTGTTTTTTTGCCCTGTGTAACAGTAACGTTGATGCGGGTACCGTTGGCTATTTTAGTTACAGAATCAGTTTTTGCAGGCGATTGTGCAACGATAATAAGATTAGTTGAGTCAGTAATTGTTCCCTGGTAAGTAACGGTGCCTAAGGCTACACCACTTTGTTTAAGTACAAATCTTGCGGCGTCAAGGTCCTGATTTATAAGGTCTGGTATTTCTACCTCACTCGCGCCAGAACCATCGCCCAATACCAAATCAACTTTTGAACCTTTAGGTATTTTGGTGCCTGCCTGAATAGCCTGACCAGCAAACTTAACCTGCAGTACATGGTTACGGGCAATATCAGGTGCGTAGGTAGTGTCGCCGATCTTTAACCCATAGTTGGAAAGCGTTGCTTCAGCAGATATGTATGGTGCGTCTATAATGTCAGGCAAAGCCACGTTCGGCGCCTGGTTTTTTACAATTTTCAGGTAGATCATACGGCCCTCTTTTACATTGGTGCCCGCATCGGGATCTTGTTCAATTACGGTACCCGGCGCCTGATCCAAAACGTACACAGAATCTATACTTACACCAAAGCCTTGGTCCTTTAGTGTGCTGAGTGCCCGGTCTATAGGCATGCTCATTACCTTAGGAACCAGTATACCCGAGCCGTGGCGTGTGTAATAGCTAAGGCTGTAGAATGCAATTAAGGTTATTACAATGACAACAAGAATAGCTGATATGATGGTATTGCGGAATGATTTGGTTTTTAAGTAAGCCGTAAATTTGCTCATTTGAATTTATCAGGTTGTGCTGTGCCGATCCAGCTATCAAACATAGATTATTATTTCCAAATTCGGAATGTCGATTTTCGGATTTATACATCAAAGCGGATCAAATGGTTAACGCATTTGGTTAAATATACGTATAAAATAGGATTCATTTATCAGCTAATAAAACCGACGCAAGAGCAATTAAAAAAATATAATATTTTAGATTGCGCATACTTTATCGTTAATTTCGAAATCCAAATTTGACCACGATGTCACGTAAAAATATAGCCCTTTTAGCCGGAGGATTCACCGGAGAGTACGACGTATCTGTAAACAGCGCTAAGAATATAGCTGCTAACCTGAATGCAGAAAAATACAATGTATACACGATATTTATTAATCGCGATAATTGGTTTTATGCTTCAGATAAAGGTAATATTACGGTTGACAAAAATGACTTTACTATCACTGTAGATGGTCAAAAGATAAAGTTTGATTTTGCTTTTATTACCATACACGGTACGCCAGGCGAAGACGGCAAAGTGCAGGGTTACCTGGATATGCTGGGTATACCTTATAATACCTGCGATGCAACTACTTCTGCCATCACTATGAATAAGGCTTATACCAAAGCAATTGTGAATGGCATTCATGGATTAAATATCGCCCGTTCGATGCAAATATTTAGAAGTGGTGTGCATGATGTGTCGGCCGTGGCTGCCAAATTGAAGTTTCCGCTTTTTGTAAAACCAAACAACGGGGGAAGCAGCGTAGGAATGAGTAAAGTGCAGAACGCAGCTGGTTTGCATGATGCTTTTGAGAGGGCATTCACTGAAGATGACCAGATATTGGTTGAAGAGTTTATTAAAGGCCGCGAGTTTAGCATAGGCATCGCGCGTTTGCATGGAAGAATAAAGGTGCTGCCTGCCACTGAAATTATCAGCTCAAAAGAGTTTTTTGATTACGAAGCTAAATACACCCCGGGTGTAAGTAAGGAAATTACCCCTGGCAATCTCACACCTGAGCAGAATGAGAAGATAGCAGAAATAGTAACCGAAGTATACCTGCGATTGAATTGCAAAGGAATGGTACGCGTCGATTTTATTTTGCTGGAAGGGAACGAAGAGTTTTACTTTATCGAGATCAATACCACGCCGGGGCAATCAGCCAATAGCCTGATCCCGCAGCAGGTGAGGGCTGCTGGAATGAATGTGGGTGAGTTCTATGGAGAATTAATTGAGGGTGGCCTAAAGCATTAAGCAACCCCTCAAACAATTAAATCAGATAGTGCTCAATAATATCCTGAGGTATTTTTGCTGATCTGCCATTTTTCATGTCGATCATGGTATAATCAAACCACCCGTCGCAGCAAATTTTGCCGGTTGCTTTATTGGTGATTGAAAATTTTACCCGGCAGCCTTTATCGTCGATGCTATCGACGCCTGTTTTTACAATAAAGTAATCGCCCATGGTTAACGCGCGTTTATAATCGACATGAGCTGTGCGCACTACCCAGCCAAACCCACGCTCCATAAATTTTTTCATAGCCATACCGTAGCAGCGCTCCATCTGGTCGTACCTTGCGGCCAGCACATAATCGAAGTATTTGCTGTTATGCACATGCTGAAACATATCGATATCATCGGGCCTCACACGAAATTCGGTTTCGAAGGTTGAATACTGTTGGGTTTCCATTGGCTGTTGGGATGTTATAAAACTGAAAGGTTGGAAAGTTAGTCAGATTAACCGAAATTAAAAATAAAACGGGCTCACATAGTCCTGTAGAAACCATGCTTTGTACAATAATAATTTGTTTGCTACCTTCGGAAAAACCGTTATAAGAATGAAAAAAGTGTACTCGTTACTTCTATCAATTTGCTTGTTTTCTGCAGTTGCTTTTGGGCAGCAAAAACCAGTGAACATGCAATACACTGTCAGCATGGAAAAGGCATCGGAGCATCTGTACCATGTAGAACTTACCAGCACCAGTCCGGGCAAGGTGCTCGATTATAAAATGTGTGTATGGACTCCCGGTTATTACCAGTTAATCGATTTTGCAAGTGCAGTACAAAACTTTTCGGTTGTTAACAGTAAAGGTGCAGCGGTAAAGTGGGAGCAACCCTCAAAAGCTACCTGGCGCGTTTACAGTAATAATGCAACTGTCAAAATAAGTTATGATGTTAAAGCAACTGTGCCGTTTGTGGGTAATGTATATCTTGATGAGACACGCGGCTATATTACGCCGGGTGGTTTGTTTATGTACCTTGACAAGGAATTGCGCCACCCCGTTACGATACAAATGAAGCCTAACAGCAAATGGAGCAAACTGGTTGCAACGGGTCTGGATACTATACCGGGCAAGTATCATACATTTAAGGCGGGTGATTTCGATGTATTGTATGACAGTCCGTTTTTGATGGGTGAGCTGGAAACTCTGCCTCCATTTACCGTTAAGAACAAGCCGCATAATTTTATTGGTTATAAGCTTCCTGCATTTGACAGGCAGGGTTTTATGGACGATCTTAAAAAGATAGTACAGACAGGCAGCGATATAATAGGCGATGTCCCTTACACTCATTATACCTTTCTTTCCATTGGTGCCGGCGGTGGCGGAATTGAGCATTTAAACTCATCATCGTTAAGTTTTAGCGGGGGAGAAGGATTTAATACACCTGACGCGCGCAAGAAGCTGTACAATTTTATCGCGCATGAATATTTTCACAATTATAATGTAAAACGCATCAGGCCAATAGAGCTTGGCCCATTTGATTATTCAAAAGAAAATCACACCAATATGCTTTGGGTGAGCGAAGGTTTTACGGTTTATTATGAATACCTCATTACCCGCCGTGCAGGTATCATGACACCTGAAGACATGTTTGCCGATTTTCAGACCAATCTGAAAAATTATGAGAATAAGCCCGGCCATTTATACCAATCCGCTACACAGGCCAGTTATTTTACGTGGGACGACGGGCCGAACGGACGCGTGAGCGACGATTTTAACAAAACTATTTCATATTACGACAAAGGCCCTGTTCTTGGTTTAATGCTCGACTTTAAAATACGACATGCTACACAAAATAAAAAAACACTGGATGATGTAATGCGTCTGCTTTATTATAAATATTACAAACAATTAAAGCGTGGATTTAGAGAAAAGGAGTTTAGAATGGAGTGCGAAAAAATGGCGGGTATGCCATTGCCTGAACTATTTGAATACGCCTCAACAGTTAAACCGCCCGATTATCCTAAATATTTTGCCTACGGCGGGTTGAATATCGATACGACAACCACTATAGTTTCAACCACCTGGACCGGCCTTAATATACGGATGCAGCGCGACACGATGCGGATAGTAAATGTAGACTACCAATCGCCAGCCTGGAATAAGGGTATTCGTAGCCGTACGAAGTTATTAGCAATTGATGGAATTCCTGCATCACCGGATGCGTTTAAAAAAGCACTCGAAGGCAAGAAGGAGGGTGACAGTTTAAGCATGGAAACGGAGAAAGATGGTGTTAAACAAAACATAACTATAACCTTGGCCCAAAAACGCGAGAAAAGCTTTAAAATAACGCCACTGGTTGCTCCTGATAAACTACAGGCTGCTATTTATAAAAGCTGGGTAGGGAAATAAACCGGATCATCTATTGTATTTTTAGATAAAAATAATTACCTTTGCACCTCAATTAACAAAAGTATTAACGCTTTAATATTATTCAAGTAATGTATTTAAGTAAAGAAGCAAAAACAGAGATTTTTGCAAAACATGGCAAAAGCGCCACCGACACAGGATCGGCAGAAGGTCAAGTAGCTTTATTCACCACACGTATCGCACATTTGACCGGACATTTGAAAAGCAACAAAAAGGATTTTTCAACCCAGCTTTCGCTTCAAAAATTAGTAGGTAAACGCCGTGCATTACTGGCCTACCTTTATAAAAAAGACATTGGAAGATATCGTGCTATCATCAAAGCTTTGCAGCTGCGTGATATTATCAAATAAATCTTTCCGGAATTTCTTAAAAAGCCATCCCAATTCGGATGGCTTTTTTACTTTTGCAAACAATTATTTTACAAAATAAAAACCGGTGTGTTCTGAAGATGAAAAGCACACCACAACAAAAACAAGATGAGTTTAAATGTAATTAAAAAGGTTATTGATCTGGGTGACGGACGCACCATTGAGATCGAAACCGGTAAGCTGGCCAAACAGGCTAATGGGTCTGTAGTTGTGAAAATGGGAGATACGATGTTATTGGCTACCGTCGTTTCTTCGCCCGAAGCAAAAGAAGGAGTTGATTTTCTACCCTTGTCAGTTGACTACCAGGAGAAATACGCTGCAACAGGCCGTATCCCGGGTGGTTTTTTACGCCGTGAAGCAAGATTATCAGACTATGAGGTTTTGATCTCTCGTTTGGTTGACCGTGCTTTGCGTCCTTTATTCCCTGAAGATTATCATGCAGATACTCAGGTAATGATCAGCTTGATTTCTGCTGATAAAGAAATTATGCCTGACTGCCTTGCAGGTTTAGCAGCTTCAGCAGCTATTGCTGTTTCTGATATTCCTTTCAACGGGCCGATATCTGAAGTTCGTGTAGCTAAAATTGATGGTCAGTTGGTAATTAATCCAACGGTAACTGACCTGGAGCGTGCTACTTTAGAGTTCATCGTTGCCGGCTCTGAGTTTGACATCAACATGGTTGAAGGTGAAGCTAAAGAAATCCAGGAAACTGAGATGATCGAAGCTATTAAATTTGCTCATGAAGCTATTAAAATACAATGCTTAATTCAAAGGGAATTAACTGTTGCAGTTGGTAAAACGGAGAAACGTGTTTATAGCCACGAAAATCATAACGAAGAACTGAAGAAAGCGATTTATGCTGCTACTTATGAGCAAGTGTATGCTATTGCTTCTTCTGCTTCTGCAAAAGACGAGCGTGCTGCTAAATTTAAAGAAGTACGTGATGCTTATATTGAAACTTTAGGCGAGATTGACGATGTAACCAAGTTTCTTGCAAAAAAATACTATCACGACGTAGAGTATGATGCTATCCGTAACCTGGTATTAGATGAAGGCAAGCGTTTAGATGGTCGTACTACCACACAGATCCGTCCGATATGGAGCGAAGTAAGTTACCTTCCTTCAGCACACGGATCAGCTGTATTCACCCGTGGTGAAACTCAGGCATTAACAACCGTTACCTTAGGCTCGAAAGATGATGAGCAAATGATTGATGGTGCATTCATCAATGGTTATCAGAGATTCCTTCTTCATTATAATTTCCCGGGTTTTTCAACTGGTGAGGTTCGTCCGAACAGGGGAGCAGGCCGCAGAGAGATCGGTCACGGTAACCTTGCAATGCGTTCATTGAAACAAGTATTACCTCCTGATGATGAAAATCCATATACCATACGTATAGTATCTGATATCCTGGAATCAAACGGTTCGTCTTCAATGGCTACCGTATGTGCCGGTACGCTGGCGCTGATGGATGCCGGTGTGAAGATCAAAGCTCCGGTGACGGGTATTGCTATGGGTTTGATTACTAACGAGATGGGAACCAAATATGCGATCCTGTCTGACATTTTAGGCGATGAAGACCATTTGGGTGATATGGACTTTAAAGTAACAGGTACCGAAAATGGTATTGTTGCTTGTCAAATGGATTTGAAGATCAATGGTTTATCATACGAAGTATTAACAAAAGCTTTAGATCAGGCAAAAGATGGTCGTTTACATATCCTGAACGAGATCAAAAAGACCCTGAGCGAACCGCGTGAGGATTACAAACCACATGCACCACGTATTATTGTTATCAAGATCGACAAAGAATATATTGGCGCAGTTATCGGCCCGGGTGGTAAGATCATTCAGGAAATGCAACGTGAAACCGGTGCAACCATTTCTATCGAAGAAAAGGACAACCAGGGTATCGTTCAAATCTTTGCTGCAAACAAAGCTTCAATAGATGCCGCTGTAGCGCGTATCAAGGCTATCGCTGCAAGACCTGAAGTGGGTGAAATCTACGAAGGTAAAGTAAAATCAATAATGCCGTTTGGTGCATTTGTTGAGATTATGCCTGGTAAAGATGGTTTGCTTCACATTTCAGAGATCGATCACAAACGTTTTGAAACGATGGATGGTATCTTTAAAGTAGGTGACGAAGTAAGGGTTAAATTACTCGACATCGACAAGCAAGGTAAATTGAAGCTATCAAGAAAGGTTTTATTACCAAAGCCGGAAAAAGCGCAATAATTTAAAAACTAGCTTATAGAAAAGGCCTCTGGAAACAGGGGCTTTTTTATGAAATTTTTTTTCACTTTTCGAAAACAAAAAAGTTTTTTTAAACTTTAGTGAATAAGATGCGTGTTAATCCAATATCCGATCCTAACAATAACGTAAATTCTGTTAACATTGACTCATTAAGTTTGCTTAATGGTAGAACTACTGTTTTGCAAAATAATGAGGAGGATTTGACCAAATTGTTGCTCCATGAGATTACCCGGGTCAAACAGTTGATACAACAGTCTGAATCTATACTCAATAATAGCAGCCATATCGCTATTCCTTTCCTGAATGAGCTTGTTTCTGAAGCCTATAACTCCCTTGTAGATTATGATGTGGTACTGATGAAAAAGTACTACGATCTGCTGCAAAATTGCGACTAAGATTGTTTAACAGATACTTCGTAGTTTATTTGCATTGAATCCTTTGTTGTACAAAATTTCTGTATGACTTATTACTAATCGCTATATTCGACCCATGAACCACCTCGTAGCACCTTCCATTTTAGCATCGGATTTTGGTAACCTTCAGCGCGATATTGAAATGCTGAACAGGAGTGAAGCAGACTGGATCCATGTGGATGTGATGGATGGTGTGTTCGTGCCTAATATCTCCTTTGGTTTCCCTGTGATGGAAGCTGTAAAAAAGCATGCTACAAAACCTTTGGATGTGCATTTGATGATTGTTGACCCGGATCGTTACATTAAAGAATTCGCGGAAAAGGGCGCATTCAGCATTACGGTTCATTTTGAAGCTTGTACGCATTTACATCGTACAGTACAAAGCATCAAAGAATCAGGATGCCGTGCAGGAGTGGCTTTAAATCCGCATACGCCTGTTGCATTTTTAGATGATATTATTGAAGACCTTAACCTGGTATTGATCATGTCCGTTAACCCAGGATTTGGCGGACAAAAATTTATTCAAAACACTTACAAAAAACTGCACGATTTGACAGCTTTAAGTGTTTCTCGTAATCCTAATCTTTATATTGAGGTGGACGGCGGGGTTGGCGAGCAAAATGTGAAGCAATTAATTAATGCGGGGGCAAATGTTTTTGTAGCTGGTAACTCAGTTTTCTCGGCTGCAGATCAGCTGCAGGCTATCAAAAATTTAAAAAATCCCTTTTAAATTACCACTATCATAATTAAGCCGCTTAATACTGAGTTAAAATTGATTTTTTAATATTATGTCAATTTAAGGCATTGGCCGGGTTGATAAATATGATAAAAAAATTGCAAATATCCTCTGCTATCATTATCAAATTTGCTAACTTTGGCCGAACCAAATATAAAGTTGGCAATTATGCCATTAGTTTATTTTAAATCAAAAAAATAATATGAAACACAATTTCGGTGCCGGACCAGGCATTTTACCACATGAAGTATTTAAACAAGCCGCACAGGCGGTGTTAGAATTCAATGGAACAGGTTTGTCGATATTAGAGATATCGCACCGTTCGCCTGAATTCGAAGCTGTACTTGATGAGGCTGTAAGGCTGGTGAAAGAACTTTTTGAAGTTCCCGAAGGTTACTCGGTGTTGTTTTTACAAGGCGGTGCCAGTACACAGTTTGCATTAGCTCCATATAACTTATTGCCGGAAGGCGGCAAAGCGGCTTACCTGGATTCAGGCGTTTGGGCAAGCAAAGCTATAAAAGAAGCAAAATTCTTTGGCGAAACCGTTGTGGTAGCTTCATCTAAAGATAGCAATTACGCCTATATCCCTAAGGATTTTACTATACCTGCTGATGCGGCTTATTTCCATTTCACGTCAAACAATACCATTTACGGTACCCAGTTGCAGGAATTTGTCAAATCGCCTATTCCGGTTGTGTGCGATATGTCGTCAGACATTTTCAGCCGTAAGGTAAATGTGGCAGATTTTGGTTTGATCTACGCTGGTGCGCAAAAGAATATGGGTCCTGCAGGTGTTACTTTGGTTATCGTGAAAGATTCGATATTAGGTAAAACAGGTCGTAAGATACCTGCAATGTTCAACTACCAAACACAAATTGAAGGCGGATCGATGTACAACACGCCACCTTGCTTTGCGATTTTGGTATCGATGCTGACACTGCGCTGGTTAAAATCAAAAGGTGGCGTTGAGGCAATTGAAAAGGAAAACGAGGCTAAAGCCAGGGCTTTGTATGCTGAGATCGACCGTAACCCATTATTCAAAGCAGTTTGTGCTCCCGAAGATCGTTCACGTATGAATGTTTGCTTTGTAATGGAAAACCCCGAGCACGAAAAACCATTCCTGAAATATTGCGACGAAAAAGGTATAGTGGGCATCAAAGGCCACAGAAGCGTAGGCGGTTTCAGAGCATCAATTTACAATGCATTGCCAATCACCAGCGTACACGTGCTGATCGACGCTATGCAGGAATTCCAGGAGAAGAATAAATAGTCTTTGTTGATTGAGTTGATTAAGTTAAGTGGTGAGTAGTTCATTTAACTTAATCAACCTAGTCAACTCAATACAACTTAATCAACTAAAAAATGATCAAAATATTAGCTAACGACGGTATCGATCCTATAGGCAAAAAAATGCTGGAAGATGCCGGATTTGAAGTAGACACCAACAACATACCACAAGATGAACTGCCTGTGAAATTGCAGGCTTATGATGCCATCACTGTACGTAGCGCTACTAAAGTGCGCAAAGCTTTGATCGATGCATGCCCTAACCTGAAGCTGATCGGTCGCGGTGGGGTAGGTGTAGATAATATCGATGTTGACTATGCTAAAGAAAAAGGCATTGGCGTGTATAACACCCCTGCATCTTCTTCCTTGTCTGTTGCCGAATTGGTGTTTGGCCAATTATTTGGATGTGTTCGTTTTTTACCGGACAGCAACCGCAAAATGCCGGTTGAAGGCAATACCAAATTCAACGATCTGAAGAAAGCATATGCAAAAGGCATTGAGCTTCGCGGAAAGACTTTAGGTATCGTGGGTTTTGGCCGTATCGGTCGCGAAGTGGCTAAAATTGCTATTGGTGTTGGAATGGATGTGTTGGCGTATGACCTGTATCCATTTAAGCCAGAATTAGAGCTTGTATTAGGCGGAGGCATTGCAGTTAGTGCAAAGGTTACAATCGCTTCATTAGAAGAAATAATTGCACAGGCTGACTTCATTACCCTGCATACGCCATTTGTAGATAAAGCTTTATTTGGCGCTGCTGAGCTTGCTCAGACTAAAAAAGGTGTTGGCCTGGTAAACTGTTCCCGTGGTGGCTTGATCGACGAATTGGCTTTGATTGACGCCTTAAATAGCGGCCAGGTTTCATTTGCTGCACTAGATGTGTTTGACAATGAACCAACTCCACGCGAAGAAATATTAAAACACCAAAAAATATCATTAACGCCGCATATCGGTGCCGCTACCAATGAAGCCCAGGAAAGAATAGGCGTGGAACTGGCAAGCTTGATAATAGGACATTTTAAGAAATAAGATTTGAATGCTTTCTTTCAAACGATTTTAAACCCGGTCAATTTGGCTGGGTTTTTTGTTTATTATGTAATAGCTTTTACTTAAATTTGATTAATATCATGGACAAACAAAAGCAAGAATTTGATAACGCTGAACTCGGCCTTTTGAAGGAAGGGTTAAAAAGAAGCTACAAAGAGCGCTTTGAAATGGCTACCCGGCTATATAAAATTCACCAAACCATGAGTAAAGCAACTATCACCCACAAACCCTTTATTAGCAAATAATTGTGGACGTATTTGATGAGGAGATATTAAATTTTTGGAGATCTCTTCAGGAAAATAATGTGCAATATATTCTTGTTGGTGGCTATGCTATCAACCTGCATGGTTATCAACGGTTTACCGGAGATTTGGATATCTGGATAAAAGACGAATTAACTAATAGACAGAACCTTCGCAAAGCTTTTGCAGCTTGCAGCATGGGCGACTTCCCTATGTTGGAGTATATGCAATTTGTGCCCGGATGGACGGATTTTCATTTAAATAATAATATGCGCCTGGATATATTGATTGATATGAAAGGTCTCGAAGGATATACTTTTGATGAATGTTTACAAATGGCATCCATCGCGGATATTGAGGGTATAAACATCCCTTTTTTACATATCAATCAATTAATTGAAAATAAGAAACAAGTTAACCGGCCTAAAGATCAGTTAGATGTATTGGCACTTGAGGAAATACGTAAATTGAGGGAAATTTAAAAACAGTCCTGAGCATACCATACTTATGCCTGATGCCGCGATGTGTGGGGATTCGAGCCCCTTCTTCCCCATAATATAAACCTGGGCAGTTTGGTTAGTCTTTTGTCTAAAATTTGTACCCGAAAGGTAACTCATTCTTATCCAAAGCTTCCTGCAGTTTTCTTATCTGCCGGTCTTTATTGAAGCGAATGTCGAAAACATAAGCAGGAATAAATCCCAAGCACCATAAAATAAAGATATTAATACCTGAATACTCCATTATTGCAAATGACAAAACGCAAAAACAGAATCCAACAACGGAGTAATAATAAGATTGATGAAGTTTTAGTAGATAACCTTTTGGACTATAATTATAACTGATATAGCGCCTAAGTGCTGGAATAAAAACCAAGTAGAAAAGCACTTTGTGAAAGACATTTAAATCAATAACGCAATTTTGCCGAGTCAAAGAATCTATCTTATTTACTACAACAGGTTTGTAATCTCTAACTTGCTGATCTGATACTTTTCTTTTTTTAAGTTCTTTTAAAGCTACTGAATTGGCCAATTCTGTGAAGCCGTATTTATTTGTAGCTATTTCAAGTAAGGACTCTGTATCGAATTGAGCGTATTTTTCCTTTAGCTCCGCTTCTGTTACCATGTAATAAGATTTTAAAGGCTAACATTACTAAGTTACTAAAAATAGCAAATTGTTAAAGCGTGTAAGTCACATCCTTTTCCGGAATAGAAACCGGAAACCCTTCTTCTTCCAAAGCTTCCGCTAACGCCTGCATACTAGTTTCTTCGCCGTGTACCAGGAAGATGGTTCTCAATTTATCCTTATCCTGCTGCCGGGCAACATTCATCAGGTCTTCATGGTCGCCGTGGGCGCTTAAAACATCGGTTTGTTTGATGGTGGCGTATACAGATAATTCCCGGTCCTTAATATGAACAATAGGGTCACCACGAAGAAGTCGATGTCCTAAGGTGCCTTTTGCGCAGTATCCGATAAATAGAATGGTGCAATAATAATTCTGGATATTCTCATACAAATGATCTTGTATGCGTCCGCCCTCAAGCATACTCGCGGATGATATGATGATACACGGTTCAAAGTAATTAGATACCTGCCGGCTATCCTGCAAGCTTTCTATGTATACCAGGTTATCAAACTCAAACTCATCGCCTTTGGTTTGATAGAACTCGCGTGCTTCTTCATTTACAAGACTGTGGTGCTTACGGAATATCTCGGTGGCAGCTACAGCCATCGGACTGTCTACAAATACCTTAACGGGTGGCAAAAGCCCCTTAGTAAAGATTTTATTCAGCGAATAAACCAGCGATTGTGTACGACCGATACTAAATGCCGGGATGATCAATCTTCCCTGCTCTTTTATACAGGCTTTCTCGATGGTTGCTATCAGTGCCTGTTCGACCGTTTTATCTTTGGTGTGCATCCGGCCGCCATAGGTTGATTCTGTGACCAGATAATCTACTTCAGGTAGTTCTTGTGGGTCATCCAATACGGGATAGTTCTTACGTCCTATATCGCCTGTAAAGGCAATTGTTTTCTCCTCGCCACGGTCATTTATTTTAAATACAGCAGCGGCAGCACCTAATAAGTGGCCAACAGGTATAAAAGTTAACTCAATATCCCCGTTAACACGGAATGTGCGATTGAACCCGATTGTGACAACCCGCTCCACAGTATCCATCACATGCTTGTGCAAGTATAAAGGCTGTTGGGCGGGATGATGGTGTTTTTTGCGATTATGCTTGCGGCTTTTATTGATCTTGCCCATGAAAATATTCACCGAGTCAAGCAGCAATAGTTCAGTCAGATCAGCAGTGGCCGGAGTGCATAGTATTTGCCCTTCAAAACCCATCCGGACTAGCGTAGGCAAATTACCGGAATGATCTATGTGTGCATGAGTCAGAACAACCAGGTCGATTTCAGTTGGGTCGAAAGGGAAATTCTCGTTCGATTGAACACTGCGGTCTTTTTCATAATCAAGTCCGCAATCTATCAGTATTTTATATTGGTCAACATCAAGCAGGTGCATACTTCCTGTCACCTGCCGGGCCGCGCCGTGTATGGTTAATTTCATTCGTAAGGTTATACGTGATACTTTTTACATACACGTTTTTGATTTGCAAATTACTATTTATTGAGGTGATTTTAAACGTACAACGTATCGTGTCGAACATAAAACTTTATCACGCTTCAAACTGCAACTGGCTCAGATAACGATACAGTCCGTTTTCGTTACCGATCAGTTCTTCATGGCTTCCGCTTTCAATCACTTTCCCTTTTTCAAGCACGATGATCTTATCGGCCTCACGGATGGTAGACAGGCGATGGGCTATTATGATAGAAGTACGGTTCTTCATTAATTCTTCCAAAGCTTCCTGCACTAAACGTTCTGATTCAGAGTCGAGGGAAGAAGTCGCTTCATCTAAAATTAAGATTGAAGGGTTCTTTAACAAAGCACGAGCTATTGCTATACGCTGCCTTTGCCCGCCGGAAAGCTTTACGCCGCGCTCACCAACAACAGTATCATAGCCTTCCGGAAATGACATAATAAACTGATGTGCATTGGCACGCTGCGCTGCTTTTATGATATCTTCTTTGGAAGCGCTCAGTTTACCATAAGCAATATTCTCCTGTATGGTACCACCAAAAAGCATAACATCTTGTGGCACTATAGCAACCTGGTTGCGGATATCAGTAAGACTGTATTCATCCGATGGTTTATGATCGAACAGAATAGTACCGCTTTGCGGGTGATAAAATTGCAATATCAATGCTGCCATTGTGGACTTGCCCGAGCCGCTGGGGCCAATTATGGCAACCTTTTGCCCGGTTTGTGCCTCAAAGGATACACCTTTTAATACCTCAATTTCAGGGCGTGACGGGTAATGAAAGTTGACGTCGTCAAAAGCAATATCGCCTTCTATTTTTTGGTGGATGGCGTTATTTGTCTCGTTGATAGGAATCGGCTCGCCATTTTCTCCCAAAATCTCCAAGACTCTTTCCGTCGCTCCAATTGCTTTCTGTACATTAGCATATAGGTCCGGAAAACTTCCCATAGCTGCGCCAACAAAAATAGTATACATAATGAAGCTGGTTAGGTCGCCAACATACATCTCTTTATGGCTTACCATGATTGACCCGTACCAAATAACACCTACGAATGACCCAAATAGGCAAAAAACAATAAACGACGCAAATATTCCTCTGAACTTCGCACCTTTAACAGCTAATTTTACAACATCTTGCAGGTTTTTATTGTAACGATTAGCCTCGAATGCTTCATTAACAAATGCTTTTACATTAGCGATTCCTTGCAACGTTTCCTCAACTATCGTATTTGATTCAGCTAATTTATCCTGCGCCTGTCTTGATAGTTTACGAATGAAGCGACCGAATAGAACAGCAAACCCAACCATAAAAGGTAAAATAGCCAGTACAGTCAATGTTAACTTTATCGAAACAATTGCAAGTAACGTTACACCTCCAACCATTATGATCAATTGCCTCAGCAATTCTGCTAGGGTAGTAGTAAGTGTATCCTGTATTTGCGATAAATCTGCTGATATACGACTATTTAGTTCACCAACGCGGCGGTTGGCAAAAAAATTCATTGGTAGAGTGATTAATTTAAAATAGGTATCGCGCCTTATGTCAGCCAATGAACGTTCTGCAACCTGGACAAACCAAACTACTCTAAAAAAAGACACAAATGCCTGCGCAAATAATAATATAAAGCCACCTACACCAATTGCGGTCAGACTAAACGGTAAGAATTTAAATTTGTGTGTTCCTTGGGCCGCATCGATCAGCGAACCCAATATTGCCGGGAAGGCAAGTCCAACTAAGCTTGATATAAACAGAAAAAATAGTCCCGCGAAAAATTTTACTCGATAGGGCTTAATGTATTTAAGTAGTTTGCTGACATTTTTTAAACTCTTACTATTAATCTTAGCCTTGGGCAACTCTTCTCCCTGTTTATTGCCACTATTCAGACTACTTCTTCCTCTTGCCATTTTCTAATTGTAAAAGCTACAAAACTAAGCCTTAACTGCCCGTTTCCTCGTTAGTAAATATAAAATTGACACAAATAGGAGAACTATAACCCCGATTAGTAGGCGTAACTGATTCCGCTGGTGTGCTTTTTCTTGCTGTGCTTCCTTTTTTAGCTGATCTATCTGACCTCTTAGCCGGTTGATGGTATTCATATAAGCCAGCGTCACATTTTCCGATTCGCTTGAATGAGTCTGCGCCTGTTGCTGCTGGAATACACGGTAATCCATCAATATTTTAAGCTCACGGAATATATCGTCATCGGTTTTAACGATATCCATCAAAATATCATTTGAGCGGCGGATGTCCTTTTTGGTTTGCAAACCGAATATGCCTGTATGCTTTTTTAAGCTCTCATCGTATTGTCCAAATTTTTGCCTGCGACCTTCCAGCATTTGATTGATCTTGGCCCGTTGTAGTTGGTAGGCTAAAGAGTCGGAATCTGATTTTTGTGCAAATACAAGCACAGGGAACAAACACAAAACGCAAAACCCGAAAAGCTTTTTCATGAGTTGTTATTCAAAATTGATGATAACGCTGTCGCCCAGATTCAGTCCTAATAACCCGCTGGCGTTCCCTTTGTTTATGGCGATCTCCAAATGGTCGCTTATTCCGAATAAACATAGCTTTTCACCCTCGGGGACCTCGTTATAATGCCAGCTCAGGTGGTTGATAGTTTCGTTGCGCTTGAAGGATAGGGTAAACTGCCGTCCCTGTTGAACTTTATTAAAAAACTCCTTGGTAATATTAGTGATCACGTTCTGGAACGAGTCGATATAGATCACCGCACCTTTTATCATATTTTTTTCCACAATAGGCTGCAGGTTCATCTTCTTTTCCATGGCAGCAATAGGTAAACCGATCTCGCTTAATTTGCCACCTCCAGCGAGATGACAAGCTGCTTTTACAAAAATATCCGCCAATGGAAAGTGCAAAAATTTAAGGTCTTGCATAATATTTATCTCCACTATTTCATCCGGCTCAGAATTAAACATTAGCGAAAATATGCCGTTGTCAGATCCTACAAAAAAATGATTTTTATAGCTGACAGCCAGATACTTGGTGTCTGAATTATAAACTGTATCGATACCTATAAGGTGAACGGTTTGTTCGGGGAAATAGTAAAAACTGTTCTTTAAAATAAAAGCCGCCTGTTGTACATTAAAGGCAGCTACGCTATTGGTTATATCAACAATATTTACCGTTGGCAACAATTTTAAAATACTTCCTTTAAGTGCAGCCTGGTAAATATCTTTGTCGCCCAGATCAGTAGTTAAAGTTATTATTGCCATTAATTTTTTAAATATTTATTGCTAATCTTGTGCTAGCATTTGATGCTACAAATATTCAATTTTTAATTCATAAAAAATTCTGCAACTATAAATTCATTACTGTTGAACGAACTTAAAATATCTATAGATAATGTTAACCCTGCTGTACTGTGGGGACCAAATAACGACCACTTCGAGATCATAAAAAAACAGTATCCGAAGCTAAAATTAGTTGCACGTGGTAACGAGTTGAAGGTTTTGGGAGATGATCACGAACTGACAGTTTTTGACGAAAAATTTAGTCATTTGCTGAGCCATGTTGAGAAATTCGAGAACCTGAATATCACCGACCTGGAGAGAATTTTGGGATCGAAAGCCGCATCAACAACCGCGACTGAACCTGTAAATGACAAATCAACAACCGGAGACGTGTTGGTATTCGGTCCTAATGGGATATTGGTAAAAGCAAGAACTGCCAACCAAAAACGAATGGTGACGGGTATTGATAAAAATGATATCCTATTTGCTATAGGCCCTGCCGGTACCGGTAAAACTTATACCGCGGTTGCTTTGGCCGTTCGAGCATTAAAGAATAAGGAAATAAAACGCATTATTCTTACTCGTCCGGCGGTAGAAGCAGGGGAAAACCTTGGCTTCCTGCCGGGTGACCTGAAGGAAAAGATCGATCCATACCTGAGGCCATTGTACGATGCTTTGGACGACATGATTCCGGCGGAAAAGCTGAAAGTGTACCTGGAGAACCGTACCATAGAAATCGCTCCATTGGCATTTATGCGCGGCCGTACGCTCGATAACTGCTTTGTGATATTGGACGAGGCCCAGAACGCTACCGATATGCAATTAAAAATGTTTCTGACGCGTATGGGACCATCTGCAAAGTTTATCGTGACTGGCGACGTAACGCAGATCGACTTACCTAAAAAACAGCAATCCGGTTTGCATACCGCATTAAGGATTTTGACGGATATTAAGGGTATAGAGCTAATCTACCTGACAGGAGAGGACGTAGTGCGTCACAAACTGGTGAAACGCATATTGGAGGCATACGGAGATATACAGTAACAGATGGGAGATATTAGATGTGAGATAGGAGACATAGGGATTTTTAATCTCATATCTCAAATCTCACGTCTCAAATCTAAACAAGAATGAACGCAATAAAAGAGACACATTTTCATTTTCCAAAGCAAACCAACTTTTATAAAGGAAAAGTTCGGGATGTATATACCATAGATAATAAATACCTGGCAATGGTGGTTACCGATCGCATCTCAGCATTTGATGTAGTGCTGCCTGAGCCAATCCCTTATAAAGGACAAGTACTAAACCAGATCGCTGCCAAGTTTTTGCACGATACCAGTAATATAGTGCCTAACTGGGTAGTTTCTGTGCCTGATCCAAGCGTAACCATTGGCCGTATTTGTGATCCTTTTAAAGTAGAGATGGTGATTCGCGGATACCTGGCGGGACATGCATGGCGTGAGTATAGTGCTGGCAAAAGACAGGTATGCGGTGTAAGCTTACCTGAAGGGTTGAAGGAAAATGATAAACTGCCTGCACCAATCATTACGCCTACCACCAAAGCATCCGTTGGACATGATGAAGATATCTCTAAAGAGGATATTCTGGTTCGTGGTATCGTATCAGCTGAAGATTACGCACAGTTGGAGAAATATACTCATGCTTTATATCAGCGCGGCACTGAAATTGCAGCTCAGCGTGGCCTGATCCTGGTAGATACCAAATACGAGTTTGGTAAGGCTGATGGCACAATTTACCTGATTGATGAGATACACACACCTGATTCTTCACGTTATTTTTACAAGGAAGGTTATGACGAACGCCAGAAAGATAATGAGCCACAAAAGCAGTTGTCAAAAGAATTTGTAAGGAAATGGTTGATTGAAAATGGCTTCCAGGGCAAAGATGGGCAGGTGGTCCCTGTAATGACTAAAGATATAGTTAATTCAATATCAGATCGTTATATTGAGCTGTTTGAACAGATAACCGGCGAGGGTTTTGTTAAGTCTGACAATGACTCCGTTTTAAATAGGGTAGAAGGAGCAATAAATAAAGCCCTTACGACCCTGTAATTTTTTATTGTATATAAAAAAATTATATCTTAGTAGCATAATTAACTCAAGATGAAATTTACTGTTGATAAGCACGATAAATATGTTTTGTTGAAGTTGAACGAATCCAAACTGAATTCGTTGGTAACTCCGCAACTAAAATCTGAATTGATACTGATCAATACTGAAGGGCAGAGAAATATCATCATGGACCTTTCGCAGATAAAATTTGCTGACTCATCAGGCTTGAGCAGCTTATTAGTTGGCCACCGTTTGTGCAAAAACGCATCTGGTGTGTTTATTCTTTCAGGCTTAAATGATGCCGTAGCTCGTTTGATCGCTATATCCCAGCTAGACTCCGTACTTTCTATTGTTCCGACCACCGAAGAAGCGATCGATCTTGTTTTTATGGAAGAAGTAGAAAAACAGTTAAAGAAGGAAGCAAAATAAAACCAAATGTTGTTTACCTGATATGAAATTTGAGGTAACAATACTTGGCAGCAGTTCGGCAACTCCAATCTATAACAGAAACCCGTCGGCACAGGTACTAAACATTAATGATCGTTTATATTTGGTTGATTGCGGCGAAGGCACGCAACAGCAAATGCTGCGCTTTGATGTGAAAGCCAGTCGTATAGACCATATTTTTATTAGTCATCTTCACGGCGATCATTACCTTGGCCTCGTGGGCCTGCTTTCATCTATGCACCTTAACGGGCGCATTAAAACGCTGAAGTTATTTGGGCCGCCCGAGTTAAAAGAAATTATCGATCTGCAATTAAAATATTCGGATACAACTTTACAGTACCCGATTGATTTTATAGCGACTCAAACCGATCAACCTGAAACGATATTGGATACGACCGATATCACAGTCGAAACTATACCGCTCAACCACAGGATTGCTACAACTGGATTTCTATTCAAGCAGAAGAAGCGCCTCAAAAAGATCATCAAAGAAAAAATCATTGAACTGAATATTCCTGTTAATCACTTCCCTGAGATAAAAAAAGGCGCTGATTACGTCGCCGCGGATGGCACGGTATATAAGAATTGGGAAATAACCAATAATCCGAAAGAACCCAAGAGCTATGCTTATTGCTCAGATACTATTTATGACGAAAGCTATTTCGCACAGATAAGTAACGTTGACTTGTTATATCATGAAGCAACCTTTTTGAATAGTATGCTCGACCGGGCACAGAGTACCTTTCATACAACAGCCTTACAGGCAGGAGAAGTGGCGTTAAAGACCGGTGCAAAAAAACTGTTAATAGGGCATTTCTCGGCCCGTTATAAAACGTTAGTCGACCTTTTAGATGAAGCTATAGGTGTTTTCCCTGAAACAGAGGTAGCTGTGGAAGGAAAGACCTTTGTTATTGAAGGGTGATGTGCAGATGCGTGGACATGCAGATGTGCAAATGGAATTTCTTTATGTGACAATCATCTGCATATTTTCTCATTTGCACATCTTACTTATCCTTTTTCCCTCCACCAAATACGGAAAAGCTAACGTAACGCTTAGGATGAGCCTTAAGGTCGATAAACAATGCGTTTAGATTAGCTGATGCATCATTCAGATTCTTATATAACTTATCATCGTTTAACAATAAACCTACAGAGCCCTGACCATTATTTATCTTACTGATTGCTGCCTGCAAATCAGCTACAGCTTTGTTGGCATTATCCAAAGTTTGCTTGATATTACTATTGGCCAGGTCATGGGTCAAAGTTTCTGCATTGGTAGTAATAGCATTTAAATGCGATGTGCTTGTTTTAAGACTGCCTGAAACATCTTCTGCATTTGCCATTATATTATTGATGTGACCACTTTGCGAAGCAACAAGTGCATCAAGTTTCTTCGTGGTGCCTTCAAGAGTTTGAAGTGAGTTGGCAATACTTAGAAAGCTACGATCGACATTTTTCTGAAAATCGGGATTAAGAATTTTATTGACGGCTGCCAAAGAAGAATCCAGCTTATTGATCAGATGTTCAGCCTTTTTTTGAATTGGCTGAAGGCTTTGTGCCAAGCTACCCTGAACATCAGCCCTTAATGTATCCTGATCCTCTGCATAAACTTTACTGTTTCCCATTTCGAACACGATTGCTTTTGTGCCCAGGAGATCGGTACTTACCAGTTTTGCGAGCGTGTTGTTTGGTACATTGTATTTAGGCTCTATCTTGAATTGAACAATCGTTTTGCCATCGGGCCGCAGATCCATTTTTGAAACCCTGCCTATTTGAAAGCCATTTACCAATACTGGTTTTGATATCGACAGCCCCTCAACACTATCATAAATAGCATAAAACTTGTTGGTTCCGGAGAAAACATCGTCACCCCGCAAGTAGCTATAAGTTAATATCAGGATAGTGATTCCTAAAGCAGTTAGTAACCCAATTTTAGTTTCGTTTGATATCTTCATAGAATAGATTTGAATCCGTCAGCAAGACAAACATAAAATAATTATGCTTTGTTTACGCATCAAACCCACATCCCACATCTAATATAATTATTTTGCTACTTGTTCTACCTCGTCTTTGTAGCTTTTTAGTGCCCTTATAATTGCATCAACAACCTCGTTCTGGCCATTTTCTGAATTCAGGAATGCCTCATCATCCGGATTATTAATATATCCTGTTTCCACCAATACAGCAGGCATAGCGCTATGGCATAATACTAAAACCCCTTGTTCACGGATACCCTCACTTCGCCTGCCGTCTTCAACAAACTCACCATTTATCAGGTTTGCAAGGTGAATACTTTGTTTTCGAAATTTGGTTTTATAGTCGTTGATCAGGATCATTGTCAACGGATCATTAGCATCGGCACTAGTCTGATTCATGTCCGAATCTTCTTCTATCTGGGTGTTTTTTATCGCGTTTTCTTCTTCTTTAGTACGATGGAAACCATATACCAGCATCAGCACGCCTTTGCCCGAACGGTCGGGAACTTCTACAGTTCTGTAAACAGGTTTGTGATGTTTGTGACCCACGACTTCCCTAATACGCCTTGGAGCCAGTGAATTACAATGCAGGGAAATAAATAAATCGCCTCTGTTCTCATTGGCAATATCAGCACGGTGCTGCCATGAAACATCTTCTTCCGTTTTTCGGGTCAACACCACTTTTATGCCCGTAAGCTCTTTTTCTATCGCAATCTGCAATTTTTTAGCAATGGAAAGCGTTACATCTCTCTCATTGGAATACGAACCAGATGCACCGGGTGAAAAGTGTCCTACGGCGCCCGAAGGACGCACACCATGACCCGCATCAACGATAATAGTCCTGAGTTTAAAGGTGCTATCTGTGGTGCTATTTTTTATGGGAGTAACTGATCTAAAGGAGAATAGGGGTAGCGAAATGAGAAATGCCAATAAACCGTAAATCAATCTTTTCAATGCCTTATTTTTCATTATTTTTGAACGCTGTTAACTATACCTGCAAAAATACTATTCATATTCGATTTTGAAATTCGTAAGCCTGTTTTTTCTGCTAGTAATTATTTTAACGGTAAACGTAAAAGCATCTGCAAAGGTTAACAACTATAGAAGCTATAAACCGATTGCCGATACTATTATTAAGCTTGATACTGTCCGGGATAGAAAACTTCTCAGAAATAAAAAGCCACCTAAAGGCGCAAAAACAACTACCGCTCAAAATGATACTGCTAAGAAGAACGGTGGTTTAAAGTCAATTGTTACCGCACATGCCGAAGATTCTACTCGATATGATGATACGCATCAGATTTTATACCTGTATGGCCGGGCACGTGTAACCTATGAAGACTTTGAGCTTGATGCCGATTATATAAGGGTAGATCAGAAGAACAAGATCATATTCTCCAGCGGACGGATCGATCCATTTACAAAAAGGTATATAGGGCGGCCAATTTCCAAACAAGGTAAAGATAAACCTGTAACATCCGACTCCCTCTATTTTCATTACGAGACCAAAAAAGGTAAAATATATAATGCATCGTCCGAGCAGGATGGCAACTTTATTACAGGCGGGCAGGTTAAGAAGCTTAATGAAACTGAAGCTGCATACCGGAATATTATATTTAGTACCTGCGATCTGCCTTACCCTGAAACACATTTTGGTATTGTAATTACCAAAGGTATAGGAGAAAAAAACAGGATCATATCAGGGCCCGCTTTTCTTGAAATAGAAGGCATACCGCTGCCATTGGCAATTCCGTTTGGGTTTTTCCCTAAACCGGATGCCAGATCATCGGGTGTAATCCTTCCAACATTTGGTGAAGACCAGCGGCTTGGTTTTTATTTGAGAAACTTTGGCTATTATATTGCTTTAAGTGATTACATTGACCTGACCAATACAGGAACTCTTTATTCGAAAGGTTCTTATGAAGTAAATACTACCGCCAGATATTTAAATCGTTATAAGTTTTCCGGTTCAATGTCATTGAGTTATAGCTCAACTAATGTTGGTTTGCCGGGTGATCCTGCTACTAAAGATTTCCATATTGACTGGTCGCACAGTGAGAACCCTAATGCACACCCAGGCACTACCTTAAGCGCATCTGTTAATGCTGGTACATCAGGATTTTTTAAAAATAATCCCGCAACCCAGGGGTATAATTTGAACAACCTTACTTCAAGTAGCTTACGTTCAAGTATCGCTTATGGTAAAACATGGGCAGGTACCCCATTCAATTTCACCGCTAATATTTCTCACAGCCAGGATTTGGTTAATAAAACGGTGACGCTCGAACTGCCTACATTTAATTTTAATATGTCTACCATAAGCCCTTTCGATTCAAAAGAAAGGGTAGGGACACAAAAATGGTATCAAAAAATCACTGTAGGATACAGTTTACAGGGTACTAATAAAGTAACTGCTGTGCCAGAGGCTGAGTTATTTAAAAGTGAGACGTTTAAAAAACGTTTTCAGAATGGGTTTGAGCATAACATTCCTATTGGCTTTAATCAGAATTTATTCAAATATTTCCAGTTTAGTGCCAACGTTACTTACCAGGAGTGGTGGTATTTTCAACATTATAAAGAACATTTTGCGAGGGGTAGTGTTCCCGGACGTGACTCTTTAATCTTGGACACGCTTAGCGGTTTTAAACGGGCAGGGCAGTATAATGTGGGTGCTTCTTTATCTACAAAAATTTACAGTACACTCAGTTTTAAAAACAGTAATTTAAAGGCTATCCGCTATGTAGCAACGCCTTCGTTGAGCTTTAGTTATCATCCGGATTTTTCAGATCCTAGCTATGGTTACTGGGCAACAGCAATAAGTTCAGCAACGATTCCTTATCCAATCAGTTATCAGAAATATTCTATTTTTCAAAACGCAGTTTTTGGGTATCCTTCATCGGGGAAAACTGCCGGCATGGGTCTAACCATCGACAATAACATTGAGGCCAAAATGCGCGCGAAGAGTACAGATACCTCTGGAACTGACAGAAAGATAAAGATACTCGACGGCTTTAACATCTCTACTTTTTACAACTTTGCAGCAGACTCCTTTAAACTCTCAGCTATAACATTTTCGGGGCACACAGCATTGTTTAAACAAAAGTTAAATGTATCTATTGGTGGGAGTTTTGATCCATATGTAACGCAGATACGTGATTCAATTGGAAATAACACGATTATTAAATATAAGATACCTGTCAACCGGTACACCTTTCAGGATGGCAAGTTTCCGACTCTAACATCATTTAATGTATCGGCAAGTGCTAGTTTAAATCCAGCAGTCTTTAAACCTAAAACAAACGTAACCCCTACACCTGGTAGCACTTTGCCAAATATGAACCCCGAACAGGCAGCAAAGCTGGCCCTGCTAAACAGTGACCCGAGTGCTTATGTAGATTTTAATATTCCCTGGAACGTATCGGTCAATTATAGCTTCAACTACTCTAATTCGTATACGTCCACTTATGTGACCAATACCGTTCAGTTGAGTGGTGATTTAAATGTCACGCCGAAGTGGAAAGTGCAGTATACAACCAACTATGACCTTCGTCAGGGTAAATTGAGCAGTGCCACTTCTTTTGGCATTTATCGAGACTTACATTGCTGGGATTTATCTATGCAATGGTTGCCTTTCGGGTATTATAAGTCTTATAATGTAACCCTACGTGTGAAGGCAGCGATACTGCAAGATTTGAAGTTAACCAAGCGAAGCGATTACACCAGCAATCAATATTACAGTCCAGGTCAATAAAAAACATTTAATTTGCGGAATGTTAGCTGAAATAATCACAATTGGCGATGAAATATTAATAGGGCAAATAGTCGATACGAACTCCGCATTTATAGCACAGAAACTGAATGCAATCGGAATTCATGTCAAGCAAATATCTTCTGTATCTGATGATAAGCAGCATATTATCAATGCATTATCCGAAGCCCACCAAAGAGCAGATATTATTTTGATCACAGGTGGCCTGGGACCCACAAAGGATGATATTACTAAAAAGACTTTAGCCGAATATTTTGGTGTTGGATTGATTGAGAATAAGGATGCTTTACAAAATGTAGAAAACATTTTCAGGCGATTGCGCGGTGTATCGGAAGCATTGCTGGATGTAAACAGGCAGCAGGCTTTAGTGCCCGAAAACTGTGAAGTAATACTTAATGCAAATGGCACAGCGTCGGGTATGTGGTTTTATCATCAGGGTAAAGTTTATATGTCGATGCCAGGTGTACCGCACGAGATGATGTACATGATGGAAGAGTCAGTAATACCGAAGCTTAAAGAGACATTTAACCTCCCTTTTATCATTCATAAAACTATTCTGACGGCAGGGGAAGGGGAGTCATACCTTGCAGAAAAAATAGCGGATATAGAGAACGATTTACCGCCACATATAAAATTAGCTTACTTACCTAAACTTGGACAGGTACGTTTGCGTTTAAGCGGGTATGGTGAGGATGAGGTTTCGTTAAAAAATGAAATTGAATCATTCGCCAAAAGGCTCGTTGAACGCATTGGAAGATCGGTAGTAGCACAGGAAGATATCGCTATTGAGAAGGCTATATTGAATTATATGGCTGAGAAGGAGCTTACTTTATCGACCGCTGAAAGCTGCACCGGTGGATATATTGCACATTTGATCACTCAACATGCGGGTTCATCAAAAGTGTTTTTTGGAGGCGCGGTTTCGTACTCTTATGAGTTGAAAGAAAGTATCCTGGGAGTGAAAAATGAGACGCTCTGGCAATATGGCGCGGTTAGCCAGGAAACAGTAACCGAAATGGTAGAAGGAGCATTGCTGAACTTTAAATCAAATTATGCGGTTGCTGTAACAGGTATAGCCGGTCCGGATGGTGGTACCCCCGAAAAACCAGTTGGTACTGTATGGATAGGGGTAGCAAATGCACAAAAGACAATTACTAAGAAGTTCCAATTTGGTAATAAGCGCATACAGAACATCGAAAGAACGGCCATTGCCGCATTAAATATGCTGCACTTATTACTTGAGGAATTTGAAAACTAATAACTAATTTTGACCAAATTATACAGAACTATATGGCCAGATATCAACTGTTGCTGCCAAAAATGGGCGAAAGCGTTGCTGAAGCTACCATAATCAAATGGAATAAAAATACAGGCGATTATATTGAAGCGGATGAGGCGGTAATGGAAATTGCTACTGATAAAGTGGATTCTGAGGTTCCTTCACCAGTTTCAGGGAAATTGATACAGCAACTTTGCAGTGAAAACGAAGTGGTGCAGGTTGGCGCAGTGATCGCTATTATTGAAACAGAAGGTGGTGAGGAAGCAGAAGAAGTACCAGTTGCAGCTGCCGGGCCACAAGAGATCAACATACCTGCAGAGATAGGTGGTGAACCTGTAATAGCTGAGTCGATACCTGGGTTGGATCAACTGGAAGTCAAAGAAACTGAAGAAAGCAAAGGTTCAGGAAGGTTCTATTCGCCATTGGTGAAAAATATTGCTACCCAAGAGGGAATCAGCGTTGAAGAGCTAGATAAAATACATGGTACAGGAGCTGAAGGCCGTTTGACTAAGGATGACCTGTTGAATTATCTGCAAAGTCCGGCATTTTCCGGGGGGCAGGCTGAACCGCAACAAAAATCTTATACTCCACCTGTACAGGAAGTTCATCAACCTAAGGTTGAAACGCCTGCTTATAAAGCGCCCGAACCAATATTTGAGGATAAACCGTTTTCTGTACCTACAACTTCGGCATCGGGCAGAGATGAGATCATCGAAATGGATAGAATGCGCAGACTAATCGCCGACCATATGGTGATGAGCAAACACACATCGCCGCACGTAACTTCATTTGTAGAAGCCGATGTGACCAACCTGGTACTATGGCGGGAAAAGATCAAAGGCACTTTCGAGAAAAAAGAGGGAGAGAAGATCACCTTTACACCAATATTTATCGAAGCCGTAGTAAGGGCGATAAAAGATATGCCGATGATCAACGTATCGGTAAATGGTTATCAGATCATCAAAAAAGCTGCTGTGAATATTGGTATGGCTACAGCTTTGCCAAGTGGTAACCTGATCGTTCCGGTTATAAAAAATGCAGATAAACTGAACCTTGTAGGATTAACCAAATCGGTGAACGATTTGGCAAATCGTGCCCGCAACAATAAATTGCAACCCGACGATGTGAAAGACGGAACCTTTACAATTACCAATGTAGGTTCATTTGGTAATGTAATGGGAACGCCTATCATCAATCAGCCACAGGTAGCTATACTGGCTATCGGTGCTATTAAAAAGAAACCGGCTGTGATCGAGACCAAACAAGGTGATATGATCGCGATCAGGCATATGATGTTCCTTTCACTATCTTACGATCATCGCGTGGTAGATGGCGCTTTGGGTGGATCGTTCCTGCGCCGCGTGGCCGATTACCTGGAACAATGGGATATCGACAGAGCCGTATAATATAGCCCCTAATTAAACTCATATATACAAAAAAGCAAAGGCTCCCCAGTCGGGAGCCTTTGCTTTTTTAACCCGGCTGCCCTCCTTTAATATTTTATTGTATTGAAAATAAGCTACTAGTAACTCTTAAATGGATGTTGCAATGAAATTTATTGGTAAATAACAAAGGCCCCTAATACTACAGTGCCCCAATAGGGTCCAACTTTTTGGGGGCACTCTAATACACGGGCCTTTTTTTGTTTACTATATTGCACCATTATTAACCTATTTATGGCAAACATCCAACCTTTTAGAGCTATCAGGTCGAACCCTTTTTATGCTGATCAATTGGTATTCACTTCTTTGCAGGTAGAATCCGTTTCGGGCGATGAAACCAGGGATGGTATGTTGGCACCACTTAAGCATTTACTAGAAACAGGAGCCAGATTACGTCCCGAAACACCCGAAGGGCAGGCTAAAGCTTTCCAGGAAATAAAAGACACATTAAAAGCACTACTTGAAAGTGATAAACTATGGCATGAACAAACACCAGGAATATATGTGTATGAGGTTGAGCACAAAACTTACCGCCAGACGGGTGTATGGGCATTAACCTCATTAAATGATTACAAACAAGGCAATATCAAAATTCATGAACTGACCTTTGGCGATAGCATCCGGCGACTGACTAATTATCGAAGAAATACTGGCCTGGAAGGTAGTCCGGTATTATTAGCCTATCATCCGGATATTACTATTAACCGTATCATAGCTGAAACAATAAAGCATAGCAAGAAGATAACCTATGGTAACGAACATGGATTGCATCATCTATGGAAAATAGAAGACATTGCGGTTCAACAGCATCTCATCAACGCATTTGAAAAGATCAAAACTGTTTACCTTGCTGATGGCCATCATCGCCTGGAATCATCTGCTCTGCTGGCGGCGGAACAACGGGCAAAAGGGCTGATAGAATTCGGGCAGATATCATCACTTTATATGGCTACTGATCAACTAAGAATTGAGGAGTATAACAGGGTTGTAATACCACAGGAAACAATTGATAAAGATGCTTTCTTCAATAAAATAAAGCAGCATTTTGAAATTCATGCTTCGAATCAGGGGGTGCAACCCAGGAAACCACATCATTTCGGAATGCGCTTTGAAAACAATTGGTTTGAGCTAACTGCGAACCCCGAACTTTATAATAACCAAAATGCTGCGGCCGATTTAGATGCTTATACCTTGCAAGAAACTATATTAGCGCCAATCTTTGGTATCAAAGATCCTAAAACAGACCAACGGTTAAAATGCGCAGGTGGTGAAATGGCAATGGGTGAGATTAATGCGATATTGGCTATTCATCCTGAGGCCATTGTATTTACTTTGTGCCCGGTCAGTGTTGAACAATTGATAGAAGTTGCAGAAGCCGGTGAGATATTACCGCCAAAATCAACCTGGATAGTACCTAAAATACCTTACGCTTTATTACTGCATCGCCATCCAACCGAATGACCTAAAACGTTGAGTTATGAAAATGATCCCATTATTTAAGTGTAAAAACATGAAAAGCGCCGTGGATTTTTATACCCGTATACTTGATTTCAGATTGAAATATGCTGAAGCATCAGTTAATGACTGGGTGGTTGATTTGATTAATGAAGGCGCTGAACTGCAACTTACCGTGCTTGAAAGTAATAATCTTTTCGGATCTGTAGTAAATGTTTGGGTTGATGACGTAGACGCTCTGTTTAGTAAATACCTTGAACGTGGATTAGACACTTCTCATAAAAAAGAATCTCCCGTACACCAAGGGCCACTCGACCAAACATGGGATACAAGAGAATTCTATGTAACAGACACCGACGGCAATACGCTGCGTTTTTGCAGATCGTTATAATTATCGTGCAGAGTTTATTTCTTTGGGCTTTTCACCGCAGGCGCTTTTGCTGTTTCCTTTTTAGGTGCAGGTGCTTTTGCAACGGGCTTTTTAGCAGCCACAACAGGGGCTGGCTTTGCTTTACTTACTGCCGGAGCCTTTTCCACTTTTTTAGTTGCAGCAACAGGAGCTGGGTTTTTCTCAGCTTCCTTAGCAGGCTTTAAGTTTTTAGTGATTTTCTTGGCTAATTTTTTTGCCTCTTTTTCAATATCAATCTCAACCTGACCTAATTCTGCAGTAATGGTTTTTATTGATTTAATAAGACGTTGCTGGATCGATTTTGTTGCTATTTTCTTTGCTGCTTTTGCAGGAGATTCTTGTTTTTCTTTTTTCATGATTGGGTTGCTTCAAATGTAGATGATAGAAATATAAATTTAATATTATCTTTTTGTTAAGTCAATCACATAAAGTTAATATACGCCAAAACTCCCATAACATTCAGGCAAAAAAATGAACCGCTACCTTAACCCAAAAGATGAATAAAACAACGGTTCAGGAACTATAGCATAAATTTATTAGTTGGCAATATCAATAAACGTCAAAGGCATATTCCAGCCATTGATAGAGACTTGTATGTTTTTATTGCCTTTGAATTGATCGCAATCAACCACAATTTTCTTTTGCTCGCCTGGCAGGACGGTAACATAGTTATCACTATAAAATACCGGCATGAGCCTTGCCTTAGTATTTCCATCAGTTATTGACACCCTGTTGAAGAATGCCGGAACATTCTTTTTATCGTTAGTTAAAGTCACTTCAACCTTACCTAGTTTCAGGTATTTAGCGCTAACAACCAATTCACTCTTTTTCATTTTCTGCAGACCAGAATAATTTCCTTTGCTATCAGCTATCCAGTAAATATTCTGAGTGACCGGTTTTTTATCTGCATCCTGGAATTCCAGGTCGAGGAAAATACCTTTATCTGCTGCTAACTGATCTACTTCTTTTTTGAGTGAAAGATATTTCTTAGTAAGAGTAGGCCCGATGTCGGCAAAACCCTGCGTAAGGGTAGTTTCTTTACCATCCATATCAAATGCTTTTACCACCAGCATCATACCGCTGCGGGACTTGAAAGTATTGTTTACTGCCATCACCACACCATTAACCGGGTTATACATAATGTGCAAAGGTTCGCTACCATTGTGCAGTCCATATAAGCATGCGTTTGGATCAAGATAATAATCATACATCTGTCCGCGCATAGCAGTCCAGGGGTTTTGTGTTTTCCAGATGATGGTTCCGGTATACCATTCCCACATATGGGCGCTAAAACCTTCCATTAAACCACGGTACTGGTCATAGTTTACCAACTGGGCTTTGAAAGCAAAGTCTTCTGCATTTTTAGCCTCGCCGTATTTGTTGATGCTGGTATCATAGCCAATGTACTTATGATAATCCCATACCTCGTCAGTCTTGTTTTTATGGGTTGATTCATCATAAACCGGGATATTATCCAGGTGATCTTTCGGAATAAATTTTCGCAATGATTCGATATCGCTTACACCAATAGAACCAACTTCCGAGTTAAAAGGGTAGGTCTGATGCTCCCAGAAAGTGGACAGCGGTTGAATGCCATAAGGTCCGTCGCCATTACCCAGCAGCGTATTATAAGACATGGCGTCGGAATTTGAATAATCAACAAACCAGCGTGTATTATCCAGCTTAGGCATAATGGTATCGCGGAGAGCCGATAAAATATCTTCAGGAGGAGTAATCTCGTTACCACCGCACCAAATAGCCAGCGATGCATGATTGCGCACCATTTTTACCTGATCCTCTATTGAATGCAAAAACAGGGAGTGGTCATCCGGGTATTTTCTTCTCGTCCATTGGTCATCCAGTTTCATAGGATCCTGCCAGCGACCGTTACAATCGCCTGAACCCCACATATCCTGGAACACCAGCATACCGTATTTATCGCATGCGGCATAAAATTCAGGGCGCTCAATCATAGCACCTCCCCAAACACGTATCAGGTTCAGGTTCATATCGCGATGAAAGCGAACTTCGGCATCATAACGCATATCCGAAAGTCGCAGCATTGCATCAGAAATGATCCAGTTACCGCCTTTGATAAATATTTTCTGACCATTAACCATAACCTGCCGGCTCTTGGTTTGCGTATTCCACTCAGTCTGAATTTGGCGAACGCCAATCTTAATGGTTTCCTGATCGGATACTTTTCCGTTTATTAAAAAACGAGCATGCACATCATACAAATTCTGCGGACCGTAACCATTTGGCCACCACAGTTTAGGGTTTTGCAGCACAAGATCATTAAGACTAACTTCTTGTGTGCTATTAGCTTTCAGTGATACATTTTTCGATACCGTTTTACCATCGATATCATATAGTAAAACACCAGATACAGCACTTGCAGTAGGATTCTTTAGCTCTACTGATACCTTTATAGTCGCAGGCTGCTGAGGACCGTCGACCTGGCGCACACCTGGAACCAAAGTGATCACATGTGTATCTGTGATGCGAACCTTCCCCGTTTTGCGGACAATGACCTTATCCCATATACCAGTATTTCTGTCGCGCATAGGTTGAATCCAATCCCATCCTGCAGTGTATTGTAAGCCTACATTGCGGGCGATAGTGCCGTCGCCGCCTTGTCCGCCGTTTGGATTTCCCGGCACATCAGGCGGGTGCACCAGCACAGCCAGCCTGTTGTTGCCATTTTTGCTCAGGAATGAGGTAATGTTGTAACTATAGCGGAGAAACATCCCCACCTGGGGCGCTTTGTTGAGCTTTTTGCCATTCAGGTAAATATCGCAGCTATAATTCACTCCCCTGAAGTCGAGATAAACCTGGTCATCAGGCCCGACTTGCTCTTTAAAATCTTTAACGAACCAATAAGTATAATAATCGCGTCCGGTTTTATAGATATCCGGAATTTGCTCATTATTCATCCCAAAAAAGGGGTCAGGAACTTTCTTATTGTTCAGTAAAGTTGTCAAAACTGTCCCGGGAATGGTAGCCGACATCCAGTTATTTATATTGAAACCGGATTTGGAAATTTTGTAACCATCAAACTTAATACTGTCTACGGGTGCACATTTCCAACCGCTGTTTAATTCATTGCTGCTTTGTGCTTTTGACTCAGGAAGATATAGAAATGAGATCAAAAAAATGAGTAGGAGAGGATGTTTCATATTAATTACGGATAAGGCTGCAAGATAACAATTGGCATAGTTTTGGCTTACTTTTTTGCAAGCATTTTAAAATTTTGCCAAATTATTTACAACTACGACATATGAATAACCTTTTATCATTACAACTACAAATGCCAAATGGCAATACTAACGACATAAAACTGATTGGTAAATACGATAACCTCAAAGAGTATGGAATTGATAGCTCCATAATTTATTCCGTATGGTTTGAGGAAGACGAAACACCGGGCGGTTATTTTTCTTTTTCGCCCGATAACCAGGCATGGGAATATTACGGCTATCTTTCTGCTAATGAGCAGATGCAGATCGCTGAATTCCTGGAAGATCAGGAAGTCCAGGCAGCTTAATCTCAATTTTTTCGTTTCTGATTTAATTTCTAATTTGGATATAATCAATGCCCAAATTAGATGAAATCGAAGAAGTTTATCAGGGTTAATCCGCATCTTCCCGTCAAAAACCTTAGGGAAACGTTAAACTATTATCGCGACAAACTAGGTTTTTATGATGAATGGACATGGACTGATCAAGACGGCCGGGAAACCGATGGCGGTATCAGGCGAGATGACATGCGATTGCTTTTTGGCGAAGCTCCGGATTTTGTGATCACCATCAGTAGTTACCCAAAGAGCAGGTTACCCTTAATGTGGTTTGTCGAGAACATCGATGAGATATTTGAGGAATATCAAGCCATAGGCATTGAGTTCGCCGATACATTACGAACACATCCTTATGGCTTGCGCGAGTTTGCTTTTGTTGATATTAATGGATATTATATACGCGTCGCTGAAGGCGTAGACTCATGAAAATAGCTGGTCGGCTTTAGCATAAAGCTCATCATTTTCGGGCAGATCGTAAACCATGCAATTAAATAATGCCAACCCAAAAAGCAGCATGTGTTTGTGCCGGTCTATTTCTTCGCTTTGCAGATCGGTTTTCCAGTCACTGTCCGGATATTTCTGCTTATACTTTAATTCAAGAGCGCCAAGCATGTTTCTTAACTGGCCATAATCAAACCAGTGTGGCAAAGCATAATAGCCGGTTAGGGCGCCCATTCTATTCCTTAAAGCAACATCATCGGGACTGGGGTTACCATAATACAGATAAAAATACACGCATAAGCCAGCCAATAAGAGACCCAGTAACAGATATACTACAGTTTTTATCGGATTCCCTTCATACCTACCGTAGCTATCAAAGGCCAGATACAAAAACCATGCAGCAGATATAAGACTGAATATTCTGCCATATACAGCTTTAACGCTTTGTGCATTTACAGCCATGTTAAAACCTTGGCGGCGCCTGAATTCTGAGCTAGTCACAAACATTGAACCTACCGGGAAAATAGGTATAAACATAATCGAAAAGAATTTTGATTCCACCCATTGGTTATTCACTGCCGCAACTTTGCCGCAAAAACGGGTTCCAAAAACAATGATCATTGTGATAGGATTTTGTCCTAAGATATATTATTCATTTTTTAAATGAAATATGCGATTGATATTTGTTTGTTATAGGGTTTTATACGCAAAATATTTAATTTCGATACCGTAAGTGGCAACTACAAAACCCATAGCTGCCATCTGCCTGAATTTCTATTAACCTATTAAATAAACAGCTATGAAAACATTGTTAAAGTCACTTTTCTGCGTATTTATTTTGCTTGTAGCCATCAATGCAAAAGCCCAACATTCGGTAACTAAACTCTGGCAAACGGATAGCACCCTGACTATTCCGGAATCTGTTTTGCCTGAAAAAGATGTAATATATGTTTCTTTAATTGACGGCGAACCATGGGGAAGAGATGGCAAGGGTGGGGTAGGTAAAATCACTAAAACCGGAAAAATTCTTAATCCGAACTGGATAACTGGATTAAATGCACCAAAAGGACTGGCAATAAAAGGAGACCTGCTTTACGTGGCCGATCTGGATGAATTGGTGGTAATAAGCATCAGCAAAAACAAAATAGACCATAAGATAAAAATCAACGGCGCTGCCGGATTAAACGATGTTAGTGTTGATAAAGATGGAAACGTATATGTAAGCGACACCCAAAAAGCCTGTGTATTTAAAGTTGTGAATGATGCAGCAACACTTTACCAGGAAAATTTAAAGGGAGCAAATGGTGTAAAGACTGTTGATGATAAAGTGTATATACTGACGGGCGATGGGATGTATGCATCTGACAAAGACAAAAAACTTTCAAAAATATGTGAGCTGGAACATGGCGGAGATGGCATAGAACCAATCGGCAATGGTGATTTCTTGGTCACTGCATGGAGGGGCTGGTTATACTATGTTCATGCCGACGGCAATAAAGATGTTTTACTTGATACCCATGAAACCAAAAAGAGAACTGCGGACATTGGCTATGATCCCAAAAGTAAAACCATATATGTGCCAACATTTTTAGGTAAGTCGGTTGATGCTTATAAGCTGAATTAAAAAGAAAGGCCCTGAAATTTCAGGGCCTTTCTTACTTAATAGTGGAAGATCAGTTTATAATTCCTTTATTTTAATATTTCTAAAAGCTATACCGGTAGCCCAGTCCTGCAAAACAATACGACCATTGATATGCTTGCCATATTCAGGAAAAGCGTGAAAATGAGATTTTGCCACTTTATCCGACCAGGCTTTGGAATTAAAATCTTCCTCTGTGGTCAGTACACCGTTAAGAAAAAAATGCACTTTACCATTTTTCTGTTTGATCTCAGAATGGTTCCAGGTATCCGCAGGTTTGGTTTTTACAAAGGTTTTTTGCGATGACATGCCGAACAGGCAGCCTGAACGATATTGCGGTTTAACATAATCTGGATTGGCATTGTCGAGCAATTGGTATTCGGGCCCGGATGCCCAGCCAGTAGGAACATCTTTTCTTTCTAAAACATTGATAAAAACACCACTGTTGCCGCCTTTTGGCAGCTTCCAGTCGAACTTTAGATCGAAATTTTCATACTCTTTATCGGTAACCAGATCGCCGGGGCCTGTCTTATCCATCGGATCACAGAACAACTCGCCATCTTTTGCCTTCCATACGGTAAATGGTGCCTGGCTGTTGTACAAATGCCATCCACTGGTTGAGCTTCCATCGAATAACAATTTCCAGCCCTGTGCTTTTTCTTTGGCAGAAAGCTTATTATTGGGATCTGAAGCGTAAGCAAAACAGGTGAAAACAGCTGCTGATATAGCCAGAATTGACAAAGATTTGACCTTGTTCTTTTTCATAATCATTAGGTAATTGTTTATTGGTTTACTGCTTCAATTTGCAAAATAAATTTCATAAGCCCGATACCTTTACCAAAAACAATCAGTGACAGCCGCCTGTTGTAAATAATATGCAAAAACGCTTACTTGTTATTGATGATGACAAAGACCTCCTTGAGCTGATCAAGATCTATTTCGAGATGGAGGGTTATATTGTATTTACATTACCCTGGGTCGAAAATATATTCACGGCGTTCAGCCAGTACCATCCAGATCTTATTTTATTGGACTACCAGTTGCCGGAAGAAAACGGCGATAAAATCTGCCAGCAATTAAAAAGCTACCCGGCTACATTCAGCGTTCCTGTTATCATGATCTCCGGCTACTCCAAAGCGGAGCTTGAACGGGACTACCACGGCTGGGATGGTGTAGTTTCTAAGCCATTTGATTTACCTGTATTGCAAAAGGCTATTGAAAAGTTTTTGAAGAAGCCAGTGGGTGAGGAGAATTAGAATCTATTCAACTACTTTTAGAGTAATATGTGTGGAAGAAGGGACTCGAACCCCATCAAATAACAAAAGCCCCGATACCATAGTACCGGGGCTTTGTACCCAGAGCCGGGGTCGAACCGGCACGGCCTTGCAGCCATTGGTGTTTGAGACCAACGCGTCTACCGATTCCGCCATCTGGGCCTCATTTGGTCTGAACGGTGGATTAGTTCGTTCAAAACCGGGCTGCAAATGTATTCAAACTCTCTTTAATACGCAACAAATATTTTTGCCTGTAGTAAATATCTAAAATTTCGTTCAGACGGCTTTCTTTTGCCGTATCATCCAGAGTGTGATAATCCTTTGTTAGTGAGTGTAGTTTCTGGTTAATATCATCATCTACAGACATCACTTCGTTATTGATTTCTGCCCATTGATCGGCATCGTCAATTTCCATCAGGCGTTCGTTGATATCCATCATTTCCATCAGAAAGTCACCGGGAAGGGCAGGTTTCGCACCGTCAACAAGTAATTCGTGCTGACGCAAAATATATTCAAGACGCTTGGCAGGATCGCTCAAAGTTTGCCATGCTTTATTGTTGATGGTAGAGAGTTCGAGAATTTCCTGCTGTTTTTCGTCGGTATCGGTGGCATAAAAATCCGGGTGATATTCCTTACTGAACTCATAAAATTTCTTTTTCAAAGCAGCCACATCAGGGTGAAAAGACTCAGGTATTCCGTAGAAATCGAAGTAATTGATCATGCTGGCAAAGTTATACGTTTTACGTGATACGTATTACGTTTTAGTGTCATCCTTTACGTGCAACCTAATACGTTTAACGTATAACCAAAAAATTGCATCTTTGTGCATGAGTTTATACAACCAGATACGGCAAAAGCCGTTCTTTATATTAGGCCCCTGTGTTATGGAAAACCAGGACCTGCTTTATACTGTTGCCGAAAAAGTTGCCGAAATAGGGCAGAAGTACCCGGTGACTGTAATCTTTAAATCTTCTTTTGATAAGGCAAATCGTACATCTATCCATTCTTATCGCGGACCGGGTATTGAAAAAGGCATGGAAATGCTGCAGAATGTAAAGGAACGCTTCAATTTGCCGGTTACTACCGATATTCATGAACCATTTCAGGCGGCTATTGCTGCTGAAGTGGTTGACATACTACAAATACCTGCTTTTTTATGCCGTCAGACCGATCTGTTGGTCGCGGCGGCAAAAACAGGCAGGATTGTTAATGTGAAGAAAGCACAATTCCTTTCAGGACAGGATATGTTTTATCCCGCACAAAAGGTAATTGAAGCCGGCAACGAACAGGTGATCCTGACGGAACGCGGCAATATGTACGGTTATAATAACCTGGCGGTTGACTTCAGGAATATTTATGACATGAAGAAATTCGGTCACCCGGTTTGTATGGATTGTACGCATTCCGTTCAACGTCCGGGTGGGGCAGGCGGCAAAACTGGCGGCGATCGTACCTTTGTTCCGATGATGGCATTAGCTGCAAAAGCATTTGGAGCCGACGGATATTTTATGGAAACGCACCCTGATCCCGATAATGCTTTGAGCGATGGTCCTAACATGGTGAAATTACACCAGTTGGAAGAGGTAATAAAGCCCTTGCTTTAATAGCTCAGGAGGTTTTACGTATGACGTTTAGGTTGTACGTTATAGAACCAAAAACAAAAATGTATTACGTACAACTTAAAACGTATAATTTGAAAGACACCGCCAAAAGGGTATTTGATATCGAGATCGAATCGCTGAAGGAAGTCGCCAATTCTATTGGTGATGATTTTACTGCAGCTGTTAACGCCATATTGGAATCAAAAGGAAAACTGATCGTGGCCGGAGTAGGTAAATCAGGCTTGATTGGACGAAAGATAGCTGCAACACTGGCTAGTACGGGAACTCCGAGTTTTTTCCTTCATCCCGGTGAAGCCTTTCACGGCGATCTGGGTATGGTGGAGCATAATGACCTGGTTATATTGATCTCTTATTCAGGCGAAACGGATGAAATATTGAAGATCATTCCTTTTCTGAAGTGGAATAATAACAGGATCATCAGCATTACCGGAAATCCGAATTCAACTATCGCAAAAAACAGCGATTATCACTTGAATGTATGTATTACCCGCGAGGCTTGTCCGCTGGAACTGGCACCTACATCGTCAACTACGGTTACTTTGGTAATGGGGGACGCTTTGGCCATTGCACTAATGGAAGCCAGAGAATTTCAGCATGAAGATTTTGCGAGATTTCATCCCGGTGGCAGTTTAGGACGAAAATTATTGGTAAAGGTGAAAGATTTGATGCGAAAAGATAACCTGCCGTTTATTGATAAAAATGCCTCGTTTACTGAAATGCTTTTATGTATGTCCGAGGGCAAGTTGGGAATGGTGATCGTTGGCACTGCCGACAAGGTAGAGGGCATTGTAACCGATGGCGACCTGCGCAGGGCATTATTGCGTAATCCGGATACCAGGCAATTGCATATCGACGACATGATGACGATTAACCCAATTATTGTCGAATCGGAGGAATATATTCATCAGGCCGAACAACTAATGATCGAACGTAAAATTGCGACTATACTGGTTGGTTCGGCGCAGGATCGAACCATAACCGGTGTCTACCAGATTTATAACGGATAAATTATGCCGCTCTATATCGATCAAATGGACCGTACGGTAGATATGCCGTCTATACCCCAAAGGATCATTTCGATCGTACCATCTCAAACTGAATTATTATTTGATCTTGGGCTTGATGAGGAAATCATTGGTATTACTAAATTCTGTATCCATCCAGCTGATAAAGTTAAACGAAGGCTTAAAATAGGTGGAACTAAAAAGCTAAATATCAATCAAATAAAAAAATTAAACCCTGATCTGATCATCGGAAATAAAGAAGAAAACGAAAAAGACCAGATAGAGGAGTTGATGCAATATTTCCCGGTGTGGATGAGCGACATTTCAGACCTGGGAAGTGCTGTTGATATGATCCAAAAGGTTGGGCAGTTAGTCGACAGACAACAAAAAGCTAATCTGATTACTTCAACAATTTCAACTTCTTTTGATGATCTAAACATAAAATCACCATCTTTAAAAGTAGCTTACCTTATATGGCGCAAACCCTACATCGTCGCAGGGAAGGGGACTTTTATCGATGATATGCTTAAAAGATGTGGTTTAAGGAATGCTTTTGAGCAGGAAAGATATCCCGAGGTATTTCCGGGGCAGATTGTAGACGCCGACCCGGATCTGGTATTTCTTTCGTCGGAACCTTATCCGTTCACGGATAGACATATCACGGAATTTCAGGCCCTGGTGCCCCATGCCAAAATCCAATTAGTTGATGGTGAGCTTTTTTCGTGGTATGGTAGCAAATTACTGCAAGCCCCCGAATATTTTAAGCAACTGATTGCGAGCATCAATCAATGAAATCTGAAAAATAATCTGTAAAATCCGTATAAATAATTATCTTTGCCGACTCTTAAAAATCCTAACTGCGGAAGTGGCGTAATTGGTAGCCGCACCAGACTTAGGATCTGGCGCCGCGAGGCGTGGGGGTTCGAGTCCCTTCTTCCGCACAGCATTAAAACCCGGTCAATTTGGCCGGGTTTTTTGTTTACTGGTGCAATCATAACAGAGACCAAAGGATAAAGTTCTGATATGCTTGAGAACGTTTTTTTATTTATTTTGTGATTTCGTTCGATTATCTAGCCATGTTGATTGGAATCCCAGGCATCCTGATAACCCGATGACTGTATTTAGCGTCATCCTCCAAATGAGTAACCATAACAATGGTTGTTCCTTCCTTGTTCAATTCGCTTAACAACTCCAGCACTTCCTTGCCATTATCACGATCCAAATTGGCTGTGGGTTCATCCGCAAGTATTAATTTGGGCCTGTTCACCACAGCCCTTGCCAGCGCAACGCGCTGCTGCTGACCTCCTGATAGCTGCTGAGGATAGCTTTTTCGCCTTTCAGTAATATGCATCCTGTCGAGCATGTCATCGGTTCGTTTTGCCCGGACTGATGCTGATAAGCCTGTGTAGATCATTGGAAGCTCAACATTTTCAAATACGGTCAGATCGTCGATCAGGTTAAAATTCTGGAATAAAAACCCAACATTTTGTTTGCGAAGATCGGCTCGTTTACGCTCATTAAAATAGCTTACTTCAATGCCATTGAAAATATAGCTTCCGTTGTCGGCATCGTCAAGAAATCCTAAAATGTTAAGCAGGGTTGATTTCCCGCAGCCCGATGGGCCCATGATGGCAACAAACTCGCCTTCTTCCACTTCGATTGACACTTTGTTTAGTGCAGTAATCTCCAGTTCCTCAGTATGGTAGAACTTTTCGACATTAGAAACCTTGATCATATGCTTTGGATTTTCAGAGGGTTAAAATCGTTATAAAGCTGATATT
>Ga0068871_100000021_pt1 | contig 83155 bp, 79 predicted proteins | sample KBSMisM72_FD_72750 | JGI IMG/M metagenome (GOLD analysis project Ga0068871, IMG submission 72750) | Miscanthus rhizosphere microbial communities from Kellogg Biological Station, Michigan, USA - KBS Miscanthus M7-2 | ecosystem: Host-associated > Plants > Roots > Rhizosphere > Soil ...
AAATATTAATGCAATCTAATGACATTGTTAATTTAAAGTTCCAACATTAAAATTGTACTTTTGCAGCCTCATAACAAATCATGAGCGATCAGATTAAACATGAATGCGGTGTGGCATTTATCCGCTTATTAAAGCCACTCTCTTATTACCAAAAAAAATACGGCACTGCGCTGTATGGTTTAAACAAGCTTTACCTCTTAATGGAAAAACAGCACAACCGCGGCCAGGATGGCGCAGGTGTTGCTACCATTAAATTGGATATTGAGCCCGGAAAACGATACATCAGCAGGCACCGATCGATGGCCTCGAACGCTGTAGCTGACATTTTTGAGTATATCCAGAAGAAATTTGCCGATATACAAAAGGAGCAGCCCGAAAAGCTGGCCGATGCAGAATGGCTGAAAGAGAATGTGAGCTTTACCGGCGAGGTTTTACTGGGCCACCTGCGTTACGGAACTCATGGTAAAAACAGTATCGAAAACTGTCACCCGTTCTTACGTCAGAATAACTGGCAAACCCGTAACCTGGTAATTGCTGGTAACTTCAACATGACTAATGTTGACGAGTTGCTGCAACAACTGTACGATTTGGGCCAGCATCCAAAAGAAAAAGCAGATACCATTACGGTGCTGGAAAAAATAGGTCACTTCCTTGACACCGAAAACCAGGGCTTATTTGATCAATATAAAAGAGAAGGATTGCATGATAATGTTGAGATCAGCAAGCTGATAGCTAACGACCTCGACGTTACCAAAATACTGCGCAGATCGGCCAGGAACTGGGATGGTGGTTATACTATTGCCGGTATATTCGGTCACGGTGATGCCTTCGTGATGCGCGACCCGTCGGGTATCCGTCCGGCATTCTACTTCAAGAATGATGAGATCGTTGTAGCAGCTTCTGAGCGCCCTGCGTTGCAAACTGCCTTCAATGTTCCTTTAGAAGAAATTAAAGAAATTCAGCCGGGTCATGCACTGATCGTTAAGAAAAGCGGCAAGATCAGCGAAGAAATGTTTAGCGAACCGCTGGAGAAGACCTCTTGCTCGTTTGAGCGTATCTATTTCTCACGCGGCAGTGACTCTTCCATCTATCGCGAACGTAAACAGTTAGGCAGATTACTTTGCCCGCAGATATTGGATGCGGTTAATAATGATATTCAGAATACCGTGTTCTCTTATATTCCAAATACGGCTGAAGTTGCTTTTTATGGTATGGTGGAAGGTGTGCACAAGTACATCAAAACCTATCAAAAGGAGCGCTTGCTGAATCGTGATGATAAAATCACTGATGAGGAGCTGAACGAAGTGTTATGCCTTGCACCACGCGTAGAGAAGATTGCGATTAAAGACGTAAAGCTTCGCACCTTTATCACACAAGATGCCGACCGCAGCGAAATGGTGGCTCACGTATACGATACTACGTATGGTCTGATCAAAGAAGGTAAAGATACTTTAGTGGTGCTGGACGACTCTATCGTTCGTGGTACAACTTTAAAGCAAAGTATTCTGAAAATATTAGACCGCCTCGGTCCCAAGAAGATCGTGGTGGTTTCATCCGCTCCGCAAATACGTTACCCCGATTGCTATGGCATCGACATGTCGCGCATGGGCGAATTTGTTGCTTTTGAAGCAGCGATCAGTTTACTGAAAGAGCAAGGTAAAGAAAGCATCATTCTTGATGTTTACCAGAAATGCAAATCAAGTGAATCGCTGCCCAAAGAACAGGTCGAAAACTATGTAAAGGCGATCTACGAGCCATTTACAGATGAGGAGATTTCTGACCGTATAGCGAAGATCATCACACCAAAAGAGATCGGCGCAGAAGTTAAAGTGATCTATCAGACACTTGAAAATCTACACAAAGCCTGCCCTGAACATACCGGCGACTGGTATTTCTCTGGTAATTTTCCCACCCCGGGCGGTAACAAAGTAGTGAACCGCGCATTTGCAAACTGGATGGAAGGAAAGAACCAAAGAGGTTATATGTAAGTCCTAAGTCTTAATTTATTTTACTTACGACTTTGGACTAATGACTTCAGACTCAAAACTTAAGAAGCAAACGGAGTAAACACCCAATGCGTATAAAGCTTGTCGAACAGGATCAGCGAAGCAATAATTAAGGCTATTCCCGCAATTTCATTGAGCCGATGAACGAATTTTACGGATATTCTGTCCCTTAACTTATTGGCATAAAATGCTTTAGTTATATCCAGGCCGAACTGAACAATTAGTATGGTCAGGAACATCACCGCAATTTTTAACGAACGGTTTTGAACGGAATTGACGTACAATGTACTGGCTGTACCTACCACAACCGTCCAGTGAAACAGGAGAGTAGGATTGAGGATGCACATCAGGAAGCCCTTAAAAAAATAGCCGGTTTGTTTTAGGCGTGAGGGGACAGTGTTATTATAATTCACTTCCGATTTCTTGAAGATATAATAAATACCGAGGGCAAAGAGAATGACACAGCCTATCATGCCCGCGTTCTGTTTGTCGTTGTTGGAAATATCAAAATATTGTGAACCAAACAGAATTGCGCCAACAAATACCACATCACTGGTTACCACACCCAATGCCAATGCGACACCAGCATGGAAGCCTTTTTCAATGCTCGTCTTTATCAACGCAAAAAATACAGGGCCTGTCAAAAACGTGAGCACTAATCCTATCCCAATCCCCCTGATTACAGCTTCTATCATTAATTATTGTAGGCTTTGGAATGTTGGTTGCCGTTAGCCGGGAACGAATATGCAACTTTTAACAGTAAACAACCAAACTTAAAATTCGGATTTTATTATTAGAAAAACTATGTGTCTATTTCTAAAAAATAATCTTTATGTTAGTGCTTTTATAATAAACTCAAAATCCAACCTAAGTTAGTAATGGAACAAAACAAACCTAAAGGTAACTCGTCTGCCTTTTTTACACTCACAATTGTCTTTTTCTTTTGGGGGTTTGTTGCAGCAAGTAACGACATCCTGATCCCGGTGTTTAAAGAAAAACTTCATTTGCAGCAATGGCAGTCGCAGATGATCTCGTTTGCTTTCTATGTAGCTTACACAGTGGGTGCAATCATTTATTCATTTGTGTCTAAGCTGATCGGTGGCGATATTCTGAATAAACTCGGATATAAAAACGGTATCGTTTTAGGTTTAATCATTTCAACTATTGGTGCCTTGTTATTTTATCCGGCTGCTCAAAGCGCGTCGTTCGCATTGCTGATAACAGGCTTGTTTATTATTGGCTTAGGCTACTCGCTTCAGCAGACAGCGGCCAACCCGCTGGCTATTATCATGGGTAATCCTAAAACGGGTTCGCAAAGGCTGAATTTAGCAGGCGGGGTTAATAACTTCGGTACTACCATCGGCCCGGTGCTGGTGAGCCTTGCAATTTTTGGTTCGGTAGCCGCTAAAACGCAAGTAGCAAGTATCGAATCAGTTAAATATCCATATTTGGTTTTAGGTGCGTTGTTTATTGTTGTGGCCCTGATCTTTAAGTTTTCATCAGTGCCTAATAAAATAGATCATATCACAGAAGAGGATCATTCAAACGGTGACGTCGCAAAGGTTGATGTTCCTGTTGCTCCGCCGCGTAAAAATGCCCTTAAATACCCGCAGTTAGCGTTGGGTATGATCGCCATATTTGTGTACGTGGGGGTGGAAGTTTCTACGGCAAGTAATTTGCCGGAATTTATGAAAGAAAAGCTGCATACCGCTACAGGTGATATCGCACCTTTCGTATCTCTGTATTGGGCGAGTTTGATGATAGGTCGTTGGACCGCATCAGTAGGTGCCTTTAATTTATCAGGAGGCATAAAAAAGGTGTTGAATGTGGTGATGCCTTATATCGCTTTCATCGTTTTCCTTGTCATTAATTTGTTGGCACAACACGACGTTAGGCCGTTTTATATTTACCCCGCTATAATTGTTGTAATGATCATTGGTGATATGATGAGTAAAGGTAACCCGGCGCGTCAGTTATTGATCTCATCGGCTCTTGCTATTGTTGCATTAGCTATCGGGATAGCTACCGGAGGAATGGTGAGTGTATATGCCTTCATCAGTGTAGGTTTATTCTGCTCAACGCTGTGGCCGAGCATTTATGCTTTGGCGATAGCAGGTTTGGGAACACATACCAACGAAGGCTCCGGCTACCTGATCATGATGATCATGGGTGGTGGTGTTATCAGCTTGCTGCAAGGTTACCTGGCTTCGCCAAGTTTACTGGGTATCCAGTTGTCATACGTTGTAGGCATTGGGTGTTTTGCATACCTGGCATTTTATGCAGTAAGAACTAAAGCTGTTTTGATCAAACAGGGTATCGATTTCGACGCTATAGAAACAGGAGCGGGGCATTAATTTGTCATTCGCCACTGGTCATTAGTCATTAGTTTAAATTTACCTGATTGACACCGATCAGTGACCAATGACCAATGACTAATTAACTAATGACTAAACTAAGTTTCGATCATATTTTCATGAACCTGGCAACCGACCTGGCCCTGCGCTCACATTGCGTTAAGGCACAGGTCGGCGCTGTTTTGGTGAAGGATACACGTATTATTTCTATAGGCTATAATGGTCCGCCGGCAGGAACGCACAACTGCGATGAGGAATGGCCTGAAACGGGCTGTCCACGCGATGCCCGCGGAAGTTGTTCACTTGCACTTCATGCTGAAGAGAACGCCATATTATACGCGGTAAAAAACGGAGCCAATCTTGAAGGTTCGACCTTATATACCACGCTCTCACCATGCCTGCCTTGTGCGCGATTAATATTCTCAGCAGGTATCAAACACGTTTTCTTTATGAAATCATATGCTCAGTACAAAGGCTTACCAAGCGATGAGGGCGTTGATTTTTTGAACCGGTTTGGAGTGAATGCGGATAGGTTCGAGGTTGGTGATAGTGATTAGTTAACCGGTGATCGGTTAATCAGGATTAAAGCTATGTCATTGCAATGACGCGTAAAATCCTGCCAAATCACTTAGATCACTTAATCGTGTCCACCTTACCCAGCGCAAACTGCAGTTGCTCTTCAGGCGTCATATTGGTATTATCAAGGATGATAGCGTCAGGAGACCTTACGAGTGGACTTTCAGTACGCGTGGTGTCCTGGTAGTCTCGATGGGCGATGTTCTCAAATACTTCTTCAAGGGTAATGTCCGGGTTCTTTTCATGAAGCTCCTTATATCTTCTTTCGGCCCTGACTTTTGGGTCGGCGGTCATGAAGATTTTAAGTGTAGCATCCGGGAAAACAGTAGTGCCAATATCCCTGCCATCCATCACAATGTTTTTTGAACGGCCCATGCGCTGCTGTTGTTTCACCATTTCGTGTCTTACTTCACGCAGAGCAGCTACGGAACTTACATTGTCTGAAACCGGCATCTGGCGGATCTCCTCAGAAACTTCTTCATCATTTAATGTAATATGGGTTTGATAATCGCGGGCGTGAAAATTGAGGTGAATGTTTTTTAACGCTTCTGTGATTTGATCATGATCGTTCAAATCCACATGATTTCGCAAAAAATAAAGTGTCACCGCACGGTACATTGCTCCACTGTCGATATAAATAAAATGAAGCTTTTTGGCTAACGCTTTGGCTAAGGTGCTTTTACCACATGAAGAATAGCCGTCAATAGCTATCACAATATTATTGCTCATCGGAGGACTAATTTAGTAAAATTAGTTGATTGGGTTAAGTGGTTGATTAAGTTGAATAGTTGATTAAGTTAAGTGGTTGATTGAGTTAAATAAAGTGAATAATTGCAAACTTTAGTTTTCTCGCCATTACAAGCCAATCTAACTTAATCAACTTAATCCAACTCCATCAACTAATAATTACCTTTGAAAAATGAACTTCACTAAAGACGAACTCCAAAAAGAGGTTACTTATAAAACATCCAGGAGCGGGGGCAAGGGCGGGCAAAACGTAAATAAAGTATCCAGTAAAGTAGAATTATTGTTTGATATCAACCAGTCGATCTTATTTACCGACGAGCAAAAAACATTACTGCAATCGAAGCTGCAAACCAGGCTGAACAAAGACGGGTACTTACAAGTAATGTGTGAAGAGGAGCGAAGTCAGTATCTGAATAAAGAGAAAGCACTCGAAAAGCTGCAATTGATATTGACGCATGCGCTTCATCAACCTAAATCACGCAAAGCTACAAAACCATCCAAGGCGATGATTGAAGCACGGCTCGCAAATAAAAAGCTTCAATCAGCCAAGAAAGCAAGTCGCAAAGGAGGCTTTGACGATTAATCAAACCTGTATAGCAGGGTAACTGATCCCCACTGATCGGCTTGCCGCATTTCTTTTACGTCCTTGGTGTGCAGGAAAACTGCTGCATCAATCACAAATCGTTTACCTGAATAACCAATTCCCAACTGATTGCTGAAGATCAAACGTTCCGGATCAAGGGTTACTTCCATACTGCCAGCTTTGCGAGAATTGAATAAACTGCCCTGTATGGTAGCATCATAGGCAACCACATTGATTTGCGGCTTATAGTAGAAGAATAATTCTCTCTGGTTTAAGGGTTTAAAAGACCGCGATTTTATAGCAGTACTTTGCGTACTCAATGAGTTGAACAATTGATTAAAATCGCCCAAACGGAACATTGGGCCTATGCCCGCCCCTGTAAAGCCATTGCCCAAATTGGCGTAGCTGGTTAATGAAACGTCTGCCCAATCGCCTCTTGCCAGAAGGTGATTGTATTCGGCCGATAAGTTGAGCTCAAAATCATTATCAATTTGGTATTCCCAGCCTGTTGGCTTGTAAAGACCAAAAGCCCGGTGAACAAATTCCTGTATTGGGCGACCAATAGCCGCAGGGCCAACTACACCGATCTGTGCACCTATTTTCAAGTTGCTTTCGTCTTTGTACAACAGATTCAAAGTCGAACCAACATACAGGTAAGCTGCGAAGGGGCGATCGATATATTGAGGATCGTCGGCACCAGTAAAGTTGATACTTCCGCTGTGAGGGTTATAGAGTTTTTGTCCGAATTCAAACCCTAAAACTTTATTCTTCAGTTTAGCAGTATCTTTTACAATTAAAGCATGGCGGAAATAGCCGAAGTTTCCGGCAGTGTAGTATTTATCGGCGCCTTGTGCCAGGTACGAGTCGTCGTCTGTTTGAATGCCAATCTCATTACTGTGCGATTGGGCAAATACCTGAGTGCAGACACTGAAGCATAAAAAGAAACAGATTACTCTATAAGTCATCGGACAGGTTCAACAAATATGGGCTAAAATAAAAAAAGCCTCCCGAAATACAGGAAGCTTTTTAAAACTTAATCAACTATTTATTTAAAAGTATATCCTATGCTTATACCTCCTGCAGGGATAATGCCTTCATCATAAAGGATTGGTACAAACTCTATTTTGAAACTAATCCCTTTGTGCTCTGGTTGGTAGCGGTATCCTACAGAACCTGTAGCAACAAAGCCAGTTATCCTGTCGAACGACCACGTCTTACCTGTGTTATTGCCCGTGGAGTGCAGGAATGTGGCCCCTCCGCCGACCTGTAGCATCGAACTATGTTCGCCCATCAGATAGTTTATCTGGAACGGTACAGTTATTACGCTGTTCCCTTCTTGCGAAAACCCGCCTATACCCACTGTATAGCCCCATCCGTTTCGCTCTGCATTAAAGCGTGCATCATAGTTAGCCGAGATAGCTAAACCGGCGCCGCCAATTTGCAGATAATAATTTTTGGCCTTTATCTGGCTATAATCCGTAGTATCCTGTTCAGCAGTTTGACCACCTCCAATTGTATCGCGCTTGGTGATAGTTACCGTATCTTTCTTTATAATAGTTACTGTATCACGTTGCAGAATAGTAGTAGTATCTCTTTTTATAATGGTAGTGGTGTCTTTCTTTAATATAGTAGTCGTGTCATGTTTTAATACAGTAGTGGTATCGTGTTTTGTTTTACCATTGGCGCCATTTCCGGCATTACCTGCAGCATTCTGATCGCCAACCTGTATTTCGCCGTTAGTTACTGTACCTGAGGCTGGATTGGCATTTCCTGCATTATTTTTATCACCAGCGGTAGCGTCTTGTCCAGGGGTAGCATTACCAGGATTAGCATTGCCAGGGCTTGCATTTCCTGCTGCGCCAGCGCCGGGAGTAGGGATCACTGCCGGAACTTTACCTCCAGGCGCAGGTACTGTAGTAACTTGACCCTGGTTTCCACCACCACGCACCTGTATTACACCATCTGTAGGTGGTGCAACAATAGTTGTATTGGTAGGTTGATCGCCGGGATTATTTTTTACCTGTATGGTGCCTTCGGTTGGTGTATAGATCGTCCTGATCTTAGAAGCAGGGGCTACCTGGAAACCTTTGGCAACTGAGTCAGCTTTTGCGCCGCCATCCATATTAATTCCCGGATCTGGTTTTACCTGAGGCGAAGCTTTGGAAATCTTTGTAGGGACACCATTGATGATCAAAATGGTGTCTGCATTCCTGAGTATGGTTGCACCCCCTTTAATTACCAAAGTGGTATCAGAGGTAAGAACCTGTTTGTTTGACTTTTTCTTCGCTGTCGTATCTGTGTCACATACCATTCTGATCCTTGCTGATGCCGACGCTGTCAGTTTTAAACCTAACAAGCTCACCAGAAGCATTAGAATGATAACCCGGCCCTTAGATGTAAAAAAAATATTCATTATAAACACTATTTAGTTAGTTTAGCTAGCGGGTTTTACGTTACTGTAAATCAAAATGTTTCAGGTGCGTAGCTAAATATAAAAAAGTAAAGCCCTCCGGGAGGGAGGGCTTGGTGTAACTTATTAATAATGAGGTTACTTACTGGTCTTAATTAATTCATAACGGGGTTTAGATCTTCTTTTGCCATAAGATCTAAAGCATTATTTACCTTTTCAGATAAAAGTGCCATATCAATTACCTCTTTCATGTCGGTAACATAATGGAATTTAAGGTCTTTAATATAGTCCTCTTTTATTTCATTAATATCCTTTTGATTTGATTTACTCAGGATGATCTCTTTTATGTTGGCACGTTTGGCTGCCAGTATTTTTTCTTTAATGCCACCTACAGGTAAAACACGTCCGCGAAGTGTGATCTCACCCGTCATAGCCAAATGAGGTTTTACCTTACGTTGGGTAAATGCAGAGGTTAAGGCAGTCAGCATAGTTATACCTGCCGAAGGCCCATCTTTTGGGGTAGCGCCTGCAGGTACGTGTACATGCACATCCCATTGATCAAATATCTTTGGATTAATATCAAAATCTTTCGCATGTGCCCTTAAATAAGCTAACGCGATGGTGGTCGATTCCTTCATTACATCGCCAAGGTTACCGGTTAAGGTCAAACGACCCTTTCCGGGACTTAAACTTGCCTCGATAAACAAAATATCACCGCCAACGGATGTCCAGGCCAAACCGGTCACTACACCAGCTACGTCATTACCCTCGTAAAGATCTTTATCAAAAATTGGTGCGCCTAATATTTTCTCGATATCCTTTTTTGATACCTGCGGAATGTGCTGTTCTTCCATCGCAATGGTTTTTGCAATGCCACGCACCACAGAACCGATCTTTTTCTCAAGCGAACGCACACCCGACTCACGGGTATAATCCTCTATCAGTTTTTCAAGAACATCGTTTTTAATAACAACATCTTTGGCTTTTAATCCATGTGCCTCGCGTTGTTTTGGTACCAGGTGTTGTTTGGCTATCTCGATCTTTTCTTCGATTGTATAACCATTTACGTCGATGATCTCCATACGATCCAGCAATGCGGGCTGTATGGTGCTCAGCGAGTTGGCAGTTGCGATGAACATCACGTTTGAAAGGTCGAAATCAACCTCCACGTAATGATCATAAAATGTGCTGTTCTGCTCAGGGTCTAGAACCTCCAGTAAAGCTGATGACGGGTCGCCCCTGAAATCGTTACCCACTTTATCTATCTCGTCCAGTATGAATACCGGGTTTGCCGCGCCAGCTTTTTTAATAGCCTGAATGATACGGCCCGGCATAGCGCCGATATAGGTTTTACGGTGACCCCTGATCTCTGCTTCATCCCTGATACCGCCCAAAGCCATGCGCACATATTTGCGTCCCAATGCTTTGGCTATTGACTTACCTAAGGAAGTCTTTCCAACTCCCGGGGGACCAACTAAACACAGGATAGGGGCCTTCATGTCGTGCTTGAGCTTGAGTACAGCCAGGTATTCAATAATACGTTGCTTTACTTTATCGAGACCAAAATGGTCTTTATCTAATACCTTTTGAGCGCGTTTCAGGTCGAAGTTATCCTTGGTAAACTCGCTCCATGGCAAATCGAGTAATAACTCAAGGTAGTTGATCTGAACAGAGTAATCCGCCGCAGCAGGGTTAGTGCGTGCCAGCTTTTCAAGCTCCTTGCTAAAATGGCCGTTAACTTCTTTCGCCCATTTCTTCTTAGCGCCCCGCTTACGCAGATCTTCAATTTCAAGATCAGGTGAATTTCCGCCAAGTTCCTCCTGGATAGTTTTTAGCTGCTGGTTAAGGAAGTAATCACGTTGCTGTTTGTCCAGATCGACGCGTACTTTGCTTTGTATCTGGTTCTTCAGCTCCATCATTTGCAGGTCGAGCGTCAAATGCTCTAATACCAATTTCGTCCGTTCGCGCAGGTTAGCAACCTCAAGCAGGCGTTGCTTGGCTGCCATATCCGCATTCATATTGGATGATATGAAATTGATCAGGAACGAAGTGCTCTCAATATTTTTGATCGCAATGCCAGCCTCGCTCGGAATATTTGGCGAAAGTTGTATAATGCTCATGGCCATATCCTTAATGGACGATACCGTGGCCTTAAATTCTTTGTCTTCTTTTGGTTTTACTTCTTTAAAAGGTTCGATTATGGCCTTTAAATAAGGCTCACTTTGAACTTCTTCTTTCAGTATAAAGCGTTTTTTGCCCTGTAGTATCACTGTTGTGTTACCATCAGGCATTTGCAGCATTTTTATAATGAGAGCTATGGTGCCTACTTTGTGCAGTTGGGTAAATGTCGGATCTTCGATAGCAGTATCCTGTTGTGCTACAACACCGATTATTTTTTTGCCTTTGTTAGCGTCGCGTATTAGTTTGATCGACTTATCTCTGCCTACCGTAATCGGTATAACCACTCCCGGAAACAGTACCGTATTGCGCAAAGGCAAAATCGACATAATATCCGGAATGTGCTCATTGTTCATTTCCTCTTCATCTTCTGATGACATGAGCGGAAAAAACTCTGATTCCTCATTTATAATAGGTAAAGCATTTTTAAAATCGAATGGATCAAAACTCATCAAATTCCCTTTCTATCTCGTTGGTTGAAAAACGTCATATTGTCAGCTTGTAAAGCTACACCAATAATATTAATGGGCAAAAAACTGTTGGTTGCCGCAGTAACCTTATTGTTCAAGAGCTATGCCAAGATGAAAATATTACGAATTGTTGCGGTTAATATTATGTAAACTTATGATTTTTTGCGGTTTATATCAATGTTGGCAGATATAAGCGGATGTGTCAAAGAATGGTCGGGAGGGTGAAAAAAAGTCAGCATAGTTTAATAGGGTCTTTAGAGGCTGTTTGAACGTGATTTTTAATAAAATGATACATTAATATAATATTTTTACACAAAATAAGTTAATAGTGCGTAAGGTGAAGTTTACCATTTTTATTTTACAAACTGATTTTTTGATGAAGGGTAATGCAATACTGGCTTTTTTAATCGTTTCTACGCTTAATACGGCGATAGCGCAGAACGCCTATTTCAAGATGGGGCAGCAGGCTTTTTTGGATGGCGACTTCAAATCGGCCGTTAGCCACCTCGAAAAATCATGCATTATCGATTCGACCAACTCAAGCGCGCTCTGGATGCTTGGCTACTCTTATTACCACAGCGAAAATTATAAGAAATCGATACAAGCATATAATAAGGTGATTGCTATAAAACCAGCCGATGGTTCTGCCTATTATTACCGGGCAAGGGCGAAAAGCTATTTTGCTAAAGACAGTCACCTGACTGACCAGGATAAAGAAAAAAATCTTTTGGGTGCTATTCTGGATTATACCAAAGCCATTGCGGTTGATCCTAATAACATGCAGGATAACATCAAATACTTTCAGAACAGGGCGATTGCTTACCGCGATTACAGCGACTTTAAGCTACAACCCGGTTCCCGCTTCTACGACAAGAACCTGGCAATAAACTCATTAAAAGCCGCTATTCAGGATTTTGAGAAGGTATTGTCTGACAACCCATCCCGCCAGGATATTTCCAATTTATTGGAATCTGTCAAGGGGAAATTGAGCAGCATTAATGTTGTTGCCACCAAAACGGCACGTCACTAATTTATTTCAGTAATCCGCTTATGCGATAGGTATCCGTGCCGAGTACCCGTACACGTTGTTTTTTTGCGATGACATAAAGTGAATCCGGAAAATAGCTTAGCTTCTCGGTGTTTTCATACAATATGTTTTTCGTATGATTGACGATCATGATCCACTTTAACCTGCCATTCTCCGTTTTCACAACTACTTTTTGTGTTTTAAGATTGGGATCTTTGGCCATATAAATGGCAATGTTTTCTGAATTGCTTACATCATAACTGCTTTGCCAGGCAGGCCTGTTAATGTCTGATTGGGTAAACAGGTTTAATTCGGCGCCCCAATCAGATATATGTACTTTTTGCGTCTCAGATGCCTGGTTGTGGATCACAGTTTTGGTAACCAAAGGATTTTCTTTAGTCAACCGTGCTGAATCAGCCTCAAAATAACCTTTGATATCAAAAAAGGTTTTGGTATCAGCTGCGGCATTGCTATCCCGTTTACAGGAAGCAATGCCCAGTAATAATATAAATGAGGATATTAAAAGAAGAGATCTTTTATACCAATACATCTCCGGTCATTTCTTTTGGAATATCCACCCCGATCATTTTCAGGATAGTAGGAGCAATATCACCCAGTTTGCCATCTCTTACAGCTTTTACATCATTATCGATCACAATACATGGTACCAGGTTGGTGGTGTGCGCTGTATTAGGTGAGCCGTCATCATTGATCATATAGTCAGCATTACCATGATCGGCGATGATGATGAACGAATAGCCATTCTCTATGCCGGTTTCTACAACAGCTTGTGTACAGCGGTCAGCCGTTTCAGCAGCTTTTATAACTGCCTCAAACACGCCGGTATGCCCCACCATGTCGGTATTGGCAAAATTCAGGATCACTACATCGGGCCAGCCGCTTTCCAATTCAGGAATAATGGCGTCTTTTATCCCTTCGGCACTCATTTCAGGCTGAAGATCATAGGTGGCTACTTTTGGCGATGGTATCAGTAAACGTTTCTCGTTTTCAAATTCTTTCTCGCGTCCACCTGAGAAGAAAAACGTTACGTGAGGGTATTTCTCGGTCTCAGCAATACGAATCTGGTTCTTACCCGCATCTTGCAATATCTCGCCCAATGTTTTGGTCAGATCATCCTTAGTGAACACAACACGGACATTCTTAAATGTCTCGTCGTATGTAGTCATAGTGACATAATGCAGGTTAAGAGGATGCATGTTCTGCTCAGGGAAAGCCTTTTGGGTTAATGCCTGGGTAATTTCGCGACCACGGTCAGTTCTGAAGTTAATGCAGATCACCACATCATCATTCTTGATTACAGCCAAAGGTGCACCGTTTTCATCAACACGGACAATCGGCTCAACAAACTCATCGCTAACACCTGCTTCGTATGATTCTTTTACTGCGGTTAGTATATCCTGAGCATGTTTTCCGGTACCGTTAACCAACAGGTCATACGCTTTTTTAACGCGTTCCCAGCGGTTGTCGCGGTCCATCGCAAAATACCTGCCTATAGCTGAAGCGAGTTTTATAGGTGTATTTTTAATATGATCCTCTAATTCACCAATAAATTTCACGCCTGAATTCGGGTCAGTATCGCGGCCATCTAAAAAGGCATGGATATAAACTTTTTCCAGGTCGAATTGACCAGCGGCATCGCAAAGGCCTTCCAAATGTCTTATGTGAGAGTGAACACCGCCATCAGAAACCAGTCCGATAAAGTGTACATCCTTATTATTCTGTTTAGCGTATTCAAAAGCCTCTTTAATTACCGGGTTGGTTGGGAATTCATTATCATCCACCGCTTTATGAATTCGGCCTAGTTCCTGATAAACAATGCGCCCTGCACCCAGGTTCATGTGTCCAACCTCCGAGTTGCCCATTTGTCCGCCAGGCAAACCTACTGCTGTGCCCGAAGCTTCCAGTTTTGAATTAGGATATTTCTGCAGCATCGAATCAAAGAAGGGCGTGTTGGCTGCAAGTATCGCGTTTGATTTGTCATTGCGGCCGTAACCCCAGCCGTCGAGTATAATTAGTACTACTTTTTTGTTTTTTTCCACAATGCAAATATAATGGCAACGTTTTAATATGAGAATGCGTTTAATAGGATTAATTTTTGGATTGGGCTTATTTCGGATAATTCAATTAACTGATATGAAGCTGCTATACTCATTTGTTCTCTTTATTCCTTTGCTTTTCACCTTCGCAACTCCAGAGGATGTCATAGACAGGACTGCCGAATTATTAAAAGACGGGAACACTCACGAACTTGCCGCTACTTTTTCATCCAGCATTGAAATGACGATTTTAGGCGAAGCCAATGTTTATTCTAACACCCAAGCCGAGCAGGCTTTAGCTGATTTTTTCAAACGTTGCCAGCCACACTCAGCAAAAGTGCTGCACCGTATTACTTCCAATACTCATTATCAATATGCAGTGATCATTCTTAATACTTCCAATGGTACCTATCGCACCTGTGTATCGCTGAAAAGTGTGAACGGAAAATTTGAAGTGAGTGAAATGCGGATAGAAGCTGAAAAAACAAAATAATCGGCAATTGTTTATACTTTTGAGCCATAATACTCAAAAGTTTGGATAAAGAATATATACACTCCTTTATAGCCAATGCTTTAGCCGAAGATGTTGGCGATGGCGATCATACCTCACGGGCAACTATTCCCGCCGGAACGCAAGGAAAAGCAAAATTACTGGTAAAAGACACTGGCATATTAGCCGGTGTTGACTTGGCCCTCGAAATATTTAAGCAGGTCGATCCCGATCTGAAGATGAACGTGCTGCTACAAGACGGTGCGCCAATAAAGCCAAAAGATATTGTTTTAGAAGTAGAAGGTGACGCGCAAAGTATACTGACAGCCGAACGCCTGGTGCTGAACTGTATGCAGCGCATGTCGGGCGTAGCTACTAAAACTCATGAGATAGCTGAGTTGCTAAAAGGAACAAGAACCAAAGTATTGGATACCCGGAAAACCACCCCTGGGATGCGCTACCTCGAAAAATTGGCCGTGAAAATAGGAGGAGGGGTTAATCACCGCTTTGGTTTGTTTGATATGATACTGATCAAAGATAATCACGTGGATTATTCGGGCGGAATTAAACGGGCCATTCAGAATGCGAAGGATTATTTACAGAAAACTGGCAGGAAGCTGGCGATCGAAATAGAAGTACGCAACCTGGAAGAATTGCAGCAAGTATTAGATGCAGGCGGTATTGACCGTATCTTGCTGGATAACTTTAATTTTGATGACTTGCGGAAAGCTGTAGGCATGGTCGATGGTAAATTTGACACCGAGGCATCAGGAGGCATTACGATAGAGAATATCCGTCAGTATGCTGAATGCGGTGTCGATTATATTTCAGTTGGAGCGTTGACACACTCAGTGAGAAGCCTGGATTTGAGTCTGAAGGCGGTTAAATAGTCATTGGTCAATCGTCAATGGTGAGTAGTCAATATGAATATATAATCTTTAAAATCACTTAATCGTGTCCATACAATCTTTTAAAATCGTTTAATCGTGTCAAATTTTATTAATATTGTGCAGCAATGATTAACGAATACACGATTTGGGCGCTCGTTTTAGCTTACCTGTTGGGATCTATCCCGACAGCGGTGTGGATTGGACGGGCGTTTTATGACATCGATGTGCGTGAATATGGCAGCGGTAACGCCGGGGCTACTAATACCTTTAGGGTGTTGGGTAAAAAAGCCGGCATACCTGTAATGCTTATTGATATACTTAAAGGATTTACCGCTACCAAACTGGTTGTATTCATAGGTATTTCAACCACCGGCGGCCCACACTCTGTATCCTATATCAATCTTGAATTAGCTTTGGGGATCGCTGCGGTTATGGGACACTTGTTCCCTGTGTTTGCAGGCTTCCGTGGCGGTAAGGGTATTGCGACACTATTTGGAATGGTATTGGCGGTACATCTGCAAGCTGCATTACTTTGTGTCATCGTGTTTATCATTGTGCTGCTTATTACCCGTTATGTATCACTTAGTTCCATTATCGCGGGCTTTACTTATCTTATTGGCGTAACTTTTGTATATCCCTTATATATCCGTTCGGTGATCATTTATGGCATGTGTATTTGTGCCCTTATATTGGTTACCCATCAAAAAAATATTGAACGATTATTAAAGGGAAAAGAATCAAAAGTCAATCTCTTCAAACGAAAGGAGGCCTGATATGGTCAAAATAAAATCTTCATTATTCATATGTTTGCTGGCGACCTTAATCGCCTGCTCCACTGTCCCGTTAACAGGACGAAAACAATTCAGCCTTGTCGGTGATAGTGAGATCAACACGTCAGCTGCGCAAAGTTATAAGCAGCTTTTGACAGATCCAAAAACTACAGTGATCAGCGGTACCCGCGATGCTGAAAGCGTTAAAAGGGTTGGGAATAAATTGTCTGTCGCAATCGAGAATTACCTCAAACAAAATGGGTATGGCGATCAATATAGTTTCAATTGGGAGTTTAATTTGATCCAGAGCAAAGAGGTAAATGCCTGGTGCATGCCCGGTGGTAAGGTTGCGGTTTATAGCGGTATTTTACCTATCACGATGGATGATGCCGGGTTAGCGACGGTAATGGGTCACGAAATTGGTCACGCCATTGCAAGGCACTCTGCCGAACGGATCTCACAACAAATGGCAGCTCAAGCAGGAGGCGCTGTGGTTGGCGCTGCTACATCTGACAAATCACAAACTACACAGACTGTTGTTAATGAACTTTATGGTGTAGGCGGACAATTGGTGCTATTAAAATACTCAAGAAACCAGGAATCAGAAGCTGACCGGTTAGGTTTGATCTTTATGGCTATGGCAGGATATGATCCTAATTATGCTGTTTTATTCTGGCAACGAATGGCTGCGCAAAATAAAGGTGGTGCTCCACCCGAATTTTTGAGTACTCACCCGGCAGATGCAACGCGTATTCAAGCGATAAAGAATAGTATTCCTGAAGCAATGAAGTATTATCGTCATTAAATGATCTTATAGTTATGCCGGCACCTAAACCTGCATTCTTGACCGCAAAATGGAATAACCTGATCATGCTGAACTATGAGGTTGATCCGGATATTCTGAGACCTCATATACCGCCTTTTACCGAACTTGATCTTTGGCAGGGGAAGGCACTGGTGAGTATGGTGGGTTTCCTTTTCAGAGATACAAGAGTGAAAGGAATCAAATGGCCATTTCATATCAATTTTGAAGAAGTAAACCTGCGATTTTACGTAAAGTATTATGATGGTGCAGAGTGGAAACGCGGAGCAGTGTTTATAAGTGAGATAGTGCCCAAAGCCATTATTGCCTCCATTGCCAATAATTTGTATAAAGAGCATTACAGTGCTATGCCGATGAAGCATAATATCAATCCCATCTCTGAAGATAGCACTCAATATCTATACGAGTGGAAACTAAATGGACGTTGGAGCCGCTTAGGCGGAACGGTGAGTAATAAATTGGCGCCGATTGCTGCGGGTAGCCAGGAAGAGTTTATACTGGAGCACTACTGGGGATACAATAAGATCGGAAAAGAACTGACGATGGAGTACCAGGTAGAACATATAAGCTGGTATGCAGGAACTGTAACCGATGCAATATTTGATGCTGATATAGCTCTCCTGTATGGAAAAGAATTTGAACCGTTCTTAGGTTCTCAGCCTTACTCCGCTTTTTTCGCAGATGGTTCGGATATCATCGTCAGGGGTGGGACGAAAATCCGCTTTGCCCCAAAACGTCAAGAATTGCCTGTGCTTTAAGCAGGCATTCCTCATATTCTTTTTCAGGCTCAGCATGATAGGTAATGGCACTACCTACCTGGAAGGATAAGTATCGATTTGTTGCATTATAAAGCATTGTGCGAATCACTACGTTAAAATCAAAGTCACCATCCGGACTAAAATATCCCACGGCACCCGAATATACTCCGCGTTTGCTGCGTTCGTATTCCTCCATCAATTGCATAGCACTGATCTTTGGAGCGCCCGTCATGCTTCCCATCGGGAAGGTATTTTTTATAGCCTCGACTTCCGAAACATCATCATTCAACTCACACACAACCGTCGATATCATCTGGTGAACTTGACTGAAACTATAAATACCAAAAAGTTCTTCGGTAGCAACGGTGCCTGCTTTGGCTGATTTGGTCAGATCGTTTCGCACGAGATCGACGATCATTACGTTCTCCTGCAATTCTTTTGGATGACCTTTCAGGCTTTCTTTGGACAGATTATCGGATTCTATATCATCATGCCTCTTTGAAGTTCCCTTGATAGGCTGTGAGATTAATTTATTATCACGTTTTGCCAGAAAGCGTTCAGGAGAGGCAGATAAAATATATTTATCCTTCACCTTAAAAAATGCAGTGAATGGGTTAGGGGAAATGCTGTTTAGTTTAACAAATGCCGTTAATGGATCGATAGCAGCATCTTCTGCAAAAAATTCCTGGCAAAAATTGGTTACATAAATATCCCCGCGACTGATGTGCTCTTTAATCTTAATTACTGTATCGATGTACTCTTGTTTATTAAAACGAGAGTTTAAAATTACCGGATGATTGGTGCTATTATCCGGAATAGACTGAGCATTGATCTCATTTAAAAGCCATTCAGAATCATCAGAAACAAGCTCAAGCTGACCATCTTTAATAATTAATAGATGCAACGGTGCAAAGAAATATAAATCCGGAAATTGCAGGTGGTCAGGATTGTGAGATCCCAGCTTTTCAACCTCGTTCTTTAGGTCATAAGTTAAAAGGCCTGTAATCCATCCGGGATTTTTAGCGCGGAAACTTTCAAGTGCCTCAAAAGAGGAACCAGTTGTTACGATCAATTCGCTTTTAACTCCAACGGCCAGGAGTAGATCAAATTTTGAATACTGATCGCTGAAATTATTGGAATCCAGGTAACAAAACACATCGAATGATGAGGCCCATTGCAAGGCTTTTTGTTTGAAAATTTCGGGATCGGTTACCGGGATAATCACGGTGTAAAAGTAATCAAGTAAAATGAAAAGGCTCCCTGCATTGCAAAGAGCCTTCGTATGATTTTCGTAAAATTGATCTTAGTGCAACTGCAAAGTCTGCTTACGATCTGGTCCTACTGATAAAAATTTCACTGGAACGCCTAATTCTGCTTCCAGAAAATCAATATATGATTTCAATTTCGCAGGTATTTCAGATAATTCTGTGATGCCTGTCAGGTCTTCATTCCAGCCGTCTATTTCTTTATAAATAGGCTCTGGTTTTACCGAGCAGATATCATAAGGCATATAGTCAATAACCTCGCCATTGTAGTTGTAATGTGTGCAAGCGTAGATTTTTTCAAATCCGCTCAATACGTCAGCTTTGGTCATTACCAATTGTGTAACACCGCTCAGCATAATGGCGTATTTTAATGCAGGAAGATCGATCCAGCCGGTACGACGTGGTCTGCCTGTTGTAGCACCAAACTCATGGCCGATGCGACGAAGCTCTTCACCTGTTTCGTTTTCCAGCTCAGTAGGGAAAGGGCCGCCACCAACACGGGTGCAGTAAGCTTTAAAAATACCGATCACATCACCAATCTTACTTGGAGCAACGCCCAAACCAGTACAAGCACCCGCCGCAGTAGTGTTTGATGAAGTTACGAACGGATATGAACCAAAATCGATATCCAGCATCGCACCTTGCGCACCTTCAGCTAAAACTTTCTTGCCTTCTTTCAGATAGGTATTTACCAAATGCTCAGAATCAACCAGCGGGAAATTATGGATCAGCTCGATCGCTTCAAAGAATGCTTTTTCGCGTTCGCTGAAGTCAGGCACCTCGCCATATAGTGATTGTAGCATAGAAGTATGCTTATCAACGAGTTTTTGGTAGCGTTCTTTAAAGTCAGGCAGAATAGTATCGCCGATACGCAAACCGTTACGACCTGTTTTATCCATGTAAGTCGGACCGATACCTTTCAAAGTTGAACCGATTTTACCTTCGCCCATTTTCTTTTCAGAAGCAGCGTCCAGTAATTGATGGGTAGGCAATATCAGGTGTGCTTTTTTAGCGATTACCAGGTTCTTTTTCGCCAGCAGGTCATGCCCGGCATCTTTAAGCTTTTCTAATTCTTTTTTCAGGGTGATCGGGTCGATCACTACGCCGTTGCCGATCAGGTTAAGCGTGTTCTCAAAAAATATCCCTGAAGGAATGGTATTTAAAACGAATTTCTTTCCGTCGAACTCAAGGGTATGTCCGGCATTGGGTCCGCCCTGGAAACGTGCAATCAGGTCATAACCTGCACTTAATACGTCAACAATTTTTCCTTTACCCTCGTCGCCCCATTGGAGGCCTAATAATACGTCAACAGCCATTTAAATGATATTGAATTTTATCAAAGGTGGCAAAGTTATACTTTTCTCTCACAAAACCCTGCCTTTAGTTTTTCACAATTTCCATAAAGGTTAAGGGAGTGGTGTTTGATCTCGAATTTGAGCAGTCCGCCCATCATACTTTGTATCTGCTGGATACGCGGGTCGCAAAATTCTACCACTTTTCCACAGTCTATACAGATGATATGATCGTGCTGTTTGTAGCCATACGATTTCTCAAACTGGGCCATGTTTTTGCCAAACTGGTGTTTGGTCACCAGGTCGCACGATACCAGCAACTCCAATGTATTATACACGGTAGCGCGGCTCACTCGGTATTTTTTATTTTTCATGTGGATGTACAACGATTCCACATCAAAATGATCAGTACGCGAATAAATTTCTTCCAGTATGGCAAAGCGCTCAGGTGTTTTCCTGAGGTTTTTATTTTCGAGATAAGCTTCGAAAATTTTTTTTACCATAGCTGCTGTTTCCTGTTGAGACATAGTATTTTATTAACGGGTCAAAGTTATTAATAATTAAAGAGAGTCAAGAATCAAGATACAAGAATCAAGACAGATGCGCCCTATCCTGGCTCTTGACACTTGTTTCTTGACTCTTTCTTCAAGACGCTTTCTCTATCGCCGAATCGAACCGGTTTACCGAAGTGACACCCTTCACCTGCTTCAAACGTTTGATCAGGTTGTCAAGATGCTCGGTGTCATTTACATAAACCATTATAGATCCCTCAAAAATTCCGTTATCACTATCTACAGTAATTGAGCGCATATTCACTTTAAAGTCGTTCGATATAACTGTGGTTAGCTTGTTAATCAGACCCACGTCATCAATGCCTGTAATTCGCAAGCCGGTCAGGAAGGCCAGTTCCTGCTGGTTGGTCCAGCGGGCCTTTACAATGCGGTAACCGTAATTGGCCATTAACTTGGCGGCATTAGGGCAATTGGTGCGGTGTATTTTGATGCCGTCGCTTACAGTTATAAAGCCAAAAACATCATCACCAGGGATAGGGTTGCAGCAGTTGGCCAGCTTATAGTCAATCTTTTGCATATCCTCGCCAATCAGCAGCATGTCACTGTCTTTGGCCTTGATATTGCGTAGCAGGCCCTGTACCTGCTCGGCTTCAATTTTTTCCTGCGGCTTGTTCTCTATTACTTTCTCCGAAGCCTGGTATTCCTTCAGGTCCTTCATATCAATGGTACCCTGGGCAACATTGTAGAACAGGTCCTGGGTGGATTGCAGCTTAAAGTAATAGCTGATCTTATGGATATTTTCAGAGTTGTAAGTGATCTTGAGCGATTTCAATTTGCGCTCCAATATCTCCTTACCCTCGTCTGCAACCTTGCGTTTTTCTTCTTTTAAGGCTGATTTGATTTTTGCTTTGGCCTTTGCGGTCACCACAATATTCAGCCAGTCCTCTTTCGGAGTCTGCTTGCTTGAGGTGATAACCTCTACCTGATCTCCGTTTTGCAGCTTATAGCTCAGCGGAACCAGTTTATGGTTCACTTTTGCGCCAATACAGCTTGCACCTACGTCGGTATGTATCTCAAAAGCAAAATCAAGCGCGGTGGCATTCTGAGGTAGCTGAATAAGTGCTCCTTTTGGCGTAAAAATGAATATCTCATCAGAGAAAAGGTTCATTTTAAAATCATCCAAAAAGTCGAGTGCATTTGATTCAGGGTTTTTCAGCATATCACGTACCTTTTGCACCCATTGATCTAAGCCGCTGTCGGACGATGATTCTTTGTATTTCCAATGTGCAGCAAAACCCTTTTCGGCAATCTCATTCATACGTTTAGTCCGTATCTGTACTTCAACCCACTGTCCGCGGGGGCCCATAACCGTGGTATGCAATGATTCATACCCATTTGCTTTAGGCGAGGATATCCAGTCGCGCAGACGATCGGGATTTGGGCGGTACAGGTCGGTAACTATCGAGTATGCTTTCCAGCATTCAGACTTTTCATTTTCGGGGGTGCTATCCAAAATGATCCTGATAGCAAAGAGGTCATACACTTCCTCAAAAGGTATAGCCTTTTTCTTCATCTTGTTCCAGATCGAGTGGATAGATTTCGGCCTCCCAAATACGTCAGAATGTAATCCCTGGCCCTCAAGCACTTTTTTCAGAGGCTCAATAAAGTCACGGATAAACTTTTCCCGTTCGGCCTTTTTCTCATTCAGCTTATTTTTAATGAACTGATAAGTTTCGCGCTCCATGTATTTCATAGAGAGGTCTTCCAGTTCGGATTTTATGGCATATAGACCCAAACGATGAGCTAGTGGGGCGTATAAATACACTGTTTCTGACGAAAGCTTTAGCTGCTTATCGCGTGGCATAAATTCCATCGTCCGCATATTATGCAGGCGATCGGCCAGCTTGATTAGGATCACCCTGACATCATCTGCAAGGGTGAGTAGCATTTTACGGAAATTCTCGGCTTGAAGGGAGCTATTGGTATCAAATACGCCGGATATTTTAGTCAGGCCATCTATGATTTTAGCTACTTTTTTGCCAAACTCTCTTTCGATATCGTCCAGCGTAACATCAGTGTCCTCTACTACATCATGCAGTAAGGCACATACGATGGAAGTGGTACCAAGTCCGATCTCTTCAGCAGCAATTTGTGCAACCGCTATGGGGTGATATATATAAGGTTCGCCGGATTTGCGGCGCATATCTTTATGGCTTTCCAGTGCCATATCGAATGCTTTACGTATCATCCGCTTGTCACCTTTTTGCAAAGTTGATTTACTGGCACGTAGTAAAGCACGGTATCTTTTCAGTATCTCATTCTTTTCGGCTTCTATATCAATCACTAAATCTTTCATGTGCGTTTACCCGTATAATATGTAACTGGCTTGCAATTAAATGGATTAATTGCAGTTGTATTTAAATACCCAAAAAATAATTTAATTTTGTAATACGTAAAATTATGAAATTTCTTGGTTTTCTTCTGGTGTTTTGCTGTAGTGCGGCTTTTGTAAAAGCCCAGGAGCAACTGCCTCGTACTATACCCACGGGCAAAAATGATACCATCAAAACATATCTTACAAATATTGACGGTGAGCTGATGCCGATGATTGTTACACAAGAGGTGAAGATAGTTGATGTAAGAATATTCAAGAGCAAGGCCGACCATGATGCTTATAATCGTTTGAGGTATAATGTTTATAAAGTGATGCCCTATGCGAAGCTGGCCGCTGAAAGATACCAGAAATTACAGCGTAGCCTGGCCACAACAGCCGACAAAAAGGTGCAAAAACGGATGGTTGATACCTGCGAAACAGAAATAAAAGCTTTGTTTAAGAACGAAATTGAAAACCTGACAATTAGTCAGGGTGAGATATTGATTAAATTGATTGACAGGCAAACTGGTACCACCAGTTACCAAATGGTAAAGGATTTGAAGGGCGGACTGAAGGCGTTTATGTTTCAGTCTGTTGCAAGGTTTTTTGGCCATAACCTGAAGGAAACCTACAACCCAAACGAGGAAAGAGATATCGAAGCAATTCTACAACAGGCAGGATACTATTCCTATCAGAATTAATGGATAATAACAGCATCTACCAGTTTAATGTTCAACAATTAAACGGTGAAGAGATAAACTTATCTGATTACAAGGATAAGGTACTATTAGTTGTCAATACCGCATCCGAATGCGGATTTACGCCTCAGCTTAAAGATTTAGCCACATTAAAGGAGCAATTCAAAGACCAGGACTTTGAAATTCTGGCATTCCCGTCCAATGATTTTGGAGGGCAGGAGCCTTTAGACGGAATGGAAATAGAAGAATTTTGTAAAAAAATGGGAACTAATTATCCTGTTTTTGAAAAGATCAGGGTGCGGGGGCCTTATGCACATCCGTTGTACAAGTTTTTTGCTGATAAAAAACTAAATGGAAAGCTAAAGTCGACCCCGAGATGGAATTTCCATAAATTCCTGGTAAGCAAAGCCGGGCAGGTTACCGACTTTTTTTACCCTTTTACGAAACCGACCTCTTCCAAAATCCGGAAGAAAATTGCACGTTTGCTGTCGGCATAAATTTTTTATATGAAATTAGATATACTGGTACTGCCAGTTCACCCCGACGACGCTGAATTGGGTTGTTCCGGCACCATTGTCAAAGAGATTGCTCTGGGCAAAAAAGTAGGTATAGTCGACCTGACCCGTGGTGAATTAGGAACACGCGGATCAGCCGAGATACGTGATCAGGAAGCCATTGCGTCGGCTAAAATATTAGGGCTTGCTGTACGCGACAACCTCGGTCTGCCGGATGGCTTTTTTGAAAACAATAAGCCTCATCAATTAAAAGTGATCGAAACTATCCGCCGGTTTAAGCCTGAGATTGTCATCACTAATGCCTATCATGACCGCCATCCTGATCACGGCCGGGCAAGTGACCTGGTGGAAGACTCTGCATTTTTATCCGGATTACGCAAGATCGAAACCTACTATAACGGTGAGAAGCAGCAGGAATGGCGTCCAAACCTGGTACTGCATTTTATTCAGGATAATTACATTAAGCCTGATATCCTGGTTGATGTAACCGAATACTGGGATAAAAAGATAGAAAGTATTCATGCATTTGGCTCGCAATTTTATAACCCAGAATGGGAAGGCGAACCACAAACCTATATTTCGTCACCCGAATTTATACAGGTGATTGAAGCAAGGGCCAGGGAATATGGAAAAAGTATCGGTGTGAAATTTGCCGAGGGCTTTATATCGCGAAAGATATTAGGTGTGAACGATCTGTTTGATCTGAAATAATATATGTAGAGACGCAATGCATTGCGTCTCTATCTACATTCCTTTAGGCTCTAACATATTCGAAGCGGTTATTATCGTCGCTTCTCTCACGCCTCAATTTATTTTCTTTCGCAAGCTTTAATAATATTCCGGAAAGTTCAGATGTTTTAAAGTCTGAATCATAGCTTTCTTTGCAATAATCGGCTATTTCGGAAATAGAGTGGCTGGAATTGAAGAAATCAGTTAGTAACAACTGGTTTAAAACCTTCGTAGCCCCAGGTTTTTTACGACCATTGGTTGACAGGTTTTCATCCTCATCGGCCTGTCTTGTTCTCCGTACTCTCCTGTTGAACGCATCAACTCCATCGGTTTCTCCTTTTTCAGACTCAATCATAGCGTCAAGCAGTCGGTCGATTACTTTTACCTGTACAGCCTCAGAACGGAATGAGTTAACAACTTCCGAGATTTCTAATAGTTGTTTTTTTAGTTTTTCAATATGCTTGCTCATGGTATATGTATCTACTATCCTCCTGGAATATTTAAAATGCAAAACTAATTACCCATAATAACGGAAATATTGCCGTTTGGATTTAAAAAATAGTGTATATTAATATTCAGGTTAGTAATAAACGCAAAAGTGCGCATATAGTATCTATATTAGGAAAAAAGGGCCTGTTTTTTATCAAAACAGGCCCTTTGTAGCAAAATTATTACAAGCTTATTATAATAAGCCTAATATTTTCTCTAATACCGAAAGGCCTTCATCAATGTGTGCCTTATCCATAATAAGCGCCGGACGGAAACGGATAGTTTGGTTGCCGCAACCCAGGAACATCACATCTCTTTTCATTCCTTCTTTTATAAAATTGTCGCGTTTTGCCTTATCAGGGAAGTCAAAAGCAGTAAGTAAACCGCGCCCTCTTACATTGCTGACCAGTGAATTTTTTTCAGCGATTTTAATCAATTCATTCTGAAGGTGCTCCCCTACAACAGCTGCATTTTCACAAAGATTATCTTCTTCAATGATCTCCATTATTTTGGACGACCGTACCATATCCACCAAACTGCCGCCCCAGGTTGAGTTGATACGTGATGGGATATGGAAAACATTATCTTCTATTTCATCCACTTTTTTGCCTGCCAGGATACCGCAAACCTGCATCTTTTTACCAAATGCTATGATATCCGGACGCGCCTTTTCACCATAATGCTCATGGCACCAGAATTTACCGCTAAGCCCTACGCCGGTTTGTACTTCATCATAGATAAGCATGGCGTCGTTTTCGTCGGCAATCACTCTTAATTGTTCCAAAAACTCCTGGCGCACGTGGTTATCACCACCTTCTGATTGGATAGGCTCAATAATGATTGCGCAAATATCATCCTTGCTTACCTCAAATGCTTTTTTGATCTGTTTGATGGATAATGCCTCTCTTCTTAACAGATCCTCATGGTTAGCATCCGAATAAGGGAAGCGGATAGATGGATGCGATACCCGCGGCCAGTCGAATTTAGCATACCACTTGGTTTTTACAGGTAAAGTATTGGTCAAGCTCAACGTATAGCCGCTGCGTCCGTGGAAAGCATGTTCAAAATGGAGTATCTTAAAACCTTTCTCTTTGGTATAGCCTTTCGCAAAGTTTTTTTGCACTTTCCAGTCCATGGCAACCTTAAGCGCATTTTCAATCGCCAAAGAACCGCCAGAGATAAAGAAGGCGTGAGGCAGGTAATCAGGAATACCTACACGAGCAAACGTCTCAACGAATTGTGCATACTGCGTGGTGTAAATGTCGGAGTTTGATGGGTTGGTCAAGGCGGCCAGCATCAGGTTCTTTTTGAACTCCTCGTCATTCACCATTTTTTCGTGATTATAACCTAATGGTACCGAAGCAAAGCAGGTAAAAAAATCAAGATAAGTGCGTTTGTACTTGGCATCATAAATATAAACGCCTTTACTTTTTTCCATGTCAAAAGTAAGGTCAAAGCCATCGGCAAGAATATGCTTCTTTAATGAATCCTGCACATTTTCGGGAGCAACTAATAGGTTGTACATAAGCAATCGGTTTGTTCCAAATTTACGAAAAAGTGCTCAAAAACAATAGTTTAGGCGGTTTTTGAACCGATAAGCCAAAAAGTAACTTTAAATTGTTTAAACCTATATTTTGGACTGATTGCTAAAGTAGTTCTAAGGGTTTTGGAGAAAATTTCCTCTTCCGAATTCGAAAATTCGGCGTGAAATTCAGATTTTGAACTTGTTTTTCATCCCCAGCAGGCCCCAGATGCCGCCGGTATGAATAGCCAGAATCCGGCTGCCGGGAGAGAAGTAGTTTTTTTCTGCGAGGTCATATAAAGCATATAACATTTTGCCGGTGTAAATGGGTTCGATCAGTATGCCTGTCGAGGTCACAAATTGTTTAACGAAGCGGATCAATTCATCATTTACTTTTCCATATCCGCCAAAATGATATTCGGTATGCAGGTGATAAGTTGAAGGTTGCTTTAAGAAAGCGTCAATATCTTTTCTTAAAAATTCTCCGTTTTTTAAAACAGGCACTCCGTGGAATTGACTGGAAAGCTGATGTTCAGTTATTCCATTTATAATACCTGCCGCAGTTGTTCCGGTACCACAGGCGCATATAATATGGTTATATGAATCGTTTAACTCGTCGATCAGTTCGCTGCAGCCTTTAGCCCCCAATATTGATGATCCACCTTCGTCAATAGAAAATGCTTCATTATCGTTTGCGAAGTATTTGTGAAATAAAGCTTGTTTATCACGATAGCTTTCACGATCTGTAAATATCAAATTCATGCCATGCAAACGGCTCAAGAATAACGTATCGTTATTCACTTCTTCACCGCGCACAAAGCCGCTCGATTTAAAACCAAATTTTGCAGCGGCCGCTGATGTTGCCAATAAATGATTGGAATATGCTCCGCCAAAAGTAACCAGGTGTGTTTTATTTTGAGTTCGAGCCTCCTTTAAAAGATATTTCAGCTTACGCCATTTATTTCCTGAAATGATAGGGTGGATCAGGTCATCGCGTTTAATGAAAACTTTTAAGCCCTTCTCATCAAACAATTTATTGTGAATTTGATGGACAGGGCTATAGATTTCAAAATTGATATTCATTAAGCAAAGTTAGAAACCAAATCCAAAACCTCCGCTAAAGGATTGGTATTTAGCTGCACTATACGATGCATAAAAACGGAAGAAAGCCAGATCTAGCTGAAAGCCTATATCCGCACGAACGCCATTTACTGTTGTTTCTTTAATATGGATCGGGTTAGGGAACGTGGTATAAGTAGGGGTAAGCAATGCCTCACCTGTAGTTACCGGGTAATTGCCGATAGTGGATACATTGGCATTTGCGGTGCTATACCCAACAGCAAGAAAAGGTGTAAAGAATACCAATTTCTTCGAAACGATTGCCTGGGCGATGAAACTGTTAAAATGCCCTTCAAAATGCTGGTTGCTGAAGTCGGTCGACTGCTGGGCGTTAGCAGGTTGAGCGCCTTCGTCGGGCTGTACATCTAAAGGTACGTTCATATTAAGTCGGCTATACGCTAGGGAGACTGCCAGATCAAAAGGAATTATCCTGTCTGCTTTTTTACCGACTAAATCCTGAATGACATTATGTTTCAATCCAACGCCGATCATAGAAACGCTGCCTACATTGCTTCCAAAATTAATTTGCGGGATGCCTCTTACAGTTAAATCGGTATTTTTTGGCAAGCCTACCGTTATTTGTATTTGTGGAGATGGGATAATTGATAACTTTCCTGTTGGCATTTGAAACTCGCTCACTTTTTGATGATTATCATCATATACGTTCAAGGTGGGAGGCGTGCCATTTTTATCACCTGCAAAAGTTGGCGTAACCGTTTGTGACGGATCCTGCGGGCCGAGGTGATTCGATAAGCCAATTTTCGTTACATCAAAAGTCTTATCAGACGATGGTACAAGAGCAGCTGATGCGCTTACACGGATATCAAAATGGAATAACTTTTTTGTTTTGGCGGTGTTAGTCCAGTTGCTGTTCATGCCAGTTCCAAATCCTTTGAAAAGTGGATCGGCATATGCGTTTAAAAGTTTTGTGGCATCTTCTGGCCCGGCTTTGATCAATCCGGAAAAGGCACTTTGAGCTGACGACTGGTACGCGGTAAATAAAATAGCAAATGCGACCAACAGAGGTCTAAGTCTTTTCATAGTTCTTGTTTGTAGAGTGTATAAATAATTAATAGTATAAAACGAGTATTTTTGCTGCAATGATAACTGAAAACGAGCTACCGGAGCAGGAAGAACAGGATTTATACGAACATTTGCGAATTTTGGTTGACAAAGGTCAGACTTTGCTGCGTATCGATAAGTTTTTAATGCACCGTATCGAGAATGCCTCGCGCAACCGTATTCAGAACGCGATTGAACAGGGAAACGTACTGGTTAATGAAAAAACAATAAAAGCCAGCTACAAAGTAAAGCCGCTTGATGTTATTTCTGTCGTATTGCCTCACCCTCCCCGCGATACTGAAGTTTACCCTGAAGAGCTGCCTTTAAATATTATTTATGAGGATGATGATGTACTGGTGGTAAACAAAGAAGCGGGCATGGTAGTGCATCCTGGCTATAATAACTATACGGGTACACTGGTTAACGGATTGGTTTTCCATTTTCAGCAACTGCCTACTTTACCCGGTAATGATGGCAGGCCCGGATTGGTTCATAGGATTGACAAGGATACTTCGGGATTGTTACTTATAAGCAAGAATGAGCGATCCATGACTTACCTTGCACGCCAGTTTTTTGAGCACACTATTACCAGGAAATACATTGCCCTGGCATGGGGCGATTTGGAGCAGGACGGAACCGTAGATGGCTATATTGGGCGTAGCGTAAGTGACAGGCGTGTGATGGCCATTTATGATGATCCGGAAAAGGGAAAATGGTCTGTAACACACTACAAGGTTTTGGAGCGGTTGAATTATGTAACCTTAATAGAATGCCAGCTCGAAACCGGCCGTACGCACCAAATCAGGGCGCATATGAAACATATCGGTCATCCGTTATTCAGCGATGCTACTTATGGAGGCGATAAGATTATCAAAGGAACAGTTTTTAGTAAATACAAGCAATTTGTTGAGAATTGCTTTGAACTGATGCCTCGTCAGGCTTTGCACGCGCAAACCTTAGGCTTTACTCATCCGTCCACAAAAAAACATATGCATTTTGAAGCGCCTTTGCCCGAGGACTTTCAAGCGGTGTTACAAAAATGGCGTAAATATTCAAGTATAGATGTGAGAACTTAGATTTGAGATATGAGAACAAAAAGCAATAAAAATCCTTAAATTGAAGCAATGGAAAATTCTCAAATCTCAGGTCTCAAATCTCACATCTAATAAAATGGTGCCTTTATTGATCAACTTTAATGGTGAATTACTTCCCGGCGATAGTCGTTTGCTTACGACCGCCAACCGTGCGTTCAGGTACGGCGATGGCTTGTTTGAAAGTATGAGGTTGATGAAAGGGCATTTGAAATTTGCTGATCAGCATGCCGACCGGCTTCAGCGCGGAATGAAAGCCCTGAAAATTGACGGTTACTCGCAAATGGATAGCTGGTTTCTAAAAGAGAAAGTAGAACAACTGGCTACCCGTAACAAAATAAAGCATGGTCGTTTACGACTTACGGTTTTTCGCGATGCGGAAGGGCTGTATACCCCAACCCAAAATAAAATGGCTTATTGCCTGGAATTGCAGCCGTTGGATGAGCCGCGTTATTTTCTCAACGATAAGGGCCTGATAATGGATGTTTTCACCGAAGTGACCAAGCCCACTAACTTCTTGTCTAATATCAAAACCTGCAACTCATTGATCTATGTGTTGGCAGGCATATTCAAAACACAGAATAGATTAGATGATACGTTTTTGCTCAATCAGAACGGCTCGTTATGTGAGGCAAGCAGTTCAAATATTTTTGTTTGGTACAAAAGTCATCTGTATACACCGGCATTAAGCGAGGGTTGTGTAGAAGGAGTGATGCGGCAGATCGTGATCAAATTGGCTAAACAAAGTAATATCCCGTTTACGGAGGCACAGATTAACCCGGATATTTTGTACGAAGCTGATGAGGTCTTTCTAACCAACGCTACCAAAGGCATACAGTGGGTAATGGGTTTTGGTGTAAAGCGTTATTTTAATCAGTTAAGCAAAGGGTTAGTGGGGGAGTTGAATAAATTGTAGGATTTTACTGGTTTAAAATAAAGCTTGCTATCTTTCGTTAATGGATAAAACCTGAACAATCATGAAACCTTTCACCTTATTTCTTTCACTTTGTTTACTTATTGTTATTTTCTCATGTAACAAGGTGCAACCTGTACATCACGATTCTCATAAAGCGGAAACACCCAAGCCCCTGCAAGATGATAATAAGGAGCTAAGCTTGCTCAGCAAAAGATATGCAGATGATCTGCTGCATGATATTTATGCTGATCTTGCCGAAAAAAACGCAGATTTAAAGAATTTGGAAGATATGCGGAAACATTTTAGCGATGGTCATGAAGACAGCCTGTCGACGTTTAATAAATATAATTCGAAGTCAACCAATTATTACAGCTCTGCAGTAAAGGCCTTAGACGAAATTAAAGATTCTGTAATAAAGCAACGTTTGAAACTATTGTTAGCTAACAGTCAAAAAAAGCATGCCGATAAGATATCAAAATACAACGTTCTAATTGATAAGATGCATACCGACGAAGAAACTACCAAAGATTATTATGTAACTCTGCAAATAGCAGCAACTCTACCTGTCATTGAAGATTATCAGGATAAACATATTGATGGTCGGGCCGTAGAATCCATAGCTAAGGAATCTGCAATTTTAAATAAAACGACCAAAAAGTTGGCTGAAACATATGAGGGTAAATTGAAATAATTACAACCTCACCCCCCTCAAAAACTCCTCTATAGCCATACGCTTTTTGCCTTCTAACTGAACATCAGTTAAATGAACAAAACCATCCGTCGCCGAAACTTTCAGAAAGTTGCGGTTATCCGAGAAGAATTCGCCCGGTTGTTCGTTTGTCTCAACCAGTTCATATTCAGCGCCGAATACTTTTAACATTTTATCATTCAGCGTGGTATATGCAGTGGGGTATGGACTTAGTCCCCTAATCAAATTATATATCGTTTCTGCAGGCTGATTCCAATCAATGTTACAGTCTTCCTTAAAAATTTTGGGTGCATGCTTTAGCTCCATGCCTTCTGTCAAATGTTCTTGCGGGTTTTCGGTATAGCGTCCGCTTTCTACGGCTTTTACAGTTTTAACCAATAACCCTGCGCCTTTGGCCATCAGGCGGTCGTGCAAGTCACCAGCTGTTTCACGACCGGTTAAAGTCACTTTTTCGGTAAATAATATATCACCGGTATCTATTTCCTGTTTCAGAAAAAAGGTAGTAACGCCGCTTTCCTTTTCGCCATTGATCAGTACCCAATTGATGGGCGCAGCGCCGCGGTATTGAGGCAACAAAGAAGCATGCAGGTTAATGGTGCCTGAAACGGGCATATTCCAAACAACCTCAGGCAACATACGGAACGCCACCACTACCTGAAGATCGGCCTTAAGGGCCCTTAGTTCTTCCAAAAACTGTTCGTCTTTAAGTTTTACAGGCTGAAGCACTTTCAGACCATTGGTCACTGCATATTGTTTAACAGCACTCTCGTTTATCTTCTGACCACGGCCCGCAGGCTTATCCGGCGCGGTAACAACGCCGACAATATTACATCCCGACTGAATAAGCGCATCCAGCGATGCTACAGCAAAATCGGGGGTGCCCATAAAAATAATTCTCATAAGGTATAAAATGCTTTTCTAGATGTGTAAGATTCTGTTAATTATATAATAGGTATTTTTTGCGCATCTCTTTATACCTGCTCAATTCCGGTTCCCAGCTCTTCCGTATCTCTTCTTCACTTTTGCCGGCCTCGATTTGTTTTCTTAACTCATCGGTTCCTGCCAGTTTGGTAAAATATGCATTGAAAAAATGTTCTTTGTCAGGAAATACGTCATATAGCTTTTTCAGCCACAATATATCGATTTTTTTGTTGACCCTGAACTGGTTCACATCATACCCACGCAGGTCGATGCCAAAGCAAAGTTTATCTTTTTGAGGCGGATCTTCGCTCATGCCAGGGATACTGATCGGTGTAAAGGCAAAGCGAAATTGTTTACTTAATGATGGGTGCCCCAACACCTGGAAAGGCACTAATGTACCACGACCCAAACTCAAAGTAGTTCCCTCGAACAAGCAAATGCTTGGGTAAAGCAATATGGAGCGCGGTGTATTTAAATTGGGTGAGGGATTGATTGGCAAAGTGTAGGGAGTATCGTGGGTATATCCCGCTACTTTAATGATCTTCAGTTTACATTTTATATGACTTTTAAGCCAGCCTTCGCCATTGATCATTTGGGCATATTCAGCAATGGTTAATCCGTGAACAATAGGCAGTTGGTCAAGCCCTACGAATGACCGGTATGCAGTGTCCAGCATTGGCCCGTCAACATAAAAGCCATTTGGATTAGGCCGATCTAAAATCATCAGCTCGATATGATTTTCGGCACAAGCTTCCATCACATAATGCAAAGTAGAGAGATAAGTGTAAAAACGCACGCCTACATCCTGAATATCGAATAACACTAGGTTTAATCCTTTCAAATCAGCAGAAGTTGGCTTATCATGCTTGCCGTATAAAGAAATTGCCGGTATGCCTGTTTTAGGATCGACAGTATCATCAACGGTAGCGCCGTTGCTGGCCGTGCCGCGGAACCCATGTTCAGGGCCAAATATTTTTTTAATATGAATGCCCAGCTTTAATAAACTATCAACGCTGGATACCTCGTTCTTACCGATCACAGATGTCTGGTTGATCACCATGCCGATGTTCTTGTTTTTCAGGTAGCTTAAATAAAGTTCAGTCTGGTCGGCGCCGGTTCGCAGATGTTCCTGCGCCCGGACGAATCCCGACAGGATCATAGCCGATAAGAATATAATCAGCAGCAGTCGTTTCATAGATAAGTCTTTTGGTAAATTATGCTACATAAATACGGATAATGTCGGAGCATTTCGCCCGAAATCTGCATATTTGCTAAAGTACAAAAATCATTCTGCATTGAGTTTCGCCTCATTTATATCTGCCCGTATTTCGTTCCGGTCGAACCGCACTTTTTCCAAGCTGATTGTGCGTATAGCCATAATCGGCATTATGCTGGGTTTGGGTGTGATGATCCTGACAATCGCAGTAATCAGAGGTTTTAAATCAGAGATCAAGCAAAAGGTGAGGGGCTTTGCCGGCGATATCCTTGTGCAGAAATTCGATAATAATTACTCCGATCAGAACTCGCCTATTGATATTGATAGCGGCTTTGTAAAGAAAGTGCAGGCAAGCCCTTTATTTACCCATATTATGCCTATTGCTACCACGCCTGGAATAATAAAGACCCGCACAGAGATAGAAGGCGTAGTTGTAAAAGGAGTAGATAGACATTACGATTGGACCTTTTTTAAGAAAAACCTCGTCACAGGTAAGGTGATCGACTTTAGCGATACGGCATCGACCCAAAAACAGATCATGATATCCAGCTACACCGCAAACCGGTTGAACCTGAAAGTGGGCGACAAATTTCTGATGTATTTTATACAGGGATCTTTAAAAAGGCGTCCGTTTACTATCGTTGGAATATTTGATGTGGGGGTAGAGGATATTGATAAAACCTTTGTAGTTGGCGATCTATCATTGCTTGTGAAGCTCAATAACTGGAACCCTGACGAAATAGGAGGATATGAATTACGTGTTGCCGATTTCGACCATGTCGATGAAGCAAACGATTTTTTGAGCGACAAAATGCCGCTAAAACTAAAATCATATACAGTTGGCGACACTTACCCCACTATTTTTGAATGGCTTAAACTGTTGGATGTAAATGCACAGGTAATGCTGGTGTTAATGCTTATTGTAGCTACTATTAATATGATCTCGGCGCTATTGATCATGATCCTCGAACGTACTTCGACGATCGGCATATTCAAAGCTATGGGCGCAGACAACTGGACTATACAGAAGATTTTTTTGTATAACGCATCCTATTTGATCGGTGTTGGCCTGTTATTGGGGAATATATTTGGTTTGGGTATCGGCTTTTTCCAATCAACTACACATTTCCTTAAACTGGATGAAACATCGTATTATATGAAATTTGTGCCTATAGAGATCCACTGGTTTGATATTGTTTTACTGAACGTAGGCACACTGGTGATTTGCGTATTGGTATTGATCCTGCCATCAACACTCGTAACCAAGATAAGTCCTGTAAAAGCTATACGTTTCAAATGACACGATTATAGGATTAAATTGATTTTCCGAGATCAATCCTATTAATCTTTCAAATCTTGAAATCGTGTTCTGAAATCTTGTTCTATTTGTGTCTTCCTCCCTGGAAACTAAATTTAAGATTAACCCCACCTGAGCCAAATTTGATCTGTTGAGCACCTAACCCCTGAATCGGATATTTTATGAATGGTTCTATGATCAGGTCGTTCCCTGCAACTCTATAACCTGTTCCGACCGAAAAATTTAACGTTTTCGCAAAGTAAAAACTGTTGAATTTTTGTTGCAATGATTGATCCGTTGTTTGTGACAAATTTGACGCAAACGGTGTTTCATAGTTATACGTAGATGTATAAGTTTCTTTAATAAACGTACCCGAGCTCACGCCTATTGAAACAAAGGTTGCATTCTTCTCCGGGTTAAACTGATATTTTAAGTTGATAGGCACCTCCAGTCCAACCAAGTTAGCATTGTAATTTTTTAAGGAAGGCGTAGCTGCAGAGTAGCCATACTTATTATAAGCAGCAGCAGCCAAGCTATTTGTTGATGACCCTGATGCATTTGGTGCGGCCAGTAATTTCGTTTGCTCGGGGGGAAGCTGGTTGCCGTAACTGAGCGAGTTTTGCCCGATAGCCACCCCGGTAGACAAATTTAACTTTCTACTAATCCGGATGTCCGAGCTAATGCCCAGCCCTTCGTTTACTCTATTATTGCTACCCCTTGCGTAGTTGACATAAGTAGCGGCATAGATGCCAAACCGAACAGCGCGATCTGAGTATTCCCGACTTTTGGCCTTTTTATCTTTCGGCACTTCGTTGTCTGCAAAAAGTGTTTTGCCTGGCTGTTTAGATTGGTCCATCATATTTGTGCCATTATTTTGTTTAGTAGCGGCCACAGATTGGGTAATACTATTCGCCCCTGAATCAATTTTTGCTGCATTATTCGCCTGGGTTATACCAACGGACTGTTTGGCAGGGGCCTTCAATGGGCCTATTGCTGCAATATTTTGACTGGCGTCATTATTCGGGTGAACGCCATCGCTGGCAATGGTTGTTTTGTTGGTTATATTATTAGCAATCCTATCAGATGCATTCAGATTATCTTGATCCTTTTTGCGGATAGAGTTTTTATGAACATTGTTTGCGGACGATTTATTATCAGCAAAAATTTGTGCTTGCACGTTATTCATCACACTATCAACTGCCTTATCATTATCATCAAGGTTATTATTAGCTATATTATTATTTTTTTGAGGTTCAATACTTTTGACTATAGGGTGATTAATGGCCGGTTTATTGCCAACCAGTTTGTTTTCTTTTTCGGGTTTTTTATTAACCAATAATATACCCAGGAACAGCAATAAAACTGCAGCAGCCGAGCTCCACCAGAGCCAGGCAACGGGACGCCGGCGTGCCTTTTCAGGGTATTTTTCTCTGAGCAGCAGCCAGCCTTCATCGGCGTGCTCGTCATTGTAATTGTCGAACACCTCCCTTATGCGTTTTTTTAAGTCATTATCCAACGGGTCATCCATGGTTTTGTGTTTCCGTTTTAATTAATTTCCTCAGCTTTTCTTTTGCCCGGCTTAAATACACTCTTGAAGAACTTGCGGGAATATTCAGCATATCGGCAATTTCATCGTGATTATAGCCATCTATTTCATATAGGTTGAATATAGTTACTTGTATAGCAGGCAATCCGTCCATCATATTCAAAATATCCTGCACACCCAGATTGTCAATAGCATTCACATAGCTAATAATTGGCCCGGCGTCATCTAACTCTACATTTAACTGGAATTTCAGATCCTTACGCCGCCTGTCGATAGCAGTATTTACGACAATTGTTCGCAGCCATGCTTTAAAAGGTTTAGTAATATCATAGTTCGCCATTGAATTGAACGCTTTGATAAAAGCATCATTAACAACCTCTAACGCATCGTCCCTGTTAAGGCTGTACCGCAAGCCAATACCCATGGCATAGCCATAGAACTGCTTATAAAGCAGTTCCTGGTACCTTAAGCTGCCTGCTTTGCATTGCCTAATTAATTCATCTTCGGCAATACGTTGGGGTGGATGCATTAAAAAATATTATTCTACCTATACTAACTAATTTGATATTCGTAATGGTTACGAAGTAAATACCAATATCGCTACAATTAGTGTAAAAATATTTCGCGTTTGATTATAAATAAGAAAGCCGGCTATGTTGCCGGCTTTACTAATGTGTACAATATTGTTAATTTGTTACTTTTTTTAAAGTGTACCCCAAAAGTAAAGTATCGGCACTGCTTGCATACATGGTTAAATTAGTACCGTCATAGCTATAGTTATAATATCCGACCAGATGCGCTACCTTAGAAGTGTCAGTGGGAGAATAAGTTTGATCTGTAAAGCCTATATAAGGCGAGACCATTGTAAAAGTTCCATAGCTATTAGCGTGAATTGTTGTTGTAGCGCCCGTAACAGCATATGTATTATCAGTGGCAGTAAATTTTACGGTCAGGTTAGTCTTTACAGTATCCCATGCGCCGATAGCAGTATGACGATGAAAGCGTTTATATTGCCCGCTGAATGTTCCTGATGGTGTTGGTACTGGCTGGTTATTCGAAGTGGTTTTCAAACACCCTGTTGCCACAATCACCAATAAAAAAGATAAGTAAAGTAATGCGTGTCTCATATTAACGTTTTTTTTATGGTTACGTAAGTTAATATATAAACGCTACAACACATTGCTTATTTTACAATTTTTTCGCTTCATCCCAAAATATATCCATCTCTGCCAGGCTCATATCGTGTAAGTTTTTGCCATTTTCTTTTGCTTTGCTCTCCAGATATTGAAAGCGCTTTATAAATTTCCGGTTCGTCTTTTCCAGTGCATCTTCGGGATTGATATTAATAAAACGGGCGTAGTTGATCAGTGAGAAAAGCAGATCGCCGAATTCACTTTCCGCTCTTTCGTGGTCAATTTTGCTTTCATCTTCAGCATTAAATTCATTTTTGAACTCCTGCATTTCTTCTTCTACTTTTGCCCATACCTGTCCTTTTTCTTCCCAGTCAAACCCTACGCCACGGGCCTTCTCCTGTATGCGGGAAGCCTTGACAAGTGCCGGTAATGACGCAGGTACGCCCGCCAGAACTGATTTATTCCCTTCTTTTAGTTTGATCTGCTCCCAATTACGCTTTACGTCTTCTTCATTGTTTACGTTAACATCGCCATAAATATGCGGATGCCTGTTAATCAGTTTGTCGCAAATACTGTTTAACACATCCGTGATGGTAAAATCATCCGTTTCAGATGCGATGCGAGCATAAAACACCAGGTGAAGCATAATATCGCCCAGCTCTTTTTTTATCTCCGGCATATCGCCATCCAGGATAGAATCGGAAAGCTCATATACTTCCTCAATAGTGAGGTGGCGTAAACTTTCAAGTGTTTGTTTTTTGTCCCAGGGGCAATTCAAGCGCAGATCATTCATAATGGTTAACAAGCGTTCAAACGCGCCGGATGGAGTATTGGAAGTTATGGGGGCGATTAGTGGCATAATTTTGATATGCAAATTTGAGGATGTGCAAATGTAATCAATGTGCAGATGTGCAGGTAGGTAAATGTGCAGATTTTGGAATTGTCTGTTAGAGTATTGGGCATTTGTATATCCATGCATTTGCATATCTGCACACGCTCAAATTTGCACATTTATTAATGATGGGTTAATTTAAAATGGGTTTATTAGTCGTATTTTTAACAGCATTTCAATAGCTTATGAAAAAGAATCTTTACATTTTAATTATCCTGAGCTTTATTTTACCCCTAACTATTCAGGCACAAACTATTAACCAACAACAAGGTATGCCGGCTATGGCTCAGCCGCAGCCGTTCCTGTTTACTATCAATGCGCTTAATCCTGCAGCACATGGCTGGAGCCTGAATTACAACGGAGGCTATGGCCAGCGTGCGGTAACGCCTTTGGGTTACAATGGGGTAGACCAGAACATTGGCGTTAAAGGCTACTTGGGTGCAAAATTTACTTTCATGGCATCTATGGGTATCGGCTTTGGCACTAATGGTGATGTAAAGAGTTTGCAGCAGATCGAAGCTTTACGTGATTTTATTGGAGGTAATACGTTGTCAGGGTTCCGCTTGGGCGCCGGTTTAGGTTTCAGAAGAGAATTTAATAATGATAAAGTTGCACTGAGCCGGGTAACAGCAGCTTATGAAAATATCAACTGGCGATTTGGTGCCAACGTCCGTTTTGAAAAGGCATTTGATAAAGACCGCGATGGTGTCGATGTGATCAGCAGTATTGGTATTCACCGGCAGGTAAGCGGCGCATTTTTTGCAGGTATCGAAGCTGTAGGGCAGGACCTGGAAGGCTTTTGGGAAACTGATGAAGCCGAAGGAGGCGCCCGGTTATTGGTTGGTCCATCGTTAAATTTTGTGCCGGCATCGTCACGCTTCTCATTCACCTTGTGCGGCGGTCCGATCATTTACGCTACCCACAGTGCACCTGCCTATAATGAGTTTGCTGTTCGCGAATTGCCAACTTCAACAGGCTTCACAATGAAGTTTAATGTTGGGTTCAGGTTCTAAATTCTATTTATTTCAACTGTCGATTTATTTTTATCTGTGGCATCAGCATCTGCACATCCTCACATTTGCATATCTGCACATTTGATAGCTCTAAGCATTTCACGTTTACCCGGGGCCCCCGGAGCTTTTTCTACCTTGAACCCAAGCGATTTGAGCAGGCGTTTTAAATTGCCTGTAATGGCGTAGGTAACAAAAACGCCACCCGGTTTCAGGAATTTGACAGTATGTGCGATTGCTTCCTCATTCCACATTTCAGGCTGATGGATGGATGCAAAGGCATCAAAGTAAATTACATCGTATTGCTCCTTACTTTTAAAATCCAGCAGTTGGCAGTGGGCAATTTGCAGTTGGCAGGAGTTGATTTGGACAGAAGTTTTTAGAACATCGGGATAATGGCTCAGAAAACTCTTCCATATAGAAGAAGATACATATTGACCATACCCTGTCTGACTAAGCATATCTTTAGTTAATGGGTAAGCTTCGATTCCTGTATAATCAAGTTCGACCTGGTCTTTAGTACAGTAATCCACACTCAGCAAAAAATTAAGCCCGGTGCCAAACCCTACTTCTAAGACACTAACCGCGACCGTTGAATAACTGTCGAGGTAATATTTAAGCCCCGAATTTAAAAATACGTGTTTACTCTCCTGCAAGGCACCGTGTCGTGAATGGTAGTTTTCGCCAACAGCACTGTTGTAAATGGTTTTAGAACCATCGGCAGTAGTAACAATTTTTAATTCAGTATTCATGAAATAATTCAGACTTCCGATTGCTGCCTTCCAACCTCCGTAATCGCTTCACCCATGTCGTATACCGGTACCGAAGTTATTTTAGCCGCAATAATACTGGTTGCAGCAGCTGACCGGTACCCGGCGGCACAATGTACAACGATGGGACGGTGAACAGGGATTTCATTCCCCCATTCGCGTAGTTCCGGTAAGGGTATTGCAATGGCATGAGAGAATATCTTACCAATGTTGATCTCGCCCCAGTTTCTTACATCCACTATTGTATATTTTTCAGGTTGAAAGTTTTCGGCGGTGAAATTTTCCAGCTCTGGTAATGTCTCAAGGGCATTGTCCGGATTCAATAAAGCGCTTTTAATATTCTTTTCGTAACCGATTTTTGCTGCCTTTTTGATTAGCGTATCGATCGCTGTTTCATTTTCGGCTATCAGGTAAAATGCCTCATCAGGCCCAATAATAGAACCTAGCCAGGTTTCGAATTTGCCGCCATCCTGTATATTGAATGCACCTTTTACGTGTCCTTTTCTAAACTGATCCTTTGGCCTGGTGTCAACCACCAAAACGCCTTTTTGTAAAGGTGAGTTTCTATTGATCCTGGGCACTGCAGCAATGCTTTCTGCAAATGGCTCAGCACCCTTTTTATTGGTATCTACATCGTAGCCAAAGTATTTTGGAATAAAAGGTTGGTCGGCGGTTAATTTGTTTATGAACGTAAGCTCATCCATCAATTGCAATGCGTAGTTCTCTCGCAGTTCGCGCCCGATGGTGCTTTCCAAATCCGGACTTAAATTTTTACCGCATAAAGAACCAGGGCCGTGCGCCGGATAAACTGTGACACCGTGCGGCAACCTCATCAGCTTTTCGCGGGTAGAATGGTACATCTGCCGCGCCAGCTTTTCTTTGGCAGCGGTGATATTTCCCACATTTTCGCGAAGGTCGGGACGACCAACGTCACCCACGAACAAAGTATCTCCGGTAAAAATAGCCTTGTCATTTCCATTCTCGTCCTGCACCAAAATGCAAATAGAATCAGGCGAGTGGCCCGGCGTATTAAGCGCTTTAAGTTTAATATCAGCCAGTTGGATCGTATCGCCATCATCAAAACCTTCATGCGGATATTCGGCGCCAAGCAATCTGCTGGCGTAAATAGTTGCGCAGGTGATCTGGTGTATTTCTAAATGAGAACTTACAAAATCGGCATGAGGATGCGTTTCAATAACGCCAACAATGTCTGCATTATTTAATTCAGCAAAATCGTAATAAGGCTGTGGGTCGCGGGCAGGATCAATGACGATCATTTTGCCTAACCTTATCACAGCGTAAGATGCATGGGCCAGGCCATTATCGTAAAATTGGTGGATAATCATAAATAATTTGACAAAGATAGGATTTGTTGAAGAGGTTCTGTTTTCTGGTTGTAAAGTTTGAAAGTTGGAAGGTTGTAAAGTTTGGCAGTGAGTTGTTAATCTCCGCTGCCACCGCTGTCCGAAGTCTCTGACTTCGGACTACCATGCATGTAGTTTGTAACTACAGAAGGCGTACATGTTATAAAACACCAAAGCCCGATCTCTCAACCAGGCTTTCGACTTATGACTTTGAACTTAAGACTTTCGATGCAAATAATCTTACATTCGAAAGCAGCTTAATTGGCGGGGAATTATTTTGCTGCTTTCTTTACTTTTATCGCATTAAGGCCTTTTGGTCCTTGTTCGGTTTCAAAAGTCACTTTATCCTTTTCTTGAATTTGCTCCAGGATGCCATTGATATGAACAAAAACGCTTTCCTGTGACTGCAAATCTTTGATAAAGCCATATCCTTTCGACTCGTTGAAAAATGAAACCACTCCGTTTCTGGTCACCTCAATTTCAACATCTTCCTGTTTTGGTGTTCCAATCTGAATGTTTTCTGCCAATATGGTCCTGCGTTTCGTATGATCCGGAGGAGTTGATGTAATATTGCCGTTTTCGTCAACGTAGGCCATCATGTCATTTAAGGTTTTTCCCTTAATGCTGTTCGCTTTCCGGTCTTCAGTCTTTTCTCTTTTGTCCTGTTGTTTTCTGAGCTTTTTCTTTTCGCGCTCTTTTTTACTAAATGTTTCTGTGGATTTACCCATGTTTTAATTAAAGTTTAACAATGCAGAACTTCATTTCATTGAAGTCCATATTAATTAGCCCATCTCTTATTCTCAATCAGCTGTTCAGAAAGGCAATGTACAAAAAAAGCATCTTCCCGTCAGGAAGATGCCTTAAAATGATTTATAGTGTATTAAGCTACTTTTACATTTACTGCGTTAGGTCCTTTACGGCCCTGCTCAACGTCAAAACTAACTACATCACTTTCGCGGATGTTGTCAATTAGGCCAGTTGAATGAACGAAGATTTCGCTGCTACCATCATTAGGTGTGATAAATCCGAAACCTTTTGTTTCATTAAAAAATTTTACTGTTCCTTGTTGCATGTGTATTGTTATTAATAAGTTGTAAAGATATAGAAAAATAATTACATATTTTTCTATTTAGTAAACTTTTTTAATATTTATTTAACTGGCACGGGATTAATGTTATGCTCCACCAGCTCTTACAAGCTGTCAGAAGCCAACTCCATCGCCATTGAAGCAGAGTTAGAGGGGGAGCTTCACCACACCTTTGTCCTATCCTCCGGCTTCTTATAGTTCTTATCGCCAGGCTGAATATTAAATGCTGCATACCAGGCATCCATATTTTGTATAGGCGCATTGCAGCGGTATTGCTCAGGCGAGTGCGGGTCGGTCAGTATGCGTTGTGCCGCAGCTTCCGGCCTTTGCTCACTCCTCCAAACCTGTGCCCACGACAGGAAGAACCGCTGACCAGGTGTAAACCCATCAATTTTCTCATTGGATTGTCCTTGTTTGGTTTTCTTAAAGGCAGCATATGCCACGTTCAGGCCGCCAAGGTCGGCAAGGTTTTCACCCAGAGTCAGTTTGCCATTTACATGCAAGGTGTCCACCACAGTAAAGGCATTATATTGAGCCACTACCTGGTCAGCACGCATTTTAAACTTGTCAGCATCGTCTTTGGTCCACCAATCGCGCAAGGTGCCGTCACCATCATATTGGCGGCCCTGATCGTCAAAACCGTGGGTCATTTCATGACCGATCACCGCGCCAATACCTCCGTAATTCACAGCATCGTCAGCGCCAAAATCAAAGAACGGAAACTGCAGGATACCGGCAGGGAAAGTAATATCATTGTTTGTTGGACTGTATGAAGCGTTAACTGTAGGCGGCGTCATTCCCCAACGTGTCCTGTCAACAGGTTTACCCAATTGACTAACGTTGAAATTATATCGCCATTTTGATACCCGTCGCAGGTTGCCAACATAGTCACCCCTTACTATTTCCAAACCGGTATAAGTTTGCCATTTATCCGGATAGCCAATTTTTACTTTGAATGCTGCCAGTTTTTTCAATGCCCTCTCTTTCGTTGCATCGCTCATCCAGTCCAGGTGTTGTATGCGTTCGCCCAGGGTTATCTTCAGGTTATTCACCAGGTTTACCATGTATTGCTTGGCGGCAGGCGTAAAGTATTTTTCTACATACAATTGCCCCAGCAATTCGCCAATGCTGCCGTCTACCATTCCCGACATGCGTTCACTACGTGGCGTTTGTACTTTCTGGCCGCTTAATGCGCTGCTGAACTCAAAGTTTGCTTTCACAAAAGGTGAGCTTAATGCGCCTGCCGAACCTTTAAGAATGTTCCATTGCAGGTAAACTTTCCAATCGGCTACCGGTGTTGCTGCCAGTAATGCATCGGTAGTGACAAAAAAATCCGGTTGGGCTACTAATACGGTATCCTGCCCGGTCACGCTCATTTGCGGCATTAACTGCGTCCAATGAAGATGGGGTGTAGTTTTATCAAAATCGGTTACAGCAAACCGATTATAGGTTTTATTCGGATCCCGCATGGCCACGCGGCTCATCTGCGCTTTTGCCAGTTTGCTTTCGATGTCAAAAATGGTCTGGGCATTCTTTTCAGCATCTGCCTCACTGGTGCCGGTTAATGTGAACAGTGTTACGATATAATGCTTGTAAGCCTCCTGTATCTTTTTAGTACGGGCATCATCCTTAAAATAATTATCTCTATCCGGCAGGCCGGTACCACCCTGTCCGAATTGTAAAATGTTTTTTGTAGGGTGCTTAGAATCCTGTCCGACACCGAAGCCAAACAGCGGGCTGCCTTCGCCATTAACACGCTCATGAATTGTTTCATTAATAACACCATTCAGATCATTGATCTTGCTGATACGCGCTAAATCGGGCTTAATAGGATTGTAGCCTAACTTTTCGATGGTTAAGCTATCCATCCCGCTGGCATACAGATCACCTACACGTTGTCTCAGGCTGCCTTTTGGCTGACCTGTTGTACTGCTTACCTCGTTAAGTAGTTTAAGTAATTTATCTACGTTTTCCTGGTGAAGAATGTTAAAACTTCCCCAGCGGGTTTCTTTAGCCGGAATGGGATTTTGTTTTAACCAGGTACCATTAGCATAATCAAAGAAATCATCGCCGGGCTTAATGGAAAGGTCCATGTTAGCGGGATCAATAAATTTTGCAGGAGGGCCGCTTGCATTGTTTTTGTCACCATCAGGTGCGAATGCAAAAGCAGAAAAAACCACTGCGCCTGATAGGATCAGGCTTGTAATGTTCAGTTTCATGTTAATTATTTGAGAAGGGTTGAAGATAATGAATTAACCCCAACAGATGCAACAATTAACACGCGGACCTAACGGTTAAACCAGCAAAGTAAAGCATAAATTCCTGATCTTCTCAGCAGAACATCCCAGAATTTATGTGCAGATATAGTTTTCATAACAGTATACTATATAAACTTTGGGATTGTAAAAATATTGTGATGGACACGATTGACCGATTAAAATGATTGGCGGGAATCCCTCGATTTTGAACTTGTAGATTTTTAGGATTATGCATTCACTTCAATCAGATTAACCAATAAATCGTGTATTTTTGCGCGCTATGAGTATTTCTAAAACGTATCAGCCTAAAGAAGCAGAAGAGAGATGGTATCAGTATTGGTTAGACAACAAGTTTTTCAGGTCGGTGCCTGATGAACGCGAACCTTATACGATAGTCATTCCTCCGCCAAATGTTACCGGTGTTCTGCACATGGGCCACATGCTGAATAATACTATCCAGGATGTGTTGGTACGTCGTGCCCGTATGAAAGGCAAAAATGCTTGCTGGGTACCCGGAACGGATCATGCCAGTATAGCTACCGAAGCTAAGGTTGTAGCTATGCTGAAAGAAAAAGGCATCAACAAAAAAGACCTTACCCGCGAAGAGTTCCTGAAATACGCCTGGGAGTGGAAAGAGAAATATGGCGGTATCATACTTGAGCAATTAAAGAAGTTAGGTGCATCCTGTGACTGGGACCGGACGCGCTTTACGATGGACGAAGACCTCTCGGATGCGGTGATCGATACCTTTATCCATCTATATAAAAAGGGGTGGATATACCGAGGAGTGCGTATGGTAAACTGGGACCCGCAGGGAAAAACCGCTGTTTCAGACGAAGAAGTAAACCGTAAAGAGGTTAACCAAAAGCTATATTACATTCAATATAAAGTTGCCGGTGCTGGACACCTCACAATAGCAACAACACGCCCTGAAACTATCATGGCAGATACGGCTATCTGTATCAATCCAAACGATGAGCGGTATAAGCATTTGCATGGTAAAAAAGCAATCATCCCGCTGATCAATCGCGAAATTCCTATCATTTTGGATGAATATGTAGAGATGGATTTTGGTACAGGTTGTTTAAAGGTAACGCCTGCACATGATTTGAACGACTATAACCTGGGCATCAAGCATAATTTACCGGTAATCGATATTTTGAACGATGACGGTACGCTTAATGAAAAGGCAGAGATATTAGTTGGCGTAGATCGCTTTGCTGCTCGAAAGAAAATAGCTGTTTTGTTGGAAGAAGCCGGCCAACTGGAGAAAGTAGAAGATTATAAATCACAGATCGGTTTTTCAGAACGTACGGATGCGGTGATTGAGCCAAAACTGTCTATGCAATGGTTCTGTAAGATGGAAGAGATGGCTAAACCAGCATTGGATTATGTGCTGAAAGGTGATATTAAGTTGATCCCGGAGAAGTTCATTAATACCTATCGCCACTGGATGGAAAACGTTCACGACTGGACGATCAGTCGCCAGCTCTGGTGGGGGCAACGCATACCCGCCTGGTATTTACCAGACGGCCAATATGTGATCGCAAAAAACCGTGAGGATGCATTTGAATTAGCCAAAAATCTCAAATCTCAAATCTCAAATCTCGAATCAGAAGATTTAACTCAGGAAGAGGACGTAGTAGACACCTGGTTCTCTTCATGGCTGTGGCCTATATCTGTATTCGATGGTTTTAAGGACCCGAACAATTCCGACATCAACTATTATTATCCCACAAATGACCTCGTAACTGCACCGGAAATCTTGTTCTTCTGGGTGGCGCGTATGATCATGGCCGGGCATGAATTCAGGGGAGAATTGCCTTTCAGGAATGTATACCTGACTGGTATTGTTCGTGATAAGCTGGGCCGCAAGATGTCCAAATCATTAGGTAACTCACCTGACCCCTTGGGGTTGATAGAAAAATACGGAGCTGATGGCGTGCGCGTGGGTATGCTACTGAGCTCACCTGCAGGTAATGACCTGATGTTCGACGAGGACCATTGTTTACAGGGGCGTAATTTCTGGAACAAGGTATTAAATGCATTCCGTTTGGTTAAAGGCTGGCAGATCGACGATCAGCTGGAAAATACCAATAAGGTAACAATAGAATGGTTCAAAAGCCGCTTTAGCCAGGCATTGGCCGATATCGAGAGCAACTTCACGCAGTTCAGATTATCTGATGCTTTAATGGCTACCTATAAACTGGTATGGGATGATTTCTGTGCCTGGTACCTGGAAATGATCAAGCCGGCTTATGAGCATCCAATCGACAGGGAAACTTATACGCAGACCATCAAGTTTTTTGAGGATGTATTGAAAATTCTGCATCCATTTATGCCGTTTATTACTGAGGAGCTATGGCATGACGAACTATTTGGGGAACGCACAGAAATCGATTGCTGCATTGTTGCACAATTGCCGGAAATCGGGCAATTAAATACCCAACTTCTTGACGAGATAGAGATCGTAAAACAAGTTATTACGGATATTCGCAATACCCGTAACAGTAAACAGATTTCGCCAAAAGAAGCATTGCCATTATCTGTAAAAATAAACTCCGGTATCCGATACGATGAGTATCAACCTATCATATCCAAGCTGGGCAATATCAATGAGTTTAACATTGTGCCTGATAAGGTAGCCGGGGCAGTTAGCTTTATGGTATCAAAAGACGAGTTTTATGTCCCTCTGACACTTGATATTGACCCTGTAGCCGAAACAGAAAGACTGAATAAAGAGAAGGAATACCTGCTTGGATTTCTAAAATCGGTGGAAGCAAAATTGGGTAATGAGCGTTTTATGAACAACGCCAAATCCGAGATTATTGAGAACGAATTAAAGAAAAAAGCCGACGCTGAAACTAAACTGAAAATAATCGAAGACAACCTGGACTCTTTGGCAAACTAATTGTTAATAAATGGAGGCAATCTTGATAAGTTGATGATACTGTGTCTGCCGGTACATCGTAAATTTAATTGCTCTTTTATACAGTAGTAAAGCCTCTGAAATGAATAGAGACGTGGGTTTTTTCAATTTTTCCGTTAATAAAATTCTTACCAAAGATCAAACTACCCTTGATCAGGCCCGAATACGCTTATTATATTATGGTTTATGGCTGGCAATTATAGCTGTTGGCGCAGTACTGATCAATCTGTATGTTGAACATCGGGAAATACTTACCTACAGCACAAGTATACTATTTCTGAGCCTCATTATTCTGTTCAAATACTTGACTTTCAGGCCCAGATGGGGTATTATATCGCATATTATGCTGGTGCTGGCTACTATGGTGAACCTTACCAATGTGTTTATCACATTGCAAAATGTCGACATTATCACGGCCCAAATTACATTTCTGATCATCGTATTCAGCTTTTATATGCTGGGGCAAACCTGCGGCTTATTTTATTCGCTGGTCAACCTGATCCCGATCCTGATATTCCTGGTACTAATGTTTAACACCAGTTACGTTATTGGCTTAAAACCTAAGGTGGTAGACGAATCGACTAAGATCATTTCCATCTGCGCCAGCTTTATATTTATCATTTTTGTCCAGAATTATTTTTACCGTGCCTTTATAAAAAATATCAGGCAACTAAAGGTAACCGCCGAAGAGCGCGGCAGCCTGAATGTGGAGCTTGAAAAAGTGTTGGAAAAGGCAGAAAAATCCTCACAAGCCAAATCCGAGTTTCTTTCTACTATGTCGCATGAAATCCGCACACCGATGAACGCGGTGATTGGTATGACCAACCTGTTAATGATGGGTAGTCCAAGGCCCGATCAAAAGGATAACCTCGAAATTCTTAAGTTCTCAGCCAATAACCTTCTCGCTTTGGTAAATGATGTGCTGGATTTTAATAAGATTGAATCTGGTAAGGTAGTGTTTGAAAATATCAAATTTAACCTGGTGGAACTGATGCAGAATGTGTGTGGGGGGCAACGCCTTAAAGCGGAAGAAAAGGGGCTTGATTTTATACTGGAAATGGATAATAATCTGCGGAACAAGGATGTTTTTGGCGATCCGACCCGTTTAAGCCAGATCATATTTAACCTGACCAGTAATGGTATAAAGTTTACACACAACGGCACTGTTTGGGTAAAGGTAAACCAACTGGAAAACAGACACACTTCCATTACTGTCGACTTTTCGGTGAAAGACACGGGTATTGGTATTGAAAGAGAGAACCTGAACGCGATATTCGAGCCATTTACACAGGAATCGATCACTACCACCCGTCAATATGGTGGAACCGGCCTGGGTCTGGCCATTGTAAAACGCCTGCTTGAACTTCAAAATCTTCGCATGAGTGTGCAAAGTCAACCGGGAAAAGGTTCAGAGTTTTCATTCACTATGGAGTTTCCGGTTTCTACTGAAATTGCTGCTGAACCAGTAGCAAAAAAGGCCGTCGTATTAACCAATCTTGAAAGCATGGGCACTCCCCGTGTTTTGATTGCTGAAGATAATATGGTGAATGTGATGCTAATGAAAAAGCTGTTCTCCAAATGGAACATCATTCCAACTATTGCCGAAAACGGTGAGCGGGCTATCGAGATGGTTCAGTATGGTAACTTTGATATTATCCTGATGGACCTGCAAATGCCGGTATTGAACGGTTTTGATGCCGCAGTTGAGATCAGGAAATTACCAGATCCTAAAAAAGCCAATATACCGATCATTGCGTTGACTGCTTCGGCTCTGTTTGATATCAGGGAGCGTGTATTTGGCTCGGGTATGAACGACTATGTGTCAAAGCCATTCAAGCCGGATGAACTGCGCGAAAAAATGCAAAGCCTTTTAAGCACTGCCATTCAAAACTGAATCTGATTATAATCAGGCAACTCTTCAATAAACTGGTAATTGTTGTTTAGGAAATCAATACGGCAGTAATAATGTTTTAAACCGTTGCTTACAGCCAGCAGAGCCACTTTGTGTACCATATTGTATCGTGCCACCTGGTCAAAAGCCTTTTGGTCGATATTTACGGATGGCGCCTTGCATTCTATCAGTAATATCTTTTCTCCTGAGGAGTTAAAAACAACAATATCACTCCGTTTTTGGTTGCCATGAAGCTTTAATCCGCCTTCCAGTTTGATCAGCGTTTTAGGATAGCCTTTATGGTTAATAAGATATTGTACAAAATGCTGCCGCACCCATTCCTCCGGTGTAATGATAATATGCTTTTTCCTGATCTCGTCAAACAGCGTCAGCCGCCCATTATCGTCAATGATCCTGAACGGGTAGGGCGGTAATTGTAACGGCTGTAGCATGGCCTCAAAGTTAGTTGATTGAGTTGATTAAGTTAGAGTAAGTTGATTGGGCTGATTAAGTATAAAAGTAATTAATTCATTTTAACCACTTAACTCAATCAACCTAATCAACCAATCCAACTAAAATCCCTACTTTTGAATAACCGTATGACTGCCGACGATATTCTAAAAGATCTCAAAAACCGCAAGTATAAACCGCTTTATTTGCTGCATGGCGAAGAGCCTTACTTTATTGATCAGGTAAGCAATTTTGTGGAGGATAAGGTATTACCCGAGGCAGAACGCGGCTTTAATCAAACAGTGTTATATGGCAAAGATACCGAGGTAATGACGGTATTAAATGCCGCTAAACGTTATCCTATGATGGCCGAATACCAGGTTGTACTGGTGAAAGAAGCACAGGATATGAAATGGGGGCGCGATGACGATGACAAAAAAACGATCAACCCACTGTTGAGCTATCTCGAAAATCCATTACCGAGCACCATCCTTGTTTTTTGCTACAAATACGGCAAGTTTGATAAGCGCAAAAAAACATACAAAGCGATAGAAAAGAACGGGGTTGTTTTTGAATCCACGCCTTTATACGATAGTAAAATACCATCATGGATAGAGGGTTTCGCTGCCGGTAAAGGGTATAAGATAGATCAACAAGCGTCGGCTATGATGGCCGAATATCTTGGTAATGATCTTTCTAAAATCGCCAATGAGTTAGAAAAATTGATGCTGAATGTGTCTGCAGGGCAAACCATCACTATGCAACATGTGCAGGATAATATTGGTATCAGTAAAGAATATAATGTTTTTGAGTTGCAATCTGCATTGAGCCGGAAAGATCCTTTCAAGGTAAATCAAATCATCAATTATTTTGAGGCCAATCCCAAAGCAAATCCTATAGTACTCGTATTGGGAAACCTGAATAACTTTTTCGGTAAGGTGCTGCTTTATCATTATGCAAAAGATAAATCGCCCCAAAACCTTGCGCGGGAATTGGGTGTAAGCCCTTATTTTATAAAGGATTACGAGCTTGCGGCGCGCAGTTATAATTACAGCAAATCAATGCAAATCATCAGTTTACTACGTGAATATGATCTTAAAAGCAAGGGCGTCGACTCTAATGCTGGTCCCGGAGAATTGATGAAAGAATTAATGTTTAAAATTTTGCATTAATTTTAACACAAAAAACAATATTGTTTGTTCGATCTGAAGTAATGTGCTTGTAATTAAATTATTAAGGTTTTTTCATAATTTAATTTATAATTCACATCTATTAAATAAATAATGTGCACCTTTACTCTTGACTCCCATTTGGCGTTGTAAAAGTGATGTTAAGCACTGCATCTTAGCAATTTTAAAAAAAAAACAGTTAATGAACATTTTTGTAGGTAGTCTTCCGTTCAAGATACAGGAAGCAGATTTAAGAGAGCTCTTCGAGGCATACGGAGAGGTAAACTCAGTAAAAATTATTAATGACCGTGAAACAGGCAGAAGCAAAGGCTTTGGTTTTGTTGAAATGGCAGATGATGAGGCGGGTAAAAAAGCAATAGCCGATTTGAATGGGAGCGAGGTTGCAGGCAGAAATATTGTGGTAAACCAGGCTGAAGACAAGAAGCCAAGAGAAAACAGAAGCTTTGGCGGCGGCGGTGGTCGTGGCGGCTACTCAGGCGGTGGCGGCGGTGGTTACTCAAGAGATAACCGCAGAAGCAGATAATTTTCTGAAGTATAATAGAATAAAAAAGCGTCATGCCCTTGGGTGTGACGCTATATACTATTTATATACTTAGTGAACTTTAAAGGTGAATTTACACCCTTAAACGCAATGATGCTGAGCGGCCCAGAGCCTCAATAAGTCCCGGATCAAAAGAACTGTCCCCATCCTTTTGAATCCAGATCATATTCCTATCTCTCAGTAACTCCACTTTCTCACCTTCAAGCACTAATTCAAGTTCTGTGGTTTGATGATCAGTAAGCCTGCTGTTAATGATCTGATACGCATAATCCGTATCGTTAAAAGTCATTCGTAATTGTAATCCCATAAACACGCTAATCTTCTTACGTAAAGATAATCTAACTTATTAATAGCTTAAATATTCAACTACTAAGAAAATATCAACAATGCTTGATATTTTGTTGATAAGTAGATTGGGAATTTAAACAAACTGGAGTTTTTCCACATACTAGCCCTTGCCGCTATTTTTGCCGCCTTTTTTAACTAAGATATTTCAGCAGATTGCGCGTAGTTTAATTGTTTTTCAACCCAAGCTTATGGTCGTAATAATCGAGCATGAATTCATTGGTCAGGAAGAATTCAAGACCCATTACAGTTATATTACTTTGTGATTGAGACGGATTTTCTACATAAGTGATATTATCCTCAGCCGACGTTGCATATGAATAAGTGAACCCGCCCGGTGTTGTGGTGAGCGATACAGGGGTATTGACAGGCAATAATACGGCATTGCTACCCGCTGTTGGATCCTGGATATAGTTGTATGGTTCGGTCCCTGTGTCAAAGATAACGTTGGCGTTAATGGTCTTGCCATTATACGTTAATGATACCGGTATAATAGGTGCATACCCATCCCCTGGATAATAGGTAAGCTGGTGCATAGTGAATGAGGAAAGGTCGGAAGATGTTAATCCCAGCGTAACAGCATCAGAGTTATATGTTCCGTTTAATGAATATCTATTGGCCCCCATTACAGGCATTTTAAACCCTTTTATAAGCCCTTCACCCGGATCAAAGTATTGAAACGGACTAGTGATATGGGCATTATTAGAAAAAGTGATATCGTATTCAGAGGAAACACCCAGTACATCAAACTCATGGTCGGCATATACGTTTCCCTGTGTATCAGCAGCCTTATAATATAAAAAGAAGGGTAGCCGCTTAATAGTAAGTGTTCCCTTAGCATCACCAAAAGTTACCAGTGCGTAGGCCAGGTAACCATACACGTTATCAGTGGTATTGGCATCATCGCCATATGAAATAGTTGATTTCTGATTATAGATGGTTATACCATTGATGACAGTGGAGTCGCCAGAAAAAGTAATACCGTTGTTGGTGATCATGCTTGACGGTATAATGCCGTGTGCATCAAGAACCAAACCGCCTGAACCTGTGTCGAACAGCAGATCATAATCAGCACTGCTTACATCCTGGGTGCCAATTTTGTCGACAAATGTGTAAAGTATCTTATAAATGGATGAATCTGCCCCGTATAATCCAAATTTGGTTGGCTTAGCTGGTGTTGGTGTGGTGCCCCCATCACCTCCCGAAGTCTTTTTATCTTTTGAACAGGATGCCACCGCAAACAAAAGAAATACAGCTGAAATGCGCAGGAGTAACTTTAAAGAATATGCTTTCCTCATATTATCAAGGGGGCTAATATGTTCGATATTAACTCGTTTTATATAGCATTTATTATGCCATTTTGCTATTTACGTGTTTGAGCAGAAAATAGTTAGCAATTTCCGATCAATTTAAGACATTAAAACCTGATTCGCATTTTTGTTTATGCAGCCTTTTTCACAATTTTACGACTATTAAAATAGAAAAGAATGAACTATTGGCTGATCAAATCTGAACCGCATAAATACAGTTGGGAACAATTTAATAAGGATGGCCGTACTGTGTGGGACGGCGTGCGCAATTTTGCTGCCCGCAATAACCTGCGTGCAATGAAAGAGGGTGACCTGGCATTTTTTTATCACAGTAATGAAGGTAAAGACATTGTTGGTATTGCCAAAGTTATTAAAGAATCGTACCAGGATCCAACCACAACTGATCCAAACTGGCTGGTAGTTGAATTTGCACCTTTTGAAACCCTGAAAAAATCGGTAACGCTGGAGCAAGTGAAAGCCGAACCTTCATTAAAAACTATGGAGCTGGTTCGTCTTGGCCGTTTGTCAGTTAGTGCGGTAAAACCCGAAGAGTTTGATAAAGTATTAGAAATGGCGAATAGCTGATAACTCATGTATCAAAGCAGCTTTATGCCTTATTTCAGAAAACTAGCATTATTAACGATCATTGGATGCTGTTCAATCTACGCTAACGCCCAATCCGCGTTCAAGGGATTGGAGAATCTGTTCGATACTCCTGAGAATTATGTAGTCTATCATGTTGATCACCCACCGGTGATAGATGGTAATATCAATGAGCAGGTTTGGCAGCAGGTTAACTGGACTAAGGAGTTTGTTGATATTGAGGGCCGGGATAAACCTAAACCACCGTTAGCCACCAAAGTAAAAATGCTTTGGGATGATAGTTGTCTGTACATAGCGGCGCAACTAACCGAGCCGCAGATTTGGGCCTCGATCAAAAAGCATGATGCGGTTGTTTTTCAGGATAACGATTTCGAGTTTTTTATCGATCCAAGCGGTTCAACCCAGCCTTATTATGAGGTAGAAGTAAACCCTTTCAACACCATTTGGGATCTGCTGTTAACCAGGGCCTACCGCGATGGTGGCACCTCTGTATCAAGCTGGGATGTTCCTAACTTAAAATCGGCAGTAAAAATACAGGGTACGCTGAATAATCCATCAGACAAAGACGAGGGTTGGACGGTTGAAATGGCTATTCCAATTAAAGCATTAATTGTCAATTCCCGTTCACAACATCTGCAGGACAGCACTATCTGGCGGGTCAACTTCTCGCGTGTAGAATGGGATACCAAAGTTGTAGATGGTAAAAATGTGAAGCTAACGGATGATAAAGGCAGGCCTTTGCCGGAGCATAACTGGTCGTGGTCGCCGCAGGGATTGATCGCTATGCATTATCCTGAAAGATGGGGGTATATCCAGTTTAGTAAGCAGCCTGTAAACTCGGTAACATTCAATTTGCCTTATGCCGAGGAGCAGAAAAAATATTTATGGCTGATCTACTATAAACAGAAACAATGGCTTAGCGAACACAAAGCTTATGCCGCAACGTTGCATGAATTGGGTATTGACGCTCATGCGAACATAAACAACAAACAGAATACATTACAACTGGAAGCCACCAATCACCAGTTTATGGCGTTTATAAAAGACAGCGAGGGGAAGGAAGTATGGGCCATAGACCAGGCTGGATGGGTGCAAAAGAATCCTGATCGTCGTTATGAATAAACGCGATTTTTAAGAACGTAACCTGTCGATCAATCTTTTTGCTCAGCAAAAAATAAAGCTTTCAATTCAGTTGCATCATCCGGTTTCATCTTCCCGCCAAGGATCAACCTTAACTGGCGGCGGCGTAATGCTCCGTCGAATAGAATTTTATCTTCCTCCGTTTGCGGTTCAACCGCAGGAACAGGTATGGTGCGCCCGCTTTGATCAACAGCTACAAAGGTGTAATAAGCCTCATTGCTTTTAACTTTTGTTCCCGAAGGTATATTTTGCGCCCATACATCCAGGCGAACCTCTACAGAAGTATTAAACGCGCGGGTAACCTTCGCCTCCAGCGTCACAACATCGCCTAATTTGATAGAATGCTTAAAGGAAACATTATCAACAGATGCCGTTACCACAATTCGGTTGCAATGCTTTTGCGCCGAAATAGCGGCAGCAATATCCATCCAGTGTAACAGGCGCCCCCCCATCAGGTTATTCAAAGTATTGGTATCGTTGGGCAATACCAGTTCGTTCATTATCGTGTGCGAGTCCTTAGGGGTTTTAGCGTCCATAGTTGAAATTTTTGCAAAGATAGCATTTTGACATGCAACAACTCTTCGCATAAAGATTTAGGCTAAAGCCATTTGATTGTTCTTGCTTACTCGTTGGCTAAAGCCAACGGCAATGAATATAAAAAGAAAGGCAGAAATTCGAAATTCATTGCCGTCCCATTTATGGGACGGAAGAGATAAAAGGATAAATGGGCTTTAGCCCCAAAATCACGTAGACTTTAAAAGCAACTTTATGGAATATGTAAAAGGAATTGAATGGCTAATTTTTTGCGGCTTTCACAGGACGATATCCCACTAACTCAGTCCATCTTGCACCAGCGGGATGATAATAAACCAGTAACTGATATTCATTCTCGGTTTCGAAGTGAGAGCCTTCGAAGAAACCGTCATCAGGCTTTTGAGTATTTTTCGGTACCCAAACATATTCATAGTCGTAAACTCCTTGCTTTAACAGCAGTTTAATATAATACCTGTTCTTAGCAGCATCAAAATCCAATTTGCTGTTTTCATCCATACGGTAATTGTTGAACTGACCTATGATGTAAGCGGAGCCATCACCTGCGCTTTTAGTACTTGCCAGGGTGAAATACATATGCGCATAATCGGCGTCAATACGCGGATCGCTTCCATCCTGGTTATTGATATAGAAGTTGCCGTCGTTATCATAGAATAAAGTGTAATTAGGCTGATCAAGGGTAGGGTCGGTAAGCAGAATAACGGTATTAGCAGTATCGCGGTAGATGTGCTGTATACGCTCAGAGTTCAGCTTCAAACTACGCGTATCAAAGTGCCGGAACTCGTTTAAGCCAGGAAAATCAAAAGTACTTATATCATTATAAACCAGGGTTGTTCCTCTAATGCTTGATGGCTGTGTACTCACCTGCATCGTCTCCGGGCGTGCATTCTGCATAACGAAAGCCTTGATATCATAATTCGGGTTTTGTACTCTTAATGCGCCGTAGTTGATTTGCAGGTTGAGCTTCTGGTTGGTCTGCCGTAAATTATTGTCCGATGATGGAACCATCTCAGCCATGGTAGATACTTTGGTATCAAGCACATAAAAACGCTGAATGATCAACAGCTTTGATTTATCACCATTCTCATAAACCTTCAACACATAATTGCCAGATATTTTGGGCTTGATATTCTCGTTAGGCAACTTGATTTGGTAGTGAGTGAACTTCTGAAGCGTTGCTGTAGAGTAACTATAACTGAGTATTCTGTCCTCAGTAAAGTTTTGCAAATATTCAATCGGCGAAAGAATCGAGGGGTTCCAGTTTTCGTCACAATGCTCAATTGTATAATACAGATCGCGCGTACCACCATGCAGATCGTCAAAGTCTAATTGCAGCTGTTCTTCTGAATTAAACTTAATAATAGGAAATGAAGGGTTCTTTTTAGTATTAAAAAACTCTACAGTTTTAATCTCTGGCCTTAGAATCTGGTTAGTGTAGGATTGGGCGAAAGTGTGAATAGCAATAAACAGTGCAAAGGCAGCAGAAAGTATCTTTTTTATCATAGTTGATATGAACTAAATTTCAATAAAAACCTTTTGCCTTAATCACTGATTAACCAGTCACCGGTTAACTGATCTCCAGGATATGCTCAGCCAAATTCTCCCACTTAGCCTGAATCTCTTTAAGCTCCAGTTTTTTAAGCTGGTAAGCGTCGGTTACATTCTGCGCTTTTACAGCATCAGTATAGAGTTTATCATCAGCCAGCTGATTTTCCAGCCCCTTAACTTCTTTTTCCAACGATTCTATCTGCTGCTCCATGGCTGCCAACTCCTGGTTCAGTTTTTTTAGCTGTTTTGCCTTTTCGTCATCTGGCTTTTTCGCAGCAACGGATTCTTTCTTTTCTTCCTTTTTCTCAGGTTTTGGAGCTTGCTCAGCTTTTGGCTGCAATTTACGTTTAGCATACCAATGATCGTACTCCTGATAAGTACCCGGATAGGTAACAATCTTATGATCTTCAATAAACCATATCTTGTTGGCCACATTATCCAGGAAATAACGGTCGTGCGATACAACGATGATAGTTCCCTCATACTGCTGTAATGCCTGTATCAGGATGTTCACCGACTGCATATCCAGGTGGTTGGTAGGCTCATCCAGGATCAGGAAGTTAGCATCTGCCGTCAACGCTTTGGCCAACGCCACGCGTGATTTTTCACCACCTGAAAGTACCTTGATCTTCTTAAATACATCATCGCCTGTGAACAGGAACGAACCTAAAATAGTCCGCAGTTCCGTCTCGTTATGTTTTGGCGCGAATGATTGCAGCTCGCCTAATATGGTATTTTCCAAATGCAAAGCCTCCAATTGATGCTGTGCAAAGAAAGTTTGTGTTACGTTATGACCTTGTTGTACCGATCCGGTGAAGTTTTTATCCGCACCCGCGATAATACGCAGTAAGGTAGATTTACCTTTACCATTGGCACCGATCAAAGCGATTTTATCACCTTTTTCAATCAACGCCTCAGCGTCATCTAATATTTCAATAGTTGGGAAACTCTTGGCGACATGTTCCAAAGTCACCACGTGCCTGCCTGATTGTCTCGAGAAACGGAAGGAGAAGCTTACCTCTGGGTTATCATCATCCACGTCGTCTACACGCTCTAATTTATCCAATGCTTTTATGCGCGACTGGGCCATTTTAGCTTTTGATGCCTTTGCCCTGAAACGTTCGATCAGGCGTTCTTCCTGTCTTATTTTTGCCTGCTGGTTCTTAAACTCTCCGCGCTGAATTTCTTCACGCTGGGATTTTTCTTCCAGGTAGAACGTATAATTCCCTGCATAAACAGTCAGCTTGCCTTTGCGCGATTCAACTGTACGGTTGATCACACGGTCAAGGAACCATCTATCGTGCGAAACGATGATGATCGCACCTTCAAAAGCCTTCAGGTATTCTTCCAGCCATTGGATAGAAGGTAAGTCTAAGTGGTTGGTCGGCTCATCCAGTAACAGAATATCAGGTGCCTGCAACAGTATCTTGGCCAGCATCACGCGCATACGCCACCCACCCGAGAACTCGCTTAATTTACGATGGGTATCCGGCTCGGTAAAACCCAGACCGGCTAAAATTTCATGCGCTTTGTATTCAATGTTGTAACCGTCGAGCAGTTCAAACTCATGCTGTTTATCGCTTAGTTTATGCAGCAGGTCCTCGCTGTAATCTGTCTCTAGTTTTTTAAGCAGAACTTCTATTTCGTCATGCAGTTGGTTCTGGCGCTCAAAAGCTTCCATCGCCACATGCAATATGTTTTTGTCTGACGAATAGCTGAGCAGATCCTGGTTCAGGTAACCCATTGTAAGGTCCTTCGCCATGGATATCGTACCCGAAGTAGCTGTATAGTCGCCGACAATTAACTTTAGAAGGGTGGTTTTACCGGTGCCATTGGCGCCGATAAGACCAATTTTTTCACCAGGTTTTATGTGCCAGTTGGCTTCATCATACAGGGCCCGCGCACCAATCTCGAACGTAAGGTTATTAATAGCAATCATTTGCGCGCAAAGATACCGTTTTTGAGGCGAAAGGAGAAGGGTGGTTAAGTAATATCGAATTTCGAATGTTCAATTTCGAATTTAGTAAGGAGTAGACCTTAACCACTACAACATCTACAACCATTACAACCACTTCAACCAAAACTATTAACTTCGCGGCATGTATCAGTTGATTAAGCCTCTTCTATTTCAGTTCGATCCCGAAAAAGTGCATTATTTCGTTACCCGCAACCTGAAGCGGTTTAACCGTTTTCCAGGCGGAACAGCGTTTAGCAGGATGTTTTGGGACCTGGAAGATAAACGGCTGGAGAAAGAAGTTTTTGGGTTGAAGTTTAACAACCCTGTTGGATTGGCGGCCGGTTTTGATAAGAATGCGGAGATGATCTATGAAATGGGCAACCTGGGGTTTGGCTTTGTCGAGGTAGGTACGGTAACCCCATTGCCGCAGCCAGGCAATTTAAAGCCAAGGATGTTCCGCCTGCCGCCCGATAAGGCGCTGATCAACCGCATGGGCTTTAACAATCAGGGTGTTGATGTAGCTGCGGAAAGAATCGCTGCTTATCGCCGCGATGCAAAAAAGTCACAAAAAGGGTTGATCATAGGAGGGAATATCGGCAAGAATAAAGTCACACCTAATGAGGAAGCGGTAAATGATTATATCAAATGTTTTGACCGCCTGTTTGATGTGGTGGATTATTTTGTGGTGAATGTAAGTTCCCCTAATACCCCTGGCTTGCGTGCTTTACAGGAGAAAGAACCTCTGATGCATATTCTGAATACGCTGCAGCAGCGAAATTCGAAAAATGGTATCAGCAGGCCAATTCTATTAAAAATCGCCCCTGATTTGACGAATGAGCAATTGGATGATATTGTCGATATCGTAAAAGAAACCAAAATAGCAGGTATCATCGCCACTAACACTACAATTGTGCGCGAAGGGTTAAAATCTGAAAAATTAAGCGGTGAAACCGGCGGACTGAGTGGAAAACCACTTACGCAACGGTCGACCGAAGTGATACGTTACCTTTCTAAAAAATCAAATGGCGCATTCCCGATCATCGGTGTTGGAGGGATACACTCACCTGAGGATGCGATGGAAAAATTGAAAGCAGGTGCATCACTGATCCAGCTTTATACCGGATTCATTTATGAAGGACCGGGACTGATCAAACGGATCAATAAAAAAATCCTGTCAGCAAAAAACTAACAGGATTTGTATTTCCTTTTTGTAGAGACGCAATGCATCACGTCTCGTCTTTGTCCGGGAAGAAAAATTATTTTCCAGCTACCGCTTTAGCTAAAGCAGCGTTATTTTTGTCGATCTGGCTGTTTTTTGGTTCAGCAGAACGGCTGCCTAATTCGATGTTAGTAGCCAGTTTCAAACCCTGTACTTCTAAGCGGGAAAAAGTTTTATTTCTTCTGTCTTTTCTTTTTAAACGAGTAACGCCCATGGTGTTCTATTTTTAATTTTTTAAACCTCGAGGTCGGAAGCGGATTCGAACCGCTGTAAAAGGTTTTGCAGACCTCTGCCTAGCCACTCGGCCATCCGACCATTTTTTAAGGAGTGCAAAAATAGTAATTATTTATTGGCTGCCAAGTTTATTTGTCAGATTTATTACGAATAATAGCCTGCAAACGTTATTTTCTGGTTATCTCCGAACAAAACAACGCCGTAGCAATAGCCACATTCAATGATTCGGCCTTGCCAATACGAGGAATAGTGATGGCTCTGTTGACCATTCTTTGTACTTCCGGACGTAATCCATTCCCTTCATTTCCCATCACGATCAAGCCCTCTTTGCCAAAATCTGTACTGTAAATATTCTCCCCATCCAGTAATGCACCGAATACGGGTAGCTTTATTTCAGGTAGAAATTCGGTTAGTGAAGTATAATGAACTTTTACCCTTGCCAGCGAGCCCATGCAGGCCTGAACCACCTTTGGATTATAGGCATCGACCGTATCTTCCGAACAAATAATATTGCCGATGGCAAACCAGTCGGCAATGCGGATGATGGTACCCATATTACCAGGATCCTGTATGCCATCCAGCACTAATGAAAACTTTCCTTTTAGCTGTTCGTGTTGCAAAACGGGCCATTTAGGGATGTTTATCAGAGCCAGTGCATCTTGAGGTGTTTTTAAACTGCTTACCTTCTCCAGTTCTGTGACAGAAATTTCACAGAAGTTTATTTTTTGGGATAATTTCAGCACTTTTGAATCGAACGAATGCGTGTAGTAAACGGCCTCTGTCTTATATGCCGAATTGATGAATTCGGTAATAGATTTATGGCCTTCTACAATAAATAAACCATGTTCGCGGCGAAACTTTTTTTGTTGTAATGACTTTAATAAATTGATCTGAGATTTTGAAAGCATATAATAAACCTGAAGGGTATCGCCTTACAATATTAAGTATTTTGCTCCTCTTTCTGGCGTCGTCATGCGGTTTGACTCACCGGCTGAAGGATAATGAGGCACTTATCAGGAAAATTACTATAAAAGGTGTTGATAAACAATTCTCGGAAGCTGCAGTGAATTATGTCGACAAAGAACAGCAACCCAATAATGCCCTCAACCTGAAATTATATTACTGGTTCAGCAAAAACGGAAAAAGAGATATAGGCGAATCTCCTAATTTAGTGGATAGTACACTGGTGGAGTTCTCAAGATTGCAAATACAGAAGTTTTTACAAAATAAAGGGTACCTCAAAGCCAAGGTCGCCGACAGTATCAGGGTAAAAAAGAAAAGAGCCGAACTGATATTTACAGCGACAGAAGGCCCGATGTTTAAGGTGAGAGGTTTTACTGATAGTATCGCCGACAAAAAAATGCAGGGATTATACCGTGCCAATGCTGGCAGGCTAACTCATATCAGGCCGGGCGAGAGATTTGATACAGACAGTTTAGCCGCTGAGCGCGATGAAATGTATTTGTTGATGAAGCGGAACGGTTATTATGATTTTTTCAGGCAATATATTACTTTCAATTCCGACACAACGTTTAATAACGGCATTGCTGATGTGAAAATGATCATCGATAACCCGCCTGGTAAATCAGCGCATCCTATTTATAAGATCAATAACACATTAATAACGGTATCAACCAGCAACGGGCGCACACCAGGGAAGGTGGACACGATGCAGGTTGATTCACAATTCAGGTTTGTCGATTTCTCTAAGAAATTCCAGCCAAGGATAATCGAGATATACAGTTTCCAGAAGAAGGGGGATTTATATAATATTGATAAGCAATCGCTTACTACATCCAGGCTTTCTGAATTAAATGTGTTCCGCAACGTGCCTAACCCCACTTACGAAAAGTTGCCGGACAGTACCAATCGCCTGAATACCAAAATAGATTTGGTGCCTTTAAAACAAATGTCGGACCGGGTGGAAGGCGAGTTCCTGTTTAATGCGGGCAGATATGGATTTAGCGCAGGTAACACTTTTACCGACCGGAATATATTTAAGACCGCAGCCACCTTACAGATCAAATTCAATTATAGCGTATTGTTTGATAACGGTTCGTCGAATGCGGGGGCTATTGAAAACCAGGAGTTTAAACTGGGCGGAACAGTAACCTATCCGCAGATATTATCGCCATTCAATCTGCCTGTTTTGGGAAAATACGGGGTGCCGCACACCTCGTTTTCAAGCAACTATTCATTGTTCTTCCAGAAGGGCTTAGTAGAACGAACAAGTTTTGTCAATTCAATAACTTACGACTTTACCGAAACCCCTGATAAAGTCCATACGCTCACACCAATAGACATTGAATTTTCAAAAGGAAATATCGATACTGCTGCGAAGAGGAAACTGTTAGATAGAAACTATTATTCATATGTCTACCTGATTGGTCGGACTGTTTTTTCATCCGGAAGTCAATATACATATCAGTTAAATGCCAATAAACTAAATACATATAAGAATTTTCTTTATTTCAGGGGGTCGCTTGATATAGGTGGGAATACTCTTTGGGGATTAACTAAACTGCTCAACACCCCAAGAGATACGTCTGGTCAGCGTACAATTTTTGGGTATACATTTGCACAATATGCAAAGGGTGAGATTGACCTGAGATTTTACAAAAGTTTTGGCGGAGAGAAGCAATTAGTGTTCCGTATCAATCCGGGCATTGGTGTACCTTACGGGAATAGTTCACAGTTGGTGTTTGAGAAGAATTTTTACACTGGCGGTGCAAACGATATCCGCGCCTGGTTGCCGCGAACTTTAGGCCCCGGCCTGTTCAATCGGGGGTTAGCCTATGCTGGTGATACCACAACCTTAAAGCGTCTGAAATACCTGGATCAGTTTGGTGAAATAAAATTTGTTTCGAACCTGGAGTACCGGTACAAACTCGCCAATGACTTTTTCGGCTCGAAGTTAAAAGGTGCGGTTTTTGTTGATGCAGGTAACGTTTGGCGTTTGCATAAACAAGTTGAGAACCCCAACGGTGAGTTTAAGGTGGGTGAACTTTGGCAATCCACGGCAATTGGCATTGGTACAGGCCTTCGTTTCGATCTGGGCTTTTTTGTTTTCAGGTTTGATGCCGCGCTTAAATTTAAAGACCCTGAGTTTACCGGCTCTGATCAATGGGTACTTGTCAACCACTTCGATGAACTGTTTCACACCGGAGATTTCAAAAGGGCCTACAAAGCATCCAACTACGACAGCTTCAACTTCATGCAGCTTAACTTCGGTATAGGACTGCCGTTTTAGTTTTAATGAGTGAATTAGTGAATGACTGAATTAGTTAAGTAGTTGATTAAGTTAAACCACGCAACCTCTGCAACCACATCACCTACTTAAAAATTCCTTTCAATCCATCAAAAATGCTCTCGAAAAATGTAGGAATACCCAGCCCTGCATGATGATTAAAATACAGGAAGATGCAAAAGATAATAATGGCAAAAATGATAAACCGTTTGAATATATAACTCAGTACCACAAGTAATACTGGGATAATCAGTAAGACCATCCAACTTATATGTATAGGCACCAATTTATCATCGGTTTTATAAACATAGTACAATAGCGAATGCGTGCCCGAATCGTTCACGTGCTTTACATATAAAAAGCTCGATTTATCTAATTTATGACGGTAGAAAGCGGTGCCTTTTTCAAATTTTAATTGCTCGTCAAAACCATTTACTGAGAATGAGAATTTCCCGTTAACGTTTTCGAGAATATTATTGGATGTATCGGTCGCTACAATGGCTATTTCATCCTTAGCAAAAGGATTACCTTTTACTTCAAAATGTTTAATGGTAACGGTATCAGCAAAAACAAAACTAATGGATATTATAGTCAGGCAGATGGATAATAAAAGCTTTTTCATGTGAAGATTATGCGCATAAAATTAATCAAAAGTTCATTTCCCTTAATTCCATATTTTGATGGGCAATAGTAGCAGCAATATGGCATTTGTAACCCGGATTAACATTTAACGGTGTGATGTGGTAAGTAATATCATCATAAACAAGTTCTTCTCCTGATACATCAACGGAATTTAAAGGCGTGCTAAAACCAGAACCAATAGATTTTAAAACAGCTTCCTTTTTCGTCCAAAAATTATAAAAACCATCAAATTTATTAAGGTAGTTATTGATGTGATGCCATTCGTTCGGGGTAAAGAAGTCGGTAAAATCGGCAAAATCTAATTCATTTATTTGTTCAATGTCGATGCCGATCTGTCCCTCATCAGTTATGGCACAAATAACAATGTTGCCTGAGTGAGCTATGTTAAAATCAGGCCTGCAATCAAAGCAAGGACGACGGTACTCATTGTATTGCAGGTCGGCCAGGGAGTTCTTGCTGTTATATTCTTTTAACAATTCCAAAAGCAGCAATTTGCCGCAAACGGATAATTGCATATCCATCCATTGCCTTTTTCGTAAAGCTTCTTGTCGTAGGCTCTCGGGCAGCAACGCCAGCTTATCAACAAGCTCCGGGTCGCTCCATTGATGCTTAATTTCAGTGTAACAGCAAGTTATCATTGAGTGCTAAAGTGCTTATTATTTTGATTAAAAAGTAGTAAAAGATTTACACACATTGCTTGTTTTGATGCACAAACTATAACTATTATTGAGTTGTATAAACCTTCAGATGTTCTTATCGTCTTATACACCTGAAAGCGAATAAGAAGGCTTGTTTTATGAATGATTTAAGTATAATAATTGGCGCTGATCGCCCGGATCTGATCAGGGAGGAAACACTTGTGTCTCTGTTTTCCGAGTCAGCGCAACGGTATGCGGATAAAACGGCCCTCATATTTCACAATGAAAAATTGACCTATGCTGAACTTGATCAGTGGGGCGACGCAGTGGCGGCTTACCTGGCAGAAAGCGGCATTGGCCGGGGACATTATGTTGGCGTATGGTGGCAACGTGGCTTTGAATTGCACGCAGCTATTCTGGGTATCGTAAAAGCCGGAGCAACCTATGTGCCTGTCGACCGCGAGATACCTGCTGAAAGGGTAGAAGTGATCATGGATGAGGTAGGTGCTTCAGCCTGCTTCAGTATGCAACAGCTTAATGTGGAATGCAAGATGCTGCAGGTACCAGGATCGCCCTCAGACAGCGGAAAGAAATGGGATAAAGTTAGCATTGGCCCCGAGCCCAATGACTGCGCTTATGTGCTCTACACTTCAGGCAGCACGGGCAAGCCTAAAGGTATACCTATAAGCCACAAACAGATCTGCCATTTGGTGCGCGCGGAACAGTCAGTTTTTAGTATCAATGCTGACGATAAAGTATACCAGGGCTTCTCGGTATCATTTGATATGTGGTGCGAGGAAACCTGGATCAGTTACTTCGCAGGAGCGACACTTTGGGTGGCGGACAATACGACGTCAAAAGCTATTGATGAATTGGGCGACACTTTAAAAAGAGAAAATATAACCATCCTCCACGCGGTGCCAAGTTTATTGGCCGTGATGGAGGATACTATACCATCGCTGCGGTTGGTGAATGCCGGAGGTGAAGCCTGTACCCCACAGGTGCTGGCAAAATGGGCGCATGATGGCATCAAATTTTATAACAGCTATGGCCCTACCGAAACTACGGTAACGGCTACTATTGGCGAATTGCACCAGGGTGATCAGATTGTGATAGGACAACCGTTACCAAATTACAACCTGGCTGTAGTAGATGAAAAAATGAATCCGGTGCCTTATGGCGAAGCCGGGGAGTTGGTGATCACTGGTCCCGGGGTATCAAATGGCTATGTAAAACTGCCTCAATTGACGCAGGAAAAATTTGTGCAAAAGCCTGCTTCATTATCTATACTGCCCGGAGACATTGTATACCGAACCGGCGATGCGGCAATAATTAATAAAGACGGTAGTGTTGATTTGCAGGGCCGTTTTGATGACCAGATCAAATTGCGGGGGTATCGGATAGAGTTGGGTGAAATTGAAAATAGATTGAATGGTATAACCGGCGTATTATCAGCAGCCGTTGCAGTGCGAAAGGACGGAACGGGGCAGGATCAGTTGGTAGGTTATGTAGTAATGGAAGACCAGGTTTGTATTGAAGAGAATCTTTTCAGGCTGGAACTGGCGAAAGCTTTGCCAGCATATATGGTACCTGGAACCATAATTACCATGCCTGAAATGCCGCGCATGCCAAGCGGAAAGATCAACCGGAAGGCTTTGCCTACGCCTGAGTCATTTAGCATGGATCAGAACAGTCAGGCACGGGAAACGATGGACCTGAATGCACCGGCGCATGACCGGATACTGGCAATCCTACGCCGGGTATTTCCGAACAAGACGATTGAGCCGTCAATGGATTTTTTTGACGACCTGGGAGGGCACTCCTTGCTGGCCGCGGGTTTTGTATCACAATTACGTCGCGACGCCGGGCTGCCGCATGCTTCACTAAAGGATGTGTATGTATATCGTCCGCTAAGCGCGCTAATTACCGTCTGGGATCAGCAACCGCAGGAGCAACAAACCAAAGCGCGTGAGTACAAAAAAGTACCGTTCCTGCGACATCTTGCTTGCTGGGTTGCGCAAACCATTTCATTGCTGATCATTTACGGTTTGTTTGCCTTCCAGATATTCATTCCCTATTTGGGGTATTATTATGTTGATCAGGAAACCGGGGTAATCGTGTATTCTATCATTACGTCGTTGTTGCTATTTTCGCTGATGCCACCCATTTTTACGGTCATCTGCCTTGCATCCAAGTGGCTGGTAATTGGTAAAATGAAAGAGGGCGATTACCCGCACTGGGGCGCATACTATTTCCGGTGGTGGTTTGTGAAAACGATGCAACGCCTGCTACCCGCACAATTCCTGAATGGCACGCCATTATATCCGTCATACCTTCGCATGCTCGGAATGAAAATAGCTGCCGATGCGCAGATCAGTGATTTTAGTTTTGGCGCTGAAGACCTGATCACCATCGGAAGCGACGCAAGCTTAAGTTCACAAACCAGCCTTAACAATGCATTTGTAGAAGATGGTATGTTGAAGTTGCGCAGGATCACTATCGGGGATCATGCCTATATCGGAAGTTGTGCAATGATTGATGGTGATAGCGTAATCGAAGATTGGGGCGAACTGCAGGACCTGAGTCATTTACAGGCCGGCAAAACCATCGCTCTGGGTGAGGTTTGGAAAGGCAGTCCGGCGCAGATGGTCGACAAGAAAAATATTGCCGATTTGCCGCAACCACTGCCGGTATCAAAATTAACACGCCGTAAGTATAAATTGGTGTTCAGCTTATTTATCCTGATATTCCCCTTTATCATCCTGCTGCCACTACTACCGACTATTATTTCCATTAACAAACTGGACAATGCAGCCGATGATTATGATTTCACTTATCTGATCGGTGCGCCAGGGTTAGCCTTATTGTATATCATTTTGTTCACGGCCGAAACTATTATTATCACGAGGCTGCTGCAGCGCAAAGTAAAACCAGGTAATTATTCAATCTATAGCATGTTTTATGTGCGTAAATGGTTTTCAGACCAAATGATGTCGTTAAGCCTGATCGTATTGCATCCTATTTATGCCACTGTATTTGTTTCAAGATTTTTCAGGGCGCTGGGGGCAAAAGTGGGTAAGGATACCGAAATATCGACAGCAAGCAGTGTTACGCATCCTTTATTAGAAATAGGCGATGGCGCCTTTGTAGCCGACGCGGTAACCTTAGGAGAAGCCGATGTTCGCGGCCAGCAATTAATATTAGACAAAACCACTATTGATAGCTACAGTTTTGTAGGCAACAGTGCACTGATCCCGCAGGGTTATCACCTCGAAGGCAATATGCTGATTGGCGTTTTATCAACTCCGCCGGATAAACAGCAAATGACCGATAGTAAGGCCCGCGACTGGTTTGGTTCGCCAGCCATACCATTGCCAAGGAGGCAGGAGAGTAATCCCTTCCCACCAGAACTGACCATCAGTCCTAAACGCCGTCGCAAATTGACGCGGGGTTTGGTGGAATTTATCCGTATTATACTTCCTGAAAGTGCGATTATCTGTTTTTCTATCCTGTTTATTGCCTATGGGCACGATCTGCTTGTAGATCAACCACTATGGAAGATCATCCTGTATTTTCCGTTTTATTACCTGTTTTTTATGGGTATTCCGGCTTTTTTGCTTACGGCATTATTAAAATGGCTGTTCATCGGTAAATACAAGCCCCAGCAAAAACCAATGTGGACATGGAAAGTATGGCGCAGCGAAGCCATTACATCAACCTACGAGGCGTTATCCATTCCGTTCCTGTTAGAATACATGCAGGGAACGCCCTGGTTGCCATTGTTTTTAAGACTGCTGGGCGTAAAAACAGGTAGACGCGTATGGATGAACACTACTGATATTACCGAATTTGATATGGTGACAATTGGTAACGATGCTGCCTTAAATGCTGATTGCGGTCCGCAAACACACTTGTTTGAGGATAGGGTAATGAAAATTGGAGCGGTGAAGATCGGCGCACGGAGCAGCATTGGTGCCGGAACAATCATTTTGTATGACAGTGAAGTAGGTGATGATACCAAAATTGAATCGCTATCGCTGGTGATGAAAGGCGAACGTCTTGCCCCGGCTACTGACTGGACCGGAAGCCCGGTAAAACCGCTATGATCCAGATATTGATTTAGTTACAGATTCAATTTTATTAAGTATAGGAACTATTACATTATAGTACTAATTTTAACTGATAATCCATCCCAAAAAATCTTCTGTTATGGCTTCCTTCACACTAAACATTAACAATCAATCGCATACGGTTGACGTTGATCCCGAGATGCCTTTATTATGGGTAATTCGCGACTTTATTGGCTTAAAAGGCACCAAGTTTGGTTGCGGAATTGCCCAGTGCGGAGCCTGTACGGTACATTTTGATGGTCAGCCCATTCGTTCATGCAGTTACCCGGTACAGGGCGCTGTTGGTAAAAAGATCACCACAATAGAAGGTATTTCTGAAAATACGGATCACCCTATACAGAAAGCCTGGATTGAATTGCAGGTGCCGCAATGTGGTTACTGCCAGTCGGGGCAAATTATGTCGGCAGCAGCACTGCTTAATCACAATCATCAACCTACTGATGCTGACATCGATGAAGCGATGTCTGGTAATATTTGCCGTTGCGGAACGTATCCCCGCATACGCAGGGCCATTCACAAGGCCGCCGATCTTATGAACGACAAACAAACCGCATAATTCCGGATATTAACTGCACTGAAATGGAACAATCAACAAATATAGACCGCCGCAAATTTTTGAGGATAACAGGCATTACTGGCACAGCCCTGGTGCTTGGCATAGGTTTTTTGGAAAGAGACAAAATAGGTAAGGTGTTTAACATGAGCGGTGGCGACGGTGAGCAGGGCTTTGCATTTACACCTTATGTATCGATCGAAAAATCCGGCACCATTACTATACTAAATCCGAAGTCAGAAATGGGGCAGGGGACCTATCAGTCGGTTCCTGCGTTGATAGCGGAAGAGCTTGGGGTGACACTCGACCAGGTTACCGTAAAATTCACCTCTGGGCAGTTGAATATTAAAGATCAGGCCACAGGCGGCAGTTCGTCTGTAAACAGTAATTATCTGCCGTTCCGCACTCTGGGGGCGTCAGCCAAAGAGATGCTGATAACAGCTGCAGCTAAGCAATGGAATGTGCCAGTTGGCGAATGTTATGCTGAAGATGCAAAAGTTTATCATAAACCATCAGGCAAAAGCCTGACTTATGGCGAACTAGCCGAACCTGCATCCAAACTGGAAGTGCCGAAAAAGCCGGTATTAAAGGACGCCAAAGATTTCAAGATGCTGGGCAAAGCGACACCGCGTTTAGATATTCCTTTGAAAGTATCAGGAAAGGCCAGGTTTGGTATCGATGCGGAAGTACCCGGTATGATGTACGCTTCAATTGAGCGCTGCCCCGTTATTGGTGGCAAACTGGTGAGCTATGACGATAAAGATGCACTCAAAGTAAAAGGTGTACAGCAGGTAGTAAAGGTTGAGCGTGTGTTCTTCAAAAACAAGTACACAGGTATAGCTGTAGTTGCTGATAACTACTGGGCTGCTCTGCAAGGTCGTAAGGCATTAAAAATACAATGGGATTACCAGGGCTTTGATAAATTTAATTCGAAAGACTATGAACAAAGCCTGAGAGATTTGAGTAAACAGGAAGGCATTGTTGCGCATAAAGAAGGTGATTTCGATAGTAATTTTGGTTCAGCTGCACATAAAGTGGAGGCTTTTTACGAAACGCCATTTGTTACCCACTCCCCAATGGAACCGATGAACTGCACTGCCGACTGGAAAGATGGAAAACTGGAGATATGGGTATCATCACAAGGAGCGGAATGGACAAGAGACAGCGTGGCTGAAGCTTTGGGTATACCTAAGGAAAGCATCCATGTTAATATGCAGTTTAATGGCGGCGGTTTTGGCAGGCGCATTTCGCAGGATTATGCCGTCGAGGCTGCTAATCTTTCAAAATCCATCAATAAACCCGTCAAGTTGCTTTGGACAAGAGAAGATGATACTGAGATGGGACCTTTCCGCCCTGCTACATTTTCAGCAATGAAAGGTGGGATATCCGGCGGAAAAGTGGTTGCATTTCAGCATAAGGTAATCTCTCCATCAATTAATGCTACCATCAGCCCCAAATATGATAAGACAAAGGCGGACGATGATATGATGGAGGGGACAGGCTCACAGCCCTACGAAATACCGAATATGAAAAACACCTATGTGTTTTCGGATATTCATTTGCCATTAACCTGGTGGCGTTCGGTAACTTCATCTACTGTGGCATTTCCACATGAGAGTTTTATTGATGAGCTGGCAGTAGCGACAGGTAAAGATCCATTGGAATTCAGACTGGGAATGCTGACCAAACCATCGGACACCAAACGGGTGCTGACTAAATTAAAAGAGGTTTCGGGTTGGGATAAACCGCTACCAGCCGGCAAAGGCCGGGGAATTGCACAATGGGTTTTCTTTGCAGGACTATGCGGACATGTAGTTGAGGTTTCTAAAGTAAAGGACGATGCAGTAAAGGTGGATAAAGTTTACGCAGTGATTGATTTAGGTACTGTGGTAAACCCTGATAATGTGAAGTCGCAGGTGGAAGGAGCAATTGTCATGGCTTTAACGGCTGCTACAAAAGATGCAATAACCTTTGAAAAAGGCAAAACTGAGCAAACAAATTTCCACAATAACCGGATGGTGAGAATGAATGAAGTTCCGGAGATTGAGGTTCATATCCTGGCAGACGGTGGTCCGGTTATAAAAGGTGTTGGCGAGCCGGGATTACCATCACTTGCGCCTGCTTTATGTAACGCTGTTTATGCAGCCACTGGTAAACGCATCCGTAAATTGCCTTTTGACCTGAATAAAATATCGTAGGGACGCATTGAAAAAAATGTGTAGAGACGCGATGCATCGCGTCTCTAACTATAGCGTTTATTTAGCATACAATACCTGTATGCCGGTCACCTCTCTTATGCATCTTGCTGGTTTTTTCTCATCCTGAACGATGACGCGAAACGGCCCTTCGCCTGATGGCAAGGGTTTGCCATCTACCTGGTCGGCAAGGATAATGGTTTTGTCAGTAAATGCTTTGTCGAGCTCTGCAAGTGCAAACACCACCTGGTAGTTGTCGCTGGCAGTAATCAAAATATATTTGGCAAGATTTTTACCTTTCAGATCGGGGCCCAAAGTAGCGCCTGCTTTTTTCAGAATATCAACCAGGATGACACCGGTATAAGTATGATCTTTGCCGTCATGGTCTTTTCTGGTGACGGTTGTTTGTGTGTATTGATGCAGGTCGTCTGCGTTGATCGTCATCGGGGTAGTTACTTCGCCACTGATTTTGATAGAAGCGGTTTGGGCTTTGGTAGTGTTGCCGGCAATAAGGCACAGCCCAGTAAATGCCAGGGCTAGTAAATGTTTTTTCATGGTAAGGGTTTTGTATTTCAAATATTATAAAATGTCACAAATAAAACGGCACAAAATTTTCATCCGCCAGTTCACATTCAACCAGCATAGAGGTAAATAGGATGTCACCAAAAATATTGGCTATAGCTGTATCTGCAGCATCCCTGCCGGTAGCTATTTTGATCAGACCGTTTAACGGTACCAGTTTTGTGGCATCAAATAATATCCACTCATCGCCAATATAGGCTTCAAAGCAGGCATGAAAGTCACCCGGCTTTAACTGGTACGCGTATCCTGTAAAATAACGTGCAGGTATAGTAAGGGCACGGCAAAGTGCGATGCCCAAATGGGCAAAATCGCGGCATACTCCGGCTTGTTGGGTAACCGTATCATAGGCGGATGTCTGTGAATTAGTCGAGCCGCTGCGGTATTCAACATTTCTATTGATCCAATTAGCCAGCGTAACTACTTTTTCAAAGGGGTTTTCGATATTACCGAAGAGGTTATGGGCAAGCCTGAACAATTTATCTGACTGGCAGTAGCGGCTGGGATATAAAAAAGGCAATACCAATGGGTCCATTTTACCGATCAGTATTTCCTCGCGGCTGGTATGGTCTTTAATTTCGAAGTTATTATCAACGGTAGCTTTATAGTTGATCTGAAGGTTTCCTTCTTTCTCAATTTCCAAACGGATGATCCTATTTTCGCCATTAACGGAGAACAATTCTTCCACCTTTACATAAGGTTCGATGATGAATGTTTCCTCCAATACCGCTTGAGTTGGCGTTCGCAGAGCGTGAATATTAATTATCAGCGTTCCCGCGGATCTGATCTCATACCCCATTTCAGCGGAAACACTAAATTTCATATTTTTTAGTTACTATGATTTATAAATTATTCTTTCTTTGGAATTTTGGCCCGTCAAGCCAACCACTTAATTAATACAACTAATCTAACCAATACAACCAAATTAATTTTTTTCGTTGTTTGGTAGTTTGGAAAACGCCGGCTCCATCCATTCATCCGGGATATCTTCAAGTGCTTTCTTTAATTCTTCTGCCCATTGCGTCGATATATCCTGCAAATCCTTCTGCTCGTACCGCTGCTCTGCCAGTTCGTAGCTGTCTTTTTTATAAAGGACAACATCAATAGGAAAGTCGACATTATTCGAGCTTACCCTTGTTGAATCGAACGATAAAAACCCCGCTTTCAAAGCCACCCGCATGTTTGTATTCTCAGTGAGTGTACGGTTTAATATCGCTTTACCGTGCCCTGAATTTCCTATGATGACATAAGGCGCGCCTTGCTCCAGCTCAACCCAATTGCCCTCAGGAAATAGAAGAAACAGTTTATGCTCTTTATCGTCCTTTAGCTGACCGCCGATGATGGTATTCAGGTCGAACTTAAAGCCGGCCTTTTCCAATGATTCTTTATCCTCCTCAGCAACACGTTTTATTTGCTGACCAAAAGCATTAGCGGCTTTGTACAACTTGTTGAATTCCTGGGTTTCCAATTGCTCCCGAAAATAAACTACTGCCTTATCCCTTACAGACCGTAAACCACTTGTCATGATAAAAAGCGAAAAATTGTCCTTTTGTTCAACAAAAATTTTCTTTTTAACAGCAGTTTCAGTTCCGGATGTAATCAGCGTATCGGCAATGGCTACAAGTCCTTCTTTTACCTTTATTCCTAAGCAATAGGTCATAGCATATTTTAATCTGGCCGACAAATTAATCAAATAAAAACCATTCCATTGGTATAAATAGGTATTTGTCTTTCTGTTTGCAGCCGTAACTGCTCATTTAGAATGTGTTTGTGCAAAAATTCTATACTTAATATTTGTTGATATTAAAATAATAGCTATCATTGTGTCGTGTTGACACTAAGTGTTGGAGCAATAAGTAAAACCGGCTGCAGCTACTAAAAATAATCCGCACACATTAACTATTACATATCAGCCCGGTTGTCGTAAAAAGTAACCGGGTTTTTTATTAAAAATCAGTACTTTAGCAGAGTTATCTAAATAAGCCTTGCCAGACAGCGTCACAACCAGGTACCAGACCTTTGAGTGGATCGACAATTTGAAAGTTGTATCCTTATTTGCAGTTGTTATATTACATACTGCCTCCCCTTTGTTAATGGATTTTAAAAATGCCAGTACCGGATATTGGCTGGTTGGCGACTTTTACAATGCCCTGGTCCGTTTTGGAGTACCTGTTTTTGTAATGATCACAGGTGCACTTGTCCTTCACAGGGAATATGAGGTGACCGATTTTCTAAAACGCCGCTTGTCGAGAATACTGTGGCCATTTTTGCTCTGGAGTCTTATTTATATTGCTTACGCATGGTACGACGAAGAAATTGCTTTCTCGGATAGTACCTTGACAAACATTCATACCGTTCTTCATCAGCTTAAATATGGTGCTTATTATCATTTGTGGTATGTATACATGCTCATAGGGCTTTACCTGTTTATGCCGGTTATCAGCAAATTTGTCCGCAATGCTTCCGAAAAGGAAATACGTTACTTTTTGCTGGTATGGTTTGTAATCATGATATTCAGCCAGCCTTATTTGTCGCGCTTTCAGCCTCTTATCGATGTCCATTATTTTATTGGCTATTCGGGTTACCTGGTGCTTGGACATTACCTGGCATTTAAAGAATTACCGGAGACGGGAATAAAAATACCTTTGATCATCTATTTTTTACTTTGCGTGGCCAGCATCACCATCGGAACCTATTTCCTATCCGTAAATACCAAAGGATTAAGCACGGTGATGTATGAGCCACTGGGCCCCTTTATAGTTCTATATGCTTCTGGAGTGTTTTTATTGGCAAGGGTATTCACATTTAAGTTACCTGAAGTGGTGATCAAATTACGTGCTATTGCCGGTGGGTTAAGTTTAGGAATTTACTTGTGCCATGCCTTATTCCTGACTTTATTAGATGGGCAGGAGATCAATTATAAGCTATTCAATCCTCTTTTTAGCATACCGCTTACTGCTTTAGCCTGCTTCATATTATCGTCATTTCTGATATTTATTATTAGCAAAATACCTGCTATCGGTAAATATATTGCAGGATAAAGTAAGCATAACTGCCGGATTCTTAACAGGTTTTATATCTTTGGAGATATTTTTAATTGTTTGACTTTCCAGGATTTTAATTTTAACGAACATTTAACCGAAGGTATCCTGAGTATGGGATACACCACGCCAACACCTATACAGGAAATGGCCATCCCGGTAGTATTAGAGGGTAAGGACCTGATTGCCTGCGCGCAAACGGGTACAGGTAAAACAGCATCTTATTTATTGCCGATTCTGCATAAGATTGCTGAGGCTGATGAGGGCCACAAAACCACTACATTGATATTGGCTCCTACCCGTGAATTGGCCCAGCAAATCGATCAGCAGGTTGAAGGACTGGCATACTTTACAGGCTTAAGCTCTATTGCAGTGTATGGCGGCGGAGACGGCATAGTGTATGAGCAGCAGCGCCGTGGTATACAAAATAAGGTAGATATCCTTATAGCTACACCGGGAAGGCTAATTGCGCACCTAACTTCAGGCATACTAAAGCTCGATCAGATTAAATACCTGATATTAGATGAAGCCGACCGGATGTTGGATATGGGTTTTATGGGTGACATTATGCGCATCATCCGTGATATACCGTCGCACAGGCAAACACTCCTGTTCTCAGCTACTATGCCGGGGCCGATACGCAAACTGGCTAATTCGATATTAAAACATCCGGAGCAGATCAATTTGGCCACCTCACAGCCGGCAGTAGGGATCAATCAGCAGATTTACAAAGTGCACAATGATCAAAAATCAAAATTGGTAGTTAAACTGCTTAAAGAAGGCAATTATACAAGTACCATCATTTTTGCCAATACCAAAGATGAAGTAAAGAGGCTGAGCAGGGAATTAAAAGCAGCACATGTCAAATCAAGTGCTTTTCACTCTGACTTTGAGCAAGCCGAACGTGAACAGATATTGCTGGACTTTAAAAATCGCGAATTACCCGTTATTATCGGTACCGATGCACTTTCACGTGGGATTGATGTGGAAGGTATCGACCTGGTGATCAATTACGACGTGCCATCTGATCCTGAGGATTACATCCACCGTATCGGCCGTACTGCGCGTGCTGAAACCACAGGAACAGCCATCACCCTGGTAAATGAGCGCGACAACCGGAAATTGAAAACCATTGAGGAACTGATAGGCAGAAGTATTGATGAAAATATTCTCCCGGCCGAATTGGGGGAGGCACCTGTGTTTAAAGCTCACAAATCATCTCAAAAAAGAAACAATAACCGCCGGAAATTCAAAAACAAAAAGAAAAGCCCTGGTAATAAAGCAGTGTAAATCTTTTATCAGACCTTATTTAATTTGAGGAAATACAGGTTGGAAACTGCCAGTATAATAAGCCATATATAGGGTTCAACAGCGTTAATGATAGAATCTCCACTATTAAAGTGAGCTATTGAAGCCGAAATTAAAACAATGCCAAAGCCTGCATAAGCCCATTCCTTTAGTATTGATGGAATTCGTGGAGTAAGCAGGGCGATCAATCCCAATATTTTGGCTATCAAAAGCTCAGTTCTGAAATAATGCGGAAAACCTAAGCATGATGAAACTAAGTGCTCCTGTCGAAGACCAGTAAATAATTTTATCTCTTTTCATCGTTGGAAATTTTAATTTGTTTTCACGTTGAATGATCGCTTTAATAACCGATCTCAATCGTAGTTCTGTAGGTTGCTTCATTGGTAATATTGTTTATCATAAAATGTGCAACGTCAGCCCGCGAAATACTGAGGCAATTCTTTAAAAAACTGTTGATAGCGAAACGATATTCGCCAGTAACTGGTTTATCAGTTAATCGGGGTGGGCGCACGATGGTCCAGTCTGTATCAGTCTCTTTTATAGTGTCTTCCATTAGCCGAAGATCATCATACATGTGTCTTAGTATTTTTTGAACAATGTATTTTTCAGCCAGCCGTACATAAAAAGGCAGCACCGGACTTATTTCTATTGCAGAAGCCGAGATAAAGAAAGCTCGCCGCACGCCCTTCTTTTTCATGGCTTTCAACAGGTTTTTATTTCCTTCAGAATACAATATGGTTGGTTTGCGGATGGTGTTGGTTCCCAGGGCAGAAATTACTGCATCCTTACCTTCCAAATAATCTTCAAAAGTTTCCGGGCACATCACATCCCCTTTTATAATCTGAAGATTGGGATGTGTAGTAGCCAGCTTAGCCGGGTTCCGAAGTAGCGCCGTGACCTTATGCCCGGCGTGGAGAGCAATTTCTACTGCCTGTTTTCCGATGCCTCCATTAGCACCTATCACCAGTATATTCAAAACCGTATTTGGATGTTCTATTTTCATTTGATAAATCTTAATTATTAATTGAATTTGAAGACACTCAATACAAAAATTGTCAGGAAAATAGCCAGCTGTGTAATGTGGAAAATGTTGAGTTTGTCCCTGATCTTTAGGATCTTATCGCTGACATTTATGCCGGATATTTCTTCGGGTAGTAGTTTTCTTAATCGCACGCCCAGTCTTCGTCCAAGGCCTATTCCATTGATCATTATTAGCAGGATTAACCCAAACTTTATCCTGAACCAGGTTTGCTCGCCAAAAACACCATGAGTGAGGTACATCATAGTTATACCTGAAATGAGTAGCAGGAGAAAGCCGCTTCCAAACACGATTTGAAGTTTTACCAAAGCTTCGCTAATGGCAAGCGCTTTGCCTTTATCTGCCCAATATTGCTTCCATATTTGTTTAAAAATCACATAGTCCATTAATGTCGTTCCTGCCATCATCGTTAGCCCGGTGATGTGCGTTACCAGGGCGGCATGGTAAATTGTTTCCGTTGTCATAATTGATGGTTTTAATACGTTTTCGTAGTTGTTTTATCAAATGTAATACGTTTTAGAATTATTAATCAAATCACGGAGTAATTTTGTTTATATTTACTGCGGAATCGTAATAAAATTGACATGAATAAGACAATTGCGCTGGTTAATGAATGGGGTAATTTTGAATTGGTCTATCCGGATGCGAATATTGACGACTTTTGCAGGCATTACCTTGCAACGCATCAAAAACAGAAAAACGCCGGTCCTTTAACGGGCGGCGTTGTACCGCCAACCAGCGAAGGGCTTTTATTAAAGATGATTGGCCGCATACACAAGCTGAATATGAGTTACGCAAATAATGCACTCGAAGGCACAGGTGTGAAGCAGGTAGAAGAATTTGGTATTCTGCTAACAGTACAACAGGAGCGCAACCCTAGAAAATCAGAAGTGATTTATGCCAATTTATTCGAACTATCCAGTGGGACGGACATGATGAACCGTCTGATAAAAAGGGGACTAATAAAAGAATACGATGATAAGGACGATAAACGCTCAAAGCGTATCGAGCTTACAGCGGCAGGGGCAAAGGCAATAGAGCTTTGTACCGCGCGTATGAGAAAAGTAGCCAGTATGATGACTATCGACCTTAGTGAGGACGATAAACAGCTATGCATCCAGCTTTTGAAAAATATAGAGGTTAAATACTCAGCGCTATGGCAGCAACATAAGGATAAGCCTTTTGATGAGGTTTATGACAATATGATGCCTGCTAAACAATAAATCATTACCGTTTGTCCTTTTTCAAAAACTCGTCTGTAAAATGCTGCTTTGATTTTGGCTTTGCGAATTTGTCAGCGTTGAATGATTGAGAGGCGCCTTTTGGAATAGTTAGACTTTGCCAATCGCTATCAGCAATCATTTTGGCGATGTAAACTATTTGTCCCACATGATAGGGATAATGCGCCAGTTGGCGGTTAATCGCCTCCATTACGGTATGCCCTTGGTTGCGGATATAAATGATCTTTTTCAGATCCTCGCCTGTTAGCTGTTTGAGTGCATCTAAAAGACAGGCCCACCCTTGATTCCATTTACTTCGCAATTCTTCTTTAGTATTTATAACACTTTCGAATTCGGCATCCCGGTTACGCCAATCTTTTTCACCGTCGGTGGTCAGAAAGTCTGTCCATCGTGAAAGCATATTACCCCATAAGTGCTGGACAATAATGGCAATGCTGTTGCTTTGCTCGTTATATTGCCAAAACAGTTTATCATCGGGCAGTTGAGCAATAGCCTTTTCACCCAGCAGTTTGTAATATTCAAACTGCTTGATCGAGCTTTCTAAATAATCGTTTTCCATAAAAAATCCCGGTAGTTACAAATCTCCATACGAAGTTAGGTAATTACCGGGATTCAGTCAGGCTGTATAATTATTATGCAACTGAAGTTTGGTACAGTTCTATCTTTCTCCAAAAATAATACAGCGCAAAAAGCAGTGCCAGGAATACGATAGGCATCACAATGAACAACACCGGATCATTCACGCAGATATGCGAAACCGCGGCACCAATTAATGTGAATGAAAAGCCCGCAAAAGCCCATTCTTTAATCGTTTTGTATCTGTTTTGCAATAACGCTGCAACACCTAACAGCTTGAGCACGGCCAAAAAACCCATCAGGTATATGGGATAGCCCATAGCATTCATTGCATCTACACCGGCCTTTGCTTTGGCCAGGCCGCCGCCTGCATCCATCACATGGAAAAGGCAGAATATGATATTCAGCACCCAGTAGGTGACCTTTATAGTTTTCGGACTCATGAGATTTCGATTTTTAATTTATTTACCCTGATTAGGATCATAATTAATCATCCAGCGAACACCAAATTTATCCAGGAACATACCAAAATAGGCACCCCAGAATTCCTTTTTGAAAGGAGCTTCAATTGTACCGCCTGCTGAGAGCCCGTTGAAAAAGTGGAGCGCTTCCTCTTCGCTGGTCGGACTGATTGATAAGCTGAAATTATTGCCCGTTTTTAATATCTGACCCATTGATTCAATCATATCAGTCGCCATCAATATATTCCCGTTTCCTATAGGAAGCGACATATGCATGATCTTGTTTTGCACTTCGGGAGGCATTTTGTCGCCACCAGGCGAATCTTTAAAACGCACCACTGCCAGAAACTCGGTACCGAAAACTGATTTGTAGAAGTTAAAAGCTTCTTCGGTATTACCGCTAAAATTTAAATAAGGATTTACTGTTGCCATTGTCTTATGTTTTTAATTGGTTCTATGTTAAATTATAAATATTTTGTTGCTACGGGAAATCATAGTTCAATTTCGGCCTTTTTTAAATGACCGGCAATGTTCTTTAATTGCCGGGCGTGCCTCCTGGTGTGAAAACAGGCAAACTGTATCCACTCTGTTTTTGTGATTAATCCAATTGTAGGCATCTCAAATGATGTGCATGTTTCGGTAAGATCATCTTTTCCGGCGACTTCCTCTATGCCATCAAAAGTTTTTGCGAGAGACGCGTGCAAAGAGGATATATCTTTCGGAGAATCTGAAGGGATAATAAAATCAGGTGATTTCATTTTGATGTCCATATTCAGGAATACATCACCGAACATTTTTACATGCTCTTCGGGGTTCCTTTTCGTCGTTATTGACGGTCCATTCAATGTTTCTAAAATACCTGACACCGATTTAAATATATGTTCGGCTACCTGACCGGCGGTCCAGCTCCCTTCAAAAGGAACTGTATTAAGGTTGCCCTGATCAAACAGCTCAAGAGCTTTTAAAAGCTCATCTTTTGCGCTGTTGATTGTTTTTTGCAAATCGTTTTTCATAATTTCTTGTTTTCCCTGATTGAATGATGCAAATTAGTGTCAATAAACCGGTTATAAAACGCGTAAATACGACAATGTGAAGGGTTATTTACGACAAAATACTTTAGCTTAGTATAATATGAAAACAGTTTCCATCCTGGTACCCGAATGCGCTGTGTTGCAGGGCATAGCCGACCCGCGTTATATGTTTACGGCAGTAAATATGTTCTTAAAAAATGCAGGTAAACCACCCTTGTTCAATGTGCAATTGGTAGGATTGAGCAGAGAAGTCAGGCTTAATGATGGCGCTTTTACTATCAGGCCCGATCTGTTGCTGGATGAAGTAAAAAAATCTGATCTGGTCATTGTTCCTCCATTAAGTGGCGACCTGAATGCAGCGATAAAACTAAACGGAGAGTTTGTTCCATGGATACAGGAACAATACAGGCGAGGTGCCGAAGTAGCCAGCTTATGCCTGGGAGCATTTTTGCTTGCCTCAACAGGCTTGTTGAATGGTAAAAAATGCTCGACCCATTGGCTGTTTGCAAATGAGTTCAGGAACATGTTCCCGGAAGTTGACCTGGTTGATGAAAAGGTAATTACCGAAGAAAACCATGTTTATTCCAGTGGAGGGGCCAACTCTTACTGGAACCTGCTTTTGTACCTGGTTGAAAAATA
>Ga0068871_100000023_pt1 | contig 82720 bp, 117 predicted proteins | sample KBSMisM72_FD_72750 | JGI IMG/M metagenome (GOLD analysis project Ga0068871, IMG submission 72750) | Miscanthus rhizosphere microbial communities from Kellogg Biological Station, Michigan, USA - KBS Miscanthus M7-2 | ecosystem: Host-associated > Plants > Roots > Rhizosphere > Soil ...
TCGGTGCTGGTGATGTCCGACACGGGTAGCGTGTCGGTCACGTCGGAGCACACCGATTGGAATAGCCAGTATGCCTGCGAGCAAACGCTGCAGACAATCTACGTGGCTCCTCCACCGCAGGACCTTGGCGGTCACAAGGTAACGATGAGGATATCGGCACAGTGCGTGCCGGTAGCTCCGCAGTTCTACAGGTGAACCAATGCAAGCAATGTCTCCACAGGAATACTTCAACGCCATCTCCGACATCGGCATGACGCAAGTCGGTGCCGCGCGGTTCTTCGGCATCGACGGTCGCACCAGTCGCAAGTGGGTGGCTGGTACGAACGCGGTGCCGCCTGCGGTCTCGATGCTTCTGCGCGTGATGCTTCGCTACAATCTCACGCCGCTCCACGTGCAGAATATTCCTCCACGTGAGGGACGGAAAGCCACCGTGGTCAAGAAGGTCGCTGTTGCATCTTCCTGACCACGTCGGTTATGGTCTGCCCGTCATCGGCACCTTTGGCGGGTTGCTCCTAACCGAGAGCTATGACAACGGAGAGGCGGAGTGCGCAAGCGCTTCGCCTCTTCGCATATCTCGAAGCTCCTCCAGCGTGAGGAGCACGGCGATCATCACGGTGGTCCGCCTGTCGGCTTCCCCAGCCGTCATCTTCCCCTGATCAATCATGCGGATGTAGGTCCGCTTGCGCATCTCGATCTCGCGTTTAACTTCCGCGATCTGATCCTGCAGTGACGCACTGATCATCTTCCCCTCCACATTGATTCTGCCATCATCCTGTCCATCGATCTCAAGCGCTCAAAGATAACCAAGCCGCGCCCACGCCATCTCTCCAACCACGGCACGCCCGGCTGCTTCAGCGTCGGGTTGTCCCCATCTTCTTCGTTGACCATCACGTAGTTCATCCACACTCTCGCGATGCCCTTGGCCAGCGGTTCGGTGACCCGCAGGTTCGCCATCATGTGCTGTTCTGGCGTCCACGGATCGACCCACGGCGGTCGTGGATCGGTCGGCTTTGCCTCGAACTGCTTCAGGTAATCGACGCGGCGCTGCGCGTCTCGCGCGTGGATGCGTCGGCGCGTCTCGTCGTCGAACAGTATTGCGGCTCGCTTGGCTTCTCGCTCAGCTTCGTATGCCTTTCGCCCTTCGCGCTCCCGCTTGTCGCGCTCCCTCATCTCCGCGTGGACCCTGCGAGCTTCCTTCAGTTGCAGATACACGCTTGGGAATTCGGAGTAGGTGCTTGCGCCATCAGGCTTGTGACTGTGCAGCGGCACCGGATCGTCCATCGTGTCGCGACGGTCTCCATCAACAGGATGTAGCTGGATCGCTCGACCAGTCGCGATCTGTTCGCGCAGCGCGATGAGATCAATCTGATCATCGTCGAAGTCGCGGTCGATGATCTGGCTGTCGAAGAAGTGGCCAGCCACGTAGCTCGCGTAGGGAATGCTTCTGCGTCCTCGTCGCTTCACATCACTTCCCACTCGACACGCGTCACCCTTGCGCCTGATCTCGTTTCGGTGGTGACGCGAAAGACCTTGAGCTTCTCACCGTATGCAGCTTCCATCGCCTGTCGCTCGAACTCGATGTCCTCCGGCGTTGCCACGTGGAGAAACAACGAGCCCAGTGCGAGCACGTCGGCGGCGCGAGTATTGATCATGGCTTCATCCTTTCCAGATCGTATGGCGTTGGCTGGTACGGTCGGTCGCCACGCATGGACTTCGCGTATGCGATCTGTCGGCTCTTGATCCAGTCCAAGGTGGACGGCGGCACGAACATCGCCGGGCTGATTCCCTTGATGCTGTGATCTGGCCAGACACCGAACTTCTCAAGGTACTTTCGCGCTGCCCAGCCTTCCTTGTAGCCGTGCTGCAACCCGTAGCGCTTCAACTCCGACAGGAATTCGGCCTTCGCTTCCATCGTCAGGAAGACGCGCGGCTGCTTCGGCTTCGGCTTCAACTCTCGAAGCTCGCCATTCTCCGGCTCGATCTTGCTCACCACCTTGGCGACGAAGCCACACGCCGGGCACTGCGCCATCTTCGGCAGCTTCAGGTATCCGCAGCCCGGACACTCCTTCGGCAAGCGGATGCCGTCGGTGCGGTTCTCGTGACGCGGTGCTTTGCCGTCGTGGAGTCCGATGTAGCTCTCGTCAATGTCGGTGACGAAGCCCAGTCGTGAGTGATTGTCGGAGTGGTCGAGGACCAACAGGTGATCCTTACCCGGTGCCGTGCGAAGACCTCGCCCGATGATCTGCGTGAACAGCATGTCGCTCTTCGTCGGTCGGCACAGCGAGATGCAGCGCACATCCCAGTCGATGCCGGTGGTCAGCGTCTCGACGTTGCACACGACCTTGATGGTGCCGTTGTGGAAGTCGCGGCGCAGTCGAGCGCGGTCGCTGTCGCTCGTGCCGTGATCCTGATATCCAGCAGGCACGCCGTTCGCCTCGAACTGCAGCTTCAGCTTCATCGCGTGCGCACGATCCACCGCGTAGCACAGCGTCGGTCGGTTCTCGCCCAGTCGCAGCCACGTCGCCACGGTGTCGGCGACCAGCGGCTGCATCGCGTTGCTGAGTTCGGTCTCGTTGTAGTCGCCGCCAGTGATGCGCACGCCAGAGAGATCAGGATGATCCGGCGCATAGACCTTGAAGTCCGACAGGTTGCCAGCGTCGATCATCTCGCGGATCGTCGCTGCCTTGTGGAAGAAGTCAAACCACGCGCCCATGCCCTTGCGCCACGGCGTCGCGCTGAGCCCGATCACCGGGACGTTCTCCCACTCAGGCACGCGGTTGTCTGGCGTGCCCAGCCACTTCTCATAGAAATTAAACCACGTGTGGCATTCGTCCATCAGCACGATGTCAACGGTCGGCATCGTCTTGCGCTTCATCAGCGTCTGCACGGAGCAAACCTGAATCGGCATGTCCCAGTTCGTCATGTGATGGTTTGCTTGGATCACGCCAACTTCGAGGATGCCCTGCTTCGCGAACATGCTCACGGTCTGGTCGATCAGCGAGATCGCTGGTACTGTGAACATTACTTTCTTGTTGCGCTGCTGTGCGCTCTCGACCAGTGCCGATGCGAACACGGTCTTGCCCCAGCCGGTTGGTGCTTGCATGCACAGTCGCCGTTCGCCGGACCTGACTGCATCGCGCAACGTCTGCAATGCATTGTCTTGATCAGGTCGAAGCGTCTTCAATTCCGCACGCTCGTCGAACAGCGATGTCATCGCTTCCACCTCCCGGTTAACATGTCGAGCCAATCAAAGCTCACCACCGACGGGATCATGACGTGGACCCGTCGCTCGATCTTGTTCTTCTCAGCTTCCATCACCAGTCGCTTCGCTAGCGAGAACGCCGCAGCCTGCCCGGTGTAGTTCTCATCGTTGTCGGCATAGATCGCGATGTGCTTCGCTGTCGCTGGCGGTTGCCACTTCTCCAGCATCACCGCCGACGTCGTCGCCCACACCGGCATGCCGTGCATCACTGACGCGGCCAGCGCGGTCTCGATCCCTTCGGCGACGCCCATCGTCTCCGCCGCATCACCCAGTCGGATCGCGCCGCCCGCAGGCACGTTGCCCGGCATGAACATGCGCACCGGATCGACGTCGGCTTTGCTGCCGTCTTCGTTCAGGAAGGTTCGATGGATCGTCGCTGGCTTGCCGTGTTCGTCGGAGAACACCGCGATCATTCCCCACGTCACCGTGCTCGATGGCTTGTGGCGCAGCGTCGTCCAGCGCAGCGCCTTCGGCCACGGTCCCATCAGTCCACGCTTGCGCAGGTATCGAGCAGCGCAGTTGTCGCCACCGTTGAGCGGCTCGCTGCCAGCGTAGACGTTGCGCAGCGCTGTCGGGTTCGACTTGTTCGGTGTGAACTCCACTTGCTTCGGCGGCAGGTTGCCGATGATCCTGTCCACCTCGCTGGCCGCTCGCTTGTAGTCCCAGCCGTTGATCTCCATCAGGAGCTTCATGCCCATGCCAGCGCCGCACTGGCTGCAGTAGAAGTCGCCCTTGCGATTGCGGTCGGTGAAGCGGAAGCGATCAGTGCCACCGCACATCGGGCATGGCTGGTGCTTGCCCGACAGGATTGCTGTCGATACGCCAAGCGCTGGAAGTATCTCGCGCCATCGGCCTATCGCTGCGTCGAAGGTGTCGATCTTCATTGATCGTTCTCCACCGCTCGCTCGTACAGGAATGCCTGAAGCGTGGAGACGAACGACGCTGCTGTTTGCATTGGGATCGCGACGTCGCAGATGTCGATGCCTTCCTTGTCGAACGCGACGAGGTGCGGACCGCATCCCGGTCTGTTGCGGCATCGGCATCGGGCCAAGCGGAAGCCGTGCGCCTTCGGCGTGTTCGGCATGGCGCTGCCTAACTTTCGTTTCAGCACCATCACGCATGCCCCTGTACGTTGCAGGTCACCGTGAACTGGTACGGTCCGTTGCTCTCGTGATCCCAACTCGCGCTGCTGATGTACTCAGAACACTCGATGCACCAGTAGAGTTCTGTCGCCACGCCGTTGAATGACGAGTGACAGTTGTGCAGAGGCGGTCCGTAGATCAGCACGCCGCCGCACTCGCTGCATTGATTTGGATCGCTCATCGCTTGCTCCTCTTCTTGAGACTGGCGTCCAGCTTCTGATTCTTCAGCCACTGAGCCTCCTCCCGACGCGCTCGCTCATCAAGGGAGTCGCGCGGCTTGTCAGCGACGACGTGTCCATTGTCGAACACTTTGCCGGGTTGATACTTCTCCTCGTAGGCCTTGAATTTGCGCGTCTTGCGCCAGTCCATCCGCTTCGGCATCTGTTGCTCCGTTTCCGAATTTGGTCACACCTCTCCACTTTCCTCCAAGGATAACCTGCAGGGTGTATCCCGGCAGGTCGGTCCCGAAGTACTCGTTGTCCTCGCTTGGTTCAGCCGTCCCAAAGTGGACAAAGGGCCAGCCCAATAGCTGACGTTCCCCACGGCTCAGGGCAGTACGATCACGACCGGGCTGTGTATGGGACCGGGAGCCTCCGAGCGGACATCCCACAGCAACGGGTTCTTGGCCGATGTGATCGACCGATGGCACTTGCTGGCATTTGGGGAGTTGATGTTCGCGTCGGATCAGATTAAATCTGGACGCAAGTCATCGACTGCCTTGGCGCAAACAAGGTCGTCGGCTTAACGAGGGGCCACCGTTTGCAGCGGTGGCCTTTCTCGTTTCTAGGGTCTCGACACTGGTCGATCTCCTGCGGCGGCGTCAAACAGTTTCAGCATTTCACCTTCGAGAAATATTTGCGGTCGTAATTGAGACAGTCGGTTGACTCCGGATGTCGCGTGATTCGGTTCGAGCTATCCACAAGATATTGATTGATCTCTCCACGTGAGCGATTGAATTCGATCTCTCACGGTGAGCGCTGGAATTATTTGTCGTGGTGCACCTCGTAGTCGTGCGTCACGAAGCCGATGGACGAATCACCTCGCTGGTGTTCGGCGATCCAGAGCTTCCGGCCACGGCACCGCGTGCACGTCAAATCCTCAGCGAACACGTGCTCGCACAATGGGTGCAGCGGGTTGCGCCAGTCCACGCGCCAGTGCCCGCGCACCTGATGCGCTCGCCGACGCAACAGCGCGTCGGTCTTCGCGATCAGCGTTCGCCACTGCGTCTCCGGCACGGTGAGGTGAACGATGGAGTGCTTCAGGAATTTCTTGTAGCTGCCTCGCGCGACGAAGCCGCGACTGGGCTCGACGTGCTCGACGTTCACCGGCAAGTCGTTGATCATTGAGAGCATCATCCACACCGCGCGGCCTTGCGCTCGCATGCTCCAGATCGAGCGCGGTGTATGGTCCGGCTTGAAGAAGGGGCGCAGGTCAGCGCTCAGACCATCGACGATCCTGATCTGGTCGTTGCGATAGCCAGTCATGCCGCCCAGCAATTCGCTGTCCTGCCAGACATAGTCGTCAGGCGCAGGGTTCTCCGATTTGATCGGCTGCTTCGCAAGGTTGTTGTTCGCGTCATCCTGCGCTGCCGTCATCCACTCGTCGGGAATGTTCGAGCGCCGCCACGGCACCACCGTGGTGTCGTCAGCGCACCACGCCATGTTGAAGATGTTCAGCTTGAGATCGTCTTCGTCATCATGCATCGCATACTTCGCGCAATGGAATGCGGTCTCGATATTCGGATGCTGTTGGATCAGCCAGCCCTGACGCATCGCGGTCTTCATGCCGGGCTTTAACTGGAGACCGTGCCGCTCCATTGTCCGCGCTCGATACGGTCGCGGGTCATGCTCGATCCACGTCAGCGCGTGCGGCAGGCGCGACAGCAGGCGCATGTTGTTCAGCATCATCATCCGTCGGCGATACGATCCCTTGCCGATGATCGCCATCTCTGCGTCGGCCCAGTAGCGACTCATCGCATCGTCGATGACGAACTTCCTCGCTGGCAGCATGGCACGGCATGCCTTCGCCAGCGACGGGTTCAGCTTTGGTCGCATCGAGAACGCGACGAATGCGTCGGCGAGTGTCGGTGGGTTCTTCACCTCGCCACCTCAAACTGGATCAGCTTATGCTGCGGCACCCACCAGCTATCGCCTCTCCAGAATTCATTCGGCGAACCGTCGGCCTTCTCGCGCTTCGCGTCGGCGACATCAAACCACCCTCGCAGTGTGCCGGTCATGTAGTCCAGCGTCACCAGTGCGGCACGATCTCCGGTGTCCTTCGGCCTGATGATGAGATGACCGCGCGGATGATAGGTGCCGCGCACGTGCCACGTGCCAACGTCAGGCAGCTTGAACGTGTTCACCGTCTCCGCCCAGTAGAGCCCGTTGATCTTGGCGAAGCACTTCTCCGCGATGGCTCCGCAGATGTCTATGTCCCAGTCGCTCTGATCGCTGAAGCGAGTGTTCTGAATCTTGTCGTTGCGCATGCTGGCGATGCGCCGCGATATCCCGGCGACGCACGCGGTGAACATCTCAGGAAACGCCAGCGCTGCTGTGAGTGTACCTACCTTGGGGATCGTAAGTTCATGTTGCTCCGTCGAACTCAATCTCTTCTCCTCTTCTGAAACAGCGGTGATGTCCTCACTCCAACTTCTGGGTCGAGGAACGAGCACTGGAAATTCCACAACGCACACGCGTCGGCCTCGTCGTGCGTGCTCACCATCCAGCCAAGCTGGCGGCAGCGCTCGACCGTCGCTGGCTTTGCGATTGCGCTCTTCATGTTCTGACCAAGGAAGTGCGAGCGCACCTGCGCTGTCGTCGCCTCGCGTAGCTCGAACTTGTTGTGCGCCCATTCTTCCAGATGTTCGGCGAGACCGATCAGCATCTTGATCGTCTCGATGTTAGTCTTGCCGCCCATGAATTGGACGTTCGCCGACTCGTACACGATCAGATCAGGCTGCGCGTCGCGCACATTCCACTTCCCTTCGAGCCACGCGCGGAAGCTGCGATAGGCTTGAGCACGTGAGCCGCCCGGCTTGATGAAGCGGATGCTTCCGAACGTCGGGACGCCACGAGGTGGGCCATAGGCCCATCCCGTAGTCGTCGCGAGATCAAGAGCGAGTACGTTGCCCTTGAAGGTCATGCGAAACGGAAGGCGTGTTTGCCTTCTGCACGGCGGCGCTTCAGCATGGTCAAGCCACCGATGCCGAAGAAGCCAGCGATCATCATCGCCCACGTCGATGCTTCCGGTACAGCCTGTGCAATCGGCACGACGCCAACGTCGAGGCGGTAGTGCTCGAAGTTGGTGATGGTGCCGCCCTGATCAAGCAACGTCAGGCGCGTCATCACCTCGCCATCGCTGGCGCGGAACGTGAAGCCGTTCTGACCATTCTTCAACGCGCCAAGGTCGAAGCTGAAGAGAGGCTCTTCAACGCCGAACTTATCGACGGCACGCACGAACGCGAACAGATTGCCGTCACCAGTCACGGAGAAGACCTGCGTGGTGGTGCCGATCAGAAACGAGTTGGTCTGATCGTGCGCCTCGATCTGAAGATTGTTCGTGCCGTTGATCTTGATGTCGTTGCCGTTCGATGCAGCTTGGAAGGTGTTCACATCGAGCGCCCTGAACTCGATGATGCCTTGATGCTGGCCGTTCAAGCTACCAAGCGCCACGTTGCCGCTCAGTGAATTGAAGATCACGTTGTCGCCCGTGCCACTCAGATTGGACTCGAACGTGATCGAAGCGCTGGCAGGCAATGTCAACGCAGCCAGCGCAGTGCAGGCTAATAGAAACTTTCTCATATAAATCCTCCTCGTAAGATGCGGTGTCGCATCGTGGAGCGCAGTCACCTGCGCTCGTCGATGCGTCAGCGTGCGACCTTTGCCAACGCGAGATCGCGCAACAGGTACGGCGACTTCATGATCGGGTCGCGCTCCTTGACGAGCCACGCTGGCGGTCGTCTTGGATCAGGACTTCCGAGCCGATCCTCCGTCGCCGCCTCGTGCCCCCAGCACCAGCCGACGATCCGATAGTGCGGATGCTTCTCGCCGCATACAAGCAGATAAGCATTCTCGCGACGGAAGTTCTTCTCCGGGCGGATCAGTAGCTCACGATCCGACTTTGGCCGATGCTTTACATCGATGAAGTCGGAGAAGTCGATCCGTTGCGAGCCGTCGGTGACTGACTGATTGATTGACCACGGCACGCTCGTCCCAAAGAACAGCCGCGCCGCCGCCTCTGCACGATAGCCGTCGCGCTTGTGCCGCCAGATATTCTCTGGCGAGCGACCTTCGTTGTCCGCTCCGACATCCGCCGCGATCTTCCTTCGCTTCTCCGCGATGCGGTCAACGTAGTCGATCATCTCCGGCGTCAGCGTGAACCAGATTTCACCTACCGGCCACGACCGCTGCGCTTCGCCATCTTCTTGACGACCTTGGCCACGACCTTCGCGACCTTGCCCTGCTTGTCGATCAGCGCCTTGTTCTTCTCGACGCGGGCCTCGCGCATCTCGCGAAGCTGTTGCTCGCGCGGACCCATACCGCCCTTCTTGCTGTCGCTTGGCTTCTTGCTTTGCATCTTCCTTCTCCTGTTCTCTCGCGTAGTAGATTTCACACCATGTATCGATATCGGCTTGCGTGTAGCCGTGCTGATTCATCTGCCCCCAGAACACTTCCTTCGTGATGTTGTTGAGTCCGTACTGCAGAAGCAGATTGTTCAGCGTCTCGTACTTCTTCTCCGCCTCCTTCGCTGCGTTCTTCGGGTTCTTCCACTTCACTGCCATCACTCCTCCTCCGGCAAGTCTGGTCCCCATGATGTCCAGCCATCGCGGCGGCGGCGTGCGTTCAGTTCGATCTTCGGCAGGTTCGGGAAGTAACTCTCGATGATCTCATAGACCTCGACCGGCTTCTCGCTGTGCTTGCTGCGCGGTTGCTCGATCACGGACTCCCATTGCTCACCGGGAGCGGGACACGGCACGTCGCCACGCTTGCCCAGCAACAGGTGCTCGTGCCTGAACCTGAACCAGTAGCCGGTGCCGATGGATGGCTTCACCCACACCGCGTTGGTGATGTAGCCGAAGCCCCAGTGCTTCAGCACCTCGATGGCCTGATCGAGCATCGGAGGTGTCGCCCACAGGAAGAGCATGCAGTCCGGTGCCATGATCGACGGCACGTCGCGGGCCTTGATGTTCTCAATCGGTGATGTCGGATAGTGATTGTCGGCGGCACGATCCATCCCGGTCACGCGCGACCACGGCTCCCAGCGCCACTCAGGATCAGCGTAGATCACGCCGTACTTCTCTGAAGGCAGCTTCTTGATCTTCTTCGCGAGTTCGCGCTCGCGCTTCGCTCGCAGTTTCTTCTTGCGCTTTGCCCGCGTCGCGGGATCGTCAAACAACATTGGCAGGTTGCTCCCCACTTCAACTGGCCCTTGTGGGCCAGTTGGCCTCAGTGTATCGGCGCGGTCTCTTGCTGTTGCTGTTCGGCCTGTTCGACGAGATCGGTCTGCACTTCCTTCGCCTTCTTCGCTCGCTTCGGCTTCGGCTCTGGCTTGTCCGACTTCACCAGCGTCGGCTTCGGCACATCGCCGAACAACGATAGCTGCCGCTTGTCGCCAGCCGCCTTCGTCAGCTTCTCGGCGATCTTGCGCTCGTGCATCTCCAGATCAGCGATCCATCCCTCGATCTTCTTCAGGGCGAGGGCGATCTTGATGTGGATACGCGAGGACTTCTGCGGCACGCCGCGTGCGGCAAGCGACTCGTAGATGCCGTTCATCGCCTCGCGCTCACGGTGCACGATAACGCGATGAGCATTGCGAGCTTCATCGACGACATCGAGACGCTCGAAGATATCACTGACGAACTTGGTCGCGACCTTATCGCTGATCTCGATCTCTGCCGTCTTCGCAGATTTAGCCATTGGCTTTCCTTTGCTGTGGTGGGTTGGTGTAAATCCGGAGATGGTACGCACAGTAGGGCGACATACTCCCGCCGAATGCAGTGCGCGGCTTTCCGCAGCACACTTGCAACAGCCACTCTCCGCGTCGTGGCTTGTCCAGAATAGCTTTGCAGCCGTGATCGTTGAGCATGTACTCAACGCCCTCGTTGGCCTGCATCTCCTCGCGTAGTTGATCCATCGTCTTCTTCACGGTCGTCGCCCTGCCCCTTGATGCCCGACGCAATCGCTTCGGCATCGGTCTCGTCACTCGTGATTGAGTGTTCGGTGCTCTTCTGAATGGCGACTGCTTCTCCGCCAGCCTGTGCTTCCGCCCGGCTATGGCGTTGCGCGACACATCGTAACCGGCCTCGCGCATCTTGTCGGCAACGAACGAGAGCGATCCACCCTCATCCCAAAGGCTAACAAGCATCCGGTCCGTCTCTTCATTCCAGAGCATCGTTGCCCCTTGCTCATCTGCGCTTCTTCGGTCCGAAGATGTCGGGCCTGATCTCTTCCGGTGTCATCTTGATCAGCGGTGCCAGCTTCATCACGTGGTGAGGCGGCACCCGATTCCATGCAGAGACGTTCTGGTGCGTGACGTCGAGGTGTCGAGCGACCACGGTGGCGAAGCCGGGCTCCGAGAAGATCAGCTTCATCACGTGATCCCGCTTCGCGTCGCGCGGACTCTCTCGGCGCATTATCTCTCCACGTAATAGTTTCTTCGCGGCGACATGTTCTCGCACGGTCCTGTCCTTCTTCGTTACCATATCCCCTTGAGCCCATACAATGAGTTGTTGATTTCAGCAAGGCTCCCAACTATCTTCGCGATTCCCTGAAGGAGCAACCCAGATGAAAGTTACGAAGTGGTCGGGCAAGCCGATCAGCACGCCCGGCTGGTACAGCGGGATTCCCATCGAGCGCTATCACTCACCCGGCATGTGCGACGGACCGGCGGTGTCGTCGTCGAACCTGCGCACGTGCTGGAGCAAGAGCGAAGCGCACATGTACGCTGAGTGGTGCGAGGCACCGAATTATCAGCCACGGGAAGCGACGCGGCAGATGATCCTTGGCGCTGCGGCGCACCATCTCTTCCTTGGCGAGGACGGCTTCAAGATGAAGTTCATCGCTCAGCCGGAGACATATCGCGACACGAAGACCGGCGAGGAGAAGCCGTGGCACAACGGCGCGAACTGGTGCAAGGACTGGAATGCGAGGGCGGAGGACGCTGGTCGCGTCATCGTCAAGCCGGATGAGTTCACCGCGATCAAGGGAATGGCGGCATCGGTCGCGTCGCAGCCGCTGGTGCAGGATGGCTTGCTGAGCGGGCACGTCGAGTGCTCCGGCTTCGTCAAGGACAAGGCGACTGGTCTCTGGATCAAGGTGCGGCCCGACGTGATCCCGGTGAGCGGTCCCGACTTCGTCGATCTCAAGACCACGCGCGACGTGACGTCCCACGCGCTGCAATACACGATCCGTGAATTCGGATATCATCAGCAGGGCGCACTGATCTGGGAAGTCTGCGAAGCCCTTGGCCTTCCGTTCGCATCGTTCAATCTGCTGTTCGTCGAGACCAGTGCGCCGCACTGCGCACGCCACGTGCCGCTCGACGACAAGGACCTTGAGTTGGGCAGGCGCATGAACCGCATCGCGATGAAGCGGATCGCAGCGAGCATGACGCTGAAGCACTGGCCGGGTCCGGGCGAGAACGAAGACCGCCCACTGCCGCTGTCTCACGCTGAGCGCGAGCGCATCGAAGCGAGGCTGAAGATCGAGGAGACCACATGAGACTTCCTGATGGAGTGAAGGCACACGGCTTCTACATGGCCGCGTGCTCCGATCCGAAGTGCGGACCGCACCTCGTCGCGTTCGACCGCAACGAGATTCCGATCTGCGATATTGCGATCCCGCTGAGCGGCGTGCCGTCGCTCATTCAAGCACTGCAAGACTTCGCCTATGTGCGCGTCGTCGAGAAGGACAAAGATCATGGACGTGACTGAAATCGAACGGCGCGTTGATCGCGCAATCGCTGCACCCATCGCGGTGAACATGGATGTCGGCGGCGTCGCGCTGCAGAACATGGGCGAGGTGATGGAGTTCGCCAAGCTGATGGCGGTCTCCGGCTCTGCGGTGCCGAAGTATCTGCGCGGCAATCCCGGCGGCTGTCTCGCGATCTGTTCGCGTGCGCTGCGCTGGCAGATGGACCCGTTCGCCGTGGCGGAGAAGTCCTATCAGGTGGTGAACAAGGGCGAGGAGCGCATCGCGTTCGAGGCGCAGCTTGTGCACGCGGTCATCACCGCACGCGCTCCGCTGAAGACGCGGCTGCGTTACGAGATACTGGGCGAAGGCGATGAGCGCCGCTGCCGGGTGTGGGGCACGTTCAGGGGCGAGGACTCGCCGCACAGCTACACCAGCGAGACGCTGGCGAAGCTCCGTGATGCGCGTGGCCGCAATGAGTACGGCAACATCAAGGGCTCGCCGCTCTGGGACTCTCAGCCCGAAGTCCAGTTGGCCTACTCCTCCATCAGGCAATGGTGCCGCCTGCATGCGTCTGAGGTGATGCTTGGCGTGTACACGCCCGACGAACTGGAAGACGGATCGAAGATCAAGGATGTGACGCCGCAGGTCGGCGCGTTGCAGCAGAGGTTGCGTGACGCCAAGAAGGCTCACGCGCAGGATCGTGGCTTCGACGCGGAGCACATCGCTCGCGAGGTTGCGTTGAGCACGATCATCGAGGAAGACGCCAATCCCGGCGAACAAGAGGTGACGAATGAAGACGGAAGTGAAGGAGGTCGCAATGCGACTGGAGATGAAGGAAGGCAAGACGCAGTTGGTGATCGAGGAGACGACGCTGTTCACCAAGGCGGAAGCGCTGGCGGTGTCGATGCAGATCAGGCGCTGGGCGACAGGCCTGCCGGATCACCAGCCCGGAGCGAAGAAGAAGCGGAGGAAGGCACCTTCCCGCCAGACCGCATCACAAGCGGCCCGCAGCCCAAGGGCAAAGGCAAAGGCACCAAACGGTGACACTGCGTCAGCGGCAACCGCCGCTTCGTGATCCCGGCTATCTGGCGTGGCTCCGCAAGCAACGGTGCGCATGCTGCAAGCAGGCTCCGCCCTGCGATGCGGCGCACCTGCGGGCCACGTCATTCGTTTACGGCAAGGCTGGCGGCATCGGCATGAAGCCCGATGACCGCTGGGCCTTGCCGCTGAAGCACAACCATCACATGGCGCAGCACGCGCACGGCAATGAGCTTGAGTGGTGGAAGGCGCAAGGCGTGGAGAATCCGTTTGATCTCTGCATCACCTACTACAAACGATATCTCTTAACCAAAGGAATAGACTGATGAACGAACCGCTTCCAATGTCTCGCCGCCCTCGCGTTAACCTGCAGGCGCTCGACGATGAACTGGGTGAGGTGGCGCGGAGCGTTCGCCGCCCGGAGCGCACGCCGCTCGATCAGGTGCCGGACAATACGCCGGACATCGGTCGCCTGTCGGCTGACGCTGTGATGGCGACCGCTGAAGCTGCGGCGAAGGAAGTCGAGAGCCTCAAGGCGATGGTGAAGGAATTGGCACCGGAGCTTGAGAAGTCGATGGCTGAGATGGACAAGAGCCTTGCGACGATTGCCGAAGCTGCGAAGCAGGTGCGTGATCGCGGCGAGCGCACGCGTCTGCAGGTGCAAGCGGCGAACGATCTCGCGAAGGACATCGCTGCGAAGTGCGCAGAGTTCACGAAGATGGTCAGCGGTGATGGCAACTGATCGCCAGTTCACCAACCCGAACTTCGGCACGCAGGCGCGTGTCGAGGTGGTTGGTCGCGAGGTGCGACTGATCTTCGTGGCCAGCGATACGCGCAAGGCGAACGCGCTCGCCGACAACATGATCGAGCAACTCAAGGCTGGCTCGATCAACATCACGATGATGGGCAAGCCGACGAGCGTCGTGGAGGAATGATGCACAAGGTCACGTGGATCGATATGGAGCGGTGGCCGAAGGTCAAGCCGAACCCGGACTTTCCGAACGGCATCGACGTGGACATGTCGCAGGGTGCCGTGATCGCGTGTCTGGTCACGCTGCCGTATCCGGCGAAGCGGATCGGCAGCTACGTCATCGAGTGCGAGAAGTGCAAGCTGCGTGTCGCCCTCACGACCGCCGGTCGGCTAGACGATCCGCGCTCAGTGAAGCTCGCATGCAAGTGGAAGGAGAAGCGGTGATGCACACGAAGGACATGTTGGCGCAGGCACTGCGCGACGTCGGGCTCGACGCGATGGCCGACAAGGCGGCGACCGGCTACTACCACGACTTCCTGTCACCGCTGGCGATGCCGGAGATGCAGTTGTGCAGCGATCTCCAGTTCGAGATTCACTTCAACCCGGATCATCCGCACCATGCCGGGATCGTCACGCTTCGTCAGCGCGTGGTCAACGGCGACTTCGATGCAAGCAGGGAAGAGAGCGACGCGTGGGCTGCGAGCGCCGAAGGTCAGGCGGCGTTCGGCGCACTGATCGGGAAGAAGCATCGCTGATGCTGACGTTCAAAGCCAACGCATCGAAGACGCTGCACGCTGCACACTCTGGCAGCGTGCGCGTCGGCTACATCGAGCACAGCAGCACCGATGCTGATCGCTGGATATGGTCGCTCAATACGATCCAGCCGAAGGGCGGCAGAGCATCCGGCATCGAGACCAACGAAGAAGCGGCGAAGACTGCACTCAGCTTGGCGTGGGTCGCGTGGCTCATCGCCGCCGGATTGGAGGTGAAGCGATGAGCGACCTTATCGAGCGCCTGCGCCGCGAAGGCTCTGATGCATTTCACCGACACTACAGCCTTGGCATGTTCAAACTCTGCGACGAAGCCGCTGACCGCATCGAGGCGCTGGAAGCGGTGCTGCTGGAGATATTGGCGGGACATCCCGACGCGTTCGATCTCGCCCGCTCCGTCATCAACCAGAAGGCCAGCACATGACGACATACGAACTCAAGCTCTACGCCAACTGGGAATACAAGGGCGCGAAGTACGGCGACGTGGTGATGCGTCTCCAGTACGAGGACTTCGACACGATGGAGATGGATTTGGATGCCGCCATCGAACGTCCTGATGTTGCCTACATCGACGTGATCGATGTCGTGAATCAAACGACGACACGGAGGTACACGCGGTGCGCAGTATAACCGACATCAGAGTTGAGCGGATCATCGGCGTGGCGAGAGTGCCTCGCGCTGTGCCGATTGCGTTCGGGATCGCAGGCGGTCTCGCGATGCTGATGATTGCGATCCAGCGCTTGCCCGGCGCTGAGCGGATCATCGTCGAGAAGCCGACCATCGCAGAGCGCTTCGATGCCGTGCCGGTCGAGCCGCTGAAGAAGCAGGACCGCGTGCGAGAGATCGATCTCGTTCGGCCAGTGGTCGCGATGGCAGAGCCGGTGCCAGTGAAGACGGAAACGATCCGCCCTGATCCTGCGCCCGCTGTGCCGAAGCTCGTTGCTCTGCCGGAGGACGCGCTCGATGAGACTGGCACGGAGCCGAAGTACAGCAAGCGAGTGAAGCGCACGCGCATCGCTCACGCAGAGAGCAACGTCTGCACGCGTCACGGCAAGCGCAAGGTGATCACACGAGGTGGCAAGTCATGGCGCTGCCGATGAGACTCAGCGAGGAGATGTCGGAGAAGTGGTTCAAACTGCCGATGGCGCTGCGTGTGCGCTGGTGGAATGAAACCGAGTACGGCAAGAAGCCGCCCAGCGAAGAACTGCAGCGAGCGGTTGATGAGGCAATCAAAGAAGGGGAGAGACATGACGAACGGAGTCAAGCAGCCACGGATATCGCAGACGGAGAAGGAGCGGCTGACGGCGATGGCGAAGCACACGACTGACGTGCTGCGCAAGCTGAAGATGGGACAGCAGGGGACGATCTCGTGCAGCCGCGAGTATCCGATGGATGACGTGCGCAGCTACATCTACGGCTACGCCTTCCACAAGAAGAAGTGGTTCGAGGTGAAGACGGACAGCGTCGCCAACTCGCTGGTCGTCACGCGTGCAGAGAGGCCGAAGCCGGTCAAGCAATTCGATGAGGAGGAAGTGGAATGAGCGATCAGATTAACGACGAAGAACAGCAGGCAGCGCAACAGGTGCTGACTGGAATCGAGAAGCTCTCACCGCAGGCGCTGCAGGCGCTGGCGCTGTCGCTCGATAGAATTCTCAACGGCGAGAAGGTTCTCGGCGCAGAGATGAGCGTGAAGCGCATCAACGGCTTCGTGCTGATGGTGTTTCCGTTCGGCGACAAGGATGCCCAGTGCCACTACGTCTCGAACGGTGCGAGCCGCGATGACATCATCAAGCTATTCACGGAACAACTGAAGCAACTCACGGCGCAGCGCGACACGGATCAGAAGAAGGCGACGTTGCTGCCGGGACTCGGCGGAGGGCCGGTGCAGTGAGGAAATACGTTCCGCTCACGCTGCAGGCGAACAGGGTGCGTCGCGGTGAATACGCCAGCGACGACACCTACGGAATGATGGGGATGTTCAGGTTGCTCACGCCGACCGGCACGCTGTTGCTCGTGGTGTCGAGCGGCAATGACAAGGCGAACGGATGGGAGCACGTGTCGGTCTCGACTGAGACGCGAGCGCCGACGTGGGATGAGATGTGCTTCGTGAAGGACATCTTCTGGAGCGAGGACGAACTGGTGGTGCAGTATCATCCGCCGAAGTCGGAGCACGTCAACTTCCACCCGTTCTGCTTGCACATGTGGAAGAGCCTGCGGTTGCCGATCCCAGCGCCGCCAACGATCCTCGTGGGACCGATGAAGACGCAAGCCACGCCATAGACTTACGGAATAGCGTGATGGTTCGGATGCGCCTGATCTGCGAGGCCTGCGGCAGGCATTGGTCGCCCACCGGGAGAGATATTCGCCGGGCGACCTGCCCCAAATGCCACCGCAGCCGGGTCAGCGCCGGGCGGAAACGGGCATGGCGCGTCAGGAAGCTATTAGGAGCCCGTCCAGTGGCCTTGCCCGAAGAGGCTACAACCCCCCTTCCCAGTCTCGACGAACTGATCAGGGACGCTGACGCCAAGGCGGCGAAGGCCATCGAAGCGGCCCGGTCCATCGCCGCCCGGTTCAGCAGAAATCGACCCGGCCAGCCTTGATGTGGAACCGGGACCGGCACCCGGTCGTGATCTCGCAGACGATCCGCCCGGACATCGCCGACAGGTCGCGATAGTCGTGGCCGACGAACGACCATGAGCCCTCCGGCTTCCACAGCGTGATGGTGTGGACGTCGCCGCCGCGATGCCGGGTGAACGCCCAGTGACATGCCGGGCACTTCATCGAGAGGCCTTCGGCCTTCGTGATGTCGTCGGTGTAGTCGTACTCGAAGCGGTCGCTGCGCTTGACGAAGTGCGGATCGAGATCGGTGAGCTTCATCAGCCGTCCTTCAAATCACGCCCACCAATTCGAGCGATGGCGAACGTCATAACACCAACATTCGCTCCGACAAATATTCCCGCCGCGAACGCGATCCAGCACATGGCGATCACCTGCGCAGCGGTGCGCCGAACACCTGCCAGCCGAGAAGCACGAACAGCACGAACAGCAGCAAGGTGCCGCCGACCACGCCGTATCCTCCAGCCATGCCGAAGTGCACGAGCAATCCGAACACGAACCAGACCAGCATCAGAATCCAATAGGCGAGACCGAGAGTCATGGCAGTCCTCCTCTGAAGGAACATGTTTCAACGCGCGACGTTTCCATCCGCTACCCATTCAACCCAAGGAGCGAATGATGACTGTATCTCACGACAGCGTGCAACAGATTAACCAGTTGCTCGACCGGATCGTTCAGGTCAAAGACAGCCCGGAAGCAATCTCTCAGGCCGTCGAGAACGTGAAGGCGAAGGTCTCGCAGTTGGTGTCTGACGCATCGGCGCAAGCCAAGCAGGCTTCACCGACCGGCCAGCATCCGGAGCGAGACGAGAAGAACGACAAGCGCAAGTAAGCTATCCCTTGAACGGATAGATCACCTCGACCTCGTCGTCGGTCTCGATCCCAAGGTCAGCCATAAGGCCCGGTGAGAGATCGGCGGCGCGTCCCGTCTTCTCCTCGTGCGGTCCCCAGTCAGCCGGGAATGCGGTCAACTCGACGCCGGTCTTCAGCGCACGAACGAGCGCGACGTTCTCCAGTAATGTTTCTTTGGGAGTCCGGTCGTAGTCCCAGCGACAAGCGACATAGTGGACGAACGGATTTAATTTCCGCGCGAGTCCCATGCCCTCGGTGCCGGGCGTTCCTTCAGGCAGGAAGAGATGCGGAGCGTCCTGCACGTCAAATATAAATGCGAGCCCTTCGTCCTCCGCGACTCCGGTGTCGTCGGGTCCACCGAATTGGCTGCACGTGCCGATGGCGTGGAAGGATGCATCATCAGGCGGGATCGGTTCGAGATCGGTCTCCTCGCCGCCGAGTTCATCGGCCAGCGCTTTGATGATGTCCTCAAATCTCTCCTCGTACACTTCACAGTCGGTCTCGGAATCAACGAAGCAGATTTCCGCCAGTATCGCCGGAGCTTCAGTTGAGTTGAGAAATTTCAAATCGGTCCGCTTCTTCGCACCGCGATTGATCAGGCCACACGACGCGACAGCGGCAGACATCTCCGACGCGAGCGCGTGCTGCGTGACGTAGAGCATCTCGACTCCACGACCTTGCTCGCAGGGCTCGTAGGCATTGAAGTGGATCGAGATCGCGAGATCGCACTCAATCGAGTTGTGCCAGTCGCAGATGGCCGACAAATTCTCTGACTGCGAGTCCGAAGTGTTATCGTGATAGGTGTGCACCTCGATGCCGCGCTCTTCCAGTTCGATGGCGAGCGCATCGACGACGCGGCGAGCTTCCTCAACTTCGTTCAATATTCCTACGGCACCTTGTACCTTGGCTCCGTGTCCTGAACTCAGAGTGATCGTCGTCATTGCTGACTCCTATTGTAAGCCACCCCATCGATCTTCAAATGATGCTGGCGGTTCTGCGGCTGCTGGTGGCGGCGCTGCATCACCCAACTTTGCGAACTGATCCTTCCACTGCTGCGGCGGATCGATCTTGCGCTTCTCGTACCACGCCTTCGCTGCGCGGATGTCGCGCTCGCTTGGATCGTTGTTATTCCAGTAGCCCCAGTATTTATCACCCGGCGCTCGACCGGGAATCATATCGTTCTCTGCACGCGAGGCGATGTACTTCTCATCCTCGCTCCCCTGATCGGCCTTCGCCTTCGCCGCCTTCGCGTCTTCCTCAGCCTTCTTGTTGGCGGCTTCTTCCTCCGGCGTCTTCCTGTGCCAATTATAATCGCCTTGCACCGGCTGGAAGTGCTGCACGTTGCAGCGCGTGGTGTAGCCGACGCCTCGCGTGTAGTTGTGCTCAGCTTCCGAGACGTAGTAGGTGCCGTTGACACCCGGTCGAGCACCAGTGAGCGTGAGATTGCAGTGCGCGTGCGCACGCGGCTCGCCATTGAGAAGCACCCAGCCTTGGCCGCGCTTCGACTCGCTGTCGCCCTTCATGCCGCCGACGTTCTGCCCGCCCTCGATCTTGCCGATCACAGCGCCGACGGTCTGCGCGATGGACTTGGCATCGCCGAACGGTCCGGTGCCGCCGATCTTGCCCTCCGCCTTCTCCCAGTTCGCTGCGTTGAAGTCGAAGAACCGCGCAGCGCCGCCGCCGTATTGAGGACGACCGGAGAACGGCTTGATGCGCCAGCCGATCAGGTTGACGCCCCACACCGCTTCGATGCCGAACATCACGTCGCCATCAGCATTGACGCCCTCGCCCTTGCCGACCAGCGTCGCGATCCCGTTGTTGATCGAGAAGATGCCGCCGGTCTCACGCGCGATGCGCTCGCCGAAGTTCTGTGCGCTCTCGTTCGCCGCCTGCCAGAAGTCGCGCTTCAGCGCCTTCATGCCGGGCGATAGCTTGAACTGCAGACCGGCGTTGCCGAACACCTTGCCAGCGATCTCTTCGAGCTTGTGCTTGCCCTCGCCAGCCTGTTGCGAGTCATCCTTCTTGCCTTCGCCGACTGTGACGTTCTGTTGCTCCTTCGCCTTTCCCTTGGTATTGCCGCCGGTCCCGCTGATCCACAGCCTGCGACCGCCGCCCTTCCTGCCGAAGCCGCTCTCCACCTCCGACACCCAGCCAGCGAACACGACTTCGAGTCCCGGTCCGCCCCACCGCATCTCCTTCTGAATGAGTTCAGCCGTGATCGCGGGATCGTCCTGCATCGAGTTGGCACCGCGACCGAAGTCGATCACGCGCGGACCTTCGCCGGACCAGCCCAGCATCACCGTCAGCGGCACGCCATCCGGCGGAATCGCAAGCTCGCAGTTGCGATCATCGACCTCGATGTGCGCTTGGCTGTGACCGCCTTCGACGCTGTCGATCACCTGCACGGAGATCAGGTACGGATTGAGTCTCTCAGTCACGTCCTGCATGCCGTGCACGATGATCTTGCACGCGGCGTGACGGCGCGGACCTTGATGCTCGACCATTACTCTGGCTCACCTGTAGCGAACGGCGTCGTGCCCTGCGTCATGTGACCTTCAGGCGTTGTGCCCCACAGCACGATGCTGTTCTTCGGCTGCGGCGATCCGCTCATCGCTTCATAGTCAATCGGGATGCGCACCTGCGTGCCCACCGGGAGAAATGGCGAGTAGCGATGCACCTTGGCGAGGTGCGGATTGTGGTCGAGCATTAGCTCGATCATCTTCGATGCGCGGTTGCGATACCTGCGCCACAGGATGATGTCGGCGGTGATGTAGTCCGACCCGACGGTGACGACGTCGTAACTGGTAACGGTCATGCCGATGTCATCCCATCGCTGTTGCTGGCGCTGTTTCCGGCAGCACCCGAATCATAAATCTGAATGATGCCCATCGCCGGATCGTTCGGGATCGGCACGCGCTGAAACTGCGCCTCGAAGTCGATCTGCTGACCGATGCCGTCGCGATGGATGTGGCTGTGCGCACGGTTCAGGTTCTCGATGACGTACCAGCCGAAGTGCCAACCGTCACCACGGATCAGGATGTGAGCCTGACCAAGCCTGCGCATGTTGTCGAGCACGTCGAGATGCATCAAGCCGCCAGCGGATGGGAAGCCGCCGGTCTGTTCTCTCAGCATCGCTGTCTCAGGATCGATGGACGCGCCCGACGAGTCGTAGACTGGCTGGCGAATGTCGCGACGCCTGCCAGTTGATGGATCGACAGAGCGCCGCATCTGGCGAGCGAACCAGTGCGGAAAGACGCGGCCCTTCACCGTGATCATCTCCTCACCCTCGCCGACCCACTCTCGATAGAGAGCGGCTCCGGCAATCTCCTTCTTGGCCCATTCTGAAGCCGTGTGGTGCGCGTAGTCATTCACGCTCAGCGGAAACACCTGAAACTGAATCGGTCCCCACTGGAAGAGAACTGGGTTCGCCATTATGCAACTCCGATATCGCCGTGAGAATTCTGCCGCGCCTTGCGCATCTCGACGTCAGCCTGACGCTCCATCGACGCGCGAGCGAATTGCATGCTGGCGTCGTTGACCTTGAGGTTCACGTTGACGTCGCGCTGGGTCATGAGGAGATCATCCGACGGTCGCGTCTTCGGTTTGTCGCCTTCGCCCTTCAGTGCCTTCACCTCGTCGCGGTGATCCTCCATCTTCCGATTGTTGTCGGCATCCGGAACGAACGAGCGAGTCTTCGGCTTCTCAGCTTCAGCGACGGCCTTCTTCTCTTGCTCTGCCGACCGCGCTCGCGCCTCTTGCACCTCGCGCTGACGCTGGGCAATGCCGACGCTCTGGCCACCGCCAATGCCCCATCGACGACGCCAATCAGCATTGACGCCGCCTTCCCACGAGCCAGCCGCCATCCTGCCGGGACCGGCCAAGTCCTGATGCATCGTATCCATCGCGCCATAGACGCGATCCTTGCCGGTGCGCGGGTCTTTGCCCAGAGCGCCGGAGAAGTATCCGCCGAAGCGATGACGCGCAGCGAGATCAGGCCGCGACTTCTGCAGCGCGGTGTGGGTGTCCTGCGCGAACTGTTCGTACTGCTTGAAATACTTCGGGTCCTGATAGTTCGGCATCGAGTTGCCTTCAGGATCGATCAGGCGGAAGTCGGTCGCCGCTCGACCGGAGTGCGGACCCTTGTTGCGTTCGCCGGAGTAGGCTTCGACGCGCCAGCCCTTCGGCAGGTTCTTCGATGCCTCTGCAGCAGCCGCGACCAGTGCGGTGCGGTTCGGATCGCGGTTGCGATAGTTGCCGACCGTCGTCAGCCGCGCCTTCGCATCGGGATCGATACCAGCCGCCGCTGTCTCAGTCGGCTTGCCCTGAAGCTCTGGCGGCAGCACCGTTGCCGACGTGCCCGGCTGTGCTGGCAAGCCCGGAGGAGTCTGGATGCCGCCCGCTACTTGCGCAGCTTGCGGTTCGACCTGTGGTTTGCCTCGCTGTGCATTAACCCACCCTCCAGTGCCCGGCTGAACACCAAACATGTTGCCGCCGTACTGGGTCATCGTCTTCGCGTTAAAGTTCGGGTCGCCTTCCATTCCTTGATCGGTGGCGTAATTGATTCTGTTGGACCCGCCAGAGAACACGTCCTTGCTGGCCTTGTCCCACGCCTTCTGCTTCTCGTCGGTCCACGCGCCGTAGTAAGCATCACGTTCATGCGGCTTCAATGGACCTGAACCGGGATCACGGTGGAAGCGACGAAGCGGACCATAGAACTGTCTCTGGCCGTGAGCTTCCACGACCTGTTGCAGGGTCTTGTGTCTGGACGCTGCGTAGTTCGACATCTGCTCCAAGTTGGCACCGATGTTCTTCATGCCGCCTTCAGCCTGAAGCGTTCGGAATATCTTCTGCTGATTCTTGGGGTCCTTCATCCATTCGGCATTGGCTTGTTGAATGCGCGTCTTCATCACGTCTGCGTTGACGCGCTTCCCTTTGAAGTCTCCCGATGCTCCCGATGCCGTAGCACCGCCTATCGGCTGGCCGGTTGTCGTCGTAGTCGGAGCCTGCGTAGAATCCGGCGCTTGGCTGTCATCAGTGCGACCGTTTCCCGTTCGACCTCGTTGGCCTTCATCGTAAGGTCGTGCGAGGTCTGTGCCGCCGCCGTATCCCGTGCCACCTCCGCCCGTCGGACCAGCCTGATCATAGACACCAGTATTGAGACCAGACGAACCGAATCCGCCACCACCCGCGCCGCCGCCACCGCCCGGATGATAAGAGGCCGACAGATACTTCGCATCCATACTGCTTCCATAACCGCCGCCTTGCTCCTTCGCGATTGCCTTTGCGATCTTCGTTGCGTTGTCTTCTCCGGTGAACGACGCGTTCTGAATGTTCGGATCGCGACGACGTTGAGCGCTGAACTCCGTCGAGCCGCTGGTGCCGCCGCGACCCGGCACATAGTTGATCTTCTCTCGCACCGCGCCGCCCGGTCGCTGGCCGACGCTGTAATTCTGTTCGATGCCGTGAGGAGTGCCGGGCGTCAACGGCATGTTCTCGTAAGGCGTCACCGGCTCCGTCGATAGCGGCACACCTGCTTTCTCTTGGGGATAGTAGTGCTCGCGAAGTTTCTCGACTCCTTTGCCAGCGAGGGCAGCGCCGGGAAGTGGAGCATGCTTCAGTATGCCGATTCCGATATCGCTCGCGCTACGCGCCATCTCCTCCTTCGTCTTCGGCCACCACGGCGGCAATTCAAATCGCTTCAGCGACTCGAATAGCGAGATCAAACGCTCCGCAGTCTTCGCGATGCCGCCGAGAATGTCGGCGAACCTCTGGATGACCCATGTGACACCGAACGCGTCAAGCAGATGGCCGATCTCCTTCACCAGCGCTCCGATTGAATTGGTCAATCGGGCAACGGCAACATCGGGACTGTCCAGCATATTCTCCGACTTGGCGAGGCCACCCATCGCGGAGTTCGTCTTGTCGATCTCGCCGCCAAGCTCCAAGAGGTCGCGCTGGAATTGGCGAACGACGCGCGAGTCCTTGGAGCCAGCCGCCGCCAATATCTCGTGCTGCTTGGTGGACTTCGCGAACTGGTTCATGATCCAAGCCATCGGACTGCCTTCCGACTTGGCCTTCTCCAGATTGCGGAGCATCTCTTCGACCGGCATGTTGATGGCGTCGGCGAATCCCTTATCGCCGCGCATCGCCTTCTCCATCAGGTTGGAGATGATCCTGATCGACTCCTGCGTATTGCTCGTCGCCTTGTTGGCAACGCCGACGTAGGTCGCCATCTCGCCGAAGCCCTTGGCACCGTGATAGCCCGCCGCAGCCATCGACTCCATGATGCGTGCACCATTCGCGCCCATCACATTCCAATCGATTTGGAATTTGTCGCCGGTGTGAACGATGGACTCCAGTACCTTCTTGTAGTCGCTTGCCGGGATCGACATGATGCGCATGGCATCGCCAGCGACATCAGCCATCTTCATGAGGTCTGCGTTCGCGCCCTTGGCGTAGACCGCGATGTCCGGAAACATCTTCTTCGCTTGATCGGGCGGGAGATGACTCTTGTCGAGGAAATTCCTGAATGCTGCGCTCACGACGTTGACGTTGTCGCCGGTCTTCATGGCGACTTCGTCGAACATCTCGCCGAAGGATTCGATCTCGGAGCGCGTGCCGCCGATAGAGTTCTGCAGACGACGCAGCCCGGTGTCGAATTCTGCGAACGCCATGTAGCCGCGACGCATCGTCTCCAGCGCAGCGGCAACGCTCAGACCCTTCACAGCCATCGCAGCCAGTGCGCCAGCGGCTTCACCAGCCATCGTTGCGATTGGGCCAATGGCAGCGCCGCCCTTGCCGCCAGTTTCTGCAATAGCTTTACCGGCTGCAAGCGCCGCCTTCTGCGCCTTGCTCAAGGCCTTTGCGGTCTCGTCGAAGTGCTTGATCTCCTCTTCCATGGTGGTGCCATGGGCCTTCGCGAGCTTCTCCAAGTCCTTGACCAGAACAGTAACGCCTCTGGAGTTCTGGTGGTACTGAGCCTGAACCTCCTTATGAAGGCTGGCGAAGTTCGCCTTCGCCTGATTGATGGCTTGCTCAGTGTCGTCCTCAGCACTGATGATCAGTGTCTTCTTGTTCTCGTCGGCCATTCAGGGAATCCCCTTACGGTTCGTCGTCGCCGAGATCAAAGCCGACGTCACTGGGCAGCGGCTCGCCCGGCCCCTGCGGCGTCTCTTCGTCGGCTGGCACTTCAACCTCCCGCACGATCATGTCTTCCAGCGGTCGCTTCAGCGGCACGTTGCCCTGCACGATGTCGTTGCGTATTTCCTGCGGGATGTTGGACATGAAGGCTTCCATCACGCGATCCGCATCCGGATATCGAAGCTCGCGCAGCACAGCCTCATCGACACCGGCAAGCTCAGTCATTAGCTCGACCATGCTTTGCCAGCGGCGATCCTGCCAGAGCAACAGATGCCCGAACTTGAAGGCGCTGAAGGTGATGCTGTCCACCCTCTTGCCGTTGTACTCGAACGGAATGAACAGATGGACGGTGCGACCGCCCAGTTTATCAGTCGCGATGGCCATGCGAATCCTCTCCCTGCCGGTAGCGCATCCGGCAGGAAGATCGCCGTGGCGTCAATGGTGTATCCAGATGGTGATGACGTTCTCGCCGCGATCTATCCGCTGATCGACGAACTCGATGTCCTCGTGCCCACCTGCACCATCGCGATCAGCGACCACGACGCGCTTCTTCTCGTCGTGGCGCTGAAGCTCTTCGATCAATTCCTTGACCGTCATCAGGCGTTGCTAACCGGGTTGGCCGGGATCGCAAGCAGGCGCACCATATCGTCGGTGAGCATGTTGTCGCCGATGCCGAGCGACGTGGTGAAGAAGTCCCACCAGAAGATTTGCTGGAAGCCGCCTTCACTGACCATCATGTTCAGTTCGTAGTGCACGATGTTCTTGATCGAATACTCGTGGTGCATCAGCGTGCCCTTCGAGAACGCGGTCGGATTGACGCGACCGAGACGACCCTCGATCACGGCAACAGCCTGCAGCGCCGCCGACGTGCGCCGATCACGGATCAAGCCGTAAGCGGTGAAGCGGTGGTACTGCACATCCTCCTGTCCGAGAAACGACATCACGAGCGGGTCCCAACCTGCGAGGTTGAACGTCGCTTCGAGCTTGTTGATGTGCGTCGGAATCTCGATGCCGACCGGCGCACCGGCTGGCGTGTGATCGACGTAGTTCTCTTCCCACGTCGGCAGCTTCAACTCTTGCAGCACGAGATGGGTGGAGATGCCCGGCATCGTGCTTGCGCCAGTGCCGACGGCATCGCCGCAAATCAGGTTCGCACTCTCCATCACGTAGATGGTTTGGTTCGCCATGTTGAAATCCCTTCTTCAGTTGGTCTTGAAGGACCGGCGCTTACAGTCGCCGCTACAGTTTGAAGCACGTCAGTTCGTGCTGTCCGCCAAGCTCCGGGTTACGAGGTCGCGAGGTTAAGCTGCTGAGCGAGATCAGCGACCATCTCATCGATGGCTTCGCGATAGCGCGAAGACTCGATGGTCAGGTGCTTCAGGACCGGCGGCTCCTCAGCTTTGAAGCCGACGGTGAGGTGACCCATCCTGATTTGCTCAGCCGAGTTACCCTCCGTCTTGAAGTTGACCTTGTAGCCGAGAATGTGATTGTCGGCGTGAAGGTCGCGAAGGAAGAACTGCATCGTGTTCAGGATCGCCTGCACCGTGTGACCGATGATGTTGTAGCGACCAAGGAAGTAACGCAGCGTCTTCAACATGCCCAAGTGGATGTAGTCTCTGCCACGCATGACATTGTACATCATCCAGATCGGGTCTTCGCCGACGTTGTCGGTGGAGATCAGAACGAAGCCGCCGCTTGCAATCGCGAAGTCATCGCCGATCTCACCACGCACCAGCACGCCGATGTTCGCGGCGAGCAACTCCTGCGCTTCGTTCGCGCTGTCGGTCAGATTGAAGCCGATGTCGCGGTTCGGCGACACGATCCCCTGCACCGCTTGGTTGGCGGCAGAGTGGAACGGTGCGCCGGTCTCGTGGTCACGCCGCACCATGATGCCCGCCATGCGAGGTGCGAGCGGCCTGATCATGATGTAGCTCGTCACCGGGTCCATCACACGGCAACCACCCGACAGTGCGATCAGGCGATGCGATTGCATCGTCTCACGCCAGTCGAAGTCGTTCTGCATCGAAGAGCCTGCGGACTCGACGATCATGTGGCCAAGCAACTGATTGCAGATCGGAGTAGCGCCAGCGACGATTGGATTCGCGCCAGTCACGATCTCCGCCTCATACTCAGCGACGGTGCCCACGACAGTCCATGTCATCGTGAACGTGGCACCAGTGCCAGCGCCAGTGCTCGCCTTGTGCGTGGCGACACCCGGAGGAATCTCAGTGCCGACGACGAAGCCGGTATTGAGAATATCAACCTGAGTGATCGCGCCGGAGCCGCCGACTTCGTCAATCGCCGCGACAGTGAGCACGACGTCGTTGTCCATGATCAACTGTTCGCCGACGGTATAGCCCATGCCGGTCTGAGCAACTTCTGCATCAGTGCAGTTGAAGCCCGGAGGAGGAGCGGTGATCGTGGGCACCTCTTCGTACCACGCGCCCGGCAGTTCGAGCGTGACCGGACCAAGCGTGCCGTTGCTCATGCCGTAAGCGTGGCCAGTCGCGGTCACCACGTTGGGACCGCCACCCTCGAACGTCACCGGGTAGAGATGGTCCTGCACGTAGTCCGATCCCGGTGCGGTGCGCGTGATCTCGCCGACGCCGTTGGCCATCTGCGAGGTGTAGCCCGGCGCGATCAGAATGCGAGGAGTGAAGCCCAGCTTCGACGCCGACTTGAGGAACGCCCACATGCCGGTGCCAGCGATGCTGTCGCCAGCAATGTAAGAGATCGTCTTCTGCAGAGCGATGGCAGGATCGGAGTCGATGCCCTGCATGGTGCGAACCACGACGATGCGTGCGGCGAACTGCGTCTCGCCAAGCTGATCGTTGATCGCGCGAACGGCGTCAGCGAGATAGCCAGCATCGCCCAGCTTCTTTGCCTTCTTGTTGTCGTTCGAGTTCAGGAACACCGGAGTGTCGAGCGGATACGCCACCGCGTCGGCGAGCGGTGCCGGGCCGATAAGTCCGATGGTGGAAAGATCGGCGGCAAAGACGGGACGTGCGCCTTCGTCTACCTTCCGGATACTAATGCCGAAGACTGGATCAGACATTTGATGTCTCCTTTGAGTGAAGCGTTGTTGAATTAGAACGTGCTTGGAGGAGTCAGAATCTCCAACTGCTTGACCGACAGCGCGTGCAGTCGGATCGATAGGATCATCTCAGGATCAGCGCCGCCCGCTGGCAGCGACATGATCCGAATCTCCCTGATGTAGTCGCCGACCTGAAGGTCCTGAATGATCGGCGTGACGATCACCTGCCCAACAGGATTGCAATCCATCTTCGTCGCGAGCATGCGCAACGGCGGCTGCGGCGTGACTGAGTGCGCAGCGGGTGGCGGTGTCGTCTGCCTTCCTTCAAAGAATGCTACGTCAGCCATGTCGGCTCCTTAGAATTTGCGCGAGTTGATGTTCGTCGATCTCAAGCTCTTGCGCCAGCGCATACAGCAGCGGGCGCTTTGTATCTGGCAGCGGCGGCGGGTCCCTGAACTCGCCTTTGTCGAAGTCGAAGCGCTGCTGACGCAGCTTCTCATGATCTCCGTCAAACGCAATCTCGATCAGCCGCGTGCCTTCAGGCCAGATGAACTCCGGCTCTTCCCGCGCGGTGGTCATCACGACCCACTCATCCTTCTGGATCAGCGGATTGAACTGGCGCAGGATCGTCACCAGCACACGATCACCCGACGGATGAACGATGCCCGTCGCCTTGCGATAGTCGTACCAGTCCACGCCATCAGTCTTGCGCTTGCAGAACAGCAGCTTGTGGCCATCGACGTGCTGCCGCAGCGGATGGTTCTCCGGCTTGTATGCGACCCACTCTCCGTGATCGATGAACTTCATCGGCGTCCCCTTAATAACCTGCGGCGTGCCAGCCGCCAGCGATCAGCATGTGGCACTGGCGATAACGACCGATGACGTAATAGGCGGAATAGCAGCCGGTGATCCCGGTGATCACGCCACCGCCCCACGGCTCCTGCAGTTGATTGTAGTAGTGCTGCACGTCGCCGAGATGCGCGAAGCGGATCGTTGCGACGAGTTGATTGTAGCGCGTGTCAGCGGCATTCCACGCGTACCAGTTCGCCTGCCCGTTGACGTAGTCGTGCACCCATCCCAACGAGGAGCACCACATCTGCCCGCTGTTGTTGGTGTAGCTGCGCCATCCGCCATCGTGGCCAAGGAAGCCGATCAGTCCATCGTTGTGATGGATGTACGAATTGCCCCACGTGTTATCCCAGAACCGGATGTAGTTGGCACCACCGCCTTCGATCACCACGTCGCCGCGAACGATCAGCGGTCCATTGATGTCGGCCTGACCGTGAGAGGTCATGCCCCACGTGGTGAGGTAATGCCCCTGCGTGCTGATGCTGTAGCAATTCAGGTGGTGCATATTGACGCCACCGTGGAAGACACCTCCACCGCCAGTGAAGACGTGATTGCCGCCATCGAAGTGGTGATAGCCGTTGCCGAAGAAGATCACGCCAGTGCCGTTGCCGCGCAGCGCGTAGAGATCGCCGTTGATGTTCAGGTTGCCGTTGATGACGCTGCTGCTTGCAGTCGTGAAGCCAGCGCCGAAGTTGAAGTGAGCGTTCGCGCGATTGATGGAGTACGCGGTGCCGAGCCACTCGCCCATATCACCGTAGCGATAGAGTGCGAAGTTCGATCCGCTGTAACCACCGCTTTCTTGTTCGGTGTTACCAAGGTCGAGCGCCCACCGGCTCGTGCCGTTGGCACCGAGACCCCACACGATACGATCCTGCCCGATGCTGGTTGGATACAACGACAACGAAGGAGTGCTGGCCTTGATCGTCAGGTTGCCAAGCATCGTGCCGCCAGCGCCGAACGCGGAGTCAACGTAGTCCTTGGTTGCCGCTTGCTCTGGCTGCGTCGGATATCCGCTCAGATAAAGCGGGCCGGTCATCGTGCCGCCGGACTTCCTCACGAGCGGATCGGTGTACTCGACGATGCGCGAGCGCACCCACTGCGTGGTCGGCATGTACGCATCGTTCGCCGTCGGCGGCGGATGCATGCCGATCTGCAGCGCCTCATAAGGCACGGTGCCGTCGCGACGAATGAACGCGTAGGCATCGAGCCCGGAGTCAGCGAGCGCCTGCGCTGCGGCCATGATCTCCGCGTGCAGGTGCACCACTTCAGCAGTGTCGGTGACGACCGTCGCGTGCATCGGCTCGATAGCGTCGTGGTAATCCTTGGTCGAGTGCGCCATGCCCGGCGTCGATGTCACCATCCACGGCTGCGCAGATGGATCGCCGTGGATCGCAGTGACATCCATTTCCAGAATGCCGCTGGACTGTTCGTAGCTGCGCAGCTTGGCGATGCAGTAGTTGTTCTTGTCGTCGATGCCTTCGACGATCAGATACGGCGACGGCGTGAACGTGTCGCGCTGCGGACCTTCGTCAACATAGACGGCCATGTAGCCGATCTTCATCTCGTAGAGAGAGTCGGTGATCGGCGCGAGCAAGAAGCCCAGCTTGGTGACAGCGATGATGTCTTCGGTGGCCGGGATCAGAATCTCATTCATGCGCAGCAACGCTGCGGCACGGATGTCTTCACCGATACGCTTCAGCGCTCGATCAACCTCTTCCAAGTCTTGGAAGCGAGCCTCAAGCGACGGCAGCAAGCGCTTCATATATGGAAGCAGTTGCGTGCCGGGCTTCAGTTCAAATTCTTCATCGAGCCGTTTCAGCGCCATCGGTTAAGCCTTCTTTGCCGGAGCCTTCGCTGATTGCGTCGCTGGCGGTGCCGGGATCGGACCAAGCACCACCGCGTTGACGATGGCTGGCTGGATCGTCGGCAGAGCGCAGACAGCGCCGTTCATCGAGTAGAGCTTCGCAGGACTGAGAACGCGCCCGGCATACGGCACGGCAGAGCCCAGCGTCACCTCGTAGACCATCGCGGGATCAAACGACGCCGGGACTTCCCTTCCCTCTGGCAGCGGCGGAGGAGTGCCGGAGCCAGCGAACTTCGTCACAGCATGCGGGTTGATCACGCGATCATCGATCCATTCGCCCTTGCGCACTTCGCGCTTCGAGCCCTTGCCATCAGCGGGCCTGTAGGTGTCGCCCGGCGCTGACTTGCTGACAGGGAAGCGACTTGATCGCGCCGCCGCAACGTCTTCCCGATTCATCGGCATCACGACGTTGCGTTGTGGAAATTTCTTGGTAGCCATTCTGGTTTCTCCCTTCGAGAATTACATCAGGTTGATGCCGATATCGACACGCTCCGACACGTGGAATGGCGTGAGCACGTTGCGCGTATAGCCAAGGCACCTGATCTTGTATCCCGTGACAGGAGCGCCGCCGAGAGCGGCGAGGTCCCACGTGCAGCGCTTGATCAGGGCGGTCGGATCATCCGGAGCGACCGAGTCTTCGACCACAGCCGGTGGACGCTGCGTCAAGTAATCAGCGCCGGTCAGAAGCAGGACCGAGAAGGTGTGCTCGCCCTCGCCTTCCATTCCACTCCCGCGCCATGCATCGAGCCGGAAATCCACGTAGACCGTGTTCACCGGGTTCGGCATCGTCCTCGCTGTCGAGACGTGACTGAAGTCATTGCGGCCACGCTCCGTCAGCGAGCGAGAGTTGGCGGCGACACCGATGCCCGGCATTTCATCCGTGGTGCCGACCAGCAAGCAGCGGAATTGCAACAGCGGCGGCAGGTTCACCAACGGGTTGTCGTCGTAATAGCCGAGCGGCACCCACACGCCGTTGTGCTGAATCTCGAACGAGATCGTCGTGCCCGGAGGACGCGTCGAGTCGAAGTTGAGATCGATCTGCGCAATGCCGCCGTTCAACTCCAGCGGTGCAAGCTGCACGGTGCAGCGCGTTGCCTCGAACTCCGCGAAGTTCAGCCGGAACGTCATGTCCTTCTGCAGATCACCGGATGCCCACGCGCCGTCGGTCGATGTGAACAGCGAGCCCTGCGCGAACTTGTTGTTGTGGACGCAGGCGACGAAGTGGTTGCCCGCCGTCTGCAGCACAACAGCGTAGCGCTTGCCCTTCGCCAGATAGGTCGGCAGCACCGGGACCTTCGTCGCATAGGGATAGATGCGCAGGAGATCGGCAGGATGCGTCGAGCGAGCGATCACCTTCTGATAGTTCGGAGCGCCGATGTCGTTGCACTCGCAGATCAGCACGTGAACGTCACCGCTGGTGGCAACGCGCGTGAAGAAGATTTCCACCGACGTCAGCCAGCCGCCCTGCGAATTCAGGAAGCTCTGACCGACGACCGCGCCGTTGAGACCTTCGATGGTGACAATCTGCCGCCAGTAATAGGAGTCGATGATCTCATCCACCCAGAACTGCGCGATGCGCAGCACGGTGTGCGTCGAGACGTCCTGCACGTCGAGGATTTGAAACGTCTCGGTGCCGCGCGTCAGGATGTTGCGGATCGGATCATAGATCAGGTCGGTGTTCGGCGTCATGCCGGTCGAACCGCCGAAGCCGTTCGCCCACTCACCCATGCCGATTGACGTCTGCCAGTCCTGACCAGACGGAGCGAACCACCAGCAACCGTTGTAGCAAACATACATCGGCGTGCCGAAGCGGATACGCGTGCGCGTGCGCGTGCACAATTCCCAACTGATGGTCTGGAATTGATACTGCGAGATCGACAGTTCGCTGTCGTTGCCCAGCACTTCGAGCCGCGCCTTCTCGTGATAGACCGGCAGCACGAAGTTGTTCTGATTGATCACCGCCGGATCGAGCGGGTTCAGCATCGCGAATTGCGAGTCGCGCTGCGCAGCCCACGCGAAGCGAATGCCCTCCTCGACCTTGCAGAGCACGTCAGGATTCGGCGGATCAGTGTGGACGTCGGTCTCGTCGTTGGTCAGGAAGTGATCCGCGCCCCACGAGGTGTAGCTGTCGGGCAGGTTAAGTTCTTCCTTCACGCGAGCGATGTCTGCGGCGAGACGCAGCGCCAGTTGCATCGACGCGGTGCCAGCGAGACGCGCAGCCAGTGCTGCAAGGTCGGTCGCCAGCGTATCGAGCCGCGATGACGTGCGGATGCGCCAGCCATCGTTCTCGTTCATCCGGTTGTCGAGATCGCGCAGGTTCGGTGCGCGGTTCTCTTCTTCCATCTGGATCGCGAGGATGCCGGTCGAGTCCAACAGTATCCAGCAAACCGCCAGCGTGTTCGATGCAATCGCTGGCTTCTGCGGGTCAGGACTCTCAGCGCCGACCACCGTCGAGATGTTGGCCCAGCGGCGCGACTCCGTGGAGACCACACGAGCGACAGTCGCACGCGTTACCGGATCGGTAAGGAACGTGCGCGGCTCAGTGTCGGTCTGAATCTCTTGGCCCCAAGTGACGACGCCGACCCAGCGGCGCGTGACCACCGGGAGAACGCCGAGAAGATCGAGCGAGGTGCCGCCTTCGTTGTCGTTATAGAACACGAGACCGGCGTGATAGAGCCGACCAGCGCCGACGGTCACGACCGCTGGTGCAGTCTGCACGACAGTGAAGCCGGTGAAGGCCATGTCGGGAATGATCGTGTCGAAGACGATGTGATCGAAGGACGCGCGAGGAAACAGGCCGAAGTTGTTGAAGTCCTCGACGGTGACCTTCTGCCAATCTTGAATATTAACTTTACGTTCCATTTGCCTCTCCTAGAGAAGGTTGATGACCTGATGGTCTACCGTTGTTTCCGTCCAAGCTCTCTCGCGTAGTTCGATCAGTCGTGTCGGATCGAATGCAGTGCGCACCCGATCCCGCAGCGCCTGCGATACGACGACCGCGCGACAAGCCCGGTCAAAGTCTGCCATGTCCACTGTACTCGCAAAGTAATTGTCGTCGTTGGTGTGGCCTTCGTCAGCGAACCAACTCCAGAAGTCATCGTGCATGTGCAGGTCGATCATCAAGTCGGCAGTGTACGCAGGCCACGAGACGTAATCGACGCCGACATACGAGATGCCGCCAGTGATGACGCCCATGATCTCCGGGTCGTGAAGGAAGACGCGATCCGCAAGCATGCGTGCTGCGTCGTATCCTGCATCGGCGTAATAGACAATCGGGACCGGCTGCGTCGGGATCGGCGGCGGCTGCGTCGGCAGACCTGACTCCGGATACGTTATCGGATGCTCCGGCTTCGGCGGCGGCGGCAGCACCGCTGGATGTTCTGGCGTCGGCGGCTTCGGCTCATTCTCCGGCAGCGTATTGCGGTGATCGGACCAGTCGCCGACGAAGAAGAAACTGTTGCCCCAGCCGATGTCGCTCTCGCGCTCGTAGCGAACGTCGATGGGCTCCATGCCCGGCACCACCGTGTCGAGATGCAGCACGCTCTGTTCGTGATCGTAACTGCCGTCGATCCGCACCGTCACCAGTTGCGGCACCAGCGTTTCAGCGCAGACATATTGATCGTCGTTGACGAAGTCGCCTTGCAGGTAGGCCGGACCGGCGATGCCGGGAATGCAAACGCGCTCGTAGTCGATGGAGACCTCGCTGTTGATCTCCTTCGTGAAGGTGTAAATCTCCAGCGGGATATCTTTGCCGCGCACGCGCAGGAAGGCCTTACGACCATGCAGCGCCTCACCATCATCAAGCCCGACGAACCAGCCAGCGCCACCGTCACCGCAGAACAGGACGTCTTCGCCATCCCAGCCAACGCCCTCGTAGAACGTGATGCGCAACTCCGGCATCAGGTGAATCCAGTAGTCGAACGCTTCCTTGCTCATGGAAGGCGACGCCCAGAATCCCTGCGGCGGTCGTAGCATCTCCTGAATCGTGTAGCCGGTCGGCGGCGAGAAATCGCGGCCCGAATACTTCAGCGCCATCGCGATGCCGTCAGGCGTGCCGCGCAGACTCTTGTACTCGAACTGACGCTCCACCCACTCGCGCTGCGTGGACTCGCTCCAGCCTTCTTCCCACAGCAACGCGCCCATCGCATATGCGAGATAGGGCAGATTGTTCAGCGAGATCGCATACGGGTCCCACTGGTCGTGAATGATCTCAGCGTAGGTGCCGATCAGCCGCTCACCGTCAACGTCGGCCATCGCTTTCTCAAAGCCGGTCGCGTTGCGATAAAGCAACTTTGCTCCGGGCGCTGAGATGATGCCTTCGGTGACGATATCGTTCACAGCGTGCGACCTGCCATCTTGACTTCGATCTTGTTGACGCGGACCACCCAGTCGAGCGGCACGAAGATGTCTTCCGTCGGTTCGACGATATCGACATGGTGCACGCCGGGCATTGCGCAGCAAGCATTGATCGCCATCAGAGAGTGATCGTGCCCAAGCCAGTATTGCTCAGTCACCAGCGTCGAGAGGTTCGCCTCGATCTTCTCCATGCATTGATCCTGCAGCGTGCCGGGATAGAGCCACACCGCGATCCGATAATTGATGTCCTTGATCTTCGGCTTGTTCACCGAGATCACATCGGTCAATCCCATGCGCGACAGCGTCTGGATGTACGCGCGGATGCGGACCAGCGCTTCATCAGCAGGAGCGGGATCGGCAGGCGGCTGCATCAGGCACGTGATCAGAATTGTCGGATAGTAATCGTGCGTCACCTTGCGCTGTGCCGTGACGTCGCGCAGCGCTGGATACGCGGTCAGCGCCCAGAATTCATACGCCTCTGCGGTGCCGTGCGGGCTCAGCGTGTTCGGGCTCAGCCAGATACGCCGACGATATCGATCATCGGGCTCGCCCTCCTGACGCGGTACGCCACCGGGATAGCGCGATGCAATGGCGTCGAGATCGGTGCCGATGGCATAGGCCAGCGTGATCGAGCGAGCGGCCTGATTGACGCGATCTCTCAGCATCAACTCGAAGTAGGTGCACGCCTCTTGATTGATCTTGATCGGATCGAATTCGAGATTCTCGACATCGTACTGCGCAGCCATCGGCGGATCGTACTTCGCCCACAACTGCTTGAAGCGGATCATCCGCGTCTCAAGGATGTCTTCGGTGCTGATCTTCTCCAGCACGATCATGGGCTGCAGGTTGGCCGGGATCAGGACGGAGATGCGCTCGCTCAGACGCGAAGCAATCGCCTGCCCTGCCTTCGTGCCGCTGCCCATGTCATAGATGTCGCTCATTCCTTCGCTCCCGGTATCGTCGGCGTCGTCCCGATGCCGCCTTCAGGCGCACCGCCGATGTTGCCGACTCGCCCTTCCCACAGATTGTAACCACGTGACACCAGACCAACGCCACGACGAACTTGCGGCTGGCTGTTGCCGAGATGGCCGCGCGGTCGATAGGTGCCTTCCATCGACGTCTGCAGCTTGCCGGTGCGAAGCTCCTCCGGCGACGTCATCAGCGAGCCGTCGGAGCGGTTGGCGACGCGCACGCGGTTGATGCGGTAGTTCGGCTCCCACAGATCGATGCCTGTGCAGATCGCGAAGTAGAAGCGAGCGATGGTTGGCTCATCCGCATTCTGACCAATCAGGTGAGGTACGAATGAGCCACACCACCGACGCAGAACACGCTCGTGATACTTCGTTGAGAAGATCAGCAGCATGCTTTGGATCACGTGATCCCACCCGGTCAGCATCTTGCCGGTGTAGCGATCCACACCAATGCGGACCGGGCTTAGGACGATGTGGCCGTACTTGAGGTCCGGCCACATGTCCAAGTTGGGATCGTAGACGTAGGCCATGCGCTACTCCGCCGGGCGGCTGAAGTAGCTGCCGGGAGTCTTGTCATCCGTCTTCGGCGGCTCCGGCTTCTTCGGCTCCGGCTTCTTCGGCGCAGCCTTCTTGTTGCTCTTCTCATCCTTCTTCCGCGCCTTCAGCATTGCGTTGCGACGCTGCGTTGACAGCGGCACCTTCAACGCCATGCCCGGAGCGCCGGACTGAATCTGCCGGTCGTACTTCGGCAGCTTCTTCGGGTCCTCATCGGACTCGCTCCGACCGCGCGTGACCTGCGCGATGAACTTCTTGCCAGCATCACTCACTTCGTTGAGCGGCAGGAGACCGGCGATCCCCTGATCAATCCAGTATTGCATCGTCATCTGCGGAGCCATGACGTGCAAACCCTTGTCGTCCTCGACGACACGCAGACGACCAAGCTCGTCGCCAGCGTGAAGGCCGGGATCGTAGACGTAGAACTTCCGAAGAACTGCAGATGTAGGTGCCATGTGACTTCTCCTTTGAAGATTACTTGTTGTCGTTCGGGATCGGGTCCCTGCCGAGAATCGGTGGCCTACTGAAGATGATCTGACCCTTCTTGACCACCACCCAGTCTGACGAGGCGCGTATCTTCGCACCTTCCTTGTGCGAAGCAACTCTGACGTCCTTGCCGACGCGCAGCGTGTGCCCACCGTCTTTGTTCATGCGCGACTTGATCGTGGCCTTGTCGCCGCCGACGTGTCCCTTCTTCTTCTGCTTGCCACCGCCACCACCGCCGCCGCCTTGCTGTCCGCCGCCCTGTTGCTGCTGATCCTTCTCGTCGTCAGGCTGCAGCCAGTGATCGTGACCTTCCTTCGTGGTCTTGCCGCGATAGTCGTCCTGCTGATAGCTCTCCTCATCCTGCCCGCTGCTGTCGGCGTGCTCCGGCGTCTTGAAGTTCTTGCTTGGCGCATACGGCGCGATCATGCCCTGACCGATGTCGCCATTCGGGCAGACCAGCGACAGCGTCTGACCCTTCTTGAAGAAGCGTTGCTCGCGTGCGCCACCGCGCATGTTGTTCGTGTTCAGCCAAGGCGACAGCACTTCCTTGCCGTCCTTGTCCTTGCCCATCATCACGCGCACCTTGGTGCCGTCCACCTCGTGCACGGTGCCGGTCTGATGCGTGTTCGCGATCTGCCGACGCAGGTTCGCAACTTCCTGAAGCAGCCTCTGATAATCATCAGCCATAGCAGCGCCTCATGACAGTTCGATCTTGATCTTGTTCGATGTGCCGTCGAGAATCTTCTGCGCCATCTGCCGCAAAGTCAGATCGACATCCAGCGACTGCTGCGACATCCGCTTGCTTGCGCTGGTGCCAGACAGCGACGTCATCGTCACCGGCATGCGCTTTCCCTTCTGAATGTACGGCAGGATGATGCAGCGGCAGTGCGGATGCTTCGGCACGTGCTGCTGAGCGACCGACATCGGCATCGGACCGGCGGCGGCAAGCTCTTCGCAATCCATGCAAACCAGTTCGTCCTGCTTCGAGACCACGATCACCATCATGTTCGGATTGGTCTTGCCCAAGAAGTCGGTCCGCTCGCGACCGCCCTCCATCATCGGCTCGCCTTCCATCAAATCAGGATCGACCTTGATCTCGTAATTCATATTACTGCGCGACGCCCGGCGAATGTCCATCACGCCGCGAACCTGTTCGAGCGGAAGACCGCTTTGCTTCGACAAGCTCTGCGCGATCAGCGCCGACAGGCTGTCGCCGACTTCGTTGAGGCCTGCCGCGATGAGTGGCGTGGTCACCTTCTGCGCCCTCGACAGCGCATCGACGAAATCGATAAGCTCTCTCGTATCGACGTTAATCTTCAGCATCGCCCATCTCGACCTTGTCCTTCTTCTCCTTCGGCTCGACGGTGCCGACGTTGGTCGAGATCGTCTTCTCTTCCGTGAGGCCAATCTCCGGATTGGGCTCCCAGTCGAAGTCGTCAGCGCCAATGCTGCGCAGGATCGGTGCCTCGCCCTTCTTGTCGGTGAGATCGGGACCATGCATCGTCGCGAAGCGAGACAGCGGACCAGCCGACAGCGGCGCGAGACCAGCCGCGCGAAGACCGATGCGCCTGACGCCGAACACTGCCTGCACTTGCTCCCACTTTGGCGCGACCCGTGCGCCAACCAGAGCCCTGCAGATTTCCGCGATAGGCTCCATCCCTGCATCCGGATAATCGCTCGACGTGCGAATGAACAACTGGATCGGATGATCGTGCGGCACCGGCACACCGTGTGGAATATCGCTCACCACGTCGCAGACAAACGACAACTGACGCGCCGCCCACCTGCGATCTCGATCAGCGCTTGCACCACGCTGGCCAGCGACACGCTGCACCCGCATGACCAAGCTCTTCAGTAGTTCGGACCAGCCGGACTGCGCGTCGCCGAACAGCGCAGCAATCGCCTGCTCCTCGACCATGTCGAGCGCGATCTCCATGCCTTCATCAGTCAACGGTGTCTTGATCGTCTCTTCGCCGGTCTGCCCTTCGACCTTCGACGCAACGCCGATCTCCAGCACCAGATTGAGTTCACGCGTCATGCCATAGACGTCGGTGCCGTTCTGATCCACTCGGCTGTCGCTGTCGGTATAGACAACGATGTAAGGCTTCGCCGCAGCGTTCAGCGTGAGCGCTTGGCTCAGCGGCGTATTGTCGGAGTCGAACACGCGATCATCTGCCCACGTCGATCCACGCAGCGCAGCAACAGCGGACATCCGTGTCAGCATGCGCGTGATGCTCAAGGGTTGATCTCCGCTACATCTTCGAGCACGCGGACCAGATGCACATCTGGGCGACCGCCGGGATCAGGATGGATGAACGTCACGTCGTACATCTCCTTGCGATCCGGAAAGTAGACCCGGTCGCCCTTGCGAAGCTGCACGCGTTGAATGTGCTCGTCTCGGATCGATAGCGAGACGTCCACCGTCGCCTGACGATGGATCGCTCCGCCGCCTGTCGGCTCCTCAGCGCCGCGTGTCGAGTCGTAGATGCCGACCGCGATTGTCTCGATGCGATCAGGATCAGGGATCGCTTCGCGCATGCCACGGCTCTGCGTCTTCATCGGCTTCAGCACGACGGGCTCGCCGAAGACGCTGTCAACGCGATTGTCGAGCGGCTTGGTGTCGTTGTAGGTGCTCATCCGTGCTCAATCGTTGCGTAGACGATGGTGACCTGCTTGCCGATTTCCAGCACGTTATTGTCGAGGATGATCTCGAAGTCGTGCACCTCGTCTTCGGTGACATCGACGCCGATGCTCATCTCGTCGATCACGAGATTGCCGCTGCCATCGCTGATGGTGCCGATCACCGCGATGCCTTGTATCGCGACGAACGCTGTCGTCGGTGCTGCCAACTGCAGATCAGCGCCGACCAGATAGAACGACGGCTTCGTAAGGAGGAGCGTCGCGAGGATCACGCGCTCATCGTTGCGAAGCTCGATGGTGCCCGGACCATTGCCGCCGTCGATTGCGTCGAGCACCTGCATCATGCGGGCGCGTTTAACTGGGAGCGTGTATTCCATCAGATCACCGCCACATGTGGTGCGTTGCGCCGCAAGAATGAAAGATACAGTTGACCGTATGGCGTGGACTTCCAGAAGTCCGTGGCCGACGACTGGCCCGGACCAGCGCTGCTACTCTCGCTGCTGTCGGTGCCGACGCGATCATAGGTGACAGAGCGATCACGGAAGCGAACACTCTTCACCCAGATCAGGCCGACGTCAGGGTCGGTGACGCTGCCGCCACCGCCCGTCCCGCCGCCGCCTGTGATCATGCCGCCGGTCGCCCTGTCGTTGAGCGTCAGGTAGTGAGCGGCGGCATACATCACAGCCATCTTCATATCAGGCCAGAACCACCAGACATCGACCCAAGTCATGCCGGTGTCGATGGCCATTTGAATCTGATCATCGGTCGCCGTCGAGAACTGCGGAAACGCTTTCCGGAATTCTTCGACGGTCGGCGGCATGTTGGTTGCGATGGCCATAGGTCTCAGCCCTTTCTCGCTTCAGCCTTCGGAGGTTCAGCCTTCGGAGGTTCGTTCTTCGGTGGCTCATCCTTCTTCGCTTCCTTCGGCGGCTTCCCACCAGCGCCACCCGTAAGCTCGTAAGGCTTCGGGTCGCACTTCGCGAGGATCGCTTCCAGCTTCGCGTAGTAAGGTTCGGTCATGGGGATATCGGCCTCAGCCCCACGCTGAACGACGACGTTGTTTCCAGCGTCGTCGAAGAAGCCCATAGGCTGCTTGCCGATGTTCTTGATGTGAGCCATGTAGTCTCCCTGATGTTGCGACTGCTGAGGACTCAGCAGCCGTCGCTGTACCGCATCGCTGCGGGCATACGCACCTCGACTCCGCCGAGACGGAAGATGCCGGGCACGTCGAACACCAACGGCCCACGCTGCCACACCGGCAGGAAGTGATGAGCCATCGGAATCCACATCTTCAGCACCTGCGGATCGCGACGATAGGTCACCATGCGCGAGATGCCGCCGACGCCTGCGGTCTCAAGACCGCGAACGCCCATCAGCGTGATCGGTGCGCCGGTCTGCACCGTGAGCACGTTGTACTGCTTGATCCATTCAAGCAGCGTGACGTTCGTGTACTGGATCACGCGACCTGCGAGACCGAGTAGCACGGCAGGCGGAAGCAGCACCGTGTCGGCGTAGTAGAGCCAGTTGGTGCCCTGCGCGATTCCCATCATCGCGCTGTTGATGTCGCGGATGACCTGTTCGTTGGTCTTATCCGCGAACTCGGTGCCACCTGTCAGACCGTCGGCAGGCAGCGTCGTTGCTGCGACCTGCGTCGAGTTGATCAGGCCCTGCATGTTCTTCGCTGGCGCACCGCGCAATGCGATGTTGTCAACGAACTCCTCGTAGGCGCGACGGCAAGCGACCGCCTTGTCTGCGGTGAGGTTGAGGCCCGGCGTGTTCATTGCCGTTGCGACCTCTTCGAGAGTGTAGCGATAACCAATCGCTGCCATCTCGATCCCGCGCTCGAACTTGTCGCGGGTCAGTTCAGCCAGCGGCACGTCGAGTGCGGTGTGGTGAAACCAATCCGCAGCACCAACCATGTCTTGGCTGTAATAAGTTATAGATTTAACCCACTCGTTGCCGGTGGTGGTGTCCACCGGCACGAGGTCCGGATACTGCACCTCCGGATACTGAATCTTGACGACCTGCGTTTCAATCGCAGACGTCTGGTTCACAACAAAGTTGTAAGCACTTTGCTGTGCGTCTCTCGTAAACATGTTGAAGTTCATCTCCGCCTCCTTGACGGTTGAAAGTCTGTGAAGAGCAAACGTCGAAAGAAGACGTTAGGTCTGGATGCCCAACTGGACGACGTTAAGTTCGCCAGCCGCGCGAGTGTACTTCCAGCGACCGCCGGGCACCGGACCGGCACCGACACTCGCGAGAATTCCGTCAGCCGCTCCGTAGAACAGCGGATCGCCGGACAGGACGGCGGTGTCGCAGATCGCGAACATCTCGCCCTTCGTCAGCACGCCCATGTTCGAGTAGGGCGGATAAGCGTCCTGCGGAACGCCGACCACCGTGAGCGGGACGATCACCGTCGGATCGAGGATCGTGATGCCGACGAACTGCTGAACCGCACCGCCGAGCGTCGCGCCGATGTCAGACGACTGCGACTGGCAAACAGCGCGGCAAGCCGGGATCGGCACTTGCTCTGCCGAACGCGTCACCGCGTTGTAGTCCACCATCCGGTTGATCATGCCGGGAATGCCAGCACGCATGTGCTCCGGAAACTCAGACTGCACCACGCGGTGCGCGGGAGCGAGTTGACTCTCCGCGCCGACGCCAGCCTTCGTCTGCGGCAGCTTCGCGTCAGCCACCTTCGTATCACCGGGATGCCCGGTCGCTGCACGCGGAGGCGTCGCAGTCTGATTAGCTTGATGTTCTGCCATTGAAGTAACTCCTGTTGAGAATTGAACGGAGAGAGAAGGTGAAGGCGCGATTACGCCTTCTGCCTGCCCGCAGTCTTCCAGCGATTCTGGATGTTCTCGTCGTACTCGCTGTACGCCTTCGCACGCGGATCACCGATGCCGGTGTCGTTGGTGCGCATCACGCCGATGACGTGATTGAGGCTGTTGTGCCCGCCGCTGTCAGGCAGCACCGCCAGCGTATTGAACGAGGCAGTGATCATGTCGTCGTTCCAGTCCTTGGCGGTGTCGCCCATCTTGGCGGCGACGACCTGACGACGCATGTCGGCATCGGTCTTGCCGTCGATGACGAGCGCATCGCCGATGATCGCCTTCGCACGCGTCACCGTGGCGGCGCGATCCGACACCAGCTTGTCGATCTGGGCCGGTGTCAGCTTCGCATCGCCAAGCTGCTTCTTCAGCGTCTCGATCTCGGCGAGCTTGGTCTGCACTTCGGCCTTCGCGTTCGCCGCTTCGGTCCGTGCAGTGGCGACGTCGTTCTGCGACGTTGTCTGCGCCGCCGCTAGTGCGGTCTGTGCAGCGGCGACTTCAGCTTGCAGATTAGCAATCCGACGCTCGACGACCTGCACGTCACGCTCTTCCATTTCAACCGAGATGCCGTCCACTTGAATCGTTCTGGTAGCCATGTTCGTTCTCCTTTGATGATCAACATTGTCGCCCATACGCAGCTTGGGTCCACCTCGTGCGGTATGGGTGATCGCAACGTGGTTGGCACGAATCGCTGTTTGCGTGACATCGTACTTCTCACCATCCTTGGTCACACCGTCGGCCCACTGTAGCTGCGCACTGTAGCCGACCGACAGTTGAGACTTCCCGGCCTTCACGACCTCGATGGCTTCAGCATCCATCAGGATCAGCGGCACGCGGATGAACTCGCCATCACGCACGATCTCATCGTCGAGACGACCGACGGCATACTTGCGCCAGTTCTTTGCGGTGACGGGTTCGGATGGATGCTCGACGGTGACCGGCTTGTGAGCCAGCGACGACATTGCATCAGCGGAGAACACTTCGGTCTCAGGTCGATAGACCCGGACCTCCTTGAGATCGGGACGACCGACTTCGCGGCCCTGATAAATCTGGATGCCGGTGCGTGCGATGCGCGGGCGGCAGATCATGTAGCCGTCGCCGGTCTCGCGAAGACCGTTCTCGTCGGCGAACATCTTGGAGTCTAGCGCGAACGTCTCGGTGAAATCAGGCATGCTTACTTGTCCTTCTGTGGCGCGTTCAATTCTTCCTTGCGCCTGAACTCTTTGATCTCTTCGGCCAGCACCGTAACGCGGTTGCACATCTCTGTCAGTTCAGGATGACTCAATTCCGCTGGCGCACGTAGCCCCAACAGTTTCTCGTTGCGACCGTCGAGACCGTAGACAATGAACACGCTGTGCCGCGCCTGCGCACCATAGCGGTGACCTTCGAGCACAATACACGGCGCGTGCGCATCGAGGATGATCGCCGACGACATGAACTCGCGCCTGAACGCGATGTCGGTCATGAACTTGTAGGCGAAGTATGCCGGGATCGCGATCAGCACGGTCAGCAACAGCATCAGGATGTTCGTCAGGCTCATCGACCTGATGACGCCGAACGCCCGCTCCAGTATGCCGGTCTGGCCTTGCTCCACTTCCATCTCCTGTCACGTCGGCTTCGGCGGCGGCAGTTGATCCGGACCAGTGATCGGCAAGCCGCGATAGTCCGGCACGTTCGTCGGCGCTTCGCCCTTCTGCGGGATCATGCGTGCCGGAGGATTCTGGATGTCTTCGGTGCGCCACTTCTCGACGAAGAGCGGCAAGGCTTCGAGGATCGTGCGCCAACTGATCGAGGTGCCACCGGCAACCTCGACCGTCGCGTCCATCACGTCCTCGTTGTTGCGCGTGACGCTGTCGCCCGGAATGGCTCCGTAGGCTTTCCCGGTGCCAAACAGGCTGGTGCCGCCGGGCTCAGCGATCAGAACCTCGCCGTTGCCTCTCACGGTGCCACCACTCCTGTGGTCGTGAGGCGTGTCGATCTCGACACGCCCGACCCGCCACGTCGCATCGACGCTGGTCGTAATGGTCATTGGCGCAACTCACGATGACCGTTGAGCGAACGCGCATCCGTGGCCGGATCAGGCACGGGAGAGCGCGACGGCGACGGCGGCGGGACGTCAGGCGACGGACCGGGATTAGCGGGATCGTTCGGCCCGCGCGTCGGGTTCGGCTGCGGCACCGGCCTGTCGTCAGGCTGCGGCACCGGCTGTTGCTGCCCGCCGCTCTGCTGCATCTCCAGCATGCTCTTGAGCACGATGGTCTGCATCAGGAGTTCGCCCAGTTGCTGGCGGACTTCCTTCTCGACCCTCTGGCTTAGCTGCTGTGCTCGATCTTGTGCACGATCCATTTACTTCTTCTCCCTTTATTTCACGCACCATGCGTGGCCTTCACTCATAGCGTGCTGCTCAACTCCATCAAGCCCGCAGTCGTCGGCAGTAACGGATAGATGCGGATTGCCTGCAGGTCGGTGCCGTTCTCATAGATGCTCTCCCACGGAGCCGGTCGATCCGCCGCGATCAATGTGCCTTCGACCTGACCGAAGCCGTTGCACGCCACCTCGATCCGCGTCTGCGTGATCGTGACAGCGATCCGGTTCAGCATGCTGGTGTAGTAGACGCTGGGCAATGTCAGAGCGAGGCCAGTCGGCGTCTGGATCAGTATGTTCGACCCGCTCGCCTTGATGTCCAGCCCACTGAGTCCGTCGGCTGACCTGATCGTGAATTGTGGAGGAAGATCGCCAGTCGGCGCTGGCATGAAGTCCACGGTGAACGTGACGTCGGCGAGCAATGCCGTCTTCAGTGCGCCGATGTAGGCTGGCACCATCGCGCTCGTGGCATCTCGATAATCATAGCCGGTCGCGGACAGTCCAGTCGGATCGTAGCCGGAGTTCATCACCAGAGGATCAGCGCCGATCATGCTGCCGATGCCGGTGGCGCTGCCATCGCCTTCGGTCGTGCCATCCCATGATCGACCCGGCGCGATGAAGTCGATGGCGAGTAGCGCATCCGCTGGCACCCATTCTGGTTTGCCAGCGGGAGGAGGAGCGGCAGAGAACACGATGGGGACCGACGTCGAGACGTTCGCGCCGTTGCGCACGTAGACCATCTTGGTGCCATCGACCGCAGGCGGCGTGACGGCTTGAGCCACCAGTATCGTTGCGTCAACGAATGTCGTCGGCACATCGGACCCGCCGTAATTGATGACGCTGTCCGCGAGGAAGTTGGTGCCGACCACCGTCAGCACGAATGCCGCGCTGCCTGTCACCACCTCAGTCGGATCAATGGCGGTGATCGTCGGCGGCGGCGGCGGCAGTAGACCGCAAGTCCATCGCCCTCCGTCCCACGTCCACTTGCTGTAGACTTGGCCGTAGACTGGTGCGCTGGGGAAATCGAGTACCGCCATATTAAATCCTCACCGCTCTGAGCGTTATGCTGGCGTGCGCCAACGTAACATCAACCACGCTTGGTGCCATCACCTGAAGAAGATCGCCGGGATCGAGAAGCGCCGTCACGTATCCGGAGAACATGACGTGGAATAGCTGCGTCGCCTTGAACACCGCCACGCCGATCACTGTCATCTTGCCCATCGGATCGATCCGCCTGATCTGGAATTGCGCGTCGGCAGTTGGTGCCGACTCACAGAAGCCACGTGATCCTACGAAGTCGATCTCCACCGCGTCCACCATTGGCACATTGATGCGCCACGTCGGCGAGCCCGGAAACTGAAACACTATCGGCGCAGTCGGCACCAGCGCAGGATCGCGCCGCAGATGCCGCTCCGGCTTGATCAGTGTCGAGACGATCCGGACCGGCCCGCTCATGCCCTTGCCTCAAGCTGAGCGATGCGATCCTTCAGGCTGTTCAACTCTTGCAGCAAATCCACACCGCCAGCCGACATGTCAACGAACCCGTAAGCGGTGACGGGACCTGTTGAGGTGATCGGGCTGTTGACCTGCAGCGAATTGTTGAGCGTCAGCGTATTGCTGATCGTCACCGGCATCGAGAACGATGCTGCGCCGTAGCAGGTGAAGCCGTTGTTCGCCTGCAACGTCGCAGCCATCACCGTGCCAGTAGAGACAGTGAGGTTGGCACCATTGATGACGAGATCGCCGGTCATCACACCGCCGGTCGTCTTCAGCATGTAGTAAGGATCAGGGACCGCCTGCACCCATTGATAGGTGTAGTCGATGTCGTAGACCTGAATGTAAAGCTGGCCCTCGACGTTGTCCCACCACAGCACGTTCTCTTGCACGACAGGCTTCACGTCTTTGACGTGAACCATACCCATGTGAATATCGACGTAGTTCTTCGTCGCGACACCAAGCGACGTTATCGGATCGCGACCGGCGCGGGCTTCGCCAGTGTAGCGATCAATCGTGAAGTTGATGTCGCGGTTGCGACCGAAGTTGTCGTAGCTCGCGATCTCGAAGTTCGAGCCCTCCCAGTTGTCATTCGGGAAGCCATCAGGGTCTGCGTTGCCAAGCGTAATGTCCCAGCGCAGAACGCCTGATTTCTTGCCAATGATCTGCGCAGTCAGACCATCCTGCCATCTATCGACCGCGATCCACCCACCAGTCGAATAGTCATCCGGCCCATCAACGGTGACCGTCTTGCCGTAGACAGTCGGTGAAGATAGCTGGCCAGTCACAGCAAGATCGCCAGTGATCATGCCGCCGGTCAGCGGGAGATACGCTCCACCACCGCCGCCGCCAGCGACGGCGTCAACGTACTGCTTCGTCGCGGCGTGAAGCGGCAATGTCGGATCGCGGCCAAGCGTTGCATCGAACATGACCGTCAGGTTCGGAGTATTGATGTCGGCCCGCGCTTCGAGCCTCGAATAGATATTGAAGATGCCAGTGTCGTGCTCAATGGAGAAAGCAGGATTCGTGCTCCCGCTGAAGCTGCGATAAAGACTGAAATCGTTGTCGCCAATGATGCCAAGCGTCATCGTCCAGTAATCGACGCCGCTCACCTTGCTGATGATCTGGGCGCTCGACAGCGTGTCGGGACGTTCGAGCACCAGCACCGGATCGATCTTCGAGATCGCGAGATCGCCAGTGATCTCGCCGCCGCTCAGCGGAAGATAGTCTCCGGTCGCACCGCCACCACCGCCCGCAGCAACCTGCGCATCAACGTATTGCTTCGTCGCGGCATGAAGTGGCTGTTGAGGATCGGCCTGCAATAGGAGCGGCTTGTATAACGCCACCCCAGAAGTCTTGCTGGCGATGAAGATCGTGGACATCCCATCGCTGCCTTTGAAGCTATGGGAGTCAGCGAAGTATTCGTTGGCAGAAACGCCAAGCCGCAGCGTCTCCTTGGCGGCGTTGGTGCCCCACACCGTCACCCGATTGGCTGCGGTGTCCACCGTTGCGAACTTGTTGAGTCCAAGCAGATAGCCGGTCGCGGAGAGATCGCCGGTCAGTGTGCCGCCGGTCAGCGGAAGATAATCGCCAGTCGCACCACCGCCGCCTGCGACGACAGTCCACGCCGCATCCTGCCTCGCATACTGTTGACCATCGACTGGTGCATCGACGAACGAACCACCAGCCATCGCGATGCCGTCAACGTACTGCTTCGTCGCAGCCTCAAGCGGCTGCGTTGGATCGCGAGCGAGCCACACGCCCTCGCTGACAGTCAGGTTCGTCGCTTGGATTCCGGCCTGCGCTTGCAGCACCGTGCTAAGCGTGACCCAGCCAGCGGCAGACTCGATGTGAAATACCTTGCCGCCGCTTACGCCATCAGAGTCGAATTTCTCGATGTAGAAGTCGTAGTTGATGTTGTCGCCAAGCACGACGCGCCACTCCGGCACGCCGCCTCGCTTGGCTTCAATGATGTTGTTGGTCGTGGCGTCTGCGCGATCAAGCGTCAGAGTTGGTGACGCCGTCGCGATTGTGAGATCGCCGGTCAAGATGCCGCCAGCGAGCGGGAGATAAGCGCCGCCCTCGCCACCACCTCCGCCGCCAAGCGCTATCGCTTCATCGACGTACTTCTTGTTCGCGGCGTGATACTGGTCAGTCGGTTGCTGCGTCAGGATGATTGGCCTGAACGCGGTGACACCAGTGCTCTCAGCCCGCAGCAACTCGATGGCCTCTGCGCCGATGCTGATCTTGGTGTTTGTGCCCCAGAAGCCGGTGCTCTTCTCACCGAAGTGCATCGATGTGTTTGTCTGGTTGCCGCCCGGCATCAATATGATCTGGGAGTCCCAGTTCGTCATGATGATGTCGCCGGTCATCGTGCCGCCGGTTAGCGGAAGATACGCGCCGCCTTCACCACCGCCGCCACCAGCGATGGCAGCGATCTGCGCATCGACGTATTTCTTGTTGGTCGCCTGCAATTCGTTGATCGGGTCGGCGTACAGTGTGATGCCGCCGGTTGCGCGAACATCCAAGCCAGTCTGGTCGAAGGAATACTTCTCCACACCACCGAAGATCAGATACAGCGCATTCTCGCTGCCCTTGAGTCCAGTGGACGGATCAGCGCCGAAGTAAATCTCCGTGAACGACACATCGACGGTGGATCGTGGAAATCCGACGCTTCCCGTCATCGTGCCGCCAGCGAGCGGCAAATAGTCGCCGGTCACTTCGCCACCTCCGCCACCGTCTCCGGTGCCGATGGTCACCCACTTCTCGCCGTCCCATTCGTAGGGGCCGAAGATGTCGCCGACTACAGGAGAGTCTGGGAAATTCATTGCCATCATGCGTATCCTATTGTCCACCAGCCGGTGTTGCAGAGTTGCATGTATCGGAATCGATAGATGATGCTGTTGGTGCCTGTGACGACCGCGCCGCCATATGGTTCTTGAAACGCGCCGTAGATCGTGACGTCACCAGCCATCGCAAGTCGTCCATCTCGAACAGGCTGTCCGCCGTTGATGTTGCAGATGCCGCTCGCGAGATCGACGGTGATCGGTCGATGACCATTCCACGATCCCCACGCGTCCCACGCGTTGGTCAACATCAGGTAGAGCGTCGCACCATCGTTGCGCCAGAACGTGCCATACGCGCTGTAAGCGATGCGATAGGAGTCCGGGTTGGTGCTCTCAATCGCAGGGACGCGCACGTGGTGACTGGATTGAAAGTGAGCACCATTGAACGTGATGTAGATGCCGGTGTTTCCATAGTAGTAGGTGCCGCTGCTTCCGCTGCCCGCGAGCATCCACGCTGTCGCCTGCACTGTGCTTGCCGCGATAAGAGAGTCGGAAGTCCAGATCGTCCCGGCGTGAATTGTATTGTTGACGTACAGCGGAGCGCCGTTGATGACCAAGCTCGCGCCGTCGTAGCCGTAGTAGATGCCACCGTTCTTCGTGCACATGAAGTAGCCGGTGTAATTCAATCGGTCAGCGTAGATGTCCCCATTGCCATAGAGCGGACCGTTGATGGTCGCAGCGCCGTGGCTGGTGAAGCCGTTCGCCGTGATCGGACCAGTGACAGTCATTCCGCTTGCGGCTTCAAACGTGACGGTGCCCTGACCTGCTGTCGCGTTGCCGCCGTTGTAGACGACGCGCACATCGTAATCCGATGCAGTCGGTCCGCTCGAATGAAAGTCGAAGTAGACCGGCGTCGCGGCAGCGAGCGAGCCCCACTCGTTGAACGTCTCACTGAGCGACGTCGAGCCCATCGTGAGGCTTGGCACCGCGAGGTTGCCCGACATTGTGTCACCAGTCTTCGCGACGTAGCCGCTCAGATCAGGCGGTGTCGGCACGTTGGTGGCGATTGCCGTATCGACGTAGCTCTTGGTCGATGCATGCAGTGGCACCGTCGGATCGGCAGGCAACAGCAGCGGGCCGACCATCGTGTCGCCGAGCAGTTTCACATAGAGCGAGTCGGCTTCGTCTTGCGTGAAGCTATTGCCTGCGCTCGTGCGCATCCACTTCACGCCATCGAACGCGAAAGGTCCGTGGACTTCTCCAGCTATCGGCGCGTCTGGGAAGTTGTAGCCCATCTCACTTCCGCCCCTTCTTGCTCTCCAGCCTCTCCAGTCGAGCGATGATATCCTTCAGTGTGATCGAGATCGCCCGCATGTCAACGAAGTCGCCTTGCTCCGGCGGCGGCGGCGTGGTGAACGTGCCTGCGACTGGATCATAAATCTTGCCGCCCAAATCTGTCTGCGGGTCCGTGCCGGTGTAATCAGTTATTTCACCAAGCAGACCACCGGCAGGAAACAACATCAGCGGATCGAAGACCGCAGCGCCGACGATGTACGCGTTGTGAGCTTCCTGAAACATCGCGGTGAATTTCACCGTCTCCAGTTGGAAGTTCTCGACGTTGAACAGCGACGCCATGTTGATCGGATTGATCGTCGGCTCATCTGGCGGCTTTGCGTGAACGTACTTGTACCAGTCTTGATCGTCGCTGACGCGCTTCGCGAACATCGCGCCGTTCGGTGCCGCTTCGGGTATCTGGTCCGGCCTGTAAGTGACCCACTCACCGTGATCGATAATGTTCATGCGTAGCCCACCGTCCACCATCCAGTCGTCAGCACCTGCCAGTAGCGGTGCCGCTTGTACCAAGCGCCGCTTGGCTGATGCCCTGACATGCCCGTCACTATCGATCCGCCCCAAGGCTCGTATAGCGCCTGCGATGGAGGATAGTTCGCATCACCTGCGTGCACCATTCGCTCGTTCGAGATCGGAAAGCCGCCGAAGTCTCGCGTCGTCCAGAACCTGTAGGCGACGCCACCACCGAAGCTCCATCCGCCGTACCAGAAATTATGATCGCTGCCGAGACCGAAGTTGCACGCGAACGCGCCGGGCCGATGGAATGTGAGGCAGGCGTCGTGACCTCCGCCGCTCTGAATCTCAAGGGACCCGCCACCTCCGCCCTGCGTAAGCGAGCCCGGAGAGAGGTTCGGATAAAGCAAGCCAGACATCGAGCCGCCAGCAAGAGGAAGATAAGCGCCACCAGCGCCCGCTGCCCTCCCATCGACGTACTGCTTGCTCGCGGCTTCCATCGGAGATGTCGGATCGCGACCAAGCACCGCCGTGCCATTGAGCCAGATGTGCCCGGCATTATCGAACCTTGCATCGTTGCTGATCGGATTGCCTGCGCCATCCATGCTGCCGAACGCGAGATAGTTTCCGCTGTCCAAGAAGTAGCCCTTCGCCACGCCTCGACCGCCCGTCGATCCAATCGAGTGCACGCACACCGATGGCTGCGAGTAGATGCCGCCGCCCATCTGCGGGACGATGCGACCGCCCTCTGCCCTGATGCTCCCGGTGACGTGCGCTTCGCTCGCGACTGTGATGGCATCCGCTGTAACGCCGCCGCTGAACGAAGGACTGACCGTCGGCGCACGCGATGAGTCAATCGGGTGAACGTGATCGCCTCTCGTGTACTCGCTGGCGACGCCGGGCGTGCCGGGACCGTTCATCGCTGGCACAGCGCTCGATGGCGGAGCACCTGCGATGCGGTCCCACTTCACGCCATCAAAGATGAAGGGCGGAAATGCTTGGCCTGCTACTGGCGCATCGGGAAAGTTAAGCATAGCCGACCGTCCACCAGCTACTCGTGAGCGCCTGCAGATATCGATACCGCGCCCACACGTGGCCGACGTAAGCCTGCATCGCGCCCTGCCCGGTGATCACAGCGCCGCCCCAGTTCTCAGCCAGTGCCGAATACATGGTGTGCGTGTGATCGGTGCAGAACGCGAACCGCGTGTCAGTGACAGGAAGCCCGCCGAAGTCGCGCGTTGTCCAGAACCGATATGCAACGCCAGCGCCGAACGACCAGCCGCCCATCCAGAAATTCCAGTCGCTCGACATGCCGAAGTTGCAAGCGAAGTAACCGGCGCGATGAAACGTCATGTAGGCGTCGCAGTTGTTGCCGCGTATCTCAATCGATGGCGCGGGATTTCCCATCAGCGATCCCCACGTTGGATTCGCATAGAATTGTCCGCTCATCTGCGCACCGGACAACGGCATGTAGGCTCCGCTGATCGAGCGCGTGTCCACGTAGTTCTTCGTTGCGACATCGAGACCGCCAGTCGGATCGCGCGAGACCAGCATCGTCGTCGCGAGATACAGATTGCCGTAGATGTCGAGGTTCGCCGGATTGCTGACCGGCAGGCCATCGCCCCACATGTTCGCGACGGCGATGCGATTGTTGGTGTCGAGCATCAGCCCCATGACGTAGCCGCGATCCCACGAGTAGCAGCCGATTGACGGCTGTCCGCCTTCAGCGGATATCTGCGAGATGATGCTGCCGCCGTTGGCGTAGGTGTTCGCGTTGCTGCCGAAGTTGTTGGCCACGACGCTGTCGGCCCACATGCCGCCAGTGAAAGCCGGGTTCACTGTTGGCGCACGCGATCCATCAGTCGGATGTGCGTGGTCGCCTCTCTGGTAGAGCGTCAATGCGCCGGGCGTCGCAGCACCATCAACCAGCGGTGCACCGTTCGATGGCGACATCGTTGTAACGTCAGCGACGCCAACCCACTTGATGCCGTCCCACTGAAACGCAGGACTCCCGCTCGCCGGATATCTCTCGCCAATGATCGGTGCATCAGGGAAGCTGATCATCACACATATCCAATCGTGTACCAGCCGGTCGTGAACATCTGCAGGTAACGATAACGCACAGTCTGGTTTAGCGGCGTGAACAGCGAGACGCCTGTGCCACCTGTCACTGCAGCACCGCCATATGGCTCAACAGTCGGGACCGTCATCGGCGTGTAGTAGTCGCCAGCGTGCGGCATCCGCGCATTGCTCGCCGGGTATCCGCCAAAGTCGCGCGTCGTCCAGAAGCGATACGCCGTCCATCCGTGCGACCAGCCGCCGAACCACATGTTGGCGTCGCTTGAGAGTCCGAAGTTGCAGGCGAACGCTCCCATCCAATGGAATGAGATGAACGCATCAGACCCGGCGTCACCGCTCCTCACCTCCACCGTGCCAACGCCGCCTGCCGTGCCGACACCAGTCCACGCTTGTGCGCTGGTGAATTGCCCGGACATCGAGCCGCCCGTTGTCGGCAGATACGCGCCACCGTAGTTGCGAGCATCGGCGTACTGCTTCGTCGAGACGTCATTCCAGTTGATCGGGTCGCGACCGAGAACGATGGTGCCGCCGAGCCAGAAATTTCCACCGCCATCGAACCGCGCGACGTTGCTGTTCGGCACGCCGTTGCCGTCCATGCCGCCGAACGCGATGTTGTTGTTGGTGTCGAGAAACATTCCCATCGCCCAGCCGCGATGCGTCGAGTACAGGCAGACCGATGGCTGATCGTAAAGTCCCGGCATCTGCGAGACGATGCGACCGTTGCTCGTCGTGATCGAGCCCCTGATCGCCATCCACCCGGAGACATACAGCGAGTCGGTGTTCAGCGTGCCAGCGAATGACGGACTCACAGTCGGCGCACGCGTCGTGTCGGTCGGATGCTGATGATCTCCGCGCGAGTACGCTTCGAGCGCACCGGGAGAAGCAACGCCATCCATCAGCGGCAGCGCACCGGATGCAGCGACACCACCTCCGCCAGCCGCAGACGTCGTCCACTTCACACCGTCCCACGTGAAGGGACCGAACACCTCGTTGAGCGCTGGCGCGTCTGGGAAGTTGATCATCTCTTCTTCCTCGTCGTCGCCTTCTTCGCTGGTGCCGCTCCGACTTCGAGCACGGCGACGCGCTCACGCAGCGCCTTCACTTCCTGCAACAGCAGCGGCACGAACTTCGAGTAGTCCACGCCCCACCATTCCGGCGTCGGCGTGTCCTTCGTTGTCGCCGTGTTCGGCAGAATGTGCCTCACCGCTTCAGGATAGATCGGATCGACCTGTTGAGCGATCACGCCATACGATGGCTCGCCGGTTGCCTTCCATGTGTAGTGCCACACTTCGATCTGATCGATGATCGGCCCGGCATCGAACGCCGTCAGGTTCTCCTTCAGCGTGCCGTCAGATGCTGTGCTGTATGCGACGCTGCTTGCGTTCTGGCTGATCGCGCCCACGACTGTGTTTACGGAGTTGTTGAAGGTGATCGCGTTCGGACTTCCGTCATCCAGCACGCGCATCGAGAGTCCGTACTGCTGACCACCGCCAACGAAATTGAGATAGGCTGAGCACGAGTAGTTGCCTTGCGGAAGATCGGGCCGAACATTCAACAGGCCGTAGGAGGTAAGACCGCCAGCCGTGACGACGCCAGACGGACCGTGGAGCGTGATCGTGACAGGACCAAGCGATAGATCAGTCGTCGGCGCTCGAACTTGAAACGACGGATTGCCTGCATCGCCTTGATAGCCAACGCCACCGTTGACATAGAAACCAAGCGGACCACCGGCTGCGCCTTGCCATCTCAAAGCGCCGCCACCCGATGGCGCACTCGCTTCGTATGGCAGCGTGACACTTGTCGTTGATAGCGGACCAGTCATCACGTCGCCGGTCTTCATCACCGCGAGCGAGACATCACCTGCGGGACCTGCGGGACCTGCAGGACCTTCGGGACCAGCGGGACCAGCGCCACCTGCAGGACCCATCGGACCAACGCTCGATGCGCTCACCCATTGTCCACTCGTGCCGTCGCTGTAGTAAATATAAAGCTGACAGCCTGTAGCGTCCCACCAGAAGTCACCGTGTTCTGGAGTCGGTGGCGGCACATCGCCGATCTCTGTCGTGCCACCCGGACCAGCGACACCTTGCGGACCCGTCTCGCCTTGAATGCCCTGCGGGCCTGCCGGTCCGACCTCACCTTGAACGCCTTGCAAACCTTGCGGGCCTTGAGCGCCAGTCTCGCCTTGCTCACCTTGAGCACCAGCGGGACCGACCTCGCCCTGAACACCTTGAACACCTTGCAGACCTTGCTCGCCGGTCTCACCGATTGGACCTTGCGGACCTGTTGCGCCATCGACGCCGTCAGCACCCGCAGGACCTACTTCACCCTGAACACCCTGCACGCCTTGCGGGCCAGTCTCGCCGACAGGACCTTGCGGACCGACGTCGCCAGTGTCGCCCTTCGGACCAGCGAGACCAGTCTCGCCTTGCGGTCCTACATCTCCGGTGTCTCCCTTCTCGCCTTGAATGCCTTGCGGACCTTCGGCTCCTGTTGGTCCTGCCGGGCCTTGCGGTCCTGCAACTCCATCAACGCCGTCAGCACCGTCTGCGCCCGGTGCACCTGTTGGTCCGACTTCACCTTGCGGGCCTGTAAGTCCTTGAGGACCTGTCTCGCCTGCAGGACCAACAGGTCCAACGGGACCTTGCGCTCCGACTTCACCTGTTGGCCCTCTCCCTGACTCCACCCACTGAAGCGACGTTCCGTCATCCATGTAAACGAAGATGATGCCAGTCGTCGTGTCGAACCACATCGTGCCATCGACAGGATTGAGCGGCGGCGCGTCGTCGGTCCAGATCGCATAGTCACCACCGCCGCCCTCGCCGACGTGATCATCGACATACTGCTTCGTTGCAATGCCGAGAGGATCGACAGGATCGCGCTCGACCAATCCGAGACCAGTCGCGCGAGCGATCTTGATCGGCCTGCCAAGCGGCAAGCCGTCGTCGTCGTAGCGCTCGATGTAGAGATCGTCACCAGCGCCATCGAAGCCGACAGCCCATCGCCCTTCGAGATTGATCTTGTCCGGCATCGTCGCCGACACCTTGCCGTCGATCCAGTTGCCGACCATCACCGCGTGCGTGCTGACTCCGTCATGACGCAGCAAGCGCAACGTATCTTCGAAGCTGACCGACCACGTCACGATGCCGCCGACCTTGCCGACCAGCGATGCGTTAGTCGTGGTGTCGGATCGATCAAGCACAAGCTGCGGCGCGTTCTTCGTGAGCACGAGATCGCCGGTCATCGTATCGCCGCTCTTCATGACGAACAGCGCCGGGTTCACAACGTCGAGCGATGAGCCCCACACCTCGCCGTCCCACATGTATTGCGGCACGCCGGGAATCGCTGGCGTCGGATAGACTTCGCCAATGATCGGTGATGGTGGAAAGTTAAAGCCCATCGACTCTCGCCTCCAGTGCAGTGATGCGTTCGAGCGCAGCCTGCAAAGCCTTCGTCAGCATCGCAATGTCAGCCGCAGGATTTGCAACGGCCTGCACCCACGCTGTGCTGTCCCCATCATTGAAGCGCACGTAGAGCACGCCATTGCTTGAGCGCCACCAGAACGAACCATCCGGCGCATCGACCGGCGCACTGTCGGAGATCAGCGCGTAGGTCGGCGGACCATCCGCGCCTGCAGGTCCTTGCGGGCCTGCTGATCCATCTGCGCCTGCAGGACCTTGCGGTCCCGCTTCGCCCGCAGGTCCCGGTGCTCCATCAACTCCGTCAGCGCCCGGTGCGCCGTCAGCACCAGCCGGTCCAACTTCGCCCTGCGGTCCAGCAGGTCCCGCAACGCCTGCAGGTCCGGTCTCACCTACTTCACCCTGCGGGCCTTGCGCACCTGCCGGTCCCTGCGGGCCAGCCGGGCCTTCATCGCCTTGAGGGCCTGCAACTCCATCTGCACCGTCAGCACCCGGAGCGCCCGCAGGTCCGATCTCACCTTGAACACCTTGCGGCCCTTGTGGTCCCACTCCGCCATCTGCACCTGCAGGACCAGCCGGTCCCGCTGGACCTTGAGGACCTTGAGCGCCTGCTGCATTCGAGATCACCCACTGCGATGACGATCCATCATCTTCAACGTAGTAGACGAACATCTGACCGACGCGCGTGTCGAACCAGAGATCGCCATCGATCGGATTCGCTGGCGGCGTGTCCGATGTCGTGACGCTTGCGCCACCACCTCCACCACTACCAATCCTCGCATCGACGTATTGCTTCGTCGCCGCTTCCATGGCGGTGACAGGATCAGCGGGCAGCACCACCGGCACCGTCGCGCGGATGTAGTCTTCGTTGACCTCGAACTTGCTGACTCGCTTGATCGAGATGCCGATGGTCTCAGCACCTTCGACAGGCTCTGATCCGTACAAGCCGGAGCCGTACATCGCAGAGAACGTGTAGCCCGGTGACTGCGGCCTATCGCGCGGCAACTGCAACTGGTTCGAGAACTGATGCGGGCCGTTGGTCTGGAAGGTGGCGACCGGCCATCCATCCAAGAACACCATCAGCGCTTGCCAGTCCGGAATCTCATCGACCGCAGCGAAGCCGAAGCCGGTGTTCTTCCTCGCACCGAACGTCAGCGTCGGCGTGCTGTCATCCGGAATATTCTCCGGCAGATGCAGCTTGCCGGTGAGCGTGCCGCCCGTCAGCGGCAAGTAATCTCCAGTTACTTCACCGCCGCCAGTGTTCGATCCGATCTGCACCCACTGCGATGATGTGCCGTCGTTCAGTCGAACGAAGAGCGTGCACGTGCGCGTGTCGAACCACAGCGTGTTATCGCGCACGCCTTGCGGCGGAGAGTCCGACGAGATGACAGGCCACTGCGCTTCGACAATCCACGCAGCACTCGTGCCGTCGTCGTAGTAGATGAACATCGTGCCCGACGATGACTGCCACCACAGATCACCGTGCACAGCCGTCGTCGGCACTGTATCGGAGATCGTGACACGTGCACTGCCACCTCCACCGCCTTCGCCGTGGATGACCTCCTGCCACGTCGCGTTGATGCGCCCGTAGATTCTCCCGTCGATGGGTGCCTCTTGCACCTCACCGGGTTGACCCATCGCACCTTGCGGACCCTGCGGACCGATGTCGCCCTGCGGTCCAATCGGGCCAGCCGGGCCGGTCTCGCCTTGTTCGCCTTGCGATCCTGATTCGCCCTTCTCGCCCGGAACGCCTTGCGCACCTGTCGGACCCGGCTCGCCCTGTTCGCCTTGCTCACCCTGCGGACCGATTGCGCCGGGCATTCCCTGAATGCCTTGCGGTCCTCGATCACCAACTGGCCCTTGTGGGCCAGTCGGGCCTTCAGGACCCGGCACCGTTGACGCAGCGCCTTCAGGACCCGGAGGACCTTCAGGACCTTGCACACCTTGCGGCCCCTGCGATCCGGCCATGCCGGGCGGGCCTTGGATGCCTTGCGGACCGCGCGGACCTTCGAGCCCGTCCTCGCCATCGACGCCATCGCGACCGGGCGGACCCTGCGCACCATCGACGCCATCGACGCCGTCGGCACCTGCCGGACCCGCGACACCTTGCGGACCCGGTGCACCGTCAGCGCCGGGCGGTCCCTGTTGTCCCTGATCGCCCTTCGGCCCCTGCGGTCCGGGCACCGTGCTATCGGCACCAGCGACGCCCGCAGCGCCTTGAGGACCCTGCGGCCCTTGCGGTCCCTGCGCTCCCGTCTCTCCCGGTGAGCCATCGACACCAGCGACACCAGCCGGACCTTCGGGACCACGCGGACCGTTCGCGCCTTGCGGGCCGGGCGGTCCCATCGCTCCCGGTGCGCCATCAATTCCATTCGTGCCGTCGGCACCCGGCGCACCGTCGGCACCAGCCGGGCCTTGCGCACCAGCGACGCCTTGCTCGCCTTGCGGTCCCTGCACGCCATCGACGCCGGGCGGACCTTGCGGACCGGGCGGACCCATCGGGCCGACCTCGCCGCCGCCCTCGCCTGTGCCGGGCGGACCCTGCGGACCTACCGGGCCTTGCTCACCCTGCGGGCCTGCAGGACCCTGCACGCCCTGCACACCTTGCGGTCCACTCGGACCAGCGATGCCTTGCTCGCCTTGTGCACCTGCATCACCCTTCGGACCCGCAGGACCCGGCACGGTTGAAGGCGGACCGACCGGACCCTGCGGACCCTCTGCACCGGCAGGACCCGGCACACCTTGAATGCCTTGCTCACCTTGTGCGCCAGCGACACCTTGATCGCCCTTCGCTCCCGCAGGACCTTCGACGCCTTGCGGTCCTGCAGGACCGGGCACCGTCGATGCGTCGCCAGTGTCGCCCTTCTCTCCAGTCAGGCCTTGCGGCCCTGCAGGTCCTTGCTCGCCCTGCGGTCCCATCGGACCAGCGACACCTTGCGGGCCAACTGGACCGGGCACTGTCGAGTCTGCACCCGGCAAACCTTGCGGGCCTTGCTCACCTGCAGGACCTGTCGCGCCGGGCGGACCGGGCACTGTCGATGCTGCGCCGGGCGGACCTGCAGGACCTATCGGACCTTGCGGGCCTTCAGCGCCAGCGGGACCGGGCACTGTCGATGCAGGACCTTGCGGGCCTTGCGGACCCATCGGACCTTGAACACCTGCAGCGCCGGGCGGTCCCGGTACAGTTGAGTCTTCACCTTGCGGGCCGGGCTCTCCCGGCAAACCCTTCGGGCCAGTCGCGCCGGGAGGACCCGGCACTGTTGAGTCCGCGCCCTTCTCACCCTTCGGTCCCTGATAGCCGCGATCACCTTGCGGTCCGACAGGACCACGCGGGCCGGTCGCACCATCGAGACCGGGATCGCCCTTGTCGCCCTTCTCTCCCTTCGGACCTTGCGCACCCTGCGGGCCTTGCGGACCAATCGGGCCTTGCGGTCCTTGCTCTCCTCCGGGCGTGCCGCTGAGCACACCATCGATCAACGTCAGGGGGGAAGCGACGACGATGCGCTCAGCGGGTCCTCTCGCTGGGGAGGTGCGACCAACGAGAGTGTTCGGATCAGACTCGATGACGATGTCGTCGTTGTAGTTCGAGAAGATGCCTTCCTGAACTCGATCACCGTTCTCATCACGGTGCAGACGATTGATCAGCCAGACGCGCGGATCGGCAGGCGTCTCGTGGGGAAGCTGACTCGCATCCCCAACGAAGCCACGCATCTTTGCGCGTGAGTTGCCATCAGCCATTATCCGGTTCTTCCGGTATCACTGTTGCCGGTGGCACGAGTGGCACGCCGCTGAGTTGATACCACGTCGGCAGATGATGCACGCCCCACAACGCTGGAGTCGCAACCTCTGCTTCAGGATACGGTGGATTGACCGGATGCTGGCGATCCTTGCCTTCGTCGATTGGCCCTCGATACATTCCTCACCACTCCTCATCCTGTTCTTCGATTGGAGCGTATCGATTATCATCGAACGGCACGAACGCGCATCTGCAATTCGGGTGACTCGGTATCAAGCCTTGCGCAGTGTCGATGTCGTATGGTCCCTCTTCAGCGATATCGTTGCAGTCGTCGCACACCTTGTCGTCGCCTGATGTGAGTACGTTGACCAGAAACGGTTCGCCCCAGATGCCCTTCTTCCGCTTCGCTGCCTTCTTCTTCTTCGCTGGCTTCTTCTTCGCGTCGTGCATGTGAGGCACTGGCATCCATTCCGGATTGACGCCGACCTGCTTGACGCCCTGATCCTTGTAGGCAACGAGCTTGCCCGCGTTCACCGCGCGGACCACTGCGGTGTTCACCAGCATGTTGAGCCGCAGCTTCGTGACCTTCTCCAGCACGATGCGCAGATCGCGCATCAGGATATCCGGTGACGTCTTGCGCTCCACGGCATCGCTCACGTGGCGCAACGTGCGTCGGATCGTTTCGTTCGCGATGCCCGTAACCTCGCTCATTACAGCGAATCCGTGCACGGCGTTGACGTCGTCGAGATCGAGGTGATCAAGCTCAGTGCGCAATTCCTGCGCCGCCTGTTCAACGCCCTTCTGCACAGCACGCTCGATCAGACTGCCGAGCCAGTCCGGCGGATTGAGCAACGCGCTATCGACCGTCGCCTGTATCACCGACTCCGTGCGCTGCAGCCGATGCGACGATGCCTCGCCCCAGTTGATCAGCGACATCATCGGTTCACGCTCTCGAAGCCCTGCGATGTCGCTGTCCACGATAGCCTGACGCATGCCGCGATGAAGCTCGAACACCTTGCGCGTGACCTTGCCTCGTCCTTCGCTGCGCAGGCTCAAGCTGCGTGTGGGATCGCGCGATCCTGTCATTGCTCTGCCGCCACCCACTGCGACGAATTCCCGTCGAAGTATTTCACGTAGAGACGCTTCGCAGCACTGGGACCTTCGGCGGAATTCCACCAGATCGATCCATCGGCAACGCCCTCCGGTGCGGTCTCTCCCGTGTAGGCACCACCGCCAGAGAACACGACGCTGGTCGATGGCGTGATCGATATCATGACTGAGACGTCAGCCGCCTGATCGGTTGCGTTGGCCTTCGATCCCGCTCTCACCTTGAGCCAGCCCAGCGCCTGCGTCCACACCTGCGCTACGTGGATCGATGTGCCGCGCCTCGCCGTGATCGTGATCTGCTGACCTTCGTCATTGACCAGATCGAAGTAGTTCACACCATCGACCGAAGTTTGAAACGTCATCACTGGCGTTGCGTGTTCGGTGTAGTCGTCGGGAATGGTGATGCGCACGACGCGACCGCCGGAGCAATCGACGCCTTCGGACAAGCTCTCACCGGCTGCGATGTTGGCTGAAAGGTTGGCGAGCATCACTTGTTCTCCCACTTGCTTTCGACGGAGTCATAGACCCACTCACCCGTGCGATAGATGCCGTCCTTCTCATCCTGATACTTCTGGATGCGAAGCTGCATGTCCTTGTAGTCCTCGAACTCCCAGTAGCCGGGACCGAACTGGCTGTAGTCCGGCGGATCAGGATCGTCGATCCACGGCGCGAAGTTCGGCTCGCTGCGAATGCGGCTCATAGCTTGATGCCCTTCTTCTTCGCGAGATTGATCAGGCTCTTCTCGTAATCGGAGTCACGCTCCTTCGGCATCACGCCCATTTGCTCCCACAAATCTTTCTCAGGCCACCACCATGTCGCCTGCGCACCTGCGGGTGTGAGCCGATAGCCGTCTTCCTTGTTCAGCTTGTCGATTGCGCCGTGCATGATCTCGGTGATCCACTTGCGCTGAGCACCCGATGCAGGTTGCTCGTTGAGCTTGCCCTTGTCGTACAGCACGAGCCGCTCAGCAGCGCCGACCAGTTCGCTCTTCTTGTACTTCTCGCCGGGCTTCTTCGTCTCCTGCCACTTCTTGTACGCCTTCTCGTGACGCGCCTCGACTTCGTATGCACGCGCGATCAATTCCTTCTTCGATAGTTCGCCATCACCACCGTGAGCGAGCACGCGCTGCATGCGCTCAAGCTGTCCGCTCATGTCATCGTTGACGCCTGTGCCAGTGAGACGTCCCCACGAGCGCATCAGCCACAAGTCCATCGTGATCGGATTAAAGTTGCCGTTGAGGTTCTGATAGAAGCCGTTGCCGATCTTCGGTCCGAGATACGCGGAGCCGAGCACCATGTCGTCCTTGTTGGTCGCGCCGGGCTCGACGCCCTTCTTCGTGCCAAGGATCACGCCAGTGCGCTTCTCCAGATCACGCGCCGTCATCTCCTCGTTGAAGAACTCGATGGTCTTATCGATCCCGATCTGATCGATCATCTTGTTGACCTTGATCAGGTTGTTCGAGATGTTCGGATCAGCAGCGCTGATGTCGAGCGGGAAGCGACCGTTGCCCGGCGACTTCTCTTCCTGTTCGAGATAGCTGGTGTAAGCCTGATCGGCGAGATCGGCAGAACGGGAAACGATCTCACCCTGCGATGTGATCGCGAGCGCCACCGTGTACATGAACTTCTGACGCGGATCGTCGGCCATGCCGGGATATATCTTCTCGGCAACGCTCATCGCCCGCTTCATCGTGTCGTCGTACCAATACTCGCCACCCTTGCCGTTGATCAGCGCATCGCGCATTTCAAGCGCAACGAGATCGGTCAGGAATTTGTCGCTCTCCGGCGTGCGGTTCTCGACGGTCAATTCCTTGACGCCGAACTTCTCTTCGATGATCCCCTGCGCACGCTTCATGATCATCTTCGCGGCGTCGCCGACGTTGACCTCGCCACGCTTGATGTTCGGATGCTCCGACGTCAGCGACATCGATGTCAGTCGGTATCCCGGCGTGTCGGTTCGCTGGCTCCAATGATCGCTGACACCCTTCCAGATGTCTTTTGCTCCCGGTACTTGGGATTCTGCAATGACGCTTTCGTATACTTCTCGGCTGCGGTCTCTTTGCTGTCGCTCCGTGCCGTCTTCTGGGAGTGTTTCTGGTGGGACGAATTCTCCGTGTCCCTTCTCGTAGTCGATGGGGTTGTCATTGCCGTACCTCTCTGCAGCCTTGTTGATCGCATCGAAGCTCTCGCCGTCGAGATCAGCGACGTAGACTGTAGCGCCGCCACCTTCCTTCGGCACGATGGTATGGAATGCGAGTCCGTCCTTCAGCAGGTTGCGATGGATCGCAGCGAGTTCACCCTCCGCCTCGAAGTGTGCGAGCACCGACTTGCCGCCGTCCTCCTGCTTGAACACCAGCACCTGCTTCTGATCGAAGATGTGGCCCTTCATCACAGCAGCGAGCTTGATCTCTTCGTATGATCCCTGCGCCGTGGTCATCAGCGAATTCTCTGCACCGTCTGCCCACGCGCCGAGAATGTTGACGTCCTTCGCGCTCTTCAGCCCGACCTTCTCGTTGATGTCGTCGGACACGACGCGCATCTTCTTCTGCTGTGCGGAGCCCAACTCGCGCACGGCTTCCTTGAAGTCGAGGTTGGTCTTCACGCTGGGCGATACGAACTCCGTGCTCCTGCCACCCTTGCTCGCGTTCTGCAGCTTGCTGTGGATGACGGTCTCGCCCTTCTCGTTCTTGCTGGTGAACGTCGCGCCTTCCTTCGTCGCGGTGTACTGCGCACGCGCGTGCTGCAGATATCCCTCACGCGCAGCCTTCTGCGCTTTCCTCACAGCGGGATGAACCTTCTCGCCCTTCTTGTGCGGCGCTGGCTTGCCTTGCTTGCCGCCGCTGTATCCACCGGGACCGAACTGGCCAGCGTTCTCAGGTTGACCGCGCGGGTGATCCTCTTCACGCCAGATCGCATCGAAGATGCGCTTCACCAGCCAGCCCTTGAAGCCTGCGTCCTCGCTGTCCTCCGCGAATTCCTCTTCCTCGATGCGCTCGCCGTTCTCATCGAAGCCCGGTGCTGGCAGCAACTTCTGTTCGTGCTGATGCAGCGCGTGTTCTGCGATCATGTCTTCATCGATAGCGGACTCTTCCAGCGCAGCTTCGAGACCGGGATACGTTCCGTCCTCGATCAACTGGTTCTGCCGACCCTTCGCCAATGCATCAGGCGGAATCAATCCGGCGTTGACGTCGATCATGTTCGCCTGCGCCTTCTGCAAAGCAATCGACGCTTTCTCTGCATCGCTCTGCTGCCAGAGCGAAGTCCATTCGTAATAGATGTTCTTGTCGGTCTTCCCCAGTGCCGATTGCTGGATCACCCTGTCGAGCTTCTCCAGCGCTGGCGTCAGCCGCAATATCTGATCGGAGTGAATGCGGTCGTAGTAATTCTGCAGATCACTATCGCCAGTCGCATTCAATCCTGCAGGCGACATGCCAAGGAAGCGCGTCACCGGAATATCGGCAGCACCTGCCGCGATCTGCAGATACATCTGCAGTATCTCCGGCATGCCACGGAATTGCACTTGGATGCGCTGCCAGTCCTCTTCAGCGTCGATCAGGATGGAATTGACAATCGACTTCGCGACGTTCGCTTCCGTCATGCGCTTGACCATGCGCTGCGTGCCGTCGGTGGTCGAGAAGATTTCAGTGAGACCGGGAATCTTGATGACGTCGATCTTCGCTTCAGCGATCAACGTGGCCAAGCTGCCCATCACCGATCCCGCCGACGACACCGCGTCGTGGATCACTTGCAACATCGGATCGCCCCAACCGAAGTTCGCCATCGGGTCAGGCGGATCGAGACCGATCAGGCGCACCATGCGCGATGGATGGATCATCACATCGCCGAACGTGCCGTTGGTGTCGTTGATCTTGTAGTGCTCCGGCATGCCGTAGTACGGCGACGAGATGTCCTTGATGATTTCCTGCGGCGCGAGTTGATGCGGTGCGAACACGTGCACGAACTTCAGCCCGTCTTTCTTCACCGTCTTCGGATCAAGCTCGCTCGCCATGTCACCATCAACGCCGATCAGCATGCACGAGCCGCCATAGAGCCGCGACTTGACCAGCGCATCCTGCAGCTTCTGCTGTATCAGCAGCCGCTTCTCCGTCTCTTCGAGTAGCTCGATCTGATTCTGTTCGGCCTGCCACGCACGCCATTCGCGCACGCTGTCCATTGCAGGGATCGCGATTGCCTTGCGTGCGATCCAGTCGGATTGATACGACGCTTCGAGTTGCTCGCGCGTCCACAGTTGCTTGACGTACCTGAACCCAGTCGACTTATCCCGGCCAGCGATGCCGAGCCCGGACAGGAAGTTCGTGAACGTGTCGAACATGTAAGCCATCGATCAGACCTTCAACTCACGTTCGATTTCCGAAACGATCTCTTCCCGTGAGCGACCGTTCTTGTTGATCAAATACAATTCGATGTCGTACAGCAGCGAGTTCAGCAGCGCCTTGCGCTCTTCCGTCGCCCCCAGCATTCCCTTGCCCGTCGCACGCTGGCTGATGATCTTCGCAGCGTCGCGTATCTCATCATCGGTCACATGTCACCGCCGTTGCCAGAGCGACCAGTGCCGCTCCAGTGCGATGGCTTAACAACGCGCGGCCCATCGTCATCGATGCCCTGCGCAACCTTCATCGCGTTGGACATGTCGCCCATCGTGCGTGCGCACAGTCCATGCGGATCGAGCGACTGCTCCAGCATGATCCACGGCACCAGTCCGGCGATGGTGTGCCTGCCTCTTGCCAGAGTGAACAGCAGACCTTCGATCTCCAGCGCCACCGTGATGTCCATTGCCCATCCGGTCTTCGCTATGCCTGCGAGCGTTTCAACTTTCATTTGTCATCCCACCTCTTGATCGCATCCATCATCAGCAGCGCAGGCACTTCCTGATTGCTGTACTCGCCTTGCGTAGCATGCGCACCGACGCGGATCGCGCACCAGTAGACCAGACGACGCGGCAGCTTCCACGCGATAGCAGCCAGTATCTTGTCGCGGTCAAACCATTTGTCGGCGTGGTTCATCCGCGAAACCTTATCTTCTCAACATCGACGACAACGCCCGGATTGGTGAGCACGAAGCTCTCCTTCATCCGCTCCCACTTCGTGTGCCGCACGTACATGCGCAGCGAGTCGTTGCTCATCAGGATGTTCTCTTGCGTGAGCATCGCGAGGATGCCCGGCGGAATCTCCACAGCGAGCGCGTCGTCGTCTGGCACGATGATCACGTGGGTGCCCTTCGGCAGCATCAGTCGATCCTCATAGGCTAAGCCCTATCGCTGCAAGAACGCTCACGGTGAGCACGATGCTGATCACTGCCCAGTCAGCGCGACCGCTCCAGTCCTTGACGTCGTCGATCCAGTCGCGCCGTCGCCCACGCAGAGCGTCCTGCTTGTCGGTGATCAGCTTCTCCAGATCGCACATCACCATCTCCGCTCGCTCAGTGCACGCTCTGCATCTCACGCTCAACAGCGGCCACAATTTCGTGGCGCTGCAGAATTGTCTCTCTGCCTTCAAGCATGGCTTCAGCATCGAAGATCAAATCCCACCATGCGTGCTGCGGTCCGACACGTGCAGCAATCCCTCGCATGATCTCCACCGCTCGAACGAATTGCCGATGATCCATCATGCTCACACCCACGACAGCGAGCGATCATATGTGCCGACGGATGCGGCGAGCTTGTTGAACGCGCCCGCTGTTGCATCGACCTGATCGTCGTTCCTGCCATTCGGGAATTCTTCGTGCTCCTGCAGGAATTCCCTATTCCATCCTGCGGCCTTGATCGAGACCTGTCCAGCCTGAACCTGCGCTGCATAGGGTTCGGCGCGAACTTCTTTCGACCCGGTCACCTTGTCGAGCTTCACCGTGAAGCCCTTGAACTTGCGTGCCGACGCTTCGGCTGACTCCTTGCCGCCCGATCCCGGCTCTTGCTCGAACCAGATTTCATATCGAGGGCACATCGCCTTGTCTGCGATGGCTGCTTGCATGATGCGGTCGTCGCGTTCGAGCGATCCCCACTGGCCACGGATCACATCCTCGACGACGGTCGTGCCGTTCTTCATCTCGTGCACCAGCGATGCGCAAGTGTAGTCGCCGTCGCCTTGCGATGATGCCTTGTCCACGTAGCGCACGCTGCGCTTGATCTCTCGTCGATCCACGGAAGCGATGACGTTGAAGCGCTCCGTCGGAAACATGTCGCCGCCTGCAGCGATGGGCGACTGCTGATAGATCGATTGCCAGCCCGACAGCGTGAGCACCTTCTTGCGCTCCATCAGGAATTCGACTGGCTTCAATCTGGGGAAGAGCGCCTGACCTTTCTTGCGATACTCCTCATCGACCTCAGCGATGGCGGGATAGCGCAGCACCTTCGTCTTCGGAAACATCTCGATCCATCTGCCGAGCGGATCGTCGAGGTGCCAGCGTGTCATGATCATCAGGATGCCAGCCTTGTCGCTGAACCTGCCGAAGAAGTCGTCGGTCATCCACGCCCATGTCTTATCGCGGATTGTCTTCGACATCGCTTCGGCGCGACCCTTCATCGGATCGTCGATGATGCCGAGATCGAGACCGAGCCCGTTGATCTGGCCCATCACCGTGGTGTTTCGGAAGCTGCCGTTCTTGCCGACGTATTCAAGCAGCGAGCTATTGCGTATCCATCGAGCGCTATCGGTCGAGGTGTTCGAGGTGTTCAGCCGCGTCTCAGGGAATGCGACCCGGTACGCGTAGCTGTCGAACAGGCGCTGCAGCGAGAGGTTCACGCGCACGCCGAGATCGTCAGAGTAGCTGCCGAAGATCGTCTTGAGATTTGGATTCTTGCCAGCGCACCACGCGGTGAAGTCGGTCACGGTCTCTGTCTTGCCGTGCTGCGGCGGTGCCATCATCACGAGCGCAGGACGTTTGCCTGCGACCATGTCCTCGTAGAATTGCTGGAGATGTCGAGCGGCATCGCGTTGCCACCAGCCCTTGATCATCGTCGGATGCATCAGCTTGCGGAATTCCCAGAAGTTATTCTGTGCACCGAGAGCCGCAGCACCCTCAAACACTTTCACATCTGGAGCAAAGAATTCCTCCGTCCTCTCCGGAGCGAATTGAACCACGTCACTTTCCCTTCAGCTTCTGCCTTGCCAGTTGCGCTTCGAGTATAGCGACGTCGCGAGTGTACGCGTTCATCAGCTTCTGCACTCGCTTGTATTCCGACTTGGTCGGACCGTGCTTCGCTGCGCTGTCGATCAGGCCCTCGAACTTCGGCGCACGTGCAACGGCACCAGCGAGATCGAACTTGCCCGGACCGCCATGCGTCGCGCTGATCTCATCCTTCAGCGTGCGCTCGTTGTCCCACACCGGCTCAAGGCCTGTCTTCAATCGAGCGAACAGCTTGTTCAGTTCAAGCAGTTGCTCTTGCAGCGCAGCAATGGCTTCGGGCGATGCTTCGTCACTCATCGGGATCGAGATCGTCCTCGACCAGATCGGGACGCATCACCCTCAGTGCGATCTCCATCGAGATGCCACGGCTGGCCAACTCGCGGCGCACGTCATCGACCGAATGGTAGGTGACCTCCTCCTTCTGATCCAGACCGCCACGGGTCTCGATCTGGAGCGGGATCACCTTGCCCAGCATCGAACAGAACGCCTTCATGTCGTCACGTGCGACGCGGCGCATGTAGCCGACCAGCTTGCCCTTGCCCTTGCCGTCTTCGCCTTCGAGTTCAGCGGCGAGGAGGAGGGCGTCGCGCAGGATGCGTGTCGTCTTCGTGCTGGTGCCCGGCCTGCGACCGGGATTGCCCGGCTTGAACCGTTGCGGAAACCGTTCTGGTTCTGGTGTGGGTTGCTGATCCATGCTCGTAGTCCTCTCGTTAATTACGTGAGAAATCGAGCGACAGCCTACCGGCGGGCCACGGTGAACGTCAATCACCGATCAACCGCACACGTGATGGTCCCTGACTATGCGGTTTGCAGGAGACCCGGTGCCAGTTCGACGCGTCCCAACGCATCTAGCAGAACAATCTCACGCTGGCGAGATGTCTGCCCTTGGTAGATGCCGCGCTGTCCGTCGAGTAGTCCGCCGACGACCTGCACACCCTGTCCCTGTTTGAAGCGTGACTTCTTCAGGTGGATGAGCCCGTCGGAATGTTCTTGTTGTTTCATTCGATCAACCCAGCCCTTCGGAAGATAGGCCGGGCGTTCTCCGTTCATGATCAGGTTCGAGACGCCGAACGTCGAGAGGATGGCGTGCCACTGGTGCTCGATCCAGACGAACACGTAGCGAGGAAACAGCCAGCGTGCTTCGTGGACTTTGCGACCGCGCACGACGCGCACGATCTTCTCTCGCGGCGCGTAGCAGGAGAAGCCTTGTCGCTCAAGGTGCCGGATCGCGCGGTGTTCGCTGGATGGCTGAGCTTGCACGACGGACCAGAACAACGGCGACCTCCCTGATTCGCAGTTGCCGCGCATTCTGCGGAGCGCTCTGCCGCAGCGTCAAGCCTGTCCCTTGGGACAAGGGCGAATCGCAGCCTTCGGAATTCCAGCATTTATCGCTCCCGGTGTGCGCGATTTGGCCCTGTATCCCGGCGCACCCTGCCGGACAGGCCGGATTTCGGCTGTGTTTCCAGCGCCTTAACCCCATACAAATATCGCTTGTAGACTAGGCCCTGAAGGCCTATATCTGGGTCTCGGCCCGGTCATCTACCGGGTCGGTGGCGGCAGGCCTCGCACCCTGATCGCCCGCACGGGACCCGGATCAATCCCGACAGGCAACGTCCTGCAAGAAAGTCCGGTCGCTCTTGAGAGGGCGTGGGCACGGAATGAGCAGGACATCTTCCTCCCCCCACGCTGGCTTGAGACGGTGATTTCGCGGGACGCCTCATTGGCCAGCCACGCGGCGGAAACGGTCCAGACTGCGGGCCATCGTGACCTGAATAGACAGGCAGCAAACACAACAAAGACCACTCGCTTACGAGCGAGTGCATCTGAGCACGGCGAAGACGTAACCGGGACAACGCAGTTTGCAATGTCAGCCCGCATCGTTCGCGCCGTGTCGAGATGCACTTCCGCATCGCGCCATCAACGGAGCAACCTACATGGCACGCAAATATTTCACCCTCATCGAACGCGACCCGATCTCGAAGACATGGTCGCCGCAGTTCGGCGACTACGACCGCAACGTCGTCGTCGAGGAAGGCCAGAGCATGCACGACCAGATCGGCTTCACGATCTCGAAGGGCACCAAGTTCAAGATCATCTCCACCACCGGCAAGCAGGCGGACATCAATGCCGCCGTCGCTGCCATCAACTCCCGCATCTGAAAGGAAACCCCATGCGTACCATCTCGAACCTCATCAACAGCAAAGCGCTCTTCGTCATCAACCACTCTGGCGGCAAGGACAGCCAAGCCATGATGATCAAGATGCTTGAGATCATCCCGGCCAGCCAGATGCTGGTCGTCCACGCCTCACTCGGCGACGTCGAGTGGAAGGGCGCACTTGAGCTTGCTGAGAAGCAGGCTCGCGACGCTGGCGTCGAGTTCATCGTCGCTCGCGCAGAGAAGAGCTTCCTCGACATGGTCGAGAAGCGCTTCGCGGATCGGCCCGGCGTGCCCTCGTGGCCGTCGGCGAAGTATCGTCAGTGCACCAGCGACCTGAAGCGCAACCCGATTGAGCGCGACATCCGCCGCTACATGAAAGCACGCGGCCTCACGCTGGTCGTGTCGTGCACCGGCATCCGCGCAGCGGAGAGCAACAGCCGCTCGAAGCTGAACCCGTTCAAGCTCAGCGAGAAGAACTCGAAGGCCGGTCGCGAATGGTACGAGTGGTGCCCGATCTTCAACCTCTCCACCGCTGAAGTGTTCGCGACCATCAAGGCTGCGGGTCAGCAGCCCCACGAGGCATACGCTCTGGGTAACGAGCGCCTGTCTTGCGTGTTCTGCATCATGGGCAGCAAGGGCGACCTTGCTCTCGGTGCGAAGCACAACCCTGAACTCTTCGCTCGCTACGTCGAACTCGAAGAGCGCACTGGCTACACGATGCACATGAGCCAGCGCAGCCTGACCGATCTGGTCAATGACGCGCAGCAGTTCGCTGCTTAATCCCACGCTCGAAAGGAGCAACCCAATGTCATCCATCACCGACAAGATCAACTCCGCCACGCTCGATCACGCCATCGCATGGGACGCGGAGATCGACCGCTTCGTCTTCTGCATCGACTTCCTTGAGATCAGCGCCAGCCACTCGCGTGCTGATCACTGGGTCGATCAACTCGAACTGGTGTTCGAGGGCCTGATCGAACAGCGCGATGCGATCCGCGCACAGCGCAACGCGATCACCAAAGCGGCCAGCTTCGACGCTGACCGCAGCGTGCTCACCGTGTGGCTCTCGCCGAACATGTTCGGTGAGCGTCCCTGCCGCTCGATGGCAGAGGCTCGCCGCATCGTCGCCTTCACCGGCATCAAGCAAGCCATCGTCAGGGAGTAACCCATGAGCCGCATGACCCACCGCTGCGAGCGCTGCCCGCGCGTCACCGACCTGTATCACTGCCGGTCGGTCGATGAGTATCTCTGCGAGGACTGCATCGACCTGCTGGCCGATGAAGAGAACGACGAACCGCTCGACCCTCCCGGCTGGGAGGGCGGGTTCGCCGCCAATCACTAAGCGACTTCTTCGACACTGCGCATCTCGGTGCGCAGCACGAAGCATTCCGCTTCAGGAGCAACCACCATGACTGAACTTCCCATCTCTGAACTGAAGACGCGTGGCCAGATCGTTGCCGACGATGTGTCGGCTCTTCTCCGCGCTCGAAACCCGCTGATCTGGATCGTCTCTCGCGAAGAAGCTCGCGTCGAGGCGCTCTTGATCGAAGCCGCTGCCGCCGCTGCCTACGTGCCTCGCATGTGGGACGCTGCGCAGGGCATCACCGACATCTCCGGCAAGCAGATCGCGGAGATGCGCGACCAAGTGGACGTCGCTGCAGCGCTCACCATGATCGGTGCTCGTGCGCAGGGTCGCGAACGCGGCGCGTGGATCATGCGCGATCTGCCGGTGTGGCTCGATGGTGCCATCGGCATCGTCACGCTGCGCCAACTGCGCAACCTCGCTCGCTCGCTTCCGGGCGCTCCACGTGAGAGTGCGCAGGCGATCATCGTGATCTCTCCGAAGGCTGAGGTGCCGCCGGAGCTTGCCGGTCATGCCACGGTCATCGATTGGCCGATGCCTGATCGTGCGGAGATCGCGGCGATCCTCGACGCTGCCATCGAAGGCCTGCCCGACGACCTGCGCGACAGCGCAGCGCCGAACGGCCAGCGAGAGGCGGCGATTGATGCCGCTGTCGGTCTCTCCGGTGAAGAGGCGCAGGCTTGCTACGCTCGCTCGCTGGTGCAGCTTCGCAAGATCGACCCGGTGCTGGTCGCATCGGAGAAGAAGCGCGTCGTGTCTCGCGAGCGCGTCGTCGAATGGATCGAGCCGATGAAAGGCGGACTCGATGCGGTCGGCGGTCTTGAGAACCTGAAGGGCTGGCTGCAGGTGCGCAAGTCGGCCTACAGCCCGGCGGCGCGTGCATACGGTCTGCCCGCACCGAAGGGCATCTTGCTGGTCGGCATTCCCGGCACCGGCAAGTCGCTCACCGCGAAGGCGGTCTCCACGGCGTGGCAGTGCCCGCTGCTGAAGGTCGATCTCGGTGCACTGAAGTCGAAGTTCGTCGGCGACAGTGAAGCGAACCTGCGGCGGCTCTTCAAATTGATCGAGGCGATTGGACGATGCGTCGTCTGGTTCGACGAGATCGAGAAGGCGCTGCAGGGCGCGACGTCAGGCTCTGCTGACGGCGGCGTCTCCAGCGATGCGCTGGGTGCGGTGCTGAACTGGATGCAGGAGCGGCAGGGTGAAGCGTTCGTCATCGCGACGGCGAACGATGCATCTGCGCTGCCGCCTGAGTTGCTGCGCAAGGGCCGGTTCGACGAACTGTGGTTCGTTGATCTGCCGACCAAGGCGGAGCGTGAGGCGGTGCTGTCCGCAGCGCTGCGCCAGTACAATCGCGGCGACGTTGCCGTGAACGCTGCCAAGGTGGCGAAGGCCACTGAAGGCTTCACTGGCTCCGAGATCGCGGCCCTCGTCCCTGATGCGCTGTTCACGGCGTTCAATGACGGTGCTCGCGAGATCGTCACCGAAGACCTCTGCGCTGCTGCCGGATCGGTGGTGCCGCTGAGCGTGACAGCGCCTGAGAAGATCAAGGCGCTGCGTGAATGGGGCGCTGGCCGGGCACGTCCCGCGTCTGCACCCGAAGTCGCTGCGAAGGCTGGCAAGGTGCGAGCCCTCGATCTCTAAGCCTACCGGCGGCGCTGCAATCCTGCGGCGTCGCCATTTCATTTCCCAACGCTCAAAGGAGCAACCCCATGTCTGCACTCAATGCTGTTCGTCCCGCCGCTTCCATCCAGACGCTGCGTCCCGGTCTCCTCGTGTCGCTGAAGACCAGCGTCAGCGGGAATGCCAAGTACATCCCGCACGAGCGCACGGTCACCATCGACGACGAAGGTCGCGAGATCACGGAGATCGAGACCACGCGCGTGATCGCCGATCCGGAAGAGTTCAAGAAGGCTGGCGAGGCACGTGGCCGCGCACGGTCGATCATCAACTCGGTCTGCGTCGGATCGAACTTCGGGCTGCTGTGCCCGGAGGGCGACAAGGCGAAGCTCGATGCTGCACTCGCCGACGCTCGCAAGGTCGTCGATGAGTTCAACGCATCGGCAACGGTGACGCACGTCAGCGTCTACGCGATGATCGGTCGCGTCGCATCCGACGACGTCGAAGCGGTGCGCTCGATCAACAGCGAGGTGAGCGACCTGCTTCAGCAGATGGAGCAAGGCCTGCGCAATCTCGACGTCAAGGCGATCCGCAAGGCGGCGAACGATGCGAAGGAGATCGGCCAGATGCTTTCGCCCGACGCTGCAGAGCGCGTTGCGAAGGCGGTCGAAGCGGTGCGCTCTTCCGCACGGCAGATCGTCAAGGCTGGCGAGACCGCTGCGGTCGAGATCGATCTCAACGCACTGCGCACGGTGACCAACGCACGCACGGCGTTCCTCGACATCGACGATGCGAAGCCGGTCGCTGCGCCGAAGGCCAAGGCCAACGCGCTCGATCTCGCGCCGGTCGCTGCACCGAAGAAGAAGGCTGCGAAGGCGAAGGTCCCGCAGCTTGAACTGTGATCGACACTGCCGGGCGGCAATCACGCCGCCCGGTCCTCATCTCAACTGGAGAATCTTAACATGGCTTGCGACACCCAACCGATGAAGAACCAAACCCTGAGCCAGCGCAAACAGCAGGTGAAGGAGATCATCGCGTTCACCGACGAACTGATCCGCAAGGGCAAGGTCAAGGTGATCGTCGATAAGCGCACCGGAGCGATTGCCTTCGACGGCATGACATCGTCGGAGCGCGGCAACGTCAGCGACGCGTGCACCTATCGCGTCATCATGGCGACCGGCTCACCGATGGCGAAGATGGCCATCGCTCGCGCTGAGCAACTGGCCGGGCGCGGCGTCAGCCGACAGGCGCTGGCGAACGGGACCCACTCGCACGACGGAGGTGCCACGTGGTCCTCGCACAAGCACTGATCTGGCTGGCCATCGTGCTGGCTGGCGTGTCCGTCGCATGGTTCTTCCTCAGAGCCATGTGGCGGTTCGGTCCCTTCACCTTCCTCGCACTGATCGCTTTGATCACCGTCATCTCTGGAGTTCAATCATGAAACGAATCATCGTCGCCGTCGCGCTGTTGCTGTCATCACTCACGGTGAGCAACGCGCATCCGAACCACTCGTGCCACTCACACGCAAACACCACGAGCCACTGCAAGTAAGTCCATCGACGAATGCGCCGCTCCAACCTGAAGAGGGGAGCGGCGCATTACGATGCACTTCCCGCATCTCAGTACGTGATCGCGTACTGAACCTTTCATCACTGCTGTGGGCGCTGCCCACCAGATGAGGATATCTGAACATGACTGACACTACCACTACCACCACCGAGGCTGCCGTGGTCCGTCTTCCGGTCCCGGCTCGCCTCACCGCTCCCGGCGGATCACGCGCCATCATGACTGGCGTGCGGTCCTACTTCTACCCGCTGTGGAATAACAGCGAGACGTTTCGCGATTACCTGTCCTCCGTTTCCAATAAGGACTCGATCACGAAGAACCGGCTGTTCGACCGCTTGCGTGCTGTCGATATGCTGAAGGCCGCTGCCAAGCGGGCGAACGATGACTTCGTCTGCGGCATCGAGGAAGGCAAGGTCTACCAGTGCATCGTGCATATCCTGCGCGAGAACGACATGGGCCTGAAGCTGCGGCGTGCCGCCTATCTGGCGCTCACGCATCAGCAAGCTGCTGAGTAAGTGAACTACCGGCTGGGGGGAAGTCCCAGCCACTTCCTTTTCAATTTCAATCTCCAATGAGGAGCAACCACCATGACAACATCGACTGAAAGAATCGTCCCGTTCCCGATCAAGACCAAGCTCGTGTGCTCTGGTTGCGGCGCGGCGGGTGAAGGCTCGTGCGGCTGCGGCGTTGCATACGTCAAGGCTGGCGCGAAAGCTGAAGCTGCAGTGAAGGCCAACCCGGAGAAGTCGGATCGCGCCATCGCCGAAGAGATCGGAGTTCATAAGAACACCATCGCCCGCGCTCGCAAGGCAACTGGCCCACAAGGGCCAGTTGAGAAGCGCGTCGGCAAGGACGGCAAGGCACGCAAGGTGCCGGTGCAGTCCAAGCCAGCGCCCATCAAGGCCCCTGATCAGAAGGGTCGTCTCGCTGGCGTTGATATCAAGGGCGTCGATCCAATCGTCTGGAAAGAGTTCAACGATAAGGCGCGGCAGGAGAACAAGTCTGCCACCGCCAAGATCGCTGAGTTGATCACAGGCGCGATCAACGACACCTCTCCTCCTGTATTTGAGTTGCCCAAGTCGGCGCAGGAGAAGCTCGATGCGGCGCTGCGTCGTCAGCAGCGTGAGCTTGAGGCGAAGTTCGCGGATCGGATGCGCAACCTCGATGAGGAAGTTCGTCAGCGCGTTGTCGCTGGCAGCAAGGACCACATCGCCTCACTGAACGAGATGGAGAGGAAGGCTGAAGAGCAATTCTCCACCTACCGGCGGCTGAGCGGGCTCAAGGAATTCCCGCTGACCAAGGCAGAGTGGGACGTGCTCGTGCTGTGCGCCGGAGGCAATCCATCTCAGGCGAAGAAGGATGAGGCGTCTCGCCTCCTCATCGCGAAGAAGTATCCGCTGACTGGAGAGAAGAAGTAGGAGCCACGCCGGTTTGTCACCGGCTAGTCGGGTGGTCGCGCCATCGACGATGAAGCGAGATGACTCTCGCAAACAACGCGGCTCGCTCTGCAGTGTGGATAGAGCCGGTGCCGGTGGGCACCGTAAGCGAGGCTCCCTGTAAGCCTGTGGGATTCATCATCCCCATCCTCGCACCCACCACCCTTTCATCTCTCACCCGGAGCAACATCATGTCACGGATACCAACTGAGTCCCGCATCTTCGCGGACCAATACATGCGCGAGCTTCGCAAACGCGAGGCTCAGAATTCCAACCACCTCTCACCCGGCACGAAGAACTGGACCGACGCGATGCTCAACGTGTTCGATCAGGTCGGCAACATGGGCAACCCGATCAAGCGAGCGAAGCGCATCCGCGAGATCGGCAGCTATCTCAACAGCGCCATCGACACCGCCGACGGCTTCGCTCACTTCGTTCTCGACTACGGCGGCTCGAACCGCGCCGCCGGTTTACTTCTCGCGACGCTTGGCGTGGGCGAGCATCCGATCCAAGGCGTGCACGAAGACGGCGTCAACATCCTGCATCACTTCATCACGTCACGACGTGGCGGCACGGTGCGTGCGTGCGCTGATCTGAACCTCGCATACATCTCGAAGCACGCTCTGGCGCGAATGCACGAGCGTGGCCTCAACATGAGTGCCGATGCCATCACTGGCGTGCTCTCCTGCATCGGCGTGATGGGGATCATCCTCCGCAACGCCAAGCAACATGCCGACGGTGGCATGTGCCTGCGCTTCGACGACACCTTGATCGTCGGCTCGCTGAAGAACGCGGTCAAGGATGTCGGCGGCGGCAAGGGAGTCGAGTGCGCACTGTTCGACGTTCGCACCGCGCTGCCTGCCGACGAGGTGAAGGACTATCGGCAGGTGCATCAAGGCCAACAGGCCACGCTCGCCGTCAATCAATGGCTGCAGCATCGCTCGATGGCGACGCCGTGGCTCGACAAGCTGGCCGCGTCGATCCCGGCGCTGCCACGACGCGAAGACGACTACACCCTACAGGCCGCACGCGCGGCAATGGAGCAACCCACATGACTGAGAACCACTGCGGCACGTGCACTGCGTGCTGCCGGGTCTTCGCTATCGCGGAGATGCCGGAGAAGAAGGCTGGCCAATGGTGCCAGCACTGCGCTGTCGGCGAGGGCTGCAAGGTCTACGCTGAACGGCCACGGACCTGCGTCGAGTTCGAGTGCCTCTGGCTGCTGAGCCAGAAGCGCAGCGATCCACGCGAGCAACTCGCACCGGAGCTTCGGCCTGACCGATGCAAGGTGGTGTTCTCGCCATCGACCGACGACACCATCATGGCGGCAACGCTGATGCCGAACGCGCCAGCGGCGCACCATCGCCGCGACGTGCAGGCATTGATCGGCACGATGGTGCGCGGCGGCATGCGCGTGGTGGTCGGCACACCAGCCGCGACGACGCGGATGATGTTCGACCGCGACGGCAATCACGAAGTCTACATGACCGAACCTGATGAGGACGGCATGCAATGGTCAATTCCAACCGAAGGAGCAACCCAATGACGACCCTACTGAAGCGACCTGATTTGATTCTCTGGCTGAGCGATGCGCGAGGGCAATACATTCCTCGCGACTTCGCGAAGAGCTTCGCTGATCGAGCGAAGAGCGTGGCCAACGTGAGCGATGAAGACTGGGCGATCCTCGATGCCGGTCCCGATCATCACGAATACTGGGACGCGTGGCTCGACGTCTGCGACGCGGCGAGGGTCACCGACAATGATGGCGTGGTCTATCACGTCTATCAGGACGGTGATTGCTGGCTCGTGCCTATGGGGATGGAGTGGGACGAAGAGGCTGACGCGTGGCGCTGGCCTCACCCGTTCACAACGGGAGCGAACGACAATGGCTGAGCATATCGGCGAGTTGCGGGAATATCTCGGCGACGGACTCTACGCCGAGTTCGATGGCTTTCAATTCCGTCTCTACGCCAGCGACGGCATCCGCGTCACCAACGAAGTCTTCCTCGATGAACTGGTCGTGCGTTCGTTCTTCCAGTTCGTCAAATCATCTCTAGAGAAATTGGAGCGACCACAATGACTGACCACACCGAAGGACTACGGCGAGCGATGCTCGCTGACAATCAGCCGCTGCACGATCTCGCGGTGGCCGACCAGCGCTGGACGACGGAAGAACTCCAGCGTGACTTCACCGTGCACAGCTTCGCTGCGCCGTTCGTCGTCGTCACCCGCAAGGCTGACGGCGTGCGCGGCTCGATGGAGTTTCTGCACTCCCCTCGTTTCTACTTCAACTTCGTAGCAGACAGATAGGAGCAACCATGAAACCGAACTTCCCTCGCCTCATCGACAACGATGAAGGTGAGATCACCGTAACCGTCAACGGCGTTGAGATACGCGGTTGGTCCTACGCAACGCGCGACGAGCAATGCCTGAAGATCAGGATGGCTCGCGAGTTCTGCGAGGGATGGCACACCGGCTTCGACGCCGGACTCGTGCGAGCGAAGGAGGTGTTCACCACGACGATGGACATGAACGAGAAATTTATTTCCGTCGTCGCCACCCCTTCTATTGCAGGCACAAATCTCAACGACGTGTGATCCTCACACGCGTTTGCCCCTGCAATTCTCGGAGTCAAGTTTCCCAAATCCGCGGGTTCGAGCCTTGTGCTGCAGCGTTTGCTGCACGCGCATCGCTCGACTCTGCGATTTGGCGGAAGGTCGTTTGCTACACTTCACTCGCTCGCTCATGAGGCGAGCTTCACACGCTCAAAGGAGCAACCCGATGGCGAGAGCCAAGAAGATCACCAGCATCGAGCACCTCGATACGCTGGCGAAGAGACTGCGAGCCAGACTGAAGCGCACGATGAACGCGCTCGACAAGCTGGAGAAGCAGAAGGCCCGGCTGCTGAAAGCAGCGAAGGCACCGACGGTGAAGACGGTCACGTTCGAGCCGATGTTCGAGGATGCGGTGCCGGTCTCCCCTCCGGCATACCCAACTGTTGACAGCGAGACCACGCTTGGGGCTTTGCCGCCGGTCAACATAGCACGCGCCGGTCTCGCTGGCAGTCACGACGATCTCGGCATCCCTGACTTCCTGCGCAGGCAGGGCAGGACCGATGCCGACGTCGCTGCAGCCGAAGCGATCAAGGTCGAACAGGCTGCGGTCGCCAAGGCGAAGGCGTCTGGCCGCATCGCGAAGATGAAGGCGAAGAAGTCTGGTGAGACTCGCAAGATGCCGTTGACAGGCAAGGCGGCTCTGGCACTGATCAACGAAGGCTGATCCCGTCATCGCATCAACCAACCCGGCAGCATCCCGCTGCCGGGCTTTCTTACGTGGAGCAACCAAATGACACCGACTGAAATGGTCCGCACGCTGCAAAGCAACATTGAGCGGGCACGTGCGGCGATGGAGGATGGCGCTGTCGGCTACATCCTGCACACCCGCGACCACGTTCACTTCCTTTGCCAACGCCGCGACGGCAACGGCGTCACCGGCTCGCCAAGCCTTGGCAGTCCGCTGGATGACTGCGTCGCTGTGATGACCACGCACGCCACCGCAGTGTCGCTCCAGCGATACTGGAATTCGTTTCACCCTGACCGCTTCAACTCCGTGGTGATCTCACTGCGGCGCGAGGCGCTGGTTGGTTACGTCGATGTTCAGCAACGATCCATCGATGCCCTCACTCAAATGCAAGAAGGAGCAAGCCTATGAGGTTCGTCATCATCGACCCGAAGACGCGCACCATCACTTCGGAGGACTGCGAGACCATCATCGAAGCGCAGGCCATCGCCGGTCTCGGCAACGTCGATCACGGTGTGCTTGGCGTTGGCCCGCGCAGCGGCATCGGCTACTGCGTCGATGAGTATGGAATGTTCGAGCCGCCTGCGGCTCAGCAATCCTTCTGCGGTTGCGCCGGTCACCTGATCGCTGGCGCTGCCGTGCTCTACGGCTTCGACGAAGCCGGTGAGACCATCGACCTGATGCGGTCGGCGGTGCCTGACGTCCACTTCTATCTGGGCGTCAACGATGTCGAAGCCGCGATTGATCGCGGTGAGATCAAGCGCCCGGTCATTGCCGTCGGTGACGCGGTGATCTGGAAATGGCCGCAGCCTCAGATGGGGTGATGACCATGTGGAGCGAAGACCTTGCGGCAGCGGTCGCCGTGACTTTGTTCTCCGCAATCATTCTAGCAACCGCCGTGATCCTGATGGGTCACGGCTACTGATCAACCAACAGGAGCAACCACAATGAGTGACTTCAAACTAACTGAGGCGCAGATGCGCTCTCACTTCGAGATGCAGGAGAAGGCCTTCGGCGCGAACGTCTACACGAAGTTCATGCTGAAGTATGGCCGGGCCTACGTGCCGGGACCAGCGACGTTCACTGGCGAGGGCGAGCCGAAGCAGTGCTTCGCGAACGCGATCCACCTCGCTCTTCGCAACGAGAACCTGACCTACTGCGAAGGCAAGGTGTTCGTCTATGGCGTCGCCATCGATCACGCGTGGTGCATCGACGACGACCGCAACGTCTACGATCCGACGCTCATCGACAACGATGACGGCAGGATCGGCGGCTACTACGGCATGCCCTTCATCACTGAGTACGTGAAGAAGGCGAACAAGAAGAACGGCACCTACGGCGTGCTCGACTACTTCTACGCGGGCAAGACCGCGCCTGATCTGTACAGGCTTGGCCTCACGGTCGGGCAACAGGCGTTCCTGTTTCCGAAGAAGAAGAGGGCAGCATGACCAGAGAGGAAGCCGACAAGATCGCTGACTTGATAACAGAGCTTGTCGAGGCAGCGACGCAAGCGGTGCGAGACGGAGACATCACCTTGGCTGAAGCGAAGCTGCAGCAGGCCCACGATATCGCACTGACACTCCCACAGAAGAAAGAGCCACTACAATGAAGACCATCATCATCGCCATCATCTTCGCCTGCATCAGCAACGTCGTGCTGGCGCAGGTGATCAACCGCACCTATCAGGACTCGATGGGTCGAGAAGTTGGCCGATCATCGACCGACGCTCGCGGTGCGACGACCTACTCCGACAACATGGGTCGTAACACCGGGCGCTCCAGCGAGAGCAACGGCGTCACCACGTTCTACAACAGCAAGGGGCAACAGACCGGAAGGAGCACCCGCAAGTGACTCAGGATGAGTTCAACGATCTCGCCATCGTGGCGAGAGACCGCGTGCGCAAAGCCGTCACGCTGACCACGCAACTGTTCGAGGACGACAGAGAAGCCGCAGCGCTGCTGATGGCTGTCTCTACCGATCTCTTCCACGGTGCAGTGACCTATCTCTCCGACGGCGAAGACGGCATGTCGGAGAAGGATGCCTTCGCTACGGTGTTCGGCCTGATGCTGTCGGCATTGGGCAAGCAACGCGTCGTCGATGCGCTTCGTCACGGCAAGGCGAAGTGGTCGGAGGGCTCGTGATGTGGCGTCTCATGGCGTCGGTGCTGGTGATGTCCGACACGGGTAGCGTGTCGGTCACGTCGGAGCACACCGATTGGAATAGCCAGTATGCCTGCGAGCAAACGCTGCAGACAATCTACGTGGCTCCTCCACCGCAG
>Ga0068871_100000025_pt1 | contig 81390 bp, 68 predicted proteins | sample KBSMisM72_FD_72750 | JGI IMG/M metagenome (GOLD analysis project Ga0068871, IMG submission 72750) | Miscanthus rhizosphere microbial communities from Kellogg Biological Station, Michigan, USA - KBS Miscanthus M7-2 | ecosystem: Host-associated > Plants > Roots > Rhizosphere > Soil ...
TTCTCTATTGATATGTACCTGCCTGCATTTCAGGATATTGCAAAGGCATTAAATACGACTACATCGAGGGTCGATCTGTCACTATCCAGCTATTTTATTGGCCTTGCCGTAGGGCAGATGATTTATGGCCCGTTGATGGACCGGTTCGGGCGCAAACGGCCGCTGTATGTTGGATTGTGCCTTTACATCATTGCTTCAGTGGGTTGCTTTTTGTCAGGTTCCGTCGAAATGCTGATTCTGATGCGGCTTATCCAGGCGATAGGGGGCTGTGCAGCAGGAGTAGCATCGATAGCGATGGTACGCGACCTTTTCCCTGTAAAAGATAATGCCACGGTATTTGCGCTTTTGGTGCTGGTGCTTGGGGCATCGCCATTGATAGCCCCGACAGCCGGCGGTTACCTGGCTGATGCTTTTGGCTGGCAGTCGGTTTTTGTGGTATTGCTCTGTATCGCCGTTCTGATATTGATAGCGGTGATATTTACTCTGCCCGAAAGCTACAAGCCCGACCCAGAATATTCTCTGAAGCCTGGCCCGATAATCAGTAGCTTTATACTCGTTATCCGCAGCCCTCAATTTTATACTTATGCCATAGCAGGCGCTGTAGGTTTTTGCGGACTTTTTGCTTACGTGGCGGGTTCGCCTTTGGTGTTTATGGACGTATTTGGTTTGGATAAAAAAGAGTACGGCTGGGTATTTGCAGGGCTGTCTGTCGGCTTTATAGGTTCGGGCCAGTTAAACAGTGTCCTCATCAAAAGCTTCAAAAGTGAGCAGGTGGTGCGGGGGGCACTTATCTCGCAAGTAATTATTTGTGCCCTATTTCTGACCGGTGCTGCAAACGGGTGGTTCGGTCTGGTGGGCACCATAGCGATGATATTCCTGATGTTATGTTGTGTCGGGTTAACCTATCCGAATACTTCAGCCCTCTCAATGGCACCATTTCCTAAAAATGCAGGGGTAGCTTCGGCCTTGTTGGGGACGATGCAATTAGGACTTGGCGCTGCAGCTTCGGCTTGTGTGGGTGTTTTTAGCAGCCGGTCGGCAACGCCAATGGCAGCAATTATGGCTGTTTCATCAGCTATTGCGCTAATCGTTTTATTGATTGGCCGCCGGAATATTAAGCAAGCTGTTCATGCAGATCCATCGGCTACCGTAAGTACGGCTCACTAATTATAATGCCCGGCAGATTTATAAACCTTGCCTTCGTCATTAAACATAAATAGCTCGGCTGATAGCTTATTGTTGATGGTGTGATAATAGATGATGACCGAGTTTACGCTCGTGAGCACGTCGATTATTTTAAAATGCAGATCAGGATATTTTGCCAGTCCCTTTTGCCAGTAGTCGCGTATTTGTTGTTTCCCTTTTAGTGTTCCGCTCTCACTTATGCCCATTTGTATCATCAGCGGACTACTCATTTCAAAGTCGTCGGTATAATGTTCCAGTACACGGGGCATATCGTGGGCGTTCCATGCTTCTACCCATTCGTTTGCAAATGCTAAGGCTTGTTCGCGCGAGATCATATTTGGGGTTTTTCTCAAAAATAGGAGAAATGAGGTAATCAATAAACAATACAATCTTTTCCTTTGTAATAAGCGTCCAGTTTTGTTTTCTGTAGAACGCCTTTATCCTTGTCAATTTTGATCAGAACACTTTCGCGGCTTTCCGGACAACTTGTATAATGCATTAGATGTAAATTGTAACCGTTAGCTGTAGTCATATACGCGCCACCCTTTCTATTATTCTCATCAATGCCTAAATCTTGTGTCGCTGTCGCTAATAAAACTGCTTCTTCCAAATTTTCTATGGTACCCAAAAACTTGCCGAAATTTTCTTTAGTAGTTATAAAGGTGGTTCTTCCGTCTTTCACTGTTATAACGTAGTTGAAACACCATGCAGGCATGCACCCTTGATATAAAGTGCCAAGTAAGGGTGGATCAAGCTTTAAGCCATTCGGCCTTTTGCCCCTGCTGTATATTATGGTATCCTTGTCTGCCGGCCACCTGCAAAATGCCCAATAGATGTAATTTTTATCCGGCTTTACGGCTTTAATGATTTCTTCAGGGTAAAATTTCTCCGGGATCCTGGAATAGCCACCAGTACAACAAATGTTAAAGGAGAGTAAGGCAATAAACAAAGCCGCAATGCCCAAATGTTTTTTTAAAACAAATAAATTATGCATAAAGAGTCATGATAAGGTTGTGTTATAAAGATAGTAAAAATTTGCGCAAATGCTGGCTGTGACGAGATAGCCAGTGAGTTGGGTAAGTGCATCAGCGCAAATGCCGCTCTCATATCTACCTACCCAGTCGTATTCCACTAGCTAGCGGATCGACCAACCTCGCTTTTGCAAGTAAAAAGGAGGGTTACGAAAATGGACGACTATTATCAGCTTCCTAACACCTCATCAATTATCCCAAAGTTCTTTGCTTCTGATGCGATCATCCAGAAATCCCGGTCGGATACATCATGTATTTTTTGATATTCCTGTCCGCTGTGTTTTGCCAAGATCGTGTAAAGTTCTTTTTTTACTTTTTGTACTTCCCGCGCGGTTATTTCGATATCTGAAGCTGGTCCCTGCACACCGCCCAGTGGCTGGTGCAGCATTACCCTGGAGTGGGTGAGGGCCGCGCGTTTACCCGCCGCGCCTGAGCATAACAATACCGCCGCCATGGACGCAGCCATGCCGGTACAGATGGTCGCCACATCCGGCGCGATCAGGTGCATGGTATCATAAATGCCAAATCCGGCATATACCGATCCTCCCGGCGAATTGATATACATCTGTATATCCTTTTTAGTGTCGGTGGATTGCAGAAAAAGCAATTGTGCCTGGATGATGTTGGCGACATTATCATCTACCGCAGCACCTAAAAATATAATGCGGTCCATCATCAGGCGCGAGAATACGTCCATCTGCGCGACGCGCAGTTCGCGCTCTTCTGTAATGTAAGGGGTCATGGACGCCGTGATCCGGCTTTCGGTTTTTGAAATATAATCGTCTACCAGTAAACTTTGGACATGGCGGTGCCCCACCGCATATTTGCGGAACTCATTTTTGTCAATTTTCATAAAATTTCGGTTTTACCGGTTAATGAATAACCTTCTTATTTTCTGGCTGAAGCTCAAATGTGCCTTTTGTGTAAACAATTTTTGGTGAACAGCTTCGATCTCCTGTTTCAACTGATCGCGCCCGTAAAGCTTTACCATGCGATAGGCTTCCTGCTGCCATTGCATTTTCTCGTGCAGTTCGGGCTCCAGCAATGACCGGGCCTCGAACACCAGCTGATCGCCTGGTTCTGATCGCTGCATCAGGTGCGCTTCTATCTGCTCGGTCTCAATCAACGAAGTCCTCATAGGTTAATGCTTTTTGTTTAACGGTTTCTCTTACTTTCTCCAGGCATTTGTATTTCTGTACAGTGGCCGATCTCACGCCTGAAAATCCAAACAGTTCGGCAGCATCGGCAAGCGGCAAACCGTCGTAATAAAATGAGCGCAGAAGGTCCATGCATTTTTTACCTGCCGTTTGCAGGAAACTGAGGATTTTTCTGTCGGATGCTTGCGTGGTTTCTTCGCTTTCTATATCCAAATCGTTAAGAGGGATAAGCTTGGAATTATCCCGGTACTGTTTCAACCATAAATGTTTAGCGATACCTAAAAGGTATGTCTTCTCATTTGTTTTTAGTTCGACGGAGCACTCAACAGATTTTTCGTAGTAGATCACCAGTGTATCCTGGAAAATATCCTTCGCTTCATCAAACGTTCCCCCCATTTTACTTACGTACCGAGCCACTGTTGGGAATGCATTTTTATATAGATTGATAAAAAGCTTTTCTCTTTCCTCTGCTGTCTGGTTTAAAAATTTAAATCCTGGCATAAGCTTGTTCTTTACTACTAAGTGCAAGTTACCGATAAAGTATCACCATTTTATTTGTGATTTATATTGAAAATAAAATGAAAATTAGTATTTGCACCGATTATGTGCGAGGTGAATATTGAGGATATGTTGCAGTATGAGATATGCTTTGGGATTTAATACTGCAAAGACTGAGATGAGCCGGACACCTCACGAATTAGATAATTCGTGAGGTAAAGTTTAGGTAATCAGGTGCAACCCAATTTAGTGGTACATGTAGTTCCGCTATCGTAGCAAATATACTCACCGCAGGCAGGTGCCGGATTAGTGGCCTGGCAAGCATGGCTTGTAATTCCTGACGTTGGCGTGTCCCAGCAATTCCACCAAATTAATTGGCCGGTACCGCCGACTACTTTTTTCATTTCTTCACGGGTTAGCTTTTCCATAAATAACTTTTTAGTTAAAAAAATGATTTCAGGTACTAAATTTTACCCTTAACCAAATATGCCTAAAAAGATTCAATAAATACAGCAATTTTTACCAATAGTTTATTTTTTATTTTACTAATGATTAATTGGTTTTGACTGAAATGAGATTGATTGCACACCTACTCCTTTACCGCTGTTACCTTTGCCCCATCATCCCCCAGCGTATTAAACACCAAATTCTTATCATCCAATTTGGAAACTATAAACGGAAATGCTCTTATTTTTCCGCCTTCTTGTATTTCTTTAAATTGGATTTTATCGCCATCAATCTTATAACTCCCATGACTTAATACTTTACCACCCCACCAAATAAACAAACTGTCTTTTGAGAATTTAATATAAGGCGATTCTGCTTCCAATTGCTCAGATGTAACGTTAGTAGTATTTGCGACGCTGTTGTTCTCAATCTTTACATATTTCCATTTGCCGTATAACGTTTCAGGCTTAATGGAGAGCTGGCAGGAAGCGAACAAGCTTAATAACACGACACCTGCTATGAATGTATTTTTTACAATAAATAGTCTGATCATAATGCCTTAAAGCTAAAATATTTGCTGGTTTTTTGCCAGTCACAGTAAACATAATAATAGTTCTCTCCCTAAACTTAGGGAGAGATGTCCAGCGCAGCGTCGACAGAGTGGGTAAAACTTTAGTACAGTCAAACATGGCGCAGAATTTTACCCCTTCCGGCCTCCCCTGATTCCAGGGGAGGGGTGGTTATCAATCAAATGATTCACAATAATTTAATACGAAAATCGTCCCTCATCTATTGCAAATAACGAATGTGAAAAGCATATTTGGTAAAAATAAATCCTATCACAATGTGTAACAAATTAAAATGCAAAGTCTCTAAAAGGTGCTATATAGCTAAGGTCTCAACAAGCTATAAGTTATTGTGAGGAGTCCGCACCTTAAGGTCTCCGTTAAAAAATCTAAACAAATAATATGAACAATTTTTCGATCCAATTACTTTGGTGGGCTGTGCCTGTCATAGTACTTCTCGTGGCGTACAAATTTGTACTCCGTGTTTTCTTTGGTATGGTTATCGTTCCCGACGACCGTATCGGCTTGGTTATTAAAAAATATGTGCTTTCGGGTAATAAACGACTTCCCGACGGCCGTATCATCGCTACCAACGGCGAAGCCGGTATGCAGGCTAAGGCATTAGCTCCGGGTTTATACTGGGGTATGTGGCCATGGCAATATTCAGTGATCATGCAGCCGTTCGTTATCATCGAGCAGAATAAGCTTGGCCTGGTAAAGGCTAAAGACGGAGCTTCGCTGGATACCGGCCGTGTGTTGGGTAAACCGGTTGAGTGCGACAAATTCCAGGACGCTACTGCCTTTTTAGATAATGGCGGTCAGAAAGGTCCGCAGGCTGCTTTCCTTACTCCGGGTAGCTATCGCATCAACGCCTTTTTGTTTGATATCGAGATGGTACCTATTACCCAGATACAGGAGAATAAGGTAGGTATTGTGACCACACTCGACGGTGAGCCCTTAGATAAGGGCGAGATCGCAGGCGTATCTGTAGTAGGTCATAAAAACTACCAGGATCCTATCGCATTTATTAATGCAGGTGGCATGAAAGGTTTGCAGGAAGACGTGATCCTTGCCGGTACTTACTACCTGAACCCATGGTTCGTGATTGTGGAGCAGGTGGATATGATCTATATTCCAATCGGTTATGTAGGGGTGGTAAACTCTTTCGTTGGTCCGGAAGGCAAGGATACCAGCGGTGATAGCTTTAAACATGGCAATATTGTAAAGAAGAGCCAGAAAGGTGTTTGGGATGAACCCCTTGACCCAGGTAAGCACCCGGTAAACATTTACACCCATGCGGTAGAAGTAGTACCTACAACCAACATCGTGTTGAACTGGGCCAACAGTCGTACTGAGGCACATGAATTGGATAAGAATTTGTGTACCATCACCGTGCGTTCGTCCGACGGTTTTACGTTCAATCTTGACGTGTCACAAATCATCCATATACCAAGAAATGAGGCTCCAAAAGTAATCGCCCGTTTTGGTAACATGCGCAACCTGGTATCACAGGTGCTGGAACCGACTATTGCAAACTACTTCCGTAACTCGGCACAGAAGAGCGACGTGATCGAGTTCCTGGCTAACCGTGTGCAAAGGCAGGATGATGCAAAAAGCCACATTAGTAAAGTGCTAAGCGATTATAACGTGGTAGGAGTGGACACACTGATCGGTGATATAGTTCCGCCGGAAGCTTTGATGAAAACGCTTACCGACCGTAAACTGGCCGAACAGGAAAAGATCACTTACGAAATTCAGCGTAATGCACAGGTGGAACGTAAGGAATTTGAAAGTGCCAAAGCAGGTGCTGATATGCAGCCTGAGGTAGTGAAATCAACCCGCCAGGTGGAAATCAACACCCAGTTGGCTGCTTCGAAAGTTGCCATAGCCAAAGGTGAAGCTGAATCAAAAACCATTAATGCTGAGGCTGACTCTAAGGTTAAAACCATTAACGCCAAAGCCGATGCTGAAGTAAAAACCGTGAACGCTACTGCCGACGCCAACGCAACCGAAGTGAATGGTAAAGCCGAAGCCGGTAAAATTAAAGCAGTCGGTTTGGCCGAGGCCGAAGTTACCAAGCAGAAAACCCAGGCTATGGGTTCAGAACAGTACGCTATCGTTCGTGTGGCCGAAACATTGGCTGCCAACCATATCAAATTGGTTCCAGAAATATTGGTTAGCGGTAAAAATGGTGAGAGCGGTGGCGGTATGATCGATGCCCTGATCGGTAATGAAATGCTGAAAAAGCTACAGGCCGAGAATGGAAAGGCAAAAGATCAGCCTAAAAAGAAAGACGATAACGCAGATAACAGAACTGAATAACCTTTACTTTTATCACAATGCAAGGCGCGCCGAAAGGTGCGCCTTTTTTACTTTGAATGTGAAAGTGTTCTTAAAAGCCGCCTGGCTGTTCTATTCCCGGGTTTCCAAGCTCCACTAACTCTGCTTCATGCTCTTCTTCATGCTGACTTGTTGCATAACTCAATTTACGGAAGCGCCACAAAGCAAATGCAGGCTCCTGGAATCTGTTTAAAAGCTTAAAATATTTTGGAAAGTTATGAACCTCGTCAAGCAGCAGGCCGGGCACGATTCCGTCATTCTCCAATATCTCGCGGATGGTGTATTCTTTATCTTTGGTTATCCAAATCTCAAAATCCCTACTGATCTCCTCCGCCTTTTCCGGATCAATCCTCGCATCAATACATATTACCTTATCTCCGGGTTTCATCTTTTGTTTTTATTGGTTGTAGAAGTTGTAAAGGTTGTAATTGTTGAAGAAGTCCGTTATGAAAGGTTACATCACTCTAAGCAATTTTTAACCCTTGTAACATCTGCGATCTTTACAACCTCTAAAACCTATTTACCGGCAGCCTTTTTCAAACTATCAGCCTGTGCTTTTGCCTTTTTCTTGAAAAAACCTTTTAGCAAAAAGTTATGCTGGGCAGCCTCAAGGTCGTCATTTAGTTTAATAGAGCTTTGCTGCAAATTGTTTAGTGAAGTTCTTACCTGTTCAGCGCCTTTTGGGTCGTTTAGTAAAACGCCGATCGCATTATCGGTAGTAGTTAATTTTTTACTTGCTGTATTCAAATTTTGGGTCAGCTCATTGGCATTAGCCACGGTTTTTTGCAATTGGGCAACGGCGCCTTGTATTTTATTGAACGTAACTGTATCTGTGAGGAACTTATCCGCCAAACCGCCTTTGGTGTTTATTTTCTTGCCGAAGTTATCCAACTGAACAGCCATACGGGCTGCACTTTGCGAAGTAGCCTCCAGGTTTTTCATGGTGTTCTTCAATTGGATACCCATGGTGCTATCTGCAAGCAAAGCGCCCACTGTCCCCTTGCCTTGCAGTATTTTATGGCTCAATTCTTTAAAATCCTTGGTTATTGCCAGCAGGTTTACATTGTTTTGCTGCAATGTCTTAAGCATATCATCGGTAGATGCTACTTTTTCGGCCTGTAAAACATCGCCATCCTGTACAACAGGCGCATGGGGGCTTCCGCCCTCTATTACGATGATCTTGTTGCCTATTAAACCGTCAGAACCGATCTTTACTCCCGCATCATGATGTATATAAGGCTGAGAAGCCTCATCTATATTCATTTTTACATCTACCTGGGAAGGCCCTGTAAAGTGCACATCACTGATCGTTCCCACTTTCACACCGGAGAACCATACGTTGTTTCCCTTTTTCAAACCGGCAACGTCATCAAATACCGCAGTAATGTGTATGCTTTTGTTAAAGGTTTTTTGTGCACTGCCCAAAGTGAGCACACCCACAATAAATATGATAAGGCCGAGGGCTAAGAATATCCCGACTATAATTGCTTTCCTGTTTTCTGTTGCGTCCATACGTTATGGCTAATAGCTTATTGTATAAAGTTATATTCAAAAAATGGTTTTACCCGATCGTCGTTTGTGCTAAATACTTCATCAAAAGAACCAACCCGTTGAAATTGACCATCGAGCAGCATCGCTATCCTGTCGCCTGTACTTTTGGCGCAGGTAAGATCGTGTGTAATAATGATAGATGAGGTATGGAAATTCTGCTGAACCTCGTTGATCAGATCGTTGATTTCGATACAAGTGATCGGGTCAAGCCCTGCTGTTGGTTCGTCGTACAACATGATTTCGGGGTTCAGTATCAAAGTACGGGCGATGCCAATACGTTTACGCTGACCACCCGATAATTCAGATGGCATTTGGTTGATGGCTTGCAGCAACCCAACAGCGTCCAGCACACGTTCCACCGAAGTATTTATTTCAGAGCGGGTAACACCTTTCTTATTTCTAACCAATGGGAATTCAAGATTCTTACGCACGGTCATACTATCATACAACGCACTGTTTTGGAACGAGAAACCGATCCTTACCCTAAGTTCTTGTAATTCTTTTTCGGTTATGGTATTCATATTGCAGCCCAACACGTTTACCTTGCCTTTATCAGCTTTGAGCAGGCCGGATATGATCTTGATCAATACCGATTTTCCTGTTCCTGACCGCCCAAGTACCACCAGGTTCTCTCCCTGGTAAAGGTCAAGATCGATGCCGCGCAATACCTCGAAATCACCAAAAGATTTTTCCAATCCACTGACGGTGATTACTTTGTTGTTGTAGTCGATATTTGCTTTACCTTTTTCCATATGCTAACGGAACCAGCCTGCTATTTGTACGATCAATATTTCTTCAACAAAAACTAAAAACATAGCGGTTACAACAGCGCCGTTTGCTGCCTTACCCACGCCTTCAGTTCCTTTGGTAGAATTATACCCCTGGTAACAGCCTACAATTCCTATTGTAAAGCCAAAAACAATGGCTTTAGCTAAAGATGCAACAAAATCAACAAATGTAAGCGGCTCAAAAACCTGCTCCATAAAGGTAGTATAACTTGTACCTTCGTTCACTGAAACGTTCAAATATCCTCCCAATAGCGCAATAAAACCTGTATAGGTAGCCAATATGGGTATTGTAAGTGTGGTTGCCAATACCCTGGTACAAACCAGGAATTTGAATGGTTTGGTCCCCGATACCTCCATCGCATCTATCTGCTCAGTTACGCGCATCGAGCCTAGTTCAGCGCCAATGCTCGACCCAACTTTTCCAGCAGCGATAAGGGCAGTTATCAGCGGTGCCAAAGCCCGCATAATAGCAATGGAAACTAAAGACGGTAACCATGACTGTGCGCCGAAATTTGCTAGAGAGGGCCTCGATTGCTTAGTGAAAATCAAACCGGTGATAAAACCTGTAAATGTGATCAGCGTGAATGAACGGACACCTGTTTCGTAGCACTGACGCAAAATCTCTTTAAATTCAAATGGCGGAACAAACGCCTGCCTGAAAAAGCGCAGTATAAAATTGTTGATGTTATAAAGCGTAACAAAAGCATTAGACAGGCGCGTTTTGAATAACGGACCTTTTTTAGCAGCAGGTGCAGGTGATTTGTTTACGGTGCTCATTAACGGCGCAAAGGTATTATTTATGAAGATATGAATGATGCTGAGGCGGCAAAAACTTAACGGTCGGCTTAGAAAAATGATTTTTAATAAACAATGTCATAAATATGTTATACTTAAACATAGTTTTTAATAACGGATTTTCGAAGGATATTGTGCCATAAAAATGAAATAATAGTATCATGTAACATTTTTAATTTTGATCTTGAACCTCATTTTTAAATACATACTATATTTCAGTTTGGTGCTTTTAAATAAGAGATTGACAAAAAAGTATTATATAATTCCTTGTTAAAAAAGATAAATTTGATGTTTGCCGATTATTGCAATTAAAGTTTGATGCCCGCGATGAAGTGTAGAATTCCAATACTGCTGTTTCTTCTAATTTTTACTTCCAATTTATTAAAAGCCCAGAACGATCAATTCCAGTTCTCTCATTTAGACATCAGTAACGGTTTATCACATAACCAGGTAAACTGCGTTTTTAAGGACGGCAAAGGGTTTATGTGGTTCGGTACCTTGTCAGGATTAAACAGGTATGATGGGTATAAGTTTAAAGTTTTTAAACATTCCGCCAGCGATACATCCTCATTAAGTGATGATAATATCATAAGTATCAGCGAGGGGCCCGACAAAAAACTTTGGATCGAGACGCGAACAAGTTTCAATATTTTCGATCCCGCTGTAGAAAAATTCAGCCATAACATCAGTGGATATCTTAAATCAATCTCCATTCCCGATGCACATATCACAGCAATAAAAAAAGACAGGCAGGGCAATTTCTGGTTTCTGAATGCTTCGCTAGGTATATTTAAATATAATCCTGAGAGCAAGAAAGTAACTCACTTGTCGCATAATTTACGGGATACTACGTCAATCTATGCCAATACGGTTTCAGATCTTGCACAGGACTCCAAAGGAAATATATGGCTCAGCTATTATAGTGGCGTACTGGAAAGGCTCGGCGACAGGACTCAGCGGGTTAACTACCGGTCATACAGTATCAATAAACTTCCACAGGGGCTCAATACATCTTACAAAATTTATATTGATAACCAGGATGATATATGGGCGTTTGCGCCAAGTTATTCGTCAGGCGTTTATTATTTAAACAGCCGGACATCAGTCTTCAGGCATATCGGTAAAGGAACAGGCCCGGATCACTTAAATACCGATGTGATTTCCAATGTTATCCAGGATGATAGGGGGCGAATGTGGATCGCATCGGATCATGGTGGAGTGAACTTGTTAGACAAGCAAAACTTTAAATTCAGATACCTGCTTAACCGCGAGGATGATAATAAAACGATAGGCCAGAATAGTACAGTCTATATTTACAAAGACAATACGGGCATTGTTTGGATAGGTACTTACAAACGCGGAGTAAGCTACTATCACGAAAGTATCATCAAATTTGCCCATTATACACATCATTTATCCGACCCGAACAGCTTACCTTTTAGCGACATTAACAATTTTGCTGAGGACAGATCAGGGAATATCTGGATAGCAACCAACGGCGGCGGCCTGATTTACTTTAATCGTAAAACAGGCGGCTTTAAACAGTATGTGCATGATCCTAACAATCCCAATAGCCTGACAAATAACGTGGTTGTCTGCATGTATGTCGATCATGCCCAAAACCTGTGGTTGGGTACCTATTATGGCGGATTGGATTGCTTTGACGGTAAAACTTTTAAACATTACCGGCATAATGATGCTGATCAGGGAAGTATATCAGAAGATCGGGTATGTTCTATAAAAGAAGACTCTGAGCATCATTTACTGGTTGGCACGATAGCCGGAGGGGTCAACGTGATGGACAGTAAGACACAAACGTTCTCTCACATTAGATTTAGTAATATCGACAATACTATTCACTCGAACTACATCAGTGCCATGCTGGAGGACAGCCGGAAAAATTTATGGATAGTAACCTCATACGGGGTGGATGTACTGATGAAAAAAACACATCAGTTTGTGCATTACATTCATGACGACAAAGACCCAAACAGCATTGTAAACAATAACACCAATAATATTTTAGAAGATAGCCGGGGACTGATCTGGGTAAGCACACACGAAGGCATCAGTGTTTTTAACCCGGAAACGGGAAAGTTTACCAACATAGTAAAACAGGACGGTCTTGCCGACAATACTGTAATTGATCTGCAGGAAGATAGCAACTATAATATTTGGGCAAGCACACCGAATGGCTTATCAAACATTATTGTAGGCGGAACGGCATCGGCGCTTAAATTCCGTTTTGTGAATTATAATGAGAACGATGGCCTGCAGGGGCGGGAGTTTACTGAAAACTCATCCTTAAGAACACGCGATGGCGAGCTTCTTTTTGGCGGCGGAAATGGTTTTAATATTTTCAAGCCTGCTGATATCCATTTTAATAAAGGTGTACCTGAGCTGGTATTTACCGACTTCGAGATATTTAATGAAAGCTTGGATGCTGGTGAAAAAACCAACGGGCACGTTATATTACCTCAATCTATTACGGAAACCAGGTCTATTAATCTGAAATACAATGAGAACTCGTTTTCACTGGATTTTGCTGCCCTAAATTATTTCAATCCGGATAAGGTGCGGTACCAGTATAAAATGGAAAATTTTGATAAGGACTGGATCACTGCCGATAATAAGATCAGGAAAGCGACTTATACCAATCTCGATCCGGGAGATTATATATTCAAAGTGAGAAGAGCTGATAATACAGGTTCAAATAGCCGGGAACTGGTTTTAAATGTGCGCATCACACCCCCTTTTTGGAAAACAATATGGGCATACCTGCTTTATGCGGCAGTAGTTATCGGTGCATTGCTTTATTACCGCAGACAGGCTGTCCGTAAACTTCGCCTGCAATTCGAACTGGAAAAACAGAAGGAAGAGGCCCAGCGCATGCACGAGCTCGACCTGATGAAGATACGCTTCTTTACCAATGTGAGCCACGAGTTCCGTACGCCTTTGTCACTCATTATGGCGCCTGTCGATAAAATATTAAAGCAAATAAATGAGCCTGATATACAGCGCCAACTGCAGTTAGTCAATCGTAATGCACGACGTTTGCTCAACCTGGTTAACCAATTACTCGATTTCCGCCGGATGGAATACCAGGAGTTGAAATTGCACGAAAAATCAGGGGATATTGTCAGATTTATTAAAGAACTGTCTTATTCATTTGGTGATATAGGCGAACAGAAGAACATCACGTTTATGTTCGATTCAGAGATAGATGAGTTCTTCACTAGCTTTGACCATGACAAAGTTGAACGTATCATGTTTAATCTATTGTCAAATGCCTATAAGTTTACCCCGCAGGGTGGGCAGGTAAGTGTTCTGCTCAATATCCTGAAACAAGATGATAAAGGCGATAACCTGCTCGAAATAAAGATTATTGATACAGGCATCGGCATTCCTGATGATAAACTGGAGAAAATATTCGAACCATTTTTTCAGAATGAAATACCAGGGTCAATGCTTAACCTGGGTAGTGGTATAGGTCTGTCTATTACCAAGGAGTTTGTGAAGCTGCACAGAGGGCGTATATACGTTGAAAGCGAATTTAATCAGGGTAGTTGCTTTACGGTGATGTTACCTTTACGCCAATTGGATTCATCATTGTTTACAGACACAGATCATTTGTTGGAGCATGAGCAGAGTTATTTACCCGACTCCTGGTATCAAAAACAAGCATCATCTACCAATTATCCCATTCGTGATGCCAAAAAACCGACGGTGTTGCTGGTAGAAGATAACGATGATTTCAGGTTCTATATTAAAGACAACCTGAAGGATTCTTTCAATATCATCGAAGCTGAAAATGGTAAAAAAGGCTGGCAAAAAGTCTTGTCTATGCACCCGAACCTGGTAGTGAGCGATATCAGTATGCCCGAAATGAATGGCATAGATCTGTGCAAGAAACTCAAAAGCGATAGTCGTACCACGCACATCCCGGTAATACTGTTGACTGCTTTGATAGGCGAAGAACAACAATTGAAAGGCCTGGAAACCGGTGCAACTGATTACATGACCAAGCCTTTCAATTTTGAGATCCTGTTATCCAAGATCAAAAACATCCTGAGCCAGCAGGAACAGATGCGTAAAACCTATCAAAAGCAGGTAGAAGTAACGCCGACCGAAGAGCATGTGGAGTCACCTGATGAATTGTTCATCAAAAAGGTGTTGTTGCTGATCGATAACAATATATCAAACCCTAACTTTTCTGTCGAGAAATTAAGCGACGATGTTTTTGTAAGCCGCTATACCCTGTACAAGAAAATACTCAGTATGACCGGCAAAACGCCAAACGAGCTGGTGCGGTCGATGCGCTTAAAACGTGCAGCCCAATTACTGGAGACAGGTCATCTCACCATATCGCAAATCGGTCATAAAGTTGGCTTCAAAAGCCAGAAATATTTTGTAAAAGCCTTCAAAGCTGAATTTGATGTTATTCCATCCCGCTACGCGGAAAGGATACACGATGAAAAGGAGTCCTAGCGTTCTTTTGTCTGAACCATGATTAAACTGATTAAAGATTAACCATGATATAATTTAAAAATTCCTAGCCCATTAAAGAATCATTAAAATCATAGTTCAAACAATTCAAACATCTTTCTATACATTTTTGCCCCCTTTTGTCACTTCAATTCCACCATTTTAAAAAGTACGAATCATTTAAATCAGGGCTTATTTGTCAATAATCTGACGTTTATTTCACGATTTTAATTATTAAATATTTGATTTTCAATTGTTTAATATAGGTTGACATTTGTGCCCCTATTTATCCACAACCGGTGTTTTTATAGCATATAGTTTTACCGCTGTTATAATGAAAATTTAACAGGGTAGTCATCGCTTTCTGTTAATACTATAAACTTAAATAAACCACTTCTTGATTTTAGTTAGACAATGCGGCTCTTCACTGGCCTTGTTGTACTGTATCTGCAGCTCTGGTTTCGGTGCTGTGAAGAATACTGGTAACTGCTATTGGGTGTGGTAAAATGGAAGGTGCATAATCAAAATCAAATCAATATAAACTAAAGTTCATTATGAGAAAATTTCTACGAATGGCATTGCTGTTCGCGTCCTTTTTCATCTGTTCGTCGGTAATGGCGCAGGGAACTGGAACAGCAATCAAGGGAACAGTATCTGATGGCAAAGGGGTTACACTCCCCGGAGTTACAGTTACTGTGAAAGATAGTAAGGTAAGTGCTATCACCAATGTTGACGGACAGTATAACATTGTCGTTCCGCAGGGTAAAACCATGCTCGTGTTTTCATTCATCGGAATGGAAAAAAAGGAAGTGGTTATCGGCAGCGGGACTACAATCAATGTATCCTTAAGCGCTACATCCACCACTTTGAGTGATGTGGTGGTTATCGGTTACGGTCAGCAGAAGAGAGGGGATATCAATGGTGCGATATCTTCGGTATCAGCCAAGGAAATTCAGGACATTCCACAGCCCAGCGTCGACCAGTTGATTCAGGGTAAAGTATCGGGTGTAACCATCACTCAAAACTCAGGTCAGCCCGGTGCAAACGTATCTGTGCATTTGCGTGGTATCACTTCATTTGGTTCAAGCGAGCCTTTATATGTAGTAGATGGGGTGGCTATACAAGGCGGAGCTTCAGGCGTGCAGCTCACCCGAACAGGTGGCGGCCAGGAAGAAACCTCGGTGAGCCCCCTCACATCACTTAACCCTAATGACATCGAGTCTATCGACGTTTTGAAAGATGCATCTGCAACTGCAATTTATGGTAGCCGTGGTGCAAACGGGGTTATTATAATCACAACAAAACGCGGTAAAAGCGGAGCAGGTCGTATCAGCTATGATGGTTTTTACGGCATACAGCAGCAAGGTAAATTTTTGGATATGATGAACTTGCAGCAATATGCCAACCTTGAGAATACATTAGCCGATGATTTCGGCATTTCCCGTCGTTTAGAGTTTGCTAATACAAGCGTTTTGGGTCCGGGCACCGACTGGCAAAAGGCAATTTTCCGTAATGCAGCAGAGCAAAGCCATACCGTATCATTTTCTGGCGGTAAAGATGGCACGGATTACTATGTGTCGGGGGGGTATTTGAATCAGGACGGTACAATTTTAGGCTATAATTTTAAGCGCTATAATTTCCGTATCAACCTGAATGCTCAGGTAAAAGACTGGTTCAAATTAGGTGGAAATGTAAACGGCAGCCAAAGCACTGAAAATATTGGTTTGGGTAACAATACCGGTATTGTTTACAATGCTTTGTTAAGTGCACCAGATGCGGCGGTTTATAACGCTGATGGTTCATTTGCTGGTCCGGCTGTTACAACCGGTGGTTTGATATTGGGTGGACCGAACGCGGTTCAACAGGCATTAAGTTTAACTAACTACCTGCTCAGAAGCAATGTTCAGGGCAGTCTCTATGGCAACCTGAATTTCACAAAAGACCTGTCATTACACTCGGAAATTGATGGCAATTTCGATTGGAGCCAGGCAAAAACCTTCCAGCCGACGTACTCATACGGTGCTACCGGATTACCGGCTGCATATACCAATCAAACAGCAAGGTTAAGTGAGTACAATGCATTTGATAACTATTGGAGCTGGGTAGAGCATTTAAACTACAACCACACTTTCGGCAAGCACAGCATCACCGCATTAGCCGGCCATGAAGTATGGGAATCAACCTACGGCGGTATCCAGGCAAGCAACTCGGGTTTTACCGCGGGAAATACTATTCAGACTTTAGGTCTTGGTACACAATCATCCGACCTGGTTTCGGAGCCCAAAGGCAGCCAGGTAATGGAATCATGGATTGGTCGTGTGATCTATACTTTTGATAATAAATACAGCATCACGGCATCAGATCGTAGCGACCGTTCTTCAAATTTTTACTATGGTCACCAAACAGGTTATTTCCCTGGTGTAGCAGTATCATGGAGATTATCTGAAGAGCCTTTTATGGCTAAAATCAAAAGCATAGCCGATAATATTAAGATCAGGGTAGGCTATGGTACTACAGGTAATTCTAATATTCCAGGTTATACTTATGGCTCGGCCATCAGCCCCGTAAGCACAGGATTTGGTACCGGCTTTATTTTCTATAACTACAACAACCCTAATATTACCTGGGAGACAGCTATCCAGAAAAATGCCGGTATCGACTTTAGCTTATTCAATGGTCGTATCAGCGGTTCATTCGATGTATATCAGAAAACATCAAAAGATTTCCTTTTCCAGCAGCCATTGCCAGCGTTCCTTGCAGGTGGTGTAGCTGAGTATTCAGGAGCAGCCATTATTCAACCTCCATATAAAAATGCTGGAAAGATCGAAAACAATGGTTTTGAATTCTCTATCAGTAGCCATAACATCGACAGCAAGGATTTTAAATGGAACACCACTCTTGTATTCTCGAAATACAACAACAAAGTGGCTTCATTAAATGGGTATCCTTCATTGATTGGTAGCGTTAACAGCAGCTTTATCAATCTTCCTGTAACCAATACAGTAGTTGGCGGCCCGGTTGGAGAGTTCTATGGTTTTAAAGTTCAGGGAATTATAAAATCTACCAGTCAATTGCAATATCTGGCAGCTCACCCTCAAAATGTAACCGGTACCCCATCGGTTGTTAGCAGCGACAGGACCTTGGGTAATGGTGTTTACTTAGGCGATATCCAATATCAGGATACTAACCATGATGGCGTAGTTGATACCAAAGATGAAGTGGCGTTGGGTAATCCTAACCCTGATTTCACTTATAGTATCACCAACTATTTCAGCTATAAAGATTTTGATCTGAGCATATTCCTGAACGGGTCGTATGGCGGTAAAATATTGAACGCCTTGAAATTTGAAACTGAAGGTTTATCAGGACTGTACCAGAACCAGCTTGCAGCAGCAGCTAATTTCTGGACACCGAGCAATCCTAATTCAAATATTCCGTCTCCAAGAGGTGGTTTAGCGAACAACAACCTGGTGATGTCTGACCGCTTTCTGGAGAGCGCTTCTTTCCTGCGTATCCAGAACGTAAGATTAGGTTATAACCTGCCGCAACGCTGGGCCAAATATGCCAAACTTAACCATCTGAAAGTGTATGTAAGCGGACAGAACCTATATGTATTCACCAAATACTCAGGTCTTGATCCGGAAGTAGGTTCATTTAATCAAAACCCTACATTAATGAATGTTGACAATGGAAGGTACCCGATACCGCGTACCATCGTATTCGGAGTTAACGCAGAGTTTTAATTTTTAAATGGAATTGACATGAAAAAGAATTTTAAATATATCATAAGTATGGCGGCCCTGGCAGGTATTGTTGCTACAGGTTGTAAGAAGGATTTCTTTAACCGTCCGCCCGAAAACGCAAGCACCGTAGGTACCTACTATCAAACAACGGCCCAGGTGCAGGCCAGTACCAATGCATTGTATGCAGCTCCGTGGTTTGGTTATAACACCAAAGTAAGCTGGGCCATCAGCGAAATGATGAGCGGCAATGGCCGTTCGTATTCATCAGATGTGGTTAACTTCGGTAACTTCTCTGTATCTAATGGTAATTTTGAATTGAGCGCAGCGTGGAACTCATTGTTCACAGTTATAGCACAATCTAATGCGCTGTTAAACAATTTGCCAACTGCTGTGCCATCTTCAGTGCCACAAAACGTAGTAAATAACGCCCTTGGCGAAGCTCGTTTGATGCGGGCTACTGCTTATTTTTATCTGGTGCGTTTATTTGGTAACGTCCCGTTGGTAGAGAATCCAACTGCATTGGCCAGCAACTTCGAAACTGTCCCAACTAACCCGGTAACGGATGTTTACAAGTTTATTATTCGCGACCTGCAATTCGCAGAAACTAATTGTACTGCAAATGTTGCCAGCACAGGTCACGTATCTAGTGGTTCGGCATCTGCATTGCTGGCAAAAGTTTATTTGTATATGCAAGACTACACCAACGCACGCAAACAAGCTGAAAAAGTGATTAACAGCGGTGAGTTTGGTTTGTTAGGAGTGGACGTTTCAGGAAAAAGCTATGAAGATCTGTTCAAGATTGCCAACAACAACAACAGAGAGTCTATCATTTCTTTGCAATGGCTGGCAAATGCCGGTTATGGTTTTGGTAACGGTATGCAGGCATCATTAGCATACAGTAGCGCTATTACCCAAACAGGTGACGGGTATGGTGTATTGGCCCCAACCTTTGATTTACAAGATGCCTATAAAGCAGCAGGTGATACCATCCGCAGGCACGCATGTATTATGCTACCAGGCGAACATTATCCCGAATTGGATCAGGCCGCAGGAGGTTATACTTTACCATATAATGCAAGTTCGCAAGGTACGCACGCGCAGATCAAGAAATATGTTTGCGGCTCGCCTGCTGATAACAATGGAGCAAGCGCATTCCAGTCAACAGGGCAGAATACTTACATTATGCGTTACGCGGATGTGTACCTGATAGAAGCCGAAGCTGTTTTAGGTGAATCTGCCAATCCGGGAGCAGGACATGGTTTGGATACTAATGCAACTACCAATGATGCAACTGCATTAAAATACTTTAACCTGGTTAGACAAAGGGCCGGTTTGGCATCAATGACATCTATCACCTTCCGCGATATCATCAAGGAAAGACGCCTGGAGTTTGCAGTAGAAGGCGATTACTGGTATGATCTTACCCGCCTGGATGGTTATAATTCATCAACCCATCCGGTTGCTATTTCCATTATCAGTAAACAAAACAGGGGCGATTCAAGCAATGGTAATGCGCCATACTACCAGGATTTTGTGCGCTACAACGAGCCAACTACACCGCCGACAGACGCACAATTCCTGTTCCCGGTTCCGGCGACAGAGGCCGCGGCTGATCCTAATTTAATAAAAGCGCCTGTTCCATATAAATTTTAATTAATTGTCAGATATGAAAACATCAATTTTCAAATTAAGAAATTTAGTCTGGGCGCTTTCAGCTTTGCTGATGCTTGGATTAGCCTCTTGCAAAAAAGAGAATAACAGTACCGGGTACACTGCCGGTACCGGAACCCCGGTGATAAGTGGGGTAAGTAAAATAAATAAATCGGTTGTAGACTCATCGAGGACAACATCGGTTACCACTTATGATGCTTCCGGTAATCCTACAACAGTTACTAATCCTAACTACGCTGCTCAATTTGTAGCAATTGATTCAACAACAGTTACAGGCGATTTGGGTGGATATTACGTGCTAAAAGGTTCAAATCTTGGTAGCACAACCAAACTGGCTATTAACGGCGTTCCCATTTACTTTAACCGTGCATTGATCTCGGACCAGTCGATTGTTTTTAATATTCCTACTAATATTCCCTACGTGCAGCCGCAGGCTAATACAATTGTGGTTACTACCTTGCATGGCACCGCCACATTTAAGTTTACCACATTGCCGCCTGCGCCAACTATCGTGACCGAGTCGACCAATGATTTCCAGGCAGGGTCGACAATTACGCTGACCGGTAAAGGCTTTGCTTCAGTGTCATCAGTGAAACTAAAGGCAACGGGCGATGCGGCCATAATCGTTTCGCAAAACGACAGCACGTTGGTATTGACCATGCCACAAAGCAAGGCTACGCAAACTAACCTGTTGTTCACTTATACATCCGGGTCAAACAGTGGTGCACAGGCAGTTTCTGCTGATGAATTTAATGATTTGGATAATGCAGCCTACCTGGTATTTGGCGATAGCCTTAACGCAGATGCCTGGGGTAATTCATGGGGACCGTCGGGTGTTGCAAACGGTATTGCAAAAACCGGTACTAACTCCTGGTATATCACCTATCCTAATGGTAACTGGTGGATTGGCGGCTGGGGCTTCAATACACCAATAGCTAACCAATACAAATATCTAACCTTCTGGGTTAAAGGTGATAAACAGGTCGAAACGCTTAATTTCATAAGTGCATCTGGTAACGGCGGTTATGGTAACTCTGACCAGACTTTCACCATCAGTGTGCCTGCAAATGTCTGGACTTATTTTAAGATCGATATAAGTAAAACCGACATGTTTGCTACAGCTCAAACTACATCAGCCTTTGGTTTCTATATCCGTGGGCCTAATGGCACAGACGAAACAATGTATTTTGATGATGTGGCTTTGTGGAAATAATTTAAACATGATTTACGGGGTGTAAAACCCCGTAAATCTTATAACATAGGTTGAAGATTAGTTGATTAATGTATATGCCATCATCGGACGCTTCAAGCTTACTTTGATGGCATTTTTGGGAACAGGAAATAGTTTTATACTTATTGGTAAATTGATATTTTGAAAAAATTTATTCAGTTTTATGTTAAATTTGTATCATACCAGTTTAAACCATTATGTGCTATAATTTTTGAGCTATGAACAACAATGTGATGCGTGAGATCACCCCTTTGACGCCAAGTGATTGTTTTACTATTTTTTCAAGAGTCAAACAAAAATTTGATTTCCCGTTGCATTATCATGATGAGTATGAGTTGAACCTGATTATCAATGCAAAAGGAGCTAAAAGGGTAGTGGGGGGGCATATCGAAGTAATAGACGATATGGAGCTGGTATTGATAGGGCCAAACTTGTATCATGCCTGGTTTACACATCAGTGTCAAAGCGAAGAGATTACCGAAGTAACTATACAGTTTCACAAAGATCTGTTTGACGAAAGGTTTCTGAAAAGGAATCAGCTAAGCTTTGTAAAGAGTATGCTGGAACGCTCGCAAAGAGGGATTTTGTTTTCTCATGAAACGATTGCTGCGCTGAGGGATAGGCTATTGGCTCTTGATAGGAAAACGGGATTTGATTCGGTGTTGGAGTTGCTTTCAATTCTGCATGATCTGTCTACCTCGCGTAACATGCGTACCCTTTCTGATCTGAGTTTTACCAACGAGAAGTTTAATTACAATAGCAGACGCATAGAGAAGGTGTTTGAGTATATGAACGATAATTATAACAAGCAGGTGTCGCTTGCAGAGGTGTCGCGAATAGCCAATATGCCCGAAGCTTCCTTTAGTCGTTTTATTAAGAAGCGCACTGGTAAAACCTTCATTGACAGTCTGAACGAGATACGGCTTGGTCATGCTTCACGCATGCTGATTGACACTACAAACACTGTAGCTGAGATCGCCTATAAATGTGGGTTCAACAATATTTCCAACTTCAACAGAATATTTAAACGCAAAAAATTCTGCATCCCAAAAGAGTTTAGAGAAACCTATACAGGTAATAGGGTTTTCATATAGTTAATCAGTTAACTGGTGATCAGTTATTGGGCAAATACAAGCACTGGTTAACCGGTCACTGATTAACTGATCTCTGATAACCAACCAACAAACGTTAAAATAGTATTAGTACAAAGTTATTTGTAATCCTATTTTTAGACTATGCCGATTATATCACAATTTGCAGGAGATAAATTTTCAAATTGTCACATCTCCACATCTTCAAATTAGCTAAATGAGATTGTCCGGGTTAGATATCGCTATCATTCTGCTCTATCTTTTGAGTACCATTTTCATCGGATTATGGTACCGGAAAAAAGCACGGCAGAATAAGGAAAGCTACATGCTTGGCGGCCGCTCGCTACCCTGGTATAAGCTGGGTTTGAGCGATGCTTCTGATATGTTTGATATCAGCGGCACGATGTGGATGGTGAGCCTTTGCTTTGTATACGGCATGAAAAGTATCTGGATACCCTGGCTGTGGCCGGTGTTCAACCAGGTATTCCTGATGATGTACCTTTCGCGCTGGCTGCGCCGTTCGGGCGCCGCCACAGGGGCCGAATGGCTGCAAACCCGGTTTGGAAAAACGGGACCTGGAGTGACTGCTTCGCACCAGGTAGTAATCGTGTTTGCATTACTTAGCTGTCTTGGTTTTATGGCCTATGGTTTTATTGGCCTGGGTAAGTTTATCGGGATTTTTGTGCCATGGGATATGATAAAGGGGTATATACCTTTTAATGTGGCTCCGCAATATGTTCCTCATGTTTATGGAGTGATATTCACCTTATTTGCTATGTTCTACTCCATTTTGGGCGGCATGCATAGTATTGTGACTGGCGACATGATCAAATACGGTATCATGACCGTGGCCTGTATCTGGATCGGATTTATTGCTGCCGGGCAATTAAGCAATCATCCTTTGAATGTGCCGGAGGGTTGGTATAGTCCCTTTTTTGGTAGTCACCTCGGGCTAAACTGGAACGGTATAATCACCGAAGTAAACGAGAAAATAAAGAGTGACGGTTATTCCCTATTTGGCTTGTTCTTTATGATGATGACTTTCAAAGGCTTTTTTGCAGCAGTAGCAGGCCCGGCGCCTAATTATGATATGCAGAAGATCTTATCTACCCGTTCGCCGGAAGAAGCCAGCAAGATGAGCGGCTTCGTAAACATCATTCTGCTGCCTATCCGCTATACGCTTATCGTCAGCCTAACCATTCTGGGTTTACTCTATTATCATCAGATGAACCTGAAGGACGGGGCTGGGGCGATAGATTTTGAGCGGATTCTACCTGCTGTTATCAATAATTTCTTGCCTGTTGGTTTGGTTGGATTGATCCTTGCAGGCTTACTGGGCGCATTTATGAGCACATTCAGCGGTACTATGAACGCTGCCCAAGCCTATATCGTAAATGATATATATATCAAATACATCAATCCACAGGCGTCAACCCGGAAGATCATCTATATGAATTACCTGGTGGGGGTTGTTGTGGTTGCGACAGGAGTTATCCTCGGATTTTTTGTTTCCAATATCAATACTGTATTACAATGGATTGTGTCTGCTCTTTATGGGGGATATATTGCAGCAAATGTTTTAAAATGGCATTGGTGGCGATTTAATGCAAGTGGTTTCTTTTGGGGAATGCTTACGGGTATTGCGGCTGCTGTCGTTTTCTCAACGCTTGTTACCTTAGGCATTATGTCAGATGGTGAGCTATTATACTGGTTTCCATTGCTATTTGTTGTTTCACTTGCCGGCTCGATCATTGGTTCTTATTCTTCCGAGCCAACGGATATGAGCGTGCTAAAATCATTCTACAGCAATGTCCGTCCATGGGGCTTTTGGGAACCGGTTAAGCAGGCAGTTTTATTGGATGATCCTACATTTCAGACTAACAAGAATTTCAAACTGAACATGTTCAACGTAGTGATTGGTACGATAGCCCAATGCTGTCTCACGATTTTGCCTATGTACCTGGTGCTGCAGCAAAAAACATCATTGCTTATTACTGTAATTCTGTTGGTTGTGATCGTTGCGATACTGAAGAAAACCTGGTGGGATAAATTAAAAGACTATTGATACAACTTCTGATCCACTCTTGTGAGAGGGCAGCAGTGTGTTATGAAATAAATAAAAAATAAAAATGACTGAATTTAGTAAGCGTTTAAAACAACTGGAATACAACCATAAGCAATTAATAACCCGTCCGAACAAAAAGCAGGAGTTGGGCAATGGTATATTCGACCGTTATGAGCATCCTGTACTAACCTCGGCGCATGCGCCTCTTTTTTGGAGGTACGACCTTAACCCACAAACCAATCCTTACCTGATGGAACGTTTCGGCATTAATGCCGCCTTTAACGCAGGAGCTATTAAATGGAGAAATAAGTACTTGTTGGTAGCGAGGGTAGAAGGTTTGGACCGTAAATCGTTTTTTGCTGTTGCCGAAAGCCCTAATGGCATCGATAATTTCACATTCTGGGATTATCCTATTGATATGCCCGAAACAGATGAGCCGGATACCAATGTTTACGATATGCGTCTTACTGACCACGAGGACGGTTGGATATATGGCTTATTTTGCACGGAACGCCGTGACCCGGATGCCCCGGTTTACGACCAGTCGAGTGCCATAGCAGCATGTGGTATTGCCCGTACAAAAGATATGGTAAACTGGGAACGCCTGCCCGACCTGGTGACTAATTCGCCCCAGCAGCGAAATGTGGTATTGCATCCTGAATTTGTAAATGGAAAGTATGCTTTGTACACCCGTCCGCAGGATGGTTTTATCAGTGCCGGCACCGGCGGAGGGATCGGTTTCGGCCTGGCCGACTCAATGGAAAATGCTGTAATTAATGAGGAGACGATTATAGACAATAAAAATTACCATACCGTTTACGAATCAAAAAATGGCCAGGGCCCTGCACCAATAAAAACTATTAATGGGTGGCTGCATATGGCGCATGGGGTGCGGAATACCGCAGCGGGCTTAAGATATGTGCTTTATATGTTTATGACTGATTTGGAAGATCTGACTAAAGTGCTGTATAAACCGGCAGGCTATTTCTTAGCGCCGGAAGGTGAGGAGCGTGTGGGCGATGTATCTAATGTCGTATTTTGCAATGGATGGATAAAGGATGATGACGGCACGGTTTATATTTATTATGCATCTTCAGATACCCGTATGCATGTGGCCACTACCACCGTTGATAAACTACTGGATTATGTAATGAATACGCCTGAAGACGGATTCCGCTCGGCCACATCGGTAAAAACATTGAATCAACTCATCTATAACAACAAAAGCTATTTGGATTCGGTAAAAAACGAAGCAGTGCAGGCAAGCTAATTGAGACGGAAATAGTGGAACAAAGACTTATTACTTATAAAAAAGAGCTGGAAAGCGAGCTTGCCAGTATCCTCAACTATTGGATAAACAATACCCAAGATAATGCTAAGGGCGGTTTTTATGGAAAGATTGATAACGATAATCATGTTATTCCCGGCTCTCCTAAAGGCTCAGTACTGAACGCGCGCATTCTTTGGAGCTTTTCTGCCGCATATAACCTGACAAAGAACCCAGAACATCTCAAACTGGCTGATCGCGCTTATCGATATATCAAGGATTACATTATTGATAAAAAATATGGTGGTGTTTACTGGACTGTGGATCACGTCGGGAATAAACTCGATGGCAAAAAACAGATTTATGCCAGTGCTTTTACCATATATGCACTGAGCGAATATTACAAAGCATCACAGCTGAAAGAGGCACTTGATGAGGCCTCTGCATTATTTTGGCTTTTGGTTGATAAAAGCTTTGATCACAATAAAACCGGCTATTTGGAAGCCTTTACCGAAAGTTGGCACCCGATTGACGACCTGCGCCTGAGCGCTAAAGATGCCAATGAGAAAAAAACGATGAACACCCATCTGCATGTGCTGGAAGGGTACACCAACCTGTATCGTATATGGCCTGATGATGCTTTAAGGAATCAAATCAGTTTGCTGTTGCATAACTTCCTTGATCGTTTTATTGATGAAGAGTCCGGACATCTCAATCTGTTTTTTACTGAAGATTGGGAGAAACGTTCATCGCTTATTTCCTACGGTCATGATATTGAAGCTGCCTGGCTGATGCTGGAATCGGCAGAGGTGATCGATAACGCCGATTTGGTTGATCGCTTCAAGAAAACCGCCATAAAAATAGCAGAAGCAACACTGGAAGGGTTGGATAAAAATGGTGGCCTATGGTATGAATATGAGCCGGCAGAAAATCATTTGGTGAAAGAGAAACATTGGTGGGTACAGGCTGAGGCGATAATTGGCTACTTTAATACCTGGAAAATCACTGATGATGAAAAATACCTGGATATCTCTATCAAGAATTGGGATTTCGTTAAAAATAATATCCTCGACAAACAAAACGGCGAGTGGTTTTGGGGAGTAGATGAACATGGTAAGGTAATGTCAAAAGAAGATAAAGCCGGACTATGGAAATGCCCTTATCACAACAGCCGCGCATGTATTGAAATAATCAAAAGAATTAATACCCTCTGAATTAATGAAACACATTTATAAAGCAAGCATCCTGCTTGTCGCAGGCTTGCTTGTGACTTCTGCCTGTAAAAAAGAACCGGCAAACAATAACACTACTCAAATCACAGACAATGGTTCAACCCCGACATCAACCGGTAATACTGCTGAAACTATTGTAAAAGGAACCGATCCCGCTAATGCGGCTACACAGGGTTTCTTTCTTGATAATTCGTGGCAGGCAAAAACCTTTACTGTTCCATTAGCGACTACAAGCGTATCAAAACCATCAGCGAATGAAGGCATTTATGTAAATGTTGATCTGAGCAAGATCATCAGCAAAACATCGCCTTTGTTGTTTGGTAACAATACCAACCCTTTTATGGGGCAGATAGTGGATCAGCCTGCTTTGATGAGTAACATTACTACTTTATCGCCCAATATTTTAAGGTTTCCCGGCGGTAGCTTATCTGATGTATATTTCTGGAACCAATCGGGCCAGGCGCCTACTGATGCGCCATCTCAATTGCTCGATCTGAATGGCAACGCATCGTCAGCGAGCTATTGGTATGGTAATAATACTGCCAACTGGACAATAACATTAGACAATTATTATAAGCTGTTACAGCAAACCAAGAGTGCGGGACTAATAACAGTAAACTATGGTTATGCCCGCTATGGCACCGGCCCCCATCCTGACCAGGCGGCTGCACATTTGGCTGCCGATTGGGTACGGTATGACAACGGTCGCACCAAATACTGGGAAATTGGTAACGAAAATTACGGGAACTGGGAAGCAGGCTACCGTATCAATACAGCAACCAACCAGGATGGGCAACCTCTCATACTAACACCTGCTCTTTACGGCACGCATTTTAAAGTATTTGCCGATTCGATGCGTGCAGCCGCAAAAGAAAAAGGAGTTACTATACAAATAGGTATCGTACTTACTGAAGCGAATGATGCCAGTAACAACGCAGGCGTATCCGGTTGGAATGCAGGCGTGCTGAAAGCTGCCGGTAATTCCCCTGACTTCTTCGTAGTGCATAATTACTATACACCATACAACCAAAATTCCACCCCCGATGTGATATTAAATACACCTGTTTCAGCTACGCAGTCTACAATGGCCTGGGTTAAAAGCAGTGCGCAAGGTGCTGGTGTAACGCAAAAACCTGTCGCAATGGATGAGTATAACATCTTTGCAACGGGGTCAAATCAAATGGTATCGCAAATTGCAGGTATGCATGGCGTAATGGTTTTGGGTGAACTATTAAAGAACCAATTTAGCATGGCCAGTCGCTGGGATCTGGCCAATGGATGGGCAAACGGTGATGACATGGGTATGTTTAGCAATTCGGCTCCCAATCAAAGCCCTGAACTCAGTGCCGCAGCCTGGAACCCGCGACCGGCATTCTATTATATGTACTATTTTCAGCATTACTTTGGTGACCGTATGGTGTCATCTTCCGTAACCGGAACAAATGACGTTTTGAGCTATGCATCGTCTTTTACATCGGGGCAGGCAGGTGATATCCTGGTTAATAAAAGCTCCTCGTCGCATACCGTTACCGTTTTGATCAGCAACTTTATACCCGGTCAGAATTACTATTACTATGTGCTTTATGGTGGTCCGGATGCTACGTTTTCAAGAAAAGTAGCTATCAATGGGCAGATCAACTCGGCTGCATCGGGCGGTCCGGCAAATTTCCAGGCAATTCCGGCCAATACAGCGGCAATAAAGGATGGGATTATAGTTACGGTGCCCGCTTATGGCGTGGTTTATTTGGTAGCCGACAAGGGTAATTAATTTGTAGATTAAGCTGATTGAGAAGGTAGTTGATAAAGTTAAAATAAATAAGCTAACTTGATCCACGCAATCAAAAACCAACTTATAACTTATTAAACACTATGAGAAAAACAATTTTAGCTGCCTTGCTATTTGTCGCCACAAGCGCACAACTTTTTGCCCAAAAGTCAGAAGATCTGGCGCTCACACCGCCTATGGGTTGGAATACCTGGAATATCTTTCAAACCAAGATAGATGAGCCTCTGCTTAAAAGCATGGTAGATGCCTATGTATCATCGGGTATGCGTGATGCAGGTTATACTTATTTTGTATTAGATGATGGATGGATGAGTATGGAGCGTGATGCTAACGGTCAGCTGGTGGCAGATCCAAAGAAATTTCCTAACGGGATGAAGGCCTTTGCTGATTATGTTCATTCAAAAGGAATGAAGTTCGGTATATACAATTGTGCTGGCGTTAAAACCTGCGCCGGGTATCCTGGTACACGTGGCCACGAATATGAGGACGCACGTTTGTACGCATCATGGGGCGTTGATTACTTGAAATTTGACTGGTGCAATGCAGAAGGACAAAACGCACGAGAATCATACATGTTGATGAGCAAAGCACTGAAAGCTACCGGCAGGCCAATTGTATTCAGCCTATGCGAATGGGGAACTAACCGCCCATGGGTATGGGGTGCAAAAGCAGGACAGCTTTGGAGAAGTACCGGAGACATAGGCCCATTTTTTACAAATAGTCCAACTAAAGATGGCTGGACGCCTCAAAATGTGCTGGGTATTTTGGATAAGCAAGACAGCATCAGGCAATATGCCGGTCCGGGCCATTGGAACGACCCGGATATGCTGGAAGTAGGTAACGGAATGACCGTTGCCGAGGACCGCTCACATTTCTCAATCTGGTGCATGCTGGCCGCTCCGCTGATGGCTGGAAATAACCTGCACTCCATGTCGGAGGATACGAAGATCATCCTGACTAATAAAGAAGCAATTTCTGTAAATCAAGATGCACTTGGAGTTGAATGCTTCAAGTATTACGAATTTGATGGTATGGAAATATTAGTGAAGCCATTAAGTGGCGGTAACCTGGCTGTGTTGTTCCTGAACCGTTCAGATCGTTCACAGACGGTCAACTTTGATTGGGCGGCACATATGATACAAGATAAAACATCTGGTGCTAATGTCGACTTCAGTAAAACCAGCTACAAACTGCGCGATCTTTGGGCGCACAAAGATGTAGGTACAACGCAAAAAGCATTTAAGCAAACCATAGCATCGCATGATGTGGTAATGCTGAAGCTGACTAAATAATAAAGAATTAATACCAAATGTCATTGCCAGGCACTAGGCGGATGGCAATGACATTTTGGTTTTTTTAGATATGAAATACTTCGTTAGTTTAATCCTGGTTATATGCGTATCATTTTCAAACGCTCAAACCTATTCTCCCTGCGATAAACAGGCGACCAAAGAAACCCAATGGCTTTTTAGCAGTATGCAGCGTTTGGTAGGAGCAGGTGTTATGCTCGGGCATCATGATGATCTGGCTTATGGTGTGGGATGGAAGTTCGACCCAAATCGTTCGGATATAAAAAGTGTTACCGGCGATTATCCAGCTGTATTTGGCTGGGATCTGGCAAGGATTGAGCACGATAGCATCCATGATATTAACGGAATCCCTTTCAAACTACAAAAGAAATTGGTGCAGCAGGTATATGCACGCGGCGGAATCAATAGTTTTTGCTGGCACATGGATAATCCAGCTAATGGTAAGACCGCATGGGATACTACTATGCAAACCGTGAATGAATTGATCCCTGGCGGAAGTCATCATCAGGATTATGTGAACAACCTGGATAAGGCTGCCAAATACCTCAAAAGCTTAAAAGGTCCGGAAGGGGAGCCTATTCCTATTTTATTTCGCCCATTTCATGAGCTGACGGGCAATTGGTTCTGGTGGTGCAAAAACACTTCATCGGCTGAGGATTTTAAAGCTTTATGGCAGTTTACTATTGATTACCTGCGTAATACCAAAAAGCTGCACAACCTGCTTATTGTGTATTCCGTAGCCGATTTTAATACTGAGGTTGAATTTATGGACCGCTACCCCGGTGATGCTTATGTTGATTTTATCGGTTTCGACAATTACTGCGTAAAAAGCGTACACGATTATGAGTGGAACCTGAATTTGCGTTTAGGGCTGCTCGATGTCATCAATGCCAAACATCATAAACTGGCATGCCTTGCCGAAACCGGTTATGAGGGTATCCCCGCTTCCAATTGGTGGACGAAAACCTTGCTACCTGTTATTTCAAAATACAAAACCTCCTACTTGTTATTGTGGCGTAATGCTAACACACACCATCATTATGCACCATATCCTGGTCAGCAAAGCGCAGATGATTTTAAGCAGTTTTATGCCAGTCCAAAAACCATGTTTCAAAATCGTCTTACGCCTTTGGCAGTTTATGGTAAATTGATGGATGGCAGATAGGTTGTAGTGGTCGCAGAAGTTGTACTTGTTGTAGTTGTCAGAGTTGCTTTTCACCTTTATAACATTTACAACCTTTGTAACTGTTACATCCATTCTAACTAAACCACCCAAAAACAGTATTTTAGTGGCATTTACTACAGTCCGGTCGCATGGCAACTTACCAGATTATATCCGTTATTATCGCTTTGGCAGCTTTGTTTGCCTATATAAACGATCGGTGGATAAAATGGCCACCCACTATCGGGATTATGGTACTGGCTTTGTTTTCGTCCATTATAATCGTTATTCTCGGTAATATATTCCCTTCTTTTTCAGACCGGGCGCACGGAATTGTCGCGAATATTGATTTCGGGCAGGTGCTGTTAAAGATCATGCTGAGTTTTTTGCTGTTTGCCGGGGCAATTCATATTGATGTCGATAAACTGAAGCGGGAATTCTGGCCCGTGATGATTTTAGCCACAATCGGGGTGTTTATGTCCACGTTTTTGGTCAGTCTGTTATCGTATTATCTGTTTCAGGCATTTAGTGTGCAAATACCCTATATCAACTGCCTGCTATTTGGTGCGTTGCTGTCGCCTACTGATCCCATTGCTGTAATGGCTATTTTGAAAAGGGCAGGCATTCCCAAGTCTCTTGAATTGAAAATTACCGGCGAATCCCTGTTTAACGACGGGGTTGGCGTAGTGGTTTTCCTGACCATATTCGAAGTTGCTAACGGAAAGGGAGGCGATTTTTCGGCTGCAGGCGCTATCCTGCTTTTTCTGAGGGAAGCTGGTGGTGGTATCCTGTTTGGCGTGATGATGGGTTATATTGCATATTTTTTTATCAAATCAATCGCCAACTACCGTGTTGAAGTGCTGATCACTTTGGCAACTGTTACCCTTGGATATACCATTGCAGACAGACTTCATATTTCTGCGCCATTGGCTATCATTGTTACAGGTATCATCATTGGCTCAAAGGTTAGGGGTATTGCTCTTTCACAAACTTCATGGGATTACCTCGGCAAGTTCTGGGATTTAATAGATGAGATATTTAACGCCATATTGTTCCTGCTTATTGGCATGCAAATGCTCCAGGTAAAAGTATATTCAACTATAGTTTATATCGGTTTTGTGATGATCGTGGTTGTATTGCTGGCGCGATGGGTATCGGTTTACTTCCCTGTGCTGCTGATGCGGTTCAAAATAAAATTCGAGAAAAATGCAGTGGCCATATTGGTTTGGGGAGGGTTGCGCGGCGGGTTGTCAGTAGCCATGGCGCTTTCCTTGCCTCAAAGCATGCATCGCGATGAATTGGTGCTTATCACTTATATTATCGTTATATTTTCGATCGTTGTGCAAGGCCTTACCATTGGTAAAGTCGCTGCCGGGCTAAAAGCAGCTTAAAATAACGCAAACCATTTCACTCTAAATCTTCTTTTATCATAAATCAATTTGATGAATGCATATCAGCAAAAATGGATGGAGCTATTGAAGGCGGCTAATCTGCACGGATGGGAAATTGAGCCTGTAGGGAATGATATTTCTGTAAAAATGCCCGATGTTACCGATTTGAAACTTGTACGGGATAATCTGCCTGAAGTACTTGGTTCTTTATCATTGGATATCGACGAGCCCAAAGAAAGATTGCAATTTATGTTCAGGAACGGATACGAAAAGTTTGAATATATCCTGAACCCGACCGATGGGGATTTAAACCAGCCTTAAATCAATCCAATCTGGCTTTGCCCGAAAGGATGGCCACGCTCATACCCATACACGCGATCAAAAGGAATGACGCTCTTAAAGTTGCTATACCCGCAATAAAACCGATGAGTGGTGGCCCGATCATAAACCCGGAAAATCCTATAGTAGATACGGCTGTGAGTGCTACACCTGGGGACATTGTAGCCGTTTTCCCGGCTGAACTGTAGATCATAGGTACAACAGACGATACCCCAATCCCTACCAACATAAAGGCGAAAATAGAAGGCCATAGATAAGGGAAGATCACAGATACCAATAGGCCCATCGCAGTTAAAGTACCGCTGATCTGCAATGTTCGCTTCAATCCAAATTTCCCGGCAAACCAGTCGGCAACAAATCTTCCCATCGCCATAAAACACATGAACGAGAAATACCCGGCGCCGATCCATCCATTTTCAGCATGAATTACTTTCCTGAAATATACGCCGCTCCAATCGAACATTGTCCCCTCGCAGATCATCGAACAGAAAGCAATAACGCCCAGTTTAAGCAGAGGTACCATAGTGCGCAGACGGTCGCGGATGGAAAGTACTACCACCTCATCTTCGCTAGCCGGACCACTATCGTTATTCAACTGCCGCGAAGTCACGATAACGCCGATGACGATCAAAACCAGGATAACGATAAAGTGATGAAAGGGGGCGATCTTGTGCCCAATCATAAAAATACCGATGCCTGCCCCCGTGAAACCCGCCAGGCTCCATATCCCGTGAAACGATGCCATGATCGGGTTTTTATATAGCTTTTCGGCAGCGACAGCCTGGGTGTTCACCGCTATGTTTACGGCATTGCCCACAAAGCCAAAGCACCACAAGCAAGCGATAAGTTCTACGGGGGTCTGCGCGGCTCCTAGTCCAACAAGAAAGCACGCATATAAACAAATGGCAATAATGAGCAATTTGCGGCTGCCTATCTTGGTGATGATCCAGCCCGTGAGGGGCAGCGAACACATTAGGCCGGTAGGGATCGCAAGTAATACACCACCTAGCCCCGCATCAGATAAATGCAGGGTTTGCTGAATACTCGGGATACGTGATGCCCAGCTTGCAAAACATAATCCCGCCATAAAAAACATGGCCCCAACGGCTATACGAAGTGCCAGGCGTGATGTTGTAACAGGTTGATGCAAAGCTGAATCCATTTCGTGCAAATGTTAGTGTAAAAATTACACTAAGTATCTCTATTACAAAGATAGCAACATTTTGTAATAACGCAATTTAATTCCTTGCGCACTTAGATACAACCACTAACAATTAAGGTAGTTTGGAGATTTGTATGATTTAACCGCAATCGCCATCAGGACTGCAGCTTTCGCCTTCAATTACTGTAAGTTTAGGCTTAGCATTTTCCTGCTGCCAGTCGCCGAACGATTTTTCAAGGGTTTCTGCAAAAACAGGAACTGCCTGTGCGCCGGAAATCCCATATTTATTGTTCATTACGAAAAATGGAACGCCCTGTATGCCTAAAGATTGGGCCCCGGCAATATCGTGTTTTACGGCATCGGCAAAATCATGACTATCCAGAGTTTGCTTTATATCCTCTGCTTTCAGGCCGACAGAGACACCAAGGTGAATAAGCGTTTCCTTATCATCTATGTTTTTTCCTTCGGTAAAGTAGGCGTTAAATAGTGCTTCTTCCATTGCATCACCCAAGCCATGCTTTTTAGCTAAATGACTGACACGATGTGCATTAAAGCTATTGGCAACAACAGCCTTGTCGAAATAATAGGTAAGACCAACCTGCGCTGCCATCTCAGTCACATGATCGTTCATACGCTGGGCGTAATCAAGTGTCCAGCCTTTTGCATCTGCGAGGTATTGATTTATATTAACTGCAGGATCAGTCTTCATATTGGGATTAAGCTGAAAGCTTTTCCATTCAATTTCTACCTGGTCCTTATGCGCAAATTGCGCTAATGCATCCTCAAAACGGCGTTTACCGATGTAGCAGAATGGGCACATCACATCCGACCATATTTCAACTTTCATTTTTTCTGTAGCTGTCATAGTGCAAAAGTATGTTGCAACATTAATATCAAAGTAAGTTCAAAGTAAAAATTGCAGATTATGAGCTAATTCCACTTAAATTGGCTTTTCTTAATTTAATTAATATATTAGCTAATTCAACCAATTAATGCGGCGAAACAAATTGTGGATGTGAAAAAGGATACCAGACCATTTTTATTCTGGGCAGGCGTGTTTCTGCTGTTTTTCCCCGGTTTGCTTCATGCTTACCTTTTGATGCCGTTTCCAGGCAGTCAAAACCTTGAAGCAATAAAACTTTGCTACTATATCGAAAAAGTAATACTGCCGTTGCGAGTGATAGGAGGGTTACTATTATTGTGGTACCTATTTAAATATTTTACGCATAACACCAAAAAAGGGCGGTGGGTAAAAGGATCAGTATTGGTTTTAGGATTGGTCAGCTTTTATGTAACCGACGTCGCCTATAAAGCTTCGGCAATGTTTGAGGAGCCTCTAGATATTAAATTTGCCAACGCGATAGATAATAAAGTACCCGAAACAAACATTGTACTTGGTGTGGTAAGTGATGGCGTTGCCAAAGCATATCCATTAAATTACCTTGGCTATCATCACAAAATACAGGATAATGTAGGCAAGTTGCCTGTTTTGGTTACGTACTGTACCATGTGCCGTTCAGGAAGAGTGTACAGTCCTCTGATTAACGGTGTGCGTCAAAATTTCCGCCTGGTAGGTGCAAGGCATTACAATGCAGTTATCGAGGACGAAAACAGCGGGACATGGTGGTACCAGGCTACTGGTGAAGCGGCTGCCGGACCTATGAGCGGCTCTAAATTGAAAGAAATTGTTTACGAACAAGCTACTCTTAGCGCCTGGCTCGACAAACATCCGGGTTCACTTATTTTACAGCCAGATACTCATTTTATCGATTCTTACAACGACCTGAGAAATTACGATCGCGTTCAGCCTGTGGATAAAGACTCGTTAATGAAAAACAAGGATTCCTTAGTTCGTAAATCATGGTATGTGGGCGTAATTATTGATAAGCAGCCCAAAGCCTATAACTGGCGGAAATTGGAAAAGGTACGCGTGGTGAATGATAACATTGGCAATACGCCCTTGCTTGTTATGCTTGAAAATGATAGTCTTACCTTTCACGCATTCAACAGGCACGTTAACGGAAAAGAACTGAATTTTAAAATAGGTATTGATGAATGCCTGACCGACCTGGAAACATCCTCTACATGGGATTTGGATGGATTATGTATTGCCGGTGCACAAAAGGGTAAACGATTGGCCAAAGTACAGGCCTACCAGGAATACCGCCATTCGTGGATGCATTTTCACCCCACTTCCCTGTTTTGGGAAGGTGAGGCGAAAAGACTTAGTTATGTGCCTTAATTCTTTTGTCATTCTGATTCGCTGGCTAGCGGAGAAGAATCTGCTTACTACATATCTTCAGTACCCCACAGCTTCACGAAATAGATACTTCACTATCGTTCAGTATGACAGGATGTTGCAATTTTTTAGAAGAACAACGCTACCCTCACCTTCGCAAAGAATGGCGTGCCCGGCGTAAAGCTCATCTGGTCAACAGGCACCGATTCACCTCTTAACTGCGTTACTTCTTCTGCCTCAAACTCATTCCATTTGGTATTCAACAGATTTTCGATTGTTAAACCTATTTCATATCGTTTTTGGGTATAGTTTAGCTTTAGATCTGTTACGTAATAACCATCTGCTCTCAGCGTATTGGTGTTATTGCCCGGACGACTGTGCATGTACCGATAGCTCAAACCACCATTGATACCATTATCAAACTTGAAATCCAATCCGCCTGTACTGGTAAACGAAGGAGCGAGTGCCAGGTAGCCGGTACTTTTTGCACTGTCGGCCAGCCGTGGCCTTGCCAGGTTGACGTTCAGATCAGCAAACAACCATTTGGCCAGCTGATATCGTGCTGATAGATCGATGCCCATGCGTTTGGTTTTACCTCCGGGTTCAATATCGCCGTCATCGGTATAAACAAATTCCTGCTGTAAATACAGGTACCACAAAGCTGTATTGATGTATAAATGAGGGATGGGTTTCCAGTTCAATCCCAGGTCGGCTCCATAAGCAGCTGGAATAGTTTCCAGCCCATTATTGCCAATCACAGCAATAGCATTGTTGGAGTGAAATCCTTTGCCGGCTTTCAAATAAAGCTGAACTTTATCACTCGCGGTATATTCAATGTTGATTTTTGGGCTTACCACAACCTGCGTTTTGCTGGTATCATGGTAATTGAAATTAAAATAATCTAGCCTTGAACCCACATTGAACAGCCATTTGCCGCTTTGCAGTGTTTCATCCAAATAAACTCCGGTATTGTTTTGACGGATGTCGCCCCGGGTAACATAATCGAGAAACTGGTACTGTTGCGTTACATGGCTGTATTCGGTACCATAACTGCGGTCAAAGCGGGTGTTCAATCCAAGTGTCGATACCAGCGATGTATTGCCCCAGTTGTTTTGTTTACTCAGTTTACCATTGTACCCAAACATGTCCCGCTCTTCTCCTTGCTGGCGGACGTCGCCATTAACAGGATCATCAGCAAAAAAGGTCGAGTTAACATGCAGTGCGAATTTATAATGCGTGTAATACAACTGGTTTTCCAACATCCAATTGTTCTTCAGATCAGTGCTTAGTTTGGCAATTGCATTTACACGGCTCGATCTACCATTTTGAACGCTATCGATGGTACCAAAGCGATTAATAGGATTAGGAGAGATGGGTGAGAAATAAGGATTTCCGTTGTCATCAATGGCTGTTGTACCTGCCGCCACAGCGCGCTCAGGTATTTCACCGGATGGTATCCAACTGGTGCTGAATGTGGATGCGCTGAGCGATAATTTGTTATTCGCACCCAGCTGTTTGGTGTATTTACCGAAAAAATTGGTTCGCTTATAATGCTCCGGCAGTTTAAAAGGCCCGTCAGTATAGTTATACTCCCCGGCTATGTAGGCGTTCTCTCCGTTTTGCTTTGCTTTTTCGCCTAACAGGTCGATCACACCCGCCACCCGGAAACTATGAAACTGACCACCTTCAATGCTGATCGTACTTTTATCCAATGCATCTTTAGTGGTATAAGCCAGGTATCCTGCAGTTGCAAAATCGCCATACCCAGCGTAATAGGGGCCCTTGCCGAAATCGTAGGTCGAAACTGTTTCTGGTATCAAAAAGTGCAGGTCGGCATAACCTTGCCCATGTATGTGCGATACCATGTTGACAGGCATACCATCGACGGAGACATTCAGATCGGTACCATGATCGGCATCAAAACCACGGATAAATATCTGCTCAGCCTTACCACCACCCATGTGCTGGGCAATGAACAGGCCCGGCACCAATCGCATCAGGTCCTGTGACGAGTTCACGGGACGTAAACTAAGATCAAGCGTGCTTAGGGTGTGAAATGATGCACCGCTTAATTGCGGGGTGATCACCACTTCTTTCAGATCAATTTTCCCGCGGGCGATAGGGATAATAATATGCTCGTCGGTCATCTGGCAGGTCGTGGTTTTGCTTTTGCAGCCGATGCAGGTAACAGTAAGTAGACTGCTATCCTTACGTAGTATGACCCTGAAATTGCCATTTTTATTGGTGCTGATAGATTTTCCCTCGACAGTGATCGTTGCAAATTCGATAGGTTGACGTGTAATGCTATCAATCACATGCCCGGTAAGCAGGTGTTGTGCCTTTGCCAGTTGTCCGGAAAAAATCAGAACAATAGTTAAAAGCCATATTCTTTTAAAAATATTCATATAATATATTATGATTCAAAGCCTTAATGGTTTTGAATAGTTTGTGATGAGTTGATTATGTGTAGCACAGTCAAAGTTTAAAACAATGGCTGGCTTTAAATAAAGAAAACTATTTCAGTTAAACGTGGGTGACATGCTGAGGCACTCGAAGCATGTTCGGCAAAAGCCTTCACGCGCGCACTGCGATTACCTCACGGTGACACCCCGTTTCTGAAATGGGAAGAAATAATAGAAATGATTAACCCAACTGGGGCGGACGGAAAATAGCACCGTGGCCTGGTGGCAATTCGATGCGGTTATTCGGGATCATGATCTCCCGGATCAGGCGAGTATAGAAACTCACCTGCGTGTTGTTCTCGCAATAAGCTTCCTGTATCAGGTTCTTTTGCGTCTCGCGTTCAGTGCTGTTTTGTTTTTCTTCTGCTTGTTTTACCTTTTTTATCAGGTAACATTTACCGTTGCAATGCAGCCAGGGTCTGTTGCGGTTCTCGCAAAGTTTGCTGGCAATATAGCCCCGGTTCATTTCGAAACCTGCATAGATAAAAAAGCGTGAAAAACTGCTGCTGACAATAGCGAGGATGAGTAAAACGGCAGTTAATTTTTGCTTCATAGCTCGTGGCGCAAAAATAGGCGCATTTATTAATTTTACAACCATTACGTTTATCAAATGTTCGCCCGTTGCCTTACTGTGTAAATGGAGGTGTTTTTTGGGTATACTTTTGTATTTTTAAGCCTTCTCAAATTATAAACCAATCCGGCTAAAATCATTTTATGTTTAAGTATTTAATTGCTGTTATCTCTTTATGGTCAGGCTCTGTCTATGCTCAAACCGCACAATTGTCAATGTTTGCTGCCACACCAACACACACAGGCGCATATATATCCAATAACACTGCGTCGTTATATGATGTAAAGTGGAAATTTAAAACAGACGGGAAGGTTTTTTCATCGCCGGCCGTTTATAATAATGTGCTATATGTTGGCAGCGAGGACCACAACTTGTATGCTATTGATAAAGTAACAGGAAATCTTTTATGGAAATTCCATACTGGCGGAGTTGTACATTCTTCCCCGGCAGTGTATAAAAATGTGGCGTATTTCGGCAGTTTCGACGGGTTTTATTATGCAGTTAACGCGACAACAGGAAAACTGAAATGGAAATTTAAAACCGGTGGGGAAAAGAAAGCAGGTGCGAAAGGATTATGGACGATGAAACCAGCAGACAGGTATATGGACGATCTGTTTGATTTTTTTCAGTCATCACCTGTTATCGGCATAGATAACCATGATCCCATCGTATACTTTGGAAGCAGTGACGGAAACTTATACGCTTTGCATGCCCTTACCGGGAAAAAGAAATGGGCGTTTAAAACAAACGGACTGATCCATACCAGTCCGGCCTTGTATAATGGTAACGTTTATTTTGGCAGTTGGGATACGTTTCTGTATGCTGTTGACGCACAGACCGGGGGCCTGAAATGGAAATTTGAAACAGGAAAGCAACCTGTCTATCATCTCCTGGAAGGTATAGAAGCATCTCCAACCTGAGCTGATGGTATGGTTTATTTTGGTGCACGTGATAGTTATTTTTACGCCCTTGATGCCATTGCCGGAACAGTCAAATGGAAATATCCGAATGATAACTCATGGGTGATAACTACCGCTGCAATACGGGATAATGTGGTGTACTTCTGCACATCCGATACGTATCTTTTCCTGGGACTGGATGCAAAAACAGGTAAAGAAAAAATACGTTATAAAACCAATGGATATAACTATTCATCACCTGCGTTAGCCGGGAATATCGCATATTTTGGGGATTTTACAGGTAGATTATATGCTGTAGATATCAATTCAGGTGAGCTAACCAGCAAGTTTGAAACTCCCGGAAGGATAGCTAATGCAAAAGAAATATTGAATGGCGAAGGAAACCTCGATTTCAGTTTCGCGGCCAAAGGAAAGGATGTTGCCGACTATAACACCAATGTGTACGTTATGGATCAGTTTTACAAAATGGGATCAATCGTTTCGTCTCCGGCTATCAGTAACGGTGTCGTTTATTTTGGAAGCGCAGACAATTATGTCTACGCTATTAACTTAAAATAAAGGAAATATAGTTTATTTATCAGCTCTTTTAAGTGTACTGTGCATTTTGAAGCCCTGATAATCCACATTCATAGAGATGGAATCTCCTTGTGCGAAATACTTGCCATTATGCGGAATAGTTACTCCTTCGGGATTGGTAATACTAAATTTGAAATCGTCACCGCTTATTTTCCCGCTGTCAAGTTTCAATGTCAGATCCTGGGCGGATGCTTCGCCGGTCAACTTATCTCCATCCACTTTGATGTTATAAGATACATCAATGGAGTTGCCGTCCGGGCCCATAAGTGTGCCTTTCCATTTCCCGTTTACATCGGCCAAAACAGCCGCCAAACCAATCGTAGCACTGCACATCAGTATTAGAGCAATAAATACTTTTCTTCTCATATCCTTAGTAATTAGAATTTGGAATTTATTTATCACTTGCCCTTTTCAGCGTGCTGTGAAATTTAGCGCCATTCACTTCAATATCCATGCCTATAGAATCCCCCTGCGCATAATATTTTCCGGTGTGGGGATATATTTCGCCTTCGTTGCTGGTTACTTTAAATGTGATTACATCTCCTGCTACTTTGCCTTCGCTGATCGGAACAGGTTCACCATTACCCTGGCCTGTACCGGTAAGTTTATCGCCATCTACTTTAAAAACATAATTAAGCTGTAGATCGTTCCCGTCAGGGGTTCGTACGTGGCCTGTCCATTTGCCGGATAAATCAGCTACGGTTGCTGCGAGGCAGATCATAAAGCAGCATACCAGTGATAATGTGATGAATGTTTTTGTTTTCATATTAATCGGTTTTAAACTATGATGTAATTTTATTCTAAAACGTTACACTTCAAATGAAAAAGCCTCCTTCGGGGAGACTTTATATTATCATTCGTTGTTTTTCTGAATTATTGATCAGCAGCTCTTTTTAAAGTGCTATGCATTTTGAATCCCTGGTAATCTATATTGAGGCTAATGGAATCGCCTTGAGCAAAATATTTACCGTCATTCAACACTTTCACACCACCCACATCAACAGCAAAAGACAAACTATCGCCTTTTACTTTACCTTCTGTGATATCCATGGTTCCCTGGGTTGATTGACCTTTGCCCGTTAAGGCGGTATTGTCAGAGGTAAAGGTATAATCAAGTGGGTACTCATTGCCGTCAGGCGCAACCAAAGTGCCTTTCCAGTGACCTGTGATCCCGGCAAAATAAGCAAATGCAAATAAGCAGCAGCATAGCAATGCAGTTGTGATAAAGAGCTTTCTTTTCATGTCTGGTAATGGTTAAGTTTTTTTAAGCTGATAATTGGTATTTAGATTGGAGAACAACAGCTAAGTTACAAATAATCAATACTTTTTTGATTAAACCATAACTGCAATAAAACAAAAAACCCCGCCTCGCGGCAGAGCCTTTTACTATGGATTATTTTAGGTTGAAATCTTTTATTTGTCGGCAGGTGCGCGTTTTAAAGTAGTATGTATTTTTTGTGAACCGAAGTCAATATCCAAACCGCATGAATCGGCATAAATTTTTCCGCTGTGCGGATAATCATTGCCATCTACAGTTACTTTAAAACTGAACGTATCGCCGGTTACTTTTCCGTCATCAACGGTTACCTGTCCTGCAGGCGATTCAGCTGTCCCGGTTAGTTTATCACCGTCAACTTTGAAGTTATAACTTACCTGCAGATCGTTTCCGTCAGGTGTTTTGATCACGCCGGTCCATTTGCCGCTCAGATCAGCAAAAACAAATGCAGCAAATACAATGAAGCAGCAGGCTAATGCGATAGGATTGAATAGTTTTCTTTTCATGTTGTCAGGTTTGTACAGGTAATAAATGTAAGATATTTATTACAAAATGAAAATAAACAGGATGTTAAGTTTTATCAACTTTTTGCAGCTATTTATCTATGGTAATTAACAATTAAAAAAACGGACGCCTTTATAAGGCCATCCGTTTTTCATAATAAATATAATATCGTAGTGATTAAGCTGTTTGGAAAGTTTTACGTTTTATACCAGCTTTAATTATAAGAGTAGAAAGATCGATATTTCCTGTGCCTTTTAATTCTTCAGCAGAAATATCATATTTTTTTGTCCAATAATCATCGTTGTGATTCTCCTGAACTAATTTTTCCTCCTTTTGCTCTTTCTCGCTGTGAATGTGATTTTTCATGATCGTTGATTTTTAGTGGGAACAACTTTGATTATCTATTACAAAAGTATCGGTTAAAGATTAACTGATTGTTGTTGTAATGTTAAGTTAATGTTAATAATGGTTTTTTGCCGTTCAACAATTTTCGTTTATGGAGGGATAATAAGTGAAAATGCTAAAACTATGCTATTATTTTATCAGCATTGCCTCTGTAAATACTTTATCATAGTTAAAATATGGGTAGTATCGGGTAAATATCCTGTTTACATTTAAAGGTTAGAGATTGTAACTTTGAACCATTGTTAATTGCCACCTAAATGAAGAGAATAAGCACATTAATATTAACCTGCTGCAGTATTGCAGCTTTTGCCCAGCATCCGGATTATCCTATTCAACCGGTTCCGTTTACTAGTGTAAAACTCACTGATCAGTTTTGGACGTCGCGTATTGAAACTAATCGTATTGTTACTATTCCTGCATCGTTTAAACGGTGCGATAGCACGGGCCGTGTGAAGAATTTTATAATGGCGGCCGAGCATAAGGGCAAATTCTGCACCGTGTATCCTTTTGATGATACCGATATTTACAAAACTGTTGAAGGTGCATCTTATTCATTAGCAGAGCATCCTGATCCTAAATTGTCAGCCTATCTGGATTCGCTGATTACTATTGTTGGTAAGGCGCAGGAACCGGATGGTTATTTATATACTGCACGTACTATCGACCCACTGCATCCCGGTCCATGGGCCGGAGCTGAGCGTTGGGTGAACGAGCAGAATATGAGCCACGAGTTATATAACTGCGGCCATATGTATGAGGCTGCTGTGGCGCACTACATGGCAACCGGTAAACGTAATTTCCTGAACATTGCTATTAAAAATGCCGATCTTTTGGTGCGTACTTTCGGGCCGGATAAAAGACATGTAGCTCCGGGCCACGAAATTGTGGAAATGGGGTTGGTGAAAATGTATCGTGCAACAGGCAAAACAGAATATTTGACATTGGCTAAATTCTTTATCGATCAGCGTGGTCACAAGGAATATAATAGCAAGAGCAAAAGTGAATGGGAAAATGGGATGTATTGGCAGGATGATAAGCCAGTAGTTGACCAGACCGAAGCTGAAGGGCATGCAGTGCGTGCAATGTATCTCTACTCGGGAATGACTGACGTAGCTGCGCTTACCGGCGATACTGCTTATCTGAAAGCAATTGATAAGATTTGGGAAAACATGGTCACTAAGAAGATGTATGTGCAGGGTAGCATTGGAGCAGTAGGAGATGGGGAACGCTTTGGTGATAACTATGAATTACCCAATGCTACTGCTTATAACGAAACCTGCGCGGCAATTGGCAACGTGTTCTGGAACCAGCGGATGTTCCTACTGCATGGTGATAGCAAGTATATTGATGTGCTGGAAAAAACCCTTTATAATGGTTTGATATCAGGTGTTGGTTTGGATGGAAAGTCATTCTTCTACACCAATGCCATGCAGATAAAAAACAACTTTTTAGGATCGGATACAGAGCCTGTACGCTCAGGCTGGTTTACCTGCTCCTGCTGCCCAACCAATGTGGCGAGGCTGGTGCCATCGATACCAGGTTATATGTATGCTGAAAAAGGTAATGCCTTGTATATTAACCTTTTTATTAGCGGAGTTGGAAATCTTACAATAAACAACAAAGCAGTAAAGATCACGCAGGAAAATAATTATCCATGGGATGGCGGCCTGAAATTCACTGTTGATCCGGCGCAAAAAATGGATATGGACCTGAGAATCCGTATCCCGGGATGGGCGCAGAATGAAGCAATTCCTTCGGACCTGTACAGCTACCAAAAGAAATCAGCCCAGGGAGTTGAAATAAAAGTGAACGGCATGCCGGTGAATTACAAGATTGAAAAAGGATATGCAGTGATCAGCAGAAAATGGAAAAAGAACGATAATGTGGAAGTGAACCTGCCGATGGATGTGCGTCGTGTAGTGGCCAATGCCAGTGTGCCTGAGGATATTGGTAAGATTGCTTTGCAGCGCGGCCCGATCATGTATTGCGCCGAATGGAAAGATAACAATGGGTTGGCCAGTAACCTGATTGTACCAAAAGATGTTGTTTTCAAAACGCAATATGAGCACGACCTGTTAAACGGCGTAATGGTGTTGAAAGCCGATGTGAAAAGCATTAATGTAGACCCTTCCGGGCAAAGTATAAATACACAAGCTGCAACACTGACCGCCATCCCGTATTATTCATGGGCCAATCGCGGCAAAGGAGAAATGATAGTTTGGTTCCCTGAACAAGTAAAATATGTAGACCTGGTAGCGAAGTAAAATTACCAACTCTTCTTCTGCATAGCGAGGGGAGGGGCTACAGGTGTGCAATATCGGGTATCAGAATAATCTGCCAAGTGAAGAACAAATAAACAGAACGAATTAGTTCATTTTAAATAACAGTATGAAATTTGAATGGAAAGGGGTATTCCCCGCGGTTACAACCAAGTTCACAGATAATGATGAGCTTGATTTCGAAGCATTTGATCATAATATCAATGCGCAATTAGAAGCAGGTGTAGACGGCCTTATTTTAGGCGGCTCGTTAGGCGAAGCAAGCGTTTTAAGCGAGGAAGAAAAATTCGCTTTATTAAAGCACACAGTTGAGTTTGTAGACGGAAAAGTTCCTGTATTACTGAACATTGCCGAACAAACAACTAAAGCTGCAGTAGCCTGTGCACAAAAGGCTTTGGAATATGGTGCCAGCGGGTTGATGCTGCTGCCACCGATGCGCTACAAAGCGGATGATGGCGAAACACTAGCTTTTTTAACTGCGGTAGCTAAAAGCACACTGCTTCCTATCATGATCTACAACAATCCGGTGGATTATAAGATAGAGGTAACATTGGACATGTTTGAGGAGTTGGCAAAATATGATAACATACAGGCAGTAAAAGAATCAACAAGAGATATTTCTAATGTTACCAGGATGATCAATCGCTTTGGAGATCGTTTTAAGATCATGACCGGCGTTGACCCATTGGCTATGGAAAGCCTGGTAATGGGTGCTGACGGCTGGGTAGCTGGTTTGGTGGATGCTTTCCCTAGAGAAACAGTTGCTATCTATCGTTTAGTAAAAGCAAACCGCATCAGCGAGGCTTTAGCCATTTATCGTTGGTTCTTGCCGGTTCTGGAACTGGATATCCATCCAAAACTGGTACAGTACATTAAGCTGGCAGAAGTAGCTACCGGTATCGGTACTGAAAATGTGCGTGCACCACGCTTGAAAGTTGAAGGAGTTGAGCGCGAAAAAGTGCTGAAAACTATTAATGATGCATTAGCGATTCGCCCGGTGTTGCCCGAAGGCAGTTGGGGAAGAATTGAGTCAGCACAATTAGCATAAAATTAAACAGCGACTGAGTTCAAACTCATTGTCGTAGTTTATCTTTTAGGCATAAATTAGCATTATGGAAACACAAAACCTGGTAGGTTATAAATATAAAACAGGGGACAAAACATTTCAGGCGATCGAGCCATCGTCAGGAAATGAATTGCCCGGTGAATTTCAAATAGCATCACCAACCGATGTTGATACAGCATTAGATCTGGCCGAAAAAGCAGCGGATATCTATCGTTACATCGATAAGAAAAGTAAAGCGGACTTTTTGCGCAGTATAGCTGATGAGATCAACGCTCTGGGAGATGAGTTGATAGAACGCGCTATGGCCGAGAGTGGTTTGCCTCAAGCCCGTTTACAGGGTGAACGCGGACGTACAACCGGTCAGCTATGCATGTTTGCCGATCTGGTAGAGGAAGGTTCGTGGGTGGAAGCAGTTATTGACAACGCTTTGCCCGAAAGAAAACCTGCGCCCCGTCCCGATATCCGTAAAATGTTAATACCTGTTGGCCCGGCAGTGATATTTGGAGCAAGTAATTTTCCACTGGCATTTTCTGTAGCAGGCGGGGATACAGCTTCGGCTTTAGCTGCTGGTTGCCCGGTGATTGTAAAGGCACATCCGGCACATCCCGGTACAAGCGCGTTGGTTGCATCGGCTATTAAAAAGGCTGCCGAAAAGCACAATTTGCCTGAAGGTGTATTCTCCATCCTTTACGACGACGGATACGCTATTGGTGAGGCTTTGGTAAAACATCCAAAGACGAAGATCGTCACCTTTACAGGTTCTTATAAAGGCGGAATGGCCTTAGTAAAACTCGCTCAACAACGCGAGGAACCTATTCCGGTATTTGCCGAAATGGGTAGTATTAACCCGGTGATCATATTGCCTGATGCTTTGGAAAATCGTTACCAGGAGATAGCCGAACAGTATGCTGCTTCTATCACTTTGGGAGCAGGACAGTTTTGTACCAATCCAGGTTTACTGATTGCGATAAAATCCGACTCATTAAAGAAGTTCAAAAATGCATTAAGTGATGCGATTGCCAAAATAAGCTCGGCTACCATGCTCACGCCAGGTATGTGCAAAAATTACGCGAGCCTGTCCGAAGAAATGTTGGCAGAACAAGGCGTTTCGGTAATTAGTCGCGGGGATCTAAATAGCGATAAAGTGAATCAGGCGCAACCGTTGGTAGCCACAGTAAGTGCTTCATCATTTTTGGTTAACCCCAAACTAAAGGATGAGGTTTTTGGCCCGTATTCTTTGTTGATTGAGGCAGATTATGAAGTACAGGTTCAACAAGTTTTAAACGCGTTACATGGGCAATTGACAGCAAGCATTGTAGCTGATGAAACTGATCTGCCTAAACATAAAACACTGATCCAAAACCTGACTAAAATTGCAGGCCGTGTGATCATGAATAACGTGCCGACAGGTGTTGAGGTAGTACCATCCATGCAGCATGGCGGACCGTTTCCAGCTACATCAGATGGCCGTTTTACCTCGGTGGGCACCGGAGCTATCAAACGCTTTGTACGCCCTGTAAGCTGGCAAAACTGGGCACAAGATCTGCTGCCCGATGAATTAAAAGACAACAACCCGCTTGAAATATGGCGTTTGGTTGATAATAAATGGACTAAGGAATAATAAGTTTTGAGTAGTGAGTTTTGAGTTTGATGAATAACTCACCACTCACTACTCACCACTCACAACTAAATAGAATGTCAAGTAAGACTTTTTTTTGTATAGATGCACACACTTGCGGCAACCCGGTTAGGCTTGTAGCTGGTGGTGGGCCGAATCTGAATGGTGAGAACATGAGCGATAAACGCCAGCATTTTCTGAAAGAATATGACTGGATACGCAAAGGCCTGATGTTTGAACCACGCGGGCACGATATGATGTCGGGAAGTATTTTATATCCGCCCCATGACCTAAAGAATGATGTGGCTGTATTGTTTATCGAGACCAGTGGCTGTTTGCCTATGTGTGGACACGGTACCATCGGTACGATTACAATAGCAATTGAAGAAGGATTAATCATTCCTAAAACCAGGGGCATTGTGCGCATGGAAGCGCCTGCCGGTTTAGTGTTGATAGAATATAAACAGGAAGGACAAAAAGTAAAATCGGTTAAACTGACTAATGTTCCTGCTTATCTTGCTGCTGAGAACCTTGACGTCGAATGCCCTGATTTAGGCACGCTGACTTTTGATGTTAGCTACGGTGGTAATTTTTATGCCATAGTTGATCCGCAGCCTAACTTTAAAGGGCTGGAAAACTATGGCGCCGATCAATTGATCTCCTGGAGCCGGGTGATCCGTCAGCGTATTAACGAGAAATATACTTTTGTGCATCCCGATAATCCGACAATTAATACTTGCACCCACGTTTTGTGGGCGGGCAAAACCATATCGTCCGAAGCAACTGCACGTAACGCCGTGTTTTATGGTGATAAGGCCATCGACCGTTCTCCTTGTGGAACCGGTACCTCGGCCCGGATGGCACAATGGCATGCCAAAGGAAAACTTAAAAAAGGCGATCAGTTTATACATGAAAGCATCATTGGAAGCCAGTTTATCGGAAGGGTAGAGGACGAAGTGCAGGTGGGCGGTAAACCGGGTATTATCCCAAGCATTGAAGGATGGGCACGGGTTTATGGTTACAATACCATAAAAATTGATGATGAGGATCCGTATGCCTATGGATTCCAGGTGATATAAAAAAATAGCCAGGCGTCATTGCGAGGAACGAAGCAATCCCAAACTATACGGGGCAAATAGAACGGTGATGAATTTGCACGACCGATCTGCAAAGTCGGGAATTGCTTTGTTCCTCGCAATGACGTTAAGGTAGAATAGATATTAAAAATGAGTAAAGCAGTTATCATAGGCGGTGGTGTGATCGGGTTATTTTCCGCGTACTACCTTAATAAATCAGGTTGGGAAGTTGATATAATAGATCAGGGCGATCTGTCCGACAATTGTTCGTATGGCAATGCGGGGATGATCACTCCGAGCCATTTTATACCATTGGCGGCGCCAGGTATGATAGAACAGGGCATCCGCTGGATGTTTGATAGTAAAAGCCCGTTCTATGTAAAACCATCGCTTAATCCTGAGCTTATCGGCTGGGGGCTGAAATTCCTGAAAAGCGCCACCCGCAAGCATGTCGACCGTTCGGCAGGCGCATTGCGCGATATCTCTGTAATGAGTAAGTTGCTTTTTCAGGAATTCGAGAAAGACTCGAAAATTGATTTTGGTTTGCAGGATAGAGGCATATTGATGCTTTTTAAAACTCCAAAGTTTGTGGAGGAAGAAAAGCATATGGCCGAACAGGCTATCAATCTCGGGCTTGATGCTCAATACCTTAGTCCGGAAGAATGCCGCCAGTTACAGCCCGGTGTGGAGATGGATATTTTAGGCGCTGTACATTACCATTGCGATGCGCATTTGTATCCCAATAAACTGATGCGCGGATTGATAAAATATATCGAGAATGCGAAAGGGGTAACTATCTACCGCAATACGGAGATTGTTAAGATATTACATGAGGCAGGTAAAATCACGTCGGTAAACAGTAAAGACAAAGAGTTTAAAGGGGATGCCTACGTAGTAGCGGGTGGTGCATGGTCGCCTGGCATTGCGCGGCTAGCTGGTTTGAAAGTGCCTTTAATGCCAGGGAAAGGTTATTCATTTATGGTACCTCAGGAAGAATCTAAGCAAATGACCATTCCATCCATATTATGTGAAGCGCGCGTGGCTATTACCCCAATGAATGGCAGCATACGTTACGGCGGAACAATGGAAGTGGGTAAGATTAATAACAACATCAATATGAGCCGGGTGCAGGGTATTGTCGAATCGGTGCCGAAATACCTCCCGAACTTCAAACCAGAAATGCCGCAGCAAAAAGATATCTGGTTTGGTTTCCGCCCGGTATCACCCGATGGTATGCCTTATATCGGCTTATCCAACAAATACCAGAACCTGGCAGTTGCCACCGGTCATGCTATGATCGGTTTAGGCCTTGGTCCGGCAACTGGTAAGATCATCAGCCAGGTATTGAACGGGCAATTGACGGAGATGAATATTACTCCGTTTGCGGTGGATAGGTTTCAATAATAATCTATTGCACTTCATTGATATAAATAACTTCTTTAGGGAGATTTTTGCTGAAAAACTCTCTGAGTTGTTCAGCAGAGGAAGGATCCAGATTTAGTAAAGTTGTTTTTTTATGCTCACGGTAAATATTGATAAAAGAGATTGTATCATTTCTCAACACGATTTCCTTTATTTGCCTGATGTCTATTTTCTTTTGATCAAATTTCTCCTGATAATCAAAATTAAAGGCCGATAAAAGATTTTGGTCGAGTCTTATCCACCCTGCTGGCGTATTAATAATGCCTATCAGTATTGCAACTAGTCCAGTAACAAAACCGAGAATAGCGTACATGGTTTTTATGCCGAATGCGAAGTCGCCGATTAATGAAAATGCCAGTAATAATACTCCGGCCGATACATAGCCCATCATTGAACTGTTGTCATTCTGCGTAGGAAGCCAAATTATATCGGCTCGTTTGCCGCGCCGATATTGTATTCGTTCATTAATCAGATAAAATATCAATCCAATCCAGACTAAAAGAAACAAATAGCTTACATAAGGGATATCATTTATAAACCACATACTGAAACACGTCAGCAAATATGCAGAGACTTCTAATATTGTTCTTAGGTCTTTTTTTAACTGATCAGTCATGCGAAAAGGTTTGTTGTTACTAAGTTAAGTAATTTTTCCGCATGATGTGCTAACTTACTTCCCAGCCTTTTCCAACTCTTTAATCCTATCCGCCGCATAAGTATTCTTCGGATTCAGCTCAACGGCTTTTTTAAAATTTCTAACGGCTAATTCTTTTTCACCAACAGCCTCATAACCTTCCCCCAAACTATCATAGGAATTGGCGCTGTTTGGAAACTTTGTCAGGTTGAATTTGAATACTTCTACAGCTTCCTTTTTCTTATTGTCGCGGATGAGGATGAAACCGAGGTCATTAACATCATCTTCAGGTAAATTAAAGCCGCTGTCCTTTTGCTTCATTTCATCCGCTATTTCGGTAGCATGGTCATAGCCCTGTTTCTTCAGCCTTGCCATAAAGGCTTCCATTCTTTTCAATTCATGAAATTGATAGCCGGTCCAAAGGCATGGCCACCAGGTCTGTTTGGGGAAGAAAGTATTTAAAACATCTGTGGTGATATGCAAACCCCATGTGCAGTAAGTAAAGTAAACCAGTATTTCTTTTTTTTCAGGGTTAGCGATATAAAATGCTTTGAAATCACCATTGTCGCCCCAATGCCATATCCATTTCCCGGTTTCATTTTCCTGCAGGCCAACGCCGAGGCCCCATGTGATATGTTTTTTGGTTTCCGCGTCAATATTATGCCTAAACCAATCGGCATTTGATGCTGTGGCGAACATCATCTTTTGTGTTTCGGGTTTTAATCCAACACCGTTTATCAGTGCGCGCAAAAAAAGTGCATAGTCGTGTGCGCAGGTGAGCAGACTGGCTGCTGCCATTTGGTTTTTATGTCTTTTTACCGCATCGGGGCTATTACCAAATGCTGCCAGCGTATCAAATTTACTGGTCCATTCATAGCTCGAGTTGTTCATGCCAAGTGGTGTAAATACTTCCTGATCAGCCAGTTCATTTAGTGATTTATTGGTCAGTTTTTCGGCCACATGCTGCAGGTATTGAAACCCTTCGCCCGAATAGGAAAAAGTGCTGTCCGGCGTGAAAATAAGCTTAGCAGATTTGTCGTCACCCCAGTTCGGCAAGCCTGTGGTGTGGCGTAAAACCATCCTGGCTGTTATTTTAGCGTAGCGCGGGTCATTAGACTCAAAACGGTCATAGTTTCCCATATAGTCCATCAGGGATTTATCCAAATCGATAACACCGCGGTCATACAAACGCATTACAATATAAGAGAATACGCATTTGCTTAATGATGCCGCTTCGAAAACCGTATTCGAAGTAACTTTTTTATCCGATCCTTTGCTGATAACCCCAAGGTTTAAGTTTTGAGTTTTATTACCCTTGATGCAAACCAGTTGCATGCCGGGAATTCCATAGTCTTTTGATAGTTCCGTTAATTGTTTTTCCTGGCTGAAAGCAGATAGGCAAGTTGGTATTAGGAAGGCAAGGCAGTAGATATATCTTTTCATATTTGTGAATGGTGATGTATGGTTACTATAAAAAATTGTGCCGATTTGGTAATTATTTGATTGCAAGTCGCTTACGGTGATTTATGTCAAAATAGATGTATCATTAGCGAACAGCAGGTGTCCGTTAATATTTATAAGATGAGATAGATAAAAAGATGTTGCTTGCTTTTTGGAAAATTATTTTTCCGGTACGTTGTAGTAATAGATAGGAGCAAAGACGCCTTCGCTGATGGTATAATATCCCTTACCATCCAATGTAAAGCCGATGGCCTCGCCCTGTTTTTCCTGTTGGTAGGGTAATTCTCCCGGTTTCCGCTGCATCGTTTGCCATAGTGGTTCGTTGCCATTGCGTTTCCAGTAATAAACCTTTACATAGTCCTTTAGTAATACCTGTTGCCCATCCCTTGAAATATCTCCGGCAGTGATCCATTTAAACGGACGAAATCCACTGAAATACAGCTTGCAGCGTTTGGTAAGCGTTACAGTATCATTAGGTTTGAAGCTTAACGGAGAAGTATATACAGCAACTGAATCTGTGCGTTTGGAGACGATATAGATTAGTTTTTCAATTGGATCGATCATCAAGGTTTCCGCATCACGAGGGCCATCGGGGTATCTTAAATGTACCGGAACAGCATTCGCTTGCATAACGCTATCCTTCCTGAGCCATGATTTTTGCTCCTCAATACGGTAAACGGTAATGTATTTTCTCCAGGCGTCGTTATCACCAATATCGCCCATGTATACATAACTTTTGCCTTTTACCGGGCCCGGGCCTACAGCTATATCCTCAACATCGCGCACGCCTTGCTTTTCTTTCGTATCGCCTTTATAATAGATTACCGATTTAATGTTTCCCTGCGGCGTAATGGCAAAAAAACGACTGGTATCGCCGCTATCATTATGTACAAAAAAAATGCCTTCATGAATAGCCGACGCCGCTATGCCCGATATTTCGTCCATCTGCTTGTTTTGCAAATGACCGGTGATGTTCAGCTTATGCTGAACATGTCTGTGCTCAGCATATGCACCCAAAAACAGGGTGATCACAATGGGTAATATGATCTTTATTTTTTTTGAACGGCTCATTTAAATTCTAAACGCAAAGATCAGACAAAAGAACATTAAACTGAAACTTTGCCTGATCCGGTTTAGAACGGTAGAGGTAGGGTATATGTTTTACAATAGAAAATTTAATTACACTCAGCGGACCATCACTGCCGGGCACTGGCCGCTCAGTATTTCGGCAGAAGTGCGGTAATCTGCCAGGTCAAGCTCATACACATATTTGCAATTACAACTGTGGTCGGGAGAAATAAATACCGGCATATCAAATCCTAATTGCTGATAATACGGGGTAATGAAAGCCTGCACAGGCAAGCTATTAGCGGTATTAATAATAGAAGTAGTTAGCTTTTTTAAGGGTTTTAATAACAACCTGACTTCACAGATATTGAAATTATCGTTCAGCGGTATCCAGCGGTTTACCTCATCAATATCAACCAGCAAAGCATTTTGCCTTATGCCTTTTAGGGTGCCTATAACTTCGTTATCATCATTCAATAAGCTCCTGATCACCACCTGCTGACCTAAGTAACGGCTAAAAATGATTAGCTGCTCCGCTGTTGTTATTCTATTCATAATGCTAAATATATTAGCAAATATAATAAAACTAATTTTAAAAATACAAGTATAAATGCTAAAAATTTTATCAAAAAATGGTCGTAGTAATACCAATATTGAAGGCACCGAATTGCGAATGCGACGTATTAAAGCCGCTGTGCGAGAATATTTTATAAAATGCAGGGTCAAAAACCGCGGCGAAATGGTGAGTGATGTAATATTCAATCCCGGCATCTGCTTTTAAGGCTGTCCGCGAATTGGAAATAGTGCGCAGCATTACGCCATTTGGAGTGTTTACTGCCAGGTTAAATGAATGTATCCCTAGTCCCGGCTGCAGAACACCATATACGCTCCATTTTCCAAAATTCCTGCGGTAACCAACACCTGCGATCACAAAATCTGTAGATAGTTTTCCTTGTACAATATTGGTGGGGATGGATTGTTTATAACTGGTGTAGTTGTTATTTAGGGCATCATAATCAATTCTGAAAAAAATATCGTTGCTGTAAGTGGGACGATATTCAATGGCAGTGTTTATTGTCAACCCGTCATTTAAATGGGTGTGGCTGTTCGTCAATGGAAAACCGAGTCCAAGCGAACCCGGAAAATAGAACCTAGAAGAAATATCTTCAACCTGGGCGTGTGCGTTCGTTACAGCTATAACGACAATAGCGATCAGCAGAACAAGTCTCCTGTCAATCCGCATAATTAGTGTGATTATAAAACGTCGTCGTGGTATTTTTTGCGTTCGAGCTTTTGGAAAGGGATCTTAACGATGTTCAGAAATCTTCCGTTGATCTTTTCATCCATATGCGTATCGATACCAAAGCAGGTATCTTCTCTATCCAATTCCTCAAATGTGCCAAACAATCTATCCCAGATGCTTAGTACATCGCCATAATTGCAATCGGTATATGGTAGTCTGTAATGATGGTGAACATGGTGAAGGTTCGGGGTGATAAATATCAGTCCGATAATTTTGTTAGCTCTGTCAGAAAGGCGAAACTCGGTATGCGCAACGATGTTAGAGAACGATTGGAATATCTGTCTGATGATGAGCACACCGATCACAGGACCGAGTATGGTTACCCAAAGTATGAGGAAGCAAGTGCGAACGAAGGTTTCTCCGGGATGCTCTCTTGTGGTAGTAGAAACATCCACTTTCAAATCGCTATGGTGCACCAGGTGAAATTTCCACAATGCGTCTATTTTATGCATGATCACATGATAGGTATATTCGCACAGATCAAGCAAAACAAATGCAACAATGTAGTATAACCAGCCTTTGGTATGCCAGTGAATCAGGTTAAGTAACCCCCAATGGTGGAGATTGGACCACTTGCAAATGATAATAATAAAAGTTGTTAGCGAAAGCTGCACCGGCAAAGCTGTGAAAATAAAGGCCAGGTTAACCGATGAATGCTTAAACTTAGATTTTATGCCATCGGCCGAAATTACTAATTCGGCAAGCCACAAAGATGTGATAACAACTGCATAAAGGATGATTTGTGCGGCATCCTCATGCGTCGAAAACAGGGTACGTAGACTATGCATAGTCAATTAATAGGGGTAAAAATAATGGCGTCTAAATTATGCTTTTATTTCCATTTCTTGTTCTTTTACCTCATGCATTTCTGCATCAGGTTTTGAAACGTCTGTAAGTGCTACTTTACCTCTTTCTTTACGCAGTATCCGGTTAAAAAGAGATATCTCACGGTCAAACAAGAATTGGAAAAATAATTTGGTCCACGAGGTGTGATAGTAAAGTGTATCGTAATATTCCGGTGCAGCTTTCCTGATTTCCGGCAACTTATTCCATGGTACCGAAGGGAAATCATGATGCTCATTATGGAACCCTACATTAAAGGCAACAGTATTCCACGAGCCATAATAGCTGTAAGTCTCCTGCTCTAAACTGTGGGTTAAATAATGCTCCTGTATCCAGCGTGCACCAAGCGGGTGCAGTCCTACTGAAAACCAAAAGCTTAAAAACAAGAAGCCTATAGCATGAAATCCCATAAAATACCATATAGCGGCAGTAAACGCTGCTTGTAACAAGAAGTTAGTGATGATCCATCCGTCAACCGGATGTATCTCGCGCAAACGTGATAAACGGAATATTTGAAATATCGGGAAGAACAACAGCCATAACGCTTTACCTAAAAATGAATTGCTGATCAGTTTTGCTTCCCATTTGTTGGGCAGATCGGCATCCAATTCATGAACTCCCTGGAAAGAATGGTGTTTGATATGATATTTCTCGAAAGAGATAGCACTTGGTAATATCTGTGGTAAGTTTGAAAGCATGGCCGCCCAACGGTTAGCATTTGCGTTTTTAAATAATAGCTTATGTGTGCATTCGTGTATCATTACAAATAAAGCATGATCTGCAAAAGCACCCAACAAATAAGCTGCAGCAAAAACGAGCCACCAGGATTGATCACGTAACAGGTATGCACCTACCACCTGGAAAAGGACCAGGCCTATTATAGCAAATATGGTATTAGGGTTTTTACCTATAAGGTTTCTCAAGCCGGGAAATTGCTTGAGGATTTTTTTTGTTCGGATGCGATGTGGTTCAGATTCAGTAGAATAGATAAAATCAGTCTTTCTTGCCATGTGCTTCGTTTGCCTTCTCGTTTATTAAAAATTAGTTAAATTTATTTCTATTTTTAACGTTTATTATTGCATAAGGTGTGCTGATTCAGCTTGTTTTATAAGAAAAAACTAAACCATAGAATTTTTAAATATAGAAGTTAATTCTATAATAAAACTGTTTTTTTTACACTTTTATTACATGTGATTGTAATTATGGAATTTTCCCGATCTATATAATATCCTCAGCATACTTGGTAATACAATAAGCAGTAGCGGGAGAGCGATTAAAAATCCGCCTATTACAGCAATGGCTAATGGCTGATGCAATTGAGCACCTGCGCCAATACCCAGCGCTAAAGGCATTAAAGCAATGATTGCTCCGAGGGCTGTCATCAGCTTTGGACGCAGCCTGGTGGAAATTGCATAAATGATGGCTTCATCTACACTGTTCTCTCTCGATTCATTTAAGTTTTCGATGGCTCGTTGTTTAAATTGCAGGAATGTGAAAATGGCATTTTCGCCTATAATACCTACGATCATGATCAATCCGGTATAGCTGCCCACATTTAATGGGGTTTTGGTAATATACAACGCTAAAAAGCTGCCGCCAATACCCAAAACAGCAATGACAAGGATCAAAAATGCGACCCTGAATTGTTTAAAGAGGAAAAGTATCACACTAAACACCAGCAAACTTGATGTAATCAGAATAATTAAAAGTTCTTTAAATGATTTTTGTTGCTCTGCATAAGCTCCTCCGTATTCAACGTGATAGCCTTGTGGGAAATTGACGTTTTTTATAATATTTTTCTGAATAGCCGGCATAACTGACCCGAGGTCGCTATTTTCTAATCTCGCAGTTATCACACCCATTGATTGCAAATCCTGACGGGCTATCTCTGCGTCACCCGGCCTTAATTCTACGTTTGCCAATTGGTTGATCGGGATGAGTTTGCCATTTGGCAAGAATATATTCAGATCTTTAATATTTTGCACGCTCAGGTAGCGGTTGCCGGGATAAACTGCACGGATTGGAACCAATTGCTGCGTTTCGTAAAGACTACCCACAACATTGCCTTCCAAAGCAGCCTGGGCCTGTGATTGAAGAATAGTGGGGTTTAGGTTGTACTGAGCCAGTTTACCATAATCAGGGATAATACTGACGGATGGGCCGGCTATAACAATACCGTCAAATACATCGGCAGTGCCTTTTACTGCATTTACCTGGGCCGCTATTTGCTTTGATAGATTTTGTAAAACATGCTGATCGCTCCCGAAAACCTTAACTTCAATCGGTTGGGTTGAGCTCATCAGGTCACCAAGCATATCGCCTATCACCTGTCCAAAATCTACCCTTAGCGCAGGCTGGGAGGCCGCAACTTTACTTCTGATATCACTTATTACTTCTTCAGTTGTTTTTTTGTGATCTTTTTTCAACTGTATCAGATAATCGCCGGTGTTAGGTTCCGTAATAAAGAAGCCCATTTGCGTACCCGTTCTTCTGGAATAAGCGGCTACATCCGGTTCGCTGACAATGAATTTTTCCACCTCCCGCAGCATACGGTCGGTTTCTTCCAATGAAGTGCCCGGTGGGGAGCTGTAATCCAAAACGATGCTCCCTTCGTCCATGTCGGGTAAAAAACCGGTTTCAAGCAACGGTGGAATAAATATAATGACAGCAATTAACCCTAATGCAATAATGATGCTCATGAACGGGCGGAGTATAAAGAACGACACCCACTTTTGTCGTTTTACTTCATGTACTTCTTCTTTTTTGTCATCAGAATGCCCGTGCTGATCGCGCGTAAGGAATAAATATATTACCGGCAATCCTATCCATGTAACAAAGAACGAGCAGGTAAGCGTAATGATCATAGTATTGGTCATTACTTTAAAATAAGCCCCTGCAACACCACTCATCAGTATAAATGGAATAAATATGACGATGGTACTGATGGATGAGCCCAGCATCGCCGGGAAAAGATAATCAATGGCTTTTTTTAGCAAATGGCGCGTTGGCTCCTCCGGGTGCTCTTCGTGGGTACGGTGTATCTGTTCTACAACCACTATTGCATCGTCAATGATCAGCCCGATAGCTGCTGCAATAGCACCGAGTGTCATGATATTAAAGGTATAACCAATAACATTGAGTATGATAATGGTAAGGCACAATGTAATTGGTATGACGATGAGTATGGTGGCGCTTGCTTTTAGCGATCTTAAGAAAATAACAGCTACGATAATGGCCAATAATAAACCAATCATCAGGCTATCGCGTACACTTTTTACAGATTCGTTTACAAAATCAGCCTGGACATAATAGGGTTTGATAACCACATCCTTCGGGAGCACTTTTTGCAGAGCTGCAACCTTTTGATCCATGTCTGTAGAAAGGGAGATCAGGTTAGTATTCGGTTGCTTTATTACCGCTATTAACACCCCCTCATGCCCATTAGCATTAATCTTGGTATATTCAATCCCTTCGCTTATTTGTACATCAGCAATATCTTTTAGCCGGATAACCCTTTTCCTGTTATTATTGATAACCAGGTTTTCTAATTGGTCCTTGGCACTAACCGTAGCATCGGTAACTGTCAGGTAGAGCATTTTGTAATCAGACAAATAACCTTCTGATTTAACAAAGTTTGTTTGGGCAAGCGTATTGCTGATTATATCGGGAGTCAGGCCGAGTGAGCTCATTTTTTGACGGTTCAGCACCAGCCAGTATTCTTTTGATTTCCCGCCGATTACCCTTATCTCTGATACACCGCTTACCTGCGATAAGAATGGTTTTACTGTAAAAGTGGCAATCTGCTTTAATTCAATAGGCGATCTGCTATGACTTTCGAGGGTATAGCCGCTTACTGGTAAAATAGAGGGGTTCATCCTTTCAACTGATATATTTACATCAGGCGGTAAGTCGTTGCGTATTTGAGCTATCTGTGATTCTATCTGCTGTTTGCCCAGATCAATATCTGCATCCCAGCTCATGAAGGCAGATATTTCGCAACTGCCACGGCTGGTTGTACTACGTACTGTCTCCAGGTTAGGTACCTGTTTTATAGCATTTTCGAGCGGCTTGGTTACTGTAACCATCATTTTGTTTACAGGCTGCAAACCTTCGTCAGCAATGATTTTTATTTTGGGAAATGTTATTTCGGGGAATAGGGAAGTTTGCAGTTTAGTGTAAGAATAAACCCCTCCCATAATAACCAGGGCCAATACCAAAAGCATAGGCTTCCTGTACAGGATGAAAAAGTTCTCGATCTTATCATTGTTTATTCTGAACCGGTCCATTATTGTACAATTTTTACTTTGGCAGTATCAGCAAGGCCATAGTTGCCGGTTACAACAATCTTATCCTGATTTGAAAACTTGGGCGACAATATCTCCACTTTATTGCCGGTTTCAATGCCCTTAGTCACTGGAGTTTTAACGGCAGTAGTAGGATTGATCAGCTTCATTACCCAAAATTCTGTTTGGGTCTCGTTAGAAAGAATAGCAGATTTTGGCAATGAGATGGAATTGGTTTTTTGCGATTTAATGATGCGGGCCTTTGCAACCAGGTTTTCTGGTATCTGCTGCCCGGAATTTATTTTTAAGACCACGCCCTGGGTTTGCGAAACGGTATCAACTGATGGCATGAAGGATGCTACATGACTGCTTACAGTTTGCCCGCCTGGTAAAGTGAGTTCGATATTTTCTCCACTCTTCACATATTGGCGTAATTCATAAGGTACTTGCATCACAAATACAAAACTGGAACGATCGCTGATGGTGGCCAATGCCTCACCATCCTGCACATAGTCGCCGGTCTGATGGTTTAGCTGGCTTACATAACCCGGTCCGGGAGACTTTATTTTATTGACACCCGAAAACTTTAATGTGGTATCTAATACGTTGATGCTGTTGCCAATTGCTTGCGCCTCTTTGGTTTTTACGGTGAAAAGTACCTCGCCTTTATTTACAAAATGGCCAGGCAATGCATTAGCTTGTTGTATGTAACCGTTAGCGTTTGATTTGATGTAGTTCTTCTGCTGAAAAACCGAAGTTGCATTCAGGTCGATATAATCAGTAAGTGAGCTCTGATCAACGGTGGTAACTGTTACAGGTGTTTGCGCTTTTACGTTGGCATCTTCATCACCGCCCTCGGCTTTAGTATTGCTTTTGCAGGAGCCAAGGCACAACGAAACACCTGTCGCTATGAACAGGCATTTAATGGCCGGATATCTGTTTAATAATTTCATGTTACCTGTTCCAGTAATTTAACTGATTGATCAGTTGTAGTTTGTTGATAATGGTTTGTGTTTTTAGGTTTCGCACAGCTAAGTAGTTGTTGATAGCTAATATCAAATCGGCTATTTTAAGGTCGCCGGTTTGCAAAAGTTGTGTATCTACTTTTATCAGTGTTTCATCGAATTTTATCTGCTCGTTTATCTGGCTGAAAAGCTTATCTGTTTCGCTGATCTGCTGCTTTATCTGCGCTATTTGCTGCTGGTACTGGGCCGCATAAAAATACTTGTAGTATTGCCTCGTTTCCTCCTGCAGCTGTATCTTTTTATGCTGCATTCTCCGCTGTCCGCCGTCGTAAATAGGAACGGTAACATTAAATCCGAAGCTTGTGCCGAAATTTTTTGCCGGTTGCACAAAATCTGTGTTATATCCACCATCTGCAAAGATGTTGCCCTTGGGTTTGTAGCTGTAGTCAATTAGGCTATTGCTGTTGGCTAATCTCAAACTGTCCAGTTTAAATTTCCTGAAGAATATACTGTTGCTGATATCGGGCAATACAGCAATACCTATTTTAGGCTCAGTCAGCTCTACCGAGCTGGTGTCCGCAATGCCGGAAAGGTAATTAAGTGTTGCAAAATCAGTTTTATACTGAATGCGAATTTGCATAAGCTGTATTTGCTGCTGCTTCAGTGTAACCAGAAAAGCCAGGTAATCGCTTTGCCGGTAAACGTTGCTTTGAGTCAGTTTCTTCAGCGCCATTTCTTCCTGGTTTAGTAATTCGATTATTTCCTCATTGAATTTAACCTGCTGCTGATCGCCATAAGCTGTAATATACTGACCGATAATTGCTTTTTTAAGGTCCTGGATGGAAAGCTGCGAAGCATTTACCAATGAATCCTGTTGCAGCGCAATAGCTGCCAGCTGACCGTTCCGGTAGTTTCTTCCGATGATCTGCTGATTTACGCCAACCAGTGCACTTAGCGTCTGCACATTAGTAATTGCTCCGGCATAGCCATATCCATTAATAACCGGGGAAAATGCACCTCCGCCTGTACCTGTAACCTGGGGTTTTAAGCCTGCGCGTAAGCGCATGCTGTCAATACGGGCAGAGGATATTTGATTTTTGAGGTCCTTTAAAAGAGGACTATTTTTTTGAGCGAGCTCGATATAATGGTCCAATGAATGCGTTTGTGCCAGTGAAGCTGAACAGAAAGAAATGAACAGGAGAATACAAAGAAACCACTTCATTTAACAGGTAATGTGATTGTGTTAGTTTTGCTAAAGTAAAAATTTAATTCTGTATAAATTTGGGACGTAATCGTCAAAAATTGACTGTAAAAGTGTGATAAGGTACCTGATAACTGTAATTTAACGTAAAGTTTAAATTCTCACAAATTTGCCTTGATATGGTAAGGCCAAGCCCGCTGCCTTCAGACTCGCTCGACTTATGAAAACGAGTAAATATCTCGTCGTTTTTCAATGCATCTGTTGATCCCGTATTTTGAATAACTAATAAAGAATCAGTTAGTTTTATTCTGATCTCCCCACCTGCACGATTATGCCTTATGGCATTTCCCAACAGGTTATTCAATAAAATATCCACCAGGTAGGTACTGGTGATAAGCTCTTTTTCGCCCAGGTCGGTACTCACTTTTAGTTCTTTGTCGAGAAATATTTCTTCGAATTGAATGAGCATATCTTCGATATGCAGTTTCAGATCAATATGCTCATTACTTTCCATTAAGCGGTTTTCAATTTTTACCAATAATAATAACGACTGATTTAACCGGGTAAGCCTGGAAACACCGCTGTACAAATCGCTCAATAATTTACTTTGATGTAAGGTGAAACTATCGGTTTGTATCAATGTGTCCAGTTTGGAGTTAATAACGGCAATGGGGGTGAGCAGCTCATGTGAGGCATTTTCGGTGAAAGTCTTTAGCTCCTTATAATCGGTTTTAACCCGGGTCGACATGCTGATAATTGCCTGGTTCAACTCTTCAAACTCATCTATCCTGGTTTTCTCAAGCGGAATATCCTTATTATCGGTAATGTTAAAAAGGCGGAGTTCTTTTAGAAGATCGTAAAACGGCTGCCAAAGTCGGTTAAGCAGCAGTCTGTTAGTAACATACAGTGTGATAAAGAGCAGAAGGATAACCCCGGCAGTGATGCCAAAAATGATTTGTATAAGGTCTTCAGCTTCTACCGTAGATACAACTATCAATATCTTATAATATTTGTCGCCGACGGTAACCGAGGTGATCAGTCCCCGCCCTGTTTCATATTCGTCATTATCACGATGCGGATGCCTTTTTGCATATTTAGGATTGTCGAAATTGTGGTAAACCGTATTGATGAATTCGCGTTTTACCGATTCCGGTTTGGCTTCTGTGAACGTGATCTGCTGATCATTTGATTTAAAAACCTGCGGCAGGTGGTGGTTCAGGTCCACATATTCAAATATTTCATCTTCTTCAACCTGCAGGTTCTTTTCCAGTTGTTTGATCAATATCAAACTAATTGCCTGGTAGTAAATAAAGCCTGTTATCAGCATCACCACAATGGTAGTGAGCAGGTTAACCCGGTTGTATCGTGTAATGAGTTTCATTAACTAGTAAACTTATAGCCCATGCCATAAGCGGCCTGGATATAGTCATTACTGCCTGCCTCAATTAATTTTTTACGAAGGTTTTTGATGTGAGAGTAGATGAAATCAAAGTTGTTGGCGAGATCCATACCGTCACCCCAAAGATGCTCAGCTATAGCGTTTTTTGAAACCACCTTTCCTTTGTTGGCAAGGAAGTATAATAACAATGCATATTCCTTGCGTGTCAGTTTAACTGATTGATCATTCACTTTCACGGTTTTTGCCTGCAGATCAATATTGACCTCGTTGAATATGAGTTGATTATTCCCGTTGAAAGTTTTCCGGCGTATGATGGCTGTTACACGTGCGCGAAGCTCAGATAAGTGAAAAGGTTTTACCAGGTAATCATCAGCCCCCAGGTCGAGGCCTTCCAAACGGTCATCCAGGGAGTTTTTTGCTGAAATGATCAATACGCCATCGGTATTATTATTTTTCTTAAGGTATTTTAAAATTTCTATGCCACTGCCGCCCGGTAATGTAATATCCAGCAAAATACAATCGTAACTGTAAATGTTCACTTTGGCCATCGCTTCCTGGTAACTTGATGCGGTTTCGCAAATATTGCCCGCTTCTGTAAAGTACTCCTCAATACTTTCGCGCAGCCCTTTCTCGTCTTCAATGATCAATATTTTCATCAGGTTAATTTTTATAAAAATACAAACTCAAATCTGGATACATTTGGTAGCCATAGAATTTGTACAGGATGTGGATGTAGATTTGTTGAAGCAGCTGTATTGGGTGTAATTGTCAACCTTTTATTTAATCAACAATTTAGCCATTCAACAACTCACTCATTCACTAATTCAGTCATTCACTAATCAAAACAAACTATGTGGTGGATATATGCTTTACTTTCGGCAGCTTTTGCTGCATTGACCGCAATATTTGCAAAAATTGGTATAAAAGGGGTTGATAGCGATTTGGCTACTGCCATACGCACCGTCATTATATTGATTATTGCATGGGCGATAGTTTTATATAAAGGCAGCGCCGAAAACATGGGCGCGCTTAACAAAACAAACTGGGCTTTTCTTGTACTGTCCGGTTGCGCAACGGGCCTATCGTGGATATTTTATTTTAAAGCCCTGCAAGTGGGTAATGTATCGCAGGTTGCACCTGTCGATAAACTCAGTGTGGCTTTGGCTATTATATTATCGGCTATATTTCTTAAAGATCCTATCACATTAAAATCAGCTTCCGGGGCACTGCTGATTATAGCCGGCACGTTGGTGCTTATATTCTGAATTAACTTCCAGAATAGCCTTTCTAATAGTATTGTTACAAACCAGTATAAGCGCCTGTTTGTTATTAACTATTTGATAAACAGTTAATTGTTGCTTGTTGAGTGAGCGTTTTTAATCATGAGTTATAATTTGTGTAAAAATCACACTACAATTAGCTGTCCATCAGATTTAATCCAAAATTTCTGACCATTTTCGCCCGATTTTAAAGATCAGTGATAACCAGATTATGCGAAATATTATTATTGTTTTATTAGTTTTTCTTTGTTTCTCAACTATCATCAATGCCCAGCCATTAAACGATCCCAAGGGCCGTATAAGTGGTAAAGTGATTGATGCGGTTACAAGGCAACCTGTTGATTATGCTACCGTCAGCGTTTTTAAGGCTGGGACCACAAGCCCGATAAATGGAGTAGTAACTGACCCTAAAGGCAATTTTACCATTACTAATCTAAATCCTGGCGATTACAGTATATCAGTTGATTTTATCGGATACAAAAAGAAAATAATTGACCAGCTGAGCATTAATGGCGCTACGCCAAATATCGCACTAGGCACAATAGCTATAGATCCTGCTCAAACCCAGTTAAAAGCTGTCGATATTGTAGAAAAGGCGCCCGTTGTACAGAACAAGATTGATAAGATGGTTTTTAACGTCGCTAACGACCTTACTTCGCAAAGCGGAACTGCGGCAGATGTGTTACAAAAAGTCCCTCAGGTTACGGTTGATATTGACGGTAATGTGCAATTGCAGGGCAACTCCAACATACGTTTCCTGATCAATGGCAAACCGTCAAGTATATTTGGCGCCAGTTTGGCCGACGCATTGCAATCCATCCCATCTACTCAGATTAAGGCCATCGAGGTGATCACCAGTCCGGGTGCTAAGTACGATGCAAATGGGACCGGTGGTATTATTAATATCGTTTTAAAGGATAGCAAAATACAAGGTGTAAACGGCAACTTTAATCTTTCAGCAGGTACACGCCGCGAGAATGGTAATTTCAACTTGAACGCGCGTAAAGGTAATTTTGGCATGAACGCATTTTTTGGCGGAGGTGAGCAGATCAACAGTACTACTACTAATACCAATAATAGCTTATCATACAATAAAACAAGGGATACATTAACCAATTTACATCAAAAGGGTAACAACGCTTTTACACGCGGGGGCTTTCATTCGGGCATTAGCTTTAATTGGGATATTACTAAGAAGGATGCACTTACCGTTTCGTTTGGATACAATTATTTTAAGAACCATAGCGACGGCCCAACCAATCAGGATTTAAAACAAACAGACCCACTGACAAATAATATTTACGCTGATACATTGAGTTTGCGCAATGCTAATAGCCGCTTTAGAGGAAGATATTTTGATTATAGCGTTGATTATAAAAAGTCCTTCAATAAAGAAGGGCAGGAACTGGATATATTATTTAATTCAAGCTATGGGAACAACCTCTCCAACTTTTTCCAGGAACAGGACTATCTGAACGTAGTCAGACCAGCTTCAGGAATACAAAGCAATAACCCTGGCCGGGACCACGAGACAGATATCTCAATCGATTATTCTCAGCCAATAAGTAAAGATTTTAAAATTGAAACTGGAGCTAAGGTAGTACTGGAAAATATTAATAACTCGATAGTTACCGATACACTTTCCGGAGCTGACTGGGTGCCGAATGCTAACCAAACCTATGGTTTTAGCTATGACCGGAAGATATACGCCGGTTATTTCTCTACCACCTTCTCAGCATTTAATGGCTTTATTAATGGGATGGCGGGATTACGTGATGAATATACAACCACATCAGCTAATTTCCCTGGTGCGCAACAAGTACCTTCTTATAATAAGTTGATACCGTCAATAACATTGACTCATAAATTAGATGAGACGCAATCTTTAAAATTGAGTTATACCTATCGTATTCAGCGACCGGACTATGGAAGCCTGAATCCATTCTATAATATCAGCGACCCTCATAATATTAGTGTAGGTAATCCTAATTTAAAGCCGGAAATAGGTCATAATTATGAGTTTGGTTATAATAAATCGTTCAGCCAGGGTGCTAATATCTACATTGGCGCCTTTTATCGCTTTAATAGCGATGACCTGCAATCGTACACAACCCTTTACGACAGTTATACTATTGATGGTACAGTTTACACAAATGTTTATTTGAACCAACGTGCTAACATCGGTACTGAAACCACTGAAGGTATCAGCTTGTTTGGCTCGTTGCCGGTAACTAAGCAATTTAACCTGCGCACCAACATGATGTTCTCTAACAGGATCACTACAAACCCTAATAATCCAACAGTTAGCGGCTTTATGTATCGCATCAACCTGAATGCAAGCTATGATTTTGGTCATGACCTGATTGGTGAAGCATTTGTGAATTATAACTCTTCACAGCGTACTATACAAGGCAACAGGCCGGTGTTTGCATTTTATAACCTGGCAGTGCGCAAACAATTCTGGAACAAGAAAGCCAGTATTGGTTTAACTACTACAGATCCGTTTGCAAATTATCTTAGACAGAAATCAACTACCAGCGGAGCTAATTTTACTCAGACCAGCATCCGGGAGATACCGTTCCGCTCCTTTGGCATCATCCTGAGCTACAGGTTTGGTAAAATGGAGTTCAAGAAGGAAAAGAATAAGGACGATAATAATAATGATATACCAGGCAATGATAATGGTGGCGGCAGTAAGTAATTTAAGATAGCCGAACTTTTAAGATTACATTCATTTGAGGTTAATTATTAACATAAGTTTAATAATTATTTCTTAAATTGTTAATGTAATTTTGCCGCCGATGCCCAAAAATAATTTGCCCACCTACGCTATTGTAGAACTATTAATCCGTTTAGAAAAGTATAATCCAGCAATTGGAGGCTATAAGAATCATACTGAGTTTGATTCAGGTGTAATTGTAAAGACTTCTGGGGGAAGTATAGAGTTTCCAACGGAATTAGTGGAACAGCAATTTCATAGCCCGGAGCAGATCACTGAGAAAAATCTGCAAAAAGCTGCCCTGTTATTCAGAAATTGAATTGAGTTTATTTCACATACTATGTATTTATAAAGGCCGCTTTCGAGCGGTCTTTTTGGTTATTTATTTATGTTAAAATTAATTTGACAGAGTGTGTTAAATTGCTGAAATTTAATCAGCTACCCCAATAACTAAATTTTTAATTAATCTTTTAAAATTAAAAATTTAGTTATAAGTTTAGATAACCAATTATAATATTCATCCGACTGATTTTTTTGCTCTGAGGTTATTATATGACCCAGGCGGGTGAATGGGCATTAATACATTCAACTCTTTTTTTGCCATGAAAAAAATACTATATGTCTGTGTATTTCTTGCGGCATTCTGCAACCTGCAGGCCTATTGCCAGGATAATAATTCAGTGATCAACAACGCAGTTGGGGGATTAAAAAGTTTGTCAGGTAATCATGTTATCGAAAAGGCATATCTGCATTTTGATAAACCCTATTATGCAGTGGGCGATACTATGCGCTTTAAGGCCTATGTTACTTTGGGAGAGCATTATGATCTTTCGAAACTGAGCGGGATTCTGCATGTTGACCTGATCAGTCCGGCCAATGTGATTTTCAAATCAATAAAGCTGCAAATAGTTAACGGCATAGGTTGGGGCGATTTTCCATTACCTTTTGCATTGAGTGCAGGCAATTACCGTGTTAGGGCATATACCAATTACATGCAAAACGCACCGGAGTATTTTTTTGATAAAACAATCGCTATTGGTTCAGCTATGAATACCCATATGGCGTCTAATATATCAGAACAAAAAGGCAATAACGATCTGCAGTTTTTCCCCGAAGGAGGTGAGCTGATAGGCGCTATGTTATCAAAATTGGCCTTTAAAGCAGTCGGAGCAAATGGATTGGGAGTAAATGTTAAAGGAGTAATAATTGATAATACAAATGGCCAGGTAGCTTCTTTTGCATCGTCGCATTTAGGAATGGGGTCATTTTACCTTCAACCCGAAGAGGCGAAAACCTATAAGGCTAAAGTAATCTTTGCCGATGGCTCACAAGGGGTATTTAATTTACCTTCAGTGCGAAATAAGGGTATCGCTTTGGCAATAAAAGACACCCTGGGAAAACTGTCCATCGAAATACATAGCAACAAAGCATATTTTCAGGAGAACTTAAATAAGGACATCAGCCTGGTTATTTACGGGAGCGGATTTGTAAATACTGTAAACACTAAACTGGACAGCCGCAGGTTAAGTATGGATATTCCTAATACGCAATTCCCATCGGGGACAGTACAGGTAACTTTGTTCTCGCAAAGCGGCGAGCCGTTGAGCGAACGCCTGGTTTTTATAAAAAATCCCGACATGGTTGACCTTGCTTTAAGCAGTAACAAAACCACTTATGATAAACGCGAAAAAGTTTTGATCAGCCTGGCCGCAAAAGATAAAGGAAATGCTGCAGAAGGGCATTTTTCGGTAGCAGTGATAGACGAAAACCAGGTGCCGGTTGACGAAGATAACGAAACAACAATATTGACTAGTTTTCTTTTGACCTCGCAACTGTGCGGCTATATAGAACAACCAAACTATTATTTTCTACAAAATACCGATAAAACGGTTTCCGATCTGGATGCTTTGATGCTTACGCAAGGCTACCGTCGTTTTACCTGGAAAAAATTGATGAGTGAGCGCGATTCGGCATTTTTATACGCTCCTGAAAAAGCATTAGAGATAAGTGGTACTGCAAAAACTATCGCTGATATGCCTGTTAAGGACATGGATGTAATGTTGTTAACTGCTGATATGAAGAATAGCCTTGGCGACAAAACAGATAATAATGGTCGATTTAAGTTTGTCAATTTACCGCCTATAGCAGATAGCACCACATTAATCCTGCAGGCAACAGGCTCAACAAAATCCAAAAAGACTACTGTGTTTACCGTTGATGCTGATAAGGCCAGACCTGCTGTAAAAGAAAAAAAAGAGCCATTTCTACAAGCCGACGCTAATAAAGCAATGACCGTTTACTTGAATTCTAAAAAACCTGAGCTGGAAAGCGGACTGATAAAAAGTACAACTTATAAGTATAATGGTAAAGGCGATTTTAAGCCGAAGAAAGCTTTAAATGAATCGGACAAGGTTTATGAGTCTTCCAACTTAGGTGGATCAGGCCATGCGGATCAGGTAATAAAAGGCGACCAGATCAGAAATGCGCCAAGTTTATCGCAAGGGTTAAATGGGTTGCTTCGTAGTGTTTATTTTGTTAATGGAGTTCCATATCTGCAGGGTAATATGGTGTTCAATGGAACGAATCAGGTAGCTGAGCCAATGTATGTAGTAATTGATGGCTATACATTGCCCTTAGAAAAGGGTGGAATAGATAATGTCAGCCCTGTTGAGGTTGAAACTGTTGAACTTTTGAAAGGCACAAGTGCGGCAATGTACGGTGTAAATGGCGGTGCCGGTGTATTGGTAATTACATCCCGCAAACACCTAGCCGCAGATGCAGTTGGTGGAAGAACACTGGGAAATTTATCATTCCGCGTTGATGGTTTTTACGTTGCGCGCGAATTTTATTCGCCTAAATATGGTACTAAGTTAAATAGTAGCAAATCAGACCTCCGCAGCACAATAATGTGGGAGCCGGAATTAGTCACTGATAAAGACGGAAAAGCTCTGTTTGAGTATTATAATGCCGACGGGCAGGGCACTTATCGTGTGGTGGTAGAGGGCATTGACGACAAAGGCAATATTGGCCGTACAGTTTACAGATACCAGGTAAAATAATTAAAACCGCCTGCCAACAATCATTTTAAAGATGGCCTTGTCGGCACTACTGGTTAGCCCCCAACCTAGTCCCGCGTTGAATTCCCAGTTGGGATTAAAACTCAGATCTGTTGCCAGAAACAATTGATGATCCTGATCTTTTATCGGATCGTAATGGAAAAAAGGCCCGGTAGAGCCATAATACTCAATGCCTAATGCTACAACTTTGGTAATATCATAGCTTTGCTTAAAATTAGGCGAGAAGATTAATCCCCGGTTGGCATCAGGCCCGGCAAAACTTTGCTCAAGTGTTGGGTTGAATGAGAAATACCACCCACCCCATTTTTTATCGATAATTGGCCGTATCTCGAGCGTACAGGTATTGGCATCAAAAGCAGCTTTTTGAAATCCAAATTCAGTTGAAAGACTTACACCAACTGGCCAATGCCAGCTTTCGGGTACTGCAACCCGGGGCCTGATATGCGAACCTACATAGGCTGTGCGTCCATCGCTACCCAATGAGTTAAAAATGTAAAACCCGGTTTCGAACCAGGTTGTCCATCCGTGTGTGATCTCAATAGTTTCATGAAAGACATGATTTGTGGGCAATTCGCCGTCAGAAATTGTTTTACTACCATCAATAGTATAGTTACTGTGCAGCTCAACCATCGTATGGCCTTTTTCTACAGTCTCTGATCCATAAACTTGGATCTCGTAATTCTCCTGCGCTCTGACGTTAACAATCGAAAGAATCAAGATAAAACTAAGCAGGATGAGTAGCCGCATTATGTAATTCATTTACCAAACCTAAAAAATAATCAGGTGTTTTGTCACACCTTCCAAGTAAATAAAGCTATTACCTAAAATTGAAGTAATTCTGCATTCCCACCTGTAATTTATTTGGTAATCAGGTAAACACTATCCAGTACAGTTTCCCGCGTAGTGGCATCAACAAATTTAGGAAGAATATTTTCCTGGGGATAATTAGGGAATGAACTCAAAATTTTGAAAGGGGTGTGCTGCTGGTTTAAAACATCAACAGACAACTTCCGGGCATAAAATACGGAGTGGGGAGGAGGGGTGAAATTTTTAAAGCTATCCAATGGGATATAATCAATATGCCTTTTAGAATAGAACTGGAAAATATTATTCTCGAATTTGAGTGAATAAACATGATAGCCATTAAACGAATCAGTGTTTACATAGTTAGCAGCCTTTATTTGTCCATTATAATCAGCCATTATGTTATAAAAAACAGTATTGAGGTAAAAATTAGCAAACAGAACCGCAATGCAGGCCATAAAAAATGCCCTTAGGTGTGGCTTTTTTATTCTGGGTACAATGATGAACAAACCTGCCGCAAGAATCGCACAATCAATCATAAAAAATAATATACTGTCGGGTTTTGCAAGATAATTGATAACAAACGTGATCAAAATAAATGCAGCAGCATAAAGATACAAGCTCGCCTGTCTTAGAATTATTCCAAAACGCCTTAATGGTTTAAAGCAATACGGTGCTGTAATAATTGCAAAGAGCGGGAAGATAGCATTGGTATAAAAAGGCAATTGAAACCTGGATAGTGAAAATAATACCAGCAGTAATAACCCGCCACTGATTGCATAATATTCGGCAAGCTGCCTTTTGAATATTATTCTTCTGATGTTTTTATAAACAGCATAGTAAAATAGTAAACACCAGGGGGCAAAGGCCCACAAAAGAGTATGTATGTAAAAAATAACATCTCCTGATTTTTTCTGGGTAATAGGGCCGTTATTTACGAAGCGTCCGAACTGGCTGTCCCATAAAAACCATTTTATACCAGACACGCCTTTCCTGTAAAATACCGTTATTTCAGGATGCATATCAAATTGTGTATACAGGGCGTAAAACTCGGGAAGTGTAAATATTAAAGTGAGCAGCGCCAAAAACAACCATTTGCGTTGGAATACCGATTTAATTTTCCTTTTAAAGAACAGTTGCCCTAGCAATGCACCATAAATAGTTACGATAACAAATATGCCTTTGGTCATAATGGCAAAAGCGGTCAGTAACGCGCCAAGCAATAAATCCCTATAATTATATTCTTCCTCAAGGCGGCTTATATGATAAATACTACCAATTACCAGTGCCATTAGGTAAGGCTCTGCCCGCGTATCGGCATTTGACATAATTATGTGCTGCGATGTGGCTAATATGATAGTGGCGAGCCAGGCAATTTGTTCGTTATGATATTTTTTGCTGAACAGGAATGTATACCGGAGGCTAATCAGGAAGAAGATCAAAGCCGGCAACCGGTATGCCCATACAGATACACCGAATATCTTAAAACTGAGCAACACCATCCAGAACGGGAAATGCGGTTTATCCAGCCAGTTCTGATCATAAGTAAACAGGTCGAAGAAACTTTTATGGTACAATAAGTTTTTAGAGATTGATGCATACAGACCCGGATCATCGGTAAAAAACCTTTGATCGATGCCCGCGAAATTAACCACAAGCGCCAGTACAAGCAACAATATAAAATAAGGTTTATAAGCGTCTTCCATTCAGATAGCAACTGGTATTAGATAGATAGAAAGATAGACCAGGTTTCCCAAAAGTACATTGTTTATGCTTAAGATAATAATGGAAGCACAACTGTAACTTGACCAATACAAAAAATGCCATTCCAGAGGAATAGCATTTAAAATTTTTAATTGGTGATATTTGGTTTTGGTTAATTGAGCTGAGGGCCCGTAATTTTTAAATTTCTGCCGCGGATGCCGTCAAAAACGTTTTTCATCATTGGCTTGGTAATATAATTTGTTACAAAAGGATAGCCTTTTGATCGGGTAATATCCATCTGGAAAATTGAAGACGAAACAACGTATATCTGGATCTCCTTCTTAAGGGTCTTGTAAATTTTTTGAAACCCGTTCAGAAAGTCCCATCCGCTATTCCCCGGCATATATAAGTCAAGAAATATAAAATCAGGAAGTGCAGTAATCTTGCTCCTGTTTTCTTCCAGGTAATCCAGCACAAGCCTGCCATCAAAAGTATAAGTTGTTTCTTTAGCCAACTCGTTTTTGGTCAGCATAAATTGCACGATCTTGTGATGGATCGGATCGTCGTCGATGATTACAAGTTTTGACATAACAATTTAGATTGGGTGTAACAAATAGTTTAAAGGTTCGTATAAATAAGTGATTTTTCGTGTTAGGGCAACATTCATCACATACCGGGGAACATAATGCCCCACATTGGTGACTGTTGTTTTTTATTTAGAACCGGGATTCGAGTGGTGATATATCGGGAATATTATACCCAAGCTATGATCACACAAAGCCCGTTTATTAAATAAAAACCCTTTAAAGAACGCCAACACAGGCTACATTATCTCATTTATCATCCCAAGCCGCTTCATAGCTGTATCGATGTGGATATAATTGCCAAGATTATGCCATTTGGATGGTATTATACTGGAGTAATTGTAACAAACCTGTTATGAAAGTAACACTTGGTTGTGTTACAGCGGATTAATCGTGTCAAATAAACCAAGGCGAAAGACCCCCTTCGTTTGCTCCAATTCGGATAGTTGTTTGTTGGCTATTGAAATGATCTGCTCGTTTTCCACTATGTAATCTTCTAAACGTTCTGCATCATTCTGCAATCCCTTTGCAGAGGCAAAGTCGCGAGTGATAAGCAAAGAGCCAAACACTTCAACTGCTTGTGATTTAAGTAATTTAAAGATATCGGTATCCAAGGTGACCAGGTATGAGTGTTGTTCTGAATTTAGCAAAAATTAATTAATTATCCAATAGGGAAATTATTAATTAATACGACATATTGTGTTGGTGGGTTGCGCGGCAGAATGGATGTATCTAACAGACCTAAGCGAATACTAAAACAAAAGCCCTCACTATTTTAAGCAAGGGCCCAACTCACAACAATTGTTTAACCTTATGTTTCAAAGGTCAATTCCTAATTGCAATGTGACTTGATTTGTAAACAATTTGACCGGAATTTAGTTTTGTTACTGCAAAGTCATTTAAAGCGCGATTTTCCGGAGATTTATGCAATAGTGATTTTGGCATATATTACCAATCAAAATTTCAATATAACTTTATACCAAATCAATTAAGAAAATTTGCTATGAGAAAACTATTCCAATTAAAGACGCTCTCGCTGTTCGCGATTGCCTTTTTCGCATCTACTATGGTTTTTGCTCAAAAACCAAGCCCTGCCGCAACCGCAACCGGAACTGTTGCCGGTTCAGAAATCAAAGTAAACTATAGCAGTCCATCCGTTAAAGGAAGAAAAATCTGGGGTGGTTTGGTGCCTTACGACAAAGTTTGGCGTACAGGTGCCAACGAAGCCACTATATTTGAGACCAGCAAAGATATCAAGATTGGCGGCAAAACTTTAAAAGCGGGCAAATACAGCCTGTACACCAAACCAGGTGAAAAAGAATGGCAAATAATCTTCAATTCAAAAACCGGTCAGTGGGGCATTAACATGGATGGCTCAACTACCGACGATGCTTCGAAAGATGTATTGGTGACTACCGTTAAACCAATGAAATCAAGCGCGATGAATGAAAAATTCAAAATTGAGATCAACAGTAAAAGCATGGTATTGCTTTGGGAAAATCTGGCTGTACCTGTTGAGATAAAATAATTTTAACATTCAAATAATGTGAGAAGGCCCCGTAAGGGGCTTTTTTATTATCTGCTATATTTGCTTAATGGCTAAAGGGCTCAAGAAACAACCTGTAAGATCGAGATTAATCACAATTGCAATATTAACCCTTGCAATATGCCTGTTGATGTTCATTGCCGGTTACCCAGAGTTTGTGGAGCGTTACTACTCCAATGGCTTTTATCAGGCGGTTTGCTTTATATTTCATCCTGTATTTAATCTTTTTCCCTTTAGCGTAGGAGATGTTATTTATATCCTGATCATTGGTTATTTAGTTTATGCAGCCATAAAGCTGATCAGGTTGTTGATACGAAAACAATGGCGCGTAGCCGGCATATTTACGCTGGGAATCATCATCGGCGTACAGGTTTTCTTGTTATGCTTTTATCTTTTCTGGGGAATGAATTATTATCGCCCCTCAACAGCCGAAAGATTCAACCTGCCTGATAGCGGCTATACTACGGCAGATCTAAAATCGGTTACTGCCATGTTGATTGATAGCGCGAACAACTGTCGTCGCAAAGTAACTACTACAGATTTTCAGCAAAACAATAAAGCAATTTATACTACAGCAGTTAACGCTGTCCTTTCGCTTTCGGCTACATCAGATAATTTTCACACCTTCAAGCCTTATATAAAACCCTCGTTATTAACGCCACTGATGAATTATATGGGTACATCTGGCTATTATAATCCATTTACTACCGAGGCGCAATTGGATTATGACCTGCCAGCTTTTATCAAACCATTCGTAGCCTGTCACGAAATGTCGCATCAGATGGGTTTTGGCCCCGAAGATGAAGCCAATTTCGGTGGATTTATAGCCGGTACGCAGTCAAAGGATCGCCTATTACGATATTCAGCTTATTATGTGGCTGTACAGGAGTTTATGTTTGCTTTGCGACGACAGGATAGTTTGGCACGCAAAGAACTGCGCAAAAATATATCCCCGGAAGTACTAAACGACTTTAAAACAGAGCGACAGTTTTGGTTATCCTACGAAAGCAAACTTGGCGTGTTGAGCAGCATATTTTATGATGATTTCCTGAAGGCCAATAATCAACCACAGGGTCTTAATACCTATAACCAGATGGTTAGGTTGGTGATGGGTTGGTATAAGAGGAAGTCTGTAATTCATAGATAATAATTCATAGTTCTTGGATTATACTATGAACTATTATCTATAAGCTATTAAATAATCAGACTATCATGATGGAACTGTAAGTTCAGCTTTCCCGTTTGGGTTGAGTTGGCGTAGGAATTACCGTTCACAAATAGCTTTTCATTGTCAATTTCCAGGTGCAGGTCGTCGACCATGAAATTACCGCGCACACGTAGGACTACATCGGGGGAAAGCGCCTCCAACTCGGCAACGATATTGTGCTCCAGGCGCATAGCGGAATCTTCATCCATTTGATGAACGTCTATTATCGTAGTTCCATCGGCGCGGGTGATATGCAGCCTGTCCTTGCGTACTGCAACGTCAGTCTTACCTGTTTGAGCAGGCTCATTCTTGTTGATCTTAATTACAGTGCCGTCTGAATCTTTTATGTCAAGATCAACATCTAATACAGTTGAACCTTGTCCCGCTGGTCTGTCCCGGTATATAGAATTGATCCTCAGGAAATCGATGTTGTGATCTGTGTAAACCAGGGTATTACCGGGCACAATAAACGAATTGGAACCCATAATAAATGCATATTTCATGGCTTGATAATTTAAGTTATTAGTACAATATGCAATTGGAGCGGTTTGTTTTATAATTCTCGCTGAATTTTGGCCAAAGCCACTTTTCATCGATATTACTATCCGCCCCATAAATAGGACGGCAATGAATTTTATATTTTGCTTTTTATACTTCATTGCCGTTGGGCTTCAGCCAACGGATCAAAAGCCAAAGCTTATGCGGCCATCGTATAAAAGCAGTTCCGCAACCTTTTATTTTTCGCAAATGAGCCATATTAGCGTTTAAAGGTTATATTTGATAAAGCTTCAATTATAAACCTCTTAGTATTATGATTCAACGAAAAGTTATTGGCTGGTCAATAATCATGGCCCTGGGCGGCTTCCTGTTTGGTTTTGATACCGCTGTTATTTCAGGCGCCGAGCAGTCTATTCAAAGTTACTGGCACCTAAGCGATCTGCAGCACGGTTTTACTATTTCCATTGCATTGATCGGCACCGTGACCGGCGCATTCTTCGGGCGTATCCCAGCGGATAGCATCGGGAGAAAACAGTCGTTAGTCATTATTGCTTTTATCTTCCTAATCGGGGCACTTGGTACTGCAGTTGCCACTAACTGGTACTTGTTTGTTCTTCTCCGCTTTATCGGTGGTTTAGGCGTAGGAGCTTCGTCAGTTATCGCACCGATCTATATCTCTGAAATTGCACCGGCATCTGCGCGTGGCAGATTGGTGATACTCTTCCAATTCAATATCGTGTTGGGGATTCTGATATCTTATCTGTCAAACTATCTTATCGGTTTGGTATTCACCGATCCTTGGCGTTATATGCTGGGTATTATGGCCATACCTTCGTTGATATTTCTGTTATTATTACGATTTGTTCCCGAAAGCCCACGCTGGCTCATCTTGCATAAGTCACAGAATGATGAGGCCCTGAAGACTTTACAGCTCATCAATCCCGAAGGGTATGAGCAGGACATGGCAAACATTATCGCCGCAAAAAATGAGGAAGAAAAAGATGTAAATGCTGAAAGTCTATTTAATAAACGCTATCGTTTCCCGGCTACGTTAGCCGTGCTTTTTGCCTTTTTTAACCAGGTTTCGGGCATCAATGCCATTATCTATTATGCGCCGCGAATTTTTACTATGGCGGGGCTAGGCAAAAGTGCTGCATTGCTTTCTACAACCGGAATAGGAGCAGTTAATCTTGCATTTACCATGCTGGCAATCTGGTTTATCGACAGTCTTGGCCGCAAAAAGTTAATGTTCATAGGGTCGTTGGGGCTTATCGTTACACTTGGACTGGTATCTTTCTCCTTTTACGGCGGCCATGTTGACGGAAACTATGTGACTTATTTGCTAATGTTCTACATCGCTTTTTTTGCCTTCTCTCAAGGAGCGGTTATCTGGGTGTTTATTTCTGAAATATTCCCCAACCAGGTTCGTGCAAAAGGGCAAACGCTCGGCAGTTTTACCCATTGGGTAATGGCGACTATCATCGCATTTTCGTTTCCGTACATCACAGATAAACTGGGTGGCGGCCACACTTTCATGTTCTTTACAGTGATGATGGTGTTTCAATTAATATTTGTATGGCGCATGATGCCGGAGACTAAAGGCAAGTCACTGGAGCAAATAGAACGCACCCTAACTATACATTAATATGATGAATAAGACTAATTTTCTGATAATATGTTTGTTGGTCTCGACAGCTGCAATAGCCCAGAAGTCAACTTACAAAGAGCAATACCGTCCGCAAATACATTTTTCGCCGCCGGCACATTGGATGAACGACCCGAACGGGATGGTGTTTTATAAAGGGACATATCATCTGTTTTATCAATATTACCCTAAAGCCACTGTTTGGGGACCGATGCATTGGGGGCACGCTACAAGTGCTGATATGATCCATTGGAAAAATCAACCGGTGGCTTTATATCCAGATAGTTTGGGCTTGATTTTTTCCGGAAGTGCGGTAGTCGATTACAATAACACCAGTGGCTTAGGCAAAAACGGTCAGCCGCCATTGGTGGCTATTTTTACACATCACGATCAGGCTAAAGAAAAGGACGGCAAGAACGATACCGAAAATGAAAGTATAGCGTATAGTAATGACGAGGGCAAAACCTGGCACAAGTACGATCATAACCCGGTACTAAAAAATCCGGGTATATCTGATTTTCGTGATCCGAATGTAAACTGGTATGAGGCCGGAAAAAAATGGATAATGACCCTGGCTACAAGGGATAGAATAACCTTTTACTCATCCCCCAATCTGAAAGAGTGGAAAAAAGAAAGTGAATTCGGCGAACATCTGGGTGCGCACGGCGGTGTATGGGAATGCCCGGACCTATTCCAGATCACGGCAAACGATGGGAAGAAACTGTGGGTACTTATTGTAAATATTAATCCCGGCGGACCCAATAGTGGTTCAGCAACACAATATTTTGTGGGTAATTTTGACGGAAATGCCTTTAGGCCACTTAATAATGATACCCGTTGGATTGATAGTGGTACTGATGAATACGCAGGGGTAACCTGGCATAATACCGGCAATCGGCATGTGTTTTTGGGATGGATGAGCAACTGGGAATATGCGACAACAGTTCCCACCCAAGTTTGGCGAAGTGCTAACACTGTTCCGCGCGAGTTGAAGCTGGTAAACATCGATCATAACTATTATGTCACGTCGGAGCCGGTTAAGGAATTAAACAGTTTAAGGACAACAACGATCGATCTGAAAAGTCTCAATGTAAAAGGGGAGAGGAATCTAACCAAACTTATAAAACGATCAGATAATCAATATGAATTGAAATTTTCATCAAAGCAATTGAAAAGCTTCTCGGTCACTTTGTCTAATAAAGACGGAGAGCAATTGATAATAGGGTTTGACGCTGCTGAAAACAGCTGGTATATCGACCGTACCAAAGCCGGCGTTTCTGACTTCAACAAAAACTTCGCTAAACGCATGGTTTCCAAACGGATTGCAAATGACCCAGGCACGGATGTGACACTGATCGTAGATGTGGCTTCGGTAGAGCTATTTGCTGATAAAGGCTCGATAGTAATGACAGCTATTTTCTTCCCGAAAAAGCCTTATACTGATCTTGCTGTAAGTTCAAAAGGTGGATTTGATATGAGCAGTGTGACTTATAGCCCGCTCAAAAGCATTTGGCCATAAAACAAACAAGCCGGGCATCCTCAATGCCCGGCTTCACATCAGTTTAGTCAATTTAGATTTATACGAGGTTCTTTTTTATATAGCCAATACTTTGTGTAATGCTGTCGAAAGGATTACCCGGACAAACATCCTGCTCTACAAAGAAGTATTTCAGTCCGGCAGTATTAGCTTTTGTAAATATCTTTTTAAAATCTATCACACCATTACCTACTTCAGTAAACATCTTTTTCTCGGTCTTATCCATATCCTTCACATGCCATAATGGGAAGCGGCCCGGATGTTTTTCGATCAGTGCAATAGGATCCTGGTTAGCTTTGGTCAACCAGTAAAGATCGATCTCCATTTTTACCAGGTTTTTATCGGTGTTGTCTAACAGGATCTCGTAAGGGTATTTCCCGTTTTCCTGTATAAACTCAAAATCGTGGTTGTGGTAACAGAATTGTACGCCTGCTTTTTTACAGGTTTCGCCTGCTTTATTAAAGTCTTCAGCCAATTTTTTGTAATGATCCAGATTACCACGTTCAGTGGGTGCCAGCCATGCGCAAACCATATATTTTTGGCCGACAGATGCCGCATCTTCTGCTGCTTTATCCCATCCATCTAATATGGTTCCTTTGCCTTTCATAGCCTCACCCAGCAAGTAATGGCTGCTTGGCATGATCAGGTTATTCTTCTTCAGAAGCTCGGCAAAAGCCTTTGGTTCAACGCCGTAGTATTTCCCGTCGCTGTAGCTTGCTTCAACTGAGGTGTAACCCAATTCAGCTACCTTCGCCAGTGTGCCGGCCACATCTTTGCCCATCGCATCGCGAACGGTATATAATTGCAGCCCGATATATTTCTTATCATAAGCAAATAACTTGGGGGCCACTAAAACTCCCGCCGAAAATAGGGCAGAGGTTTTCAGGAATTCACGCCTGTTAATCATGGTTTTTTTAGTTTAATT